>Ga0209347_1002781_pt1 | contig 22124 bp, 20 predicted proteins | sample AutmiccommuBRH23_FD_187382 | JGI IMG/M metagenome (GOLD analysis project Ga0209347, IMG submission 187382) | Deep subsurface microbial communities from Mt. Terri, Switzerland - Autotrophic microbial communities BRH/23 (SPAdes) (version 2) | ecosystem: Environmental > Aquatic > Deep subsurface >...
CGCCACGCCGGAGACCCCGGAGCCCGCGGACCGCCCGGTGCGCGCAGGTGCGGGGCCGATCCCCGACGGGCCGTCCTACGAGGTGCTGAACCGCATCGCCCGGTGCGAGTCGGGCGGGAACCCACGGGCGGTGTCGTCGAGCGGCCAGTACCGCGGGAAGTACCAGTTCGACCTCGGCACGTGGGCCAGTGTGGGTGGCAGCGGCGACCCGGCGGCGGCGTCGGAGGCCGAGCAGGACCTCCGGGCGGCGATGCTGTACGCGCAGCGCGGGCCCGCCCCCTGGCCCATCTGCGGGTACCGCTAGCCCCACGGGGGCCGAATGACCCTCGAGATCCGCGCTCCGATGGGCGATCCGGGGCTTGACTGATCGGCCGCTTCGATCCATAGTCTCCCCTGTATCGGCCGTGGCCCCGCGGATCGACCGCGCGTGAGCTCTCCCGCTCTGACGCGCTCACGGTTCTGCGGCGGCCCCGCCCGCCACACGCCCGGTGCGAACCGGCGCACTAACGGGTTCACGACCAGCCGCCGATAGCGTCGTGACCGTCTGGACACACACGCACGAACGGAGGCGGATGAGCACCACGGAACTGAGCGGTCTTGCACGCGACGGAGAGCTCCGCCAGCTGATCGTCCGCGGGCAGGAGCTGGGATTCCTCGGCATGGAGGAGGTCGCCGAGGTCCTCGACGCACTCGGCCTGGACGCCGAGGCCGCCGAGGCCATTTACCAGCACCTTGAAGAGGCGGGCATCGAGCTGCTCGAGCAGGCCGAGGCCGCCGCGAAGGCCGCCGAGCTTGCCGAGGAGGCCGAGCGCCCCCGTCGTGCCGTCGCCGCGGTGGAGCAGACCACCGACTCGCTGCAGTTGTTCCTCAAGGACATCGGCCGCGTGCCGCTGCTGACCGCCGCCGACGAGGTGCGCCTCGCGAAACGCATCGAGGCCGGCGACCAGGCCGCCAAGCAGCAGATGGTCGAGGCGAACCTGCGCCTGGTCGTGTCGATCGCCAAGGGGTATCGCGGACGCGGTCTCCCCTTCCTCGACCTGATCCAGGAGGGAACCCTGGGCCTTGTGCGCGCGGTCGAGAAGTTCGACTGGCGCCGCGGGTTCAAGTTCTCCACCTACGCCACCTGGTGGATCCGCCAGGCCGTCACCCGCGCCCTCGCGGACAAGGGCCGCACCATCCGCATCCCGGTCCACGTGGTCGAGAAGCTCAACCAGATCAGCCGCGCCGAGCGCGTGCTCATCGGCCAACTCGGGCGCGAGCCCACGGTGGAGGAGATCGGCGAGGCCGCCGGCCTCCCGCCCGACGAGGTGGAGGAGATCCTCCGCAGCGCGCAGCCCACCGTCTCTCTCGAGAAGCCGGTCGGCGAGGAGGAGGAGTCGGAGCTGGGTCGCTTCCTGGCCGACGAGAACAGCATCGCGCCGGAGGCCTCGGCCGAGACGAGCCTGCGCGAGCAGGCGCTGCGCGACCTCCTCGACCAGCTGAGCTACCGCGAGCGCCGCGTGCTCGAGCTGCGCTACGGCCTCCGTGGCGAGAAGCCCCGTACGCTCGACGAGCTCGGCCGCATGTTCAACGTGACGCGCGAGCGGATCCGTCAGGTCGAGAGCCAGTCGCTGCAGAAGCTCGGCTCGCTTCCGGACGCCGGCCGCCTGGGCTGACCACCCCCGCATGATGCGCCGTCCCGTGGCCGCGGTCTCCCTCAGGGGGCCGCGGCCACGGTCGTTTCGCGGCCCCGGTCAGTTCAGCGAGGGGTCCTCCGGCAGCCGGGCGATGATGCGCCAGCTGCCCCCCTTGCGATCCAGGACGCGGCTCCAGAGCCGGTCCGGATCGTCGGTGAACACGTCCTCCGGCAGGCATGCCGCGTCGATCCACGCCTCCTCGGCGATCTCCTGCTCGAGCTGCCCGCCGGACCACCCGGCGTATCCCCCGAACGCCCGGACCGCGGCGACGACCTCGTGCAGGCCGTCCACGTCGCCGTTCGGGTCGACGATGCCCACCGATCCGACCGCCACATCGGCGGCGCGCGCGGGGTCGGTGAAGTCGGCGAGCAGGATGACGGCCTCGGGCTGCACCGGCCCTCCCTCGTGCACCAGGGCATCTGCCGACATGAGATCGGCCAGTGGAGGGGGCAGGGCCTCGCCCGCGGTCGTCTCCGACGGGCGGTTCAGGATCACGCCGAGCGCGCCGTCGGGGGAGTGCTCGAGCATGAGGACGACGGCGCGGCGGAAGTTCGGATCGACGAGTGTCGGCGAGGCCACCAGCAGCCGGCCCCGGCGACTGGCGGGTGCCTCATCCATCGTCGCCCCCGAACAACTCCCCCAGCAGGTCGACGAAATCGGCGATCTCGTCGCGGTCATGCGCGCGTACCGCCGCCCTCAGGCCGTCGAATGATTCGGCGGCCACGGGGTGGAGGTGGTGGCGGTTCAGCCGGAAGAGCTCGGTCAGGCGATCGGCCTGCCGGGCGGCCTCGTCCCAGCGCCCCTCGTCGACGAGCGCGGAGACCGTGAGGGTCCCGGCGGTGGCCAGCAGCTCGTAGGTGGGCGTGCCCTGCGTCCCTCCGGACGAGGGCTCGGCGCCGAGCGCGATCAGCTCGGCGTGCCAGTCGGTGTCGCCCAACCCGGCCACCGCGGCCGCGAGACGCGATGCGCCCTCCGCGGAGGCCGGCTGAGACGGGCGTGGATTCACCCCTTGGCGGTGCGACCCCGCTGGAGGGAGGCGTTGTAGATGCCGCCGCCGATGACGAACCCGATCCCGGTGAGGATCAGGGCCCAGAAGATCGGCATGAGGTTCGGCAGTTCCTCGCCGACGTCGTGCAGACCCATCCCGAGGCAGAACCACACGAGAGCCGCGATCAGCAGGGTGCCCGCGAAGCGGAAGGGCCAGGTCGCGGGAAGAGGGTCCTCGTCGTTGTGATGCGCCATGCGTCGTCCTTTTCGATGCCAGCGAAATACGGGCCAAAACTACCACGGCGCCCGGCCGTCACGTGGGCCGATGCACCCACGGGCCCACGCCGTCCGTCACCGGGGCACCCGCGGGGCTGGTCAGCCCGACGCGATCGCCCGCGCGATACGGCGCTCGCGCGCCGAAACCTGGAAGTCGGCCCCCGTCGAGCGGTACAGCCGCGCGGGGCGCCCGGGGCCCTCCGCGCGCACCGCGCCGGCGTCCTCCACGACCCCGCCGGCGAGCACATCCCGGCGGAAGTTGCGCGTGTCCAGCGCGTGGCCGAGGACGGCCTCGTAGGCGACCTGCAACTCGCCCAGGGTGAACTCCTCGGGCAGGAGGTGCAGCGCGATGGGCGCGTAGGCCGCCTTCGCCCGGATGCGCGCGTGCCCGTAGGCGAGCACCTCTGCCGCGTCGGCGTCGAGGACGGGGGTGTCATCCATCGCGAACCACCGGGCCTCGACGACCCCCGGCCCGGGCGTCAGCGGGTGCCGGTCGGCCGCCACGAGGGCGAGGTGGGCCACGCAGAGCCCCTCCGCCCCGTCCCGGTCGAACGTGTACAGCTGCTCGAGGACCACGCCTGCGACGCCGGTCTGCTCCGCGAGGATGCGGCGGGCGGCGCCATCCACGCTGACGCCCGCGTCCACCGGCCCCCCGGGCAGGCGCCAGCGGTTGCCGGGCAGGCGCACGAGGAGGGCCCCAAGCCGCGCGGCGCGGACCGAGAGCACGACCAGCTCGGTGGAGACCTCTTTCATGTCAGCGAAACAATAACCTTCTCGAAGGTTATCGTCAGGCGGAGTCGGCCTCCTCGCGGGCCTTCGCCCAGGCGGCCACACCGTCGGGGTTGGCCTCGTGCCAGCCCACGAGCTCCCAGCGCGCGATGGCCTCCGGCGCCCGCACCGACGGGGCCAGCGGCAGTACGGCGTCGAGGGCGTCGCTCACCGCGGAAACCCCTCCGCCTGTCCGCCACGCCGCGCGCGAGGCCTGCGCCGCCGCGGCCAGTTGCGAGCGGGTTGTGGCGATCGCCTCCCCTGGATCCGGCACCGGCCCGAAATGGGTCGGGCACAGCGAGGTCGGCTCCAGGGCCTCGATGCGGTCGAGAGAGTTCTGCCACGCCTCGAAGTCGATGTCGGACGGGGGCATCGCCGGGTAGGGCCCTCCCGAGCCGAAGGTCACCCCCACCGCGTCACCCGCGAAGACCGCGCCGGTCCCCTCGTCGAGGATCGACATGTGGTGGCGCGCATGGCCGACGGTCTCGACCATCCGCAGGAACCGGCCCGCGCCGAGATCGACCCGGTGCTGATCCTCCACCGCGACGATGCGGCCCGGGTCGGTCGGCACCAGTCCCCCGTAGAGCGGGGCGCGCTCCCCGTGCACCGCGGCCGTCGCCGCGACCAGGCGGTCGGGTTCCGCCAGATGGCGGGCGCCGCGACGGTGCACCACGACCGTCGCCCCCGGGAAGGCGGCCGCCAGGCCGCCCGTCCCCCCGCAGTGGTCGAGGTGGATGTGCGTCAGCACGATCCATGCCAGGTCGCCCGGACCGAAGCCGCGATCGCGCAGCGCGGCGATGACCGTCTCGGTGGAGGTCTCCGCCCCCGTGTCGACGATGGCAGGACGCTCACCGGGGACCAGGTAGGCGGCCGTGAACCCCTCGCGCCCGCCGAGGCGGGTGTCGATGATCTCGAATCCGGAGTCCATCTCACGCATGGACCCAGTCTCGCATACCCTTCCGCACGTGGAAGATCGCGCGCGGGCATGGGCGGCGGCCGGCGAGTACGCCGCCGCGCAGGTGGAGAACGGCATGCGGGTGGGCCTGGGGACGGGCCGGGCCGCGGCGGCGGGCATCCGCGCCCTCGGCGCGCGGGTGGCCGCGGGACTCGACATCACGGCCGTCGCGACCTCCGAGGCCAGCACGGTGCTCGCCCGCGAGCTGGGGATCCGCCTCGCGGAGATGGACGGCCCGCTGGATGTCGCCTTCGATGGCGCCGATGCCGTCGACCCTGGGGGCCGCGTGGTCAAGGGGGCCGGCGGCGCGCATGTGCGCGAGCGCGTGGTCGCCGACTCGGCCGGGCGCTTCCTGGTGCTGGTCGACGCCCCGAAGGTGGTCGCAACGCTCGATGAGTGGGGCGTCCTCCCCCTCGCGGTCGTGCCGTTCGCCGTCGGCCCGGTGCTGCGGCGCCTGTCGGCCTATGGCCCCTCCCTTCGCGAGGCCCGCAGCGACGACGGGATGGCGCTGATCGACCTGGCCCTCCCCCGCGGAGCCGACTGGGAGGCGGTCGCCGCCGAGGCGCGCTCCCTCGCCGGGGTGCTCGATCACGGCCTCTTTCGCGTGCCGCTGGCGGATGTCATCGTCGGCGCGCCCGACGGAACCTCCGCGCCCGCCGGGTGAGCGCGCCGATGCCGCGGGTGCCCGCCGCCGCCGCGGTGGCGATCGCGCGCGCCGCCGGCGGCCTGTCCCGCCGCCTCGGCCGCGGCGGCGGGACCAGCCTGCCCGGGAAGGTGCTGCTGCGCCTGCGCCCGGGCGCCGTCGGCGAACTGGGATCCCGGCTGCAGCGGGGGTCGACCCTGGTCTCGGCCACGAACGGCAAGACCACGACGACGCGCCTCATCGCGGCCTGCGCCCGTGAGGCCGGCGTGGCGCTCGTCTCGAACCCGTCCGGTGCGAACCTCCTCACCGGCGTGGCGACGGCGCTGATGGACGCCGGCCTGGAGCGGGCCGACCGGCGCGCTGCGCTCTTCGAGGTGGACGAGGCGGCGCTGACCGACGTCGCCCGTGAGCTGCGGCCCCGCGTCGTCGTGCTGATGAACCTCTTCCGGGACCAGCTCGACCGGTACGGCGAGCTCGAGACGCTCGCGGGCCGGTGGGACGACATGGTGCGGACACTGCCCCCCGACGCGCGCACGGTCCTGAACGCCGACGACCCCGCGGTCGCGGTGCTGGCCGGAGCCCACGCGGACCCGGTCATGTTCGGCGTCGACGACCCCTCCGTGGCCCTCGCCGAGCTGCCGCACGCCGCCGACTCGACCCGCTGCCGTCTCTGTCAGGCGCCGCTCGAATACCGGCGGGTGACGCTCGCGCACCTCGGCGACTGGAGGTGCACCTCATGCGGCGCGGTGCGGCCGGAGCCCTCGGTTCGCGCCACGCGCGTGGATCTGCACGGTGTCCGCGGCATCGGGGTGACGATCGCGACGCCCTCCGGCGAGATCGCCGTCGAGCTGCCGCTGCCGGGGGTGCACAACGCCTACAACGCGACCGCCGCGGTGGCCGCCGCGCTCGCCATGGGCATCCCGCTCGACGCGATCGAACGCGGGCTCGCCTCGAGCGGAGCGGCGTTCGGGCGCTCGGAGAGGCTGACGGTCCAGGGGAGGGATCTCGTCCTGCTGCTCGCGAAGAATCCGACCGGCGCCAACGAGACGGTGCGCACCGTCCTGCTCGACCCCGAGCCCCTCCACCTGCTGATCGCGCTCAACGACCGGACCGCCGACGGGCGCGACACCTCATGGGTCTGGGATGTCGACTACGAGCCGATGCTGGCGCGCGCCGCCTCGCTCACGCTCACCGGCGACCGGGCCGAGGAACTCGCCCTGCGTTTCCGCTACGCGGATCCGCCGCCCGAGCGGGCGGACGTGGTGCGGGACCCCGCGCGGGCGCTCGACGCGGCGCTGCGGTCGGTGCCCGAGGGCGGGACGCTGTATGTCCTCCCCACCTACACGGCGATGCTGGGGCTGCGCGCGATCCTCGTCGACCGCGGGCTCGCCGAGGACTTCTGGCGTGAGCGCTGACGAGGCGACGCGCTTCCTGCGCGAGCACGCCCACTACCGCGACGACATCCCCTTCTGGCGAGCGCACGCGGCGCGCCTGGGCTCCCCCGTCCTCGATCTCGGGGCGGCGGCCGGGCGCGTCACCCTGCCGCTGGCGCGCGACGGGGCCGAGGTGTGGGCGCTGGACGGCTCCCCCGAGATGCTCCGGCAGGTCGACCGTGCCGCGGCCGCGGAGCCCGGCCTGGGCGAGAGGATCCGCGCGGTGCGCGCGGACATGCGCGACTTCTCGCTCGGGGCGCGCTTCCGGCTGGTGATCATCGCCATGAACACCCTGCAGGCCCTGACCGAGCCGGCCGACCAACTGGCCTGCCTCCGGTCCGCGCGCACCCACCTCGCGCCGGGTGGTGAGCTGATCTTCGATGTGGCGCTGCCCGACCCGGTCGAGATCGCCGACACCCTCGGCGAGGAGCGTGCCGCGGGTGAGTTCATCGACCCGTTCTCGGGCGCGACGCTCGCCCACTCCGCGTGGTACGACACCTGGGATCCCGTGACCCAGACCCTCGAGTTCACCCACCGCATCCGCGAGACCGCCGCCGACGGAACCGTGCGTGAGTACCTGCGCCCTCATCGCGTGCACCTCTTCATGCCCGTCGAACTGGAGCACCTGCTCGCCCGGGCGGGGCTTGAGACGATCGAGCTGACCGGCGACTTCGAGGGCGCGCCCGTGGGACCCGGCGCGGAGACCCAGATCCGGCGCTGCCGGGCGGTGGGCTCGTGAGCGCGTCCGTGACGGTACGCCTCGGGCATCTCTACCCGGCGGAGATGAACATCTACGCCGACCGGGGCAACATCGCCGTGTTCGCCCGCCGGCTCGCGTGGCGCGGCATGGCGCTCGAGGTGACCCCGCTCGGCATCGGCGACCGGGTCTCGCCCGGTGCACACGATCTCTTCTACCTGGGCGGCGGCCAGGACCGCGACCAGGTGATCGTCGCCCGCGACCTGGCCGCGACGAAAGCCGACGCCCTTCACGCCGCGGTCGATGACGGCGCCGCGATGCTCTGCGTGTGTGGCGGCTTCCAGCTCGCCGGGCACGGCTACACGGGCGTCGACGGCGGGCGGATGCCGGGGATCGGGCTGCTGGACCTCGACACCGTCGCCGGACCGACCCGGCTGATCGGCGACCTGGTGATCGACGCCGAACTCGACGGCCAGACGTGCCGGGTGGTCGGCTTCGAGAACCACGCCGGGCGCACCCACCTGGGCCCCGGCGCCCGCCCGCTCGGGCGCGTCGTCCACGGGCACGGCAACAACGACGAGGATGGTTTCGAGGGGGGCGTGCAGCGGCGCGTCATCGGCACCTATCTCCACGGGCCGCTGCTGCCGAAGAACCCCTGGGTGGCCGACCGGCTGCTGGCCTGGGCCCTCGATCACCGCACCGGCTCCCCGGTCGCGCTCACGCATCTCGACGATTCCCTCGAGGAACGCGCCCGCGCGGTGGCGACGGACCGGGCCGCGCGCCACCGCGAACGCTGATCCGCCGCCGGGCGGCCCCGGTGTGACCTGCGTGTCAGGCCCCGCTCAGACCCCCGTCGAGCCGAAGCCCCCCACTCCCCTCCCGTCGGAGGCGGGCAGCTCATCGACGACCGCGACGGCGCAGAGGGCGATCGGCGCGATCACGAGCTGCGCGATCCGCTCGCCGGCGTGGATCGCGTGGGCCTTGTCGCCGAGGTTCACCATCAGGACCACCAGTTCGCCGCGGTAACCGGCGTCGATCAGCCCAGGGGCGTTCGAGAGGGTGATTCCGTGCCGCGCCGCGAGGCCCGAGCGCGGCAGCACCAGGCCGGCGTACCCGTGCGGGATCGCGACGGCGATCCCGGTGGGGACGGCCGCGCGCCCGCCGTGGGGCGCCAGCTGGGCGCCCGACACGGCGACCAGGTCGAGGCCGGCGTCCCCCGGATGCGCGCGCGCGGGGACGCGGGCATCCGGGTGGAGCAGGCGCACCGCCAGGGGCGGCCGGCCCGCGCGCTCAGCCTCCGACAAGCGCGGCGATGCGTTCGGCGGCCTCGTTGAGCCGGTCGTCGGGGACGGTGAGGCTCATGCGCACGAATCCCTCGCCCGCCGCGCCGTACGCGGCACCCGGCGAGATGACGACCGCTGCCTCCTCGAGCACCCTCTCGGTGAACGTGGCCGAGGTCTCGCCGTCGGGCACGCGGGCCCAGACGTAGATGGCGCCCTTCGGTGCGCTCACGTCGAGGCCGATCCGCGTCAGGGCGGCCACGAGCGTGTCGCGGCGGCGCTGGTAGATGGCGCACATGGCGGCGACGCTCGACTGGTCGGAGAGCAACGCGGTGACGCTGGCCTCCTGGACGGCCTCGAACATGCCGCTGTCGAGGTTCGTCTTGAGCTGCCAGTAGGCCTGCACCAGGTCGGCGTTCCCCACCACCGCCCCGGAGCGCCAGCCGGTCATGTTGTAGGTCTTCGAGAGGGAGAAGACCTCGATGCCGACATCCTTCGCTCCGGGCGTCTCCAGGAATGACGGGGCGCGGTAGCCGTCGTAGGTGATCTCGGAGTAGGCGTTGTCGTGCACCACGATCAGGTCGTGTGCGCGGGCGAAGTCGACCACCCGGGCGAAGAAGTCGTCCTCGATCACCCCGCCGGTCGGATTGTTGGGGTAGTTCAGGAACATGACCCGCGCGCGCCCGAGCGCCGCGGCGGGGATCGCCCCGAGGTCGGGCTGGAAGCCCAGTTCGGGCACCAAGGGCATCGCCACCGGCTCGGCACCGGCGAGCAGCGGGCCCGTGGTGTAGACCGGGTAGCCGGGGTCGCTCGCCAGCGCCACGTCGCCGGGGTTCAGGAAGGCGAGGTTGATGTTGGCGATCGCCTCCTTCGCCCCGAGAGCCGGGATGATCTCCGTCGCAGGGTCGAGGGTTACCCCGAAGCGGCTGGCATAGAACGACGCCACGGCGTCGCGGAAGCTCTGGCGGCCGCGGTTCGACGGGTACTGGTGCGTGTCGGGGCGCGCCGCGTGCTCCTGGAGGGCGGCGACGATGGGCGCCGGCGTCGGCGTGTCCGGGTCCCCGATGCCGAGGGAGATGATGTCCACCCCGGCCGCCCGCTTCGCGGCGATCTTCTGCTCGATCTGGGCGAAAAGGTACGGCGGGAGCTGCCGGAGCCGGTCGGCCCCGACCGGGCGCCCGGTCAGAGCTCCTCCAATACGCGCGTCAGCGCGGCCGACAGCTCGCCGCGGTAGATCTCCTCCGCAGGACCGGTCATCGTGACCTCCAGGTCGTCGTCGACGGCGATCACCAGATCGCCGCCCGCCAGGTGGACGGTCACCGGGCTGGGCATGCCCCCCAGGCGCACGGCGGCGACCGCCGCGGCGCAGGCGCCGGTGCCGCAGGCGAGGGTCTCCCCCACGCCGCGCTCCCACACGCGCATCGTGATCTCCCCGGGCCCTTCGGTGCGCACGAACTCCACGTTGGTGCGTTCCGGGAAGCGCGGCGCGACCTCGAGCGGCGGGCCCCATTCGCGCACCACCTCGTCGGGGGCGGGGTGCTCGATGATCGCGTGGGGATTGCCCATGGACACCTCGGTGAGGTCGACCGACAGGCTCCCGACGCGCACGTTCTCGCGGGTCTCGCCCGCGGGGAAGCGCGCCTTGCCCATCGCGACCTCAACCAGCTCATCGTCGCGCACGCGCACGCGGACCGGTCCGGCGCCGGTCATCACGACCCCGTCCGCCGGCAGTCGCCCCGCGTCGTCGAGGTAGCGGCTCACCATCCGGATCCCGTTGCCGCAGTTCTCCGCGTGGGACCCGTCGGGGTTCCAGACCGTCATGCGCGGGACACCGTCCTCGAACGAGACCTCCAGGATGCCGTCCCCGCCGACGCCGAAGTGCGGGTCGCACAGCCGCCGGGCGCGCGCCGGTGTGAGCGGCGCCGGAAGGTCGTCGCGCGAGACGACGATGTAGTGATTGCCGAGCCCCTGCCATTTGGCGAATCTCATCCGCGGGAGAGTACCGGATCGGGTTCCGCGCCCGGGCCCCGTCGGGGCGGGTGGGGCAGCGCGACGGCCGAGGAGATTGGCAGAGTGTGTGCGTGCAGATCGATCGTTCCCGCCTGGGCATCTCCCTGCTGGTCGCGCTCGGGGGCCTGGCGCTCTTCACCCTCCTCGGGCTCATCGCGATGTGGCCCGACGGCGACACCGAGTTCACCTCCTTCGGCGCCGCCGGCGACACCGAGACCGCGCGCGTGGTCGAGGTGAGCCCGGGCCGGTGCGTCTCCGCCCGGGCGGGCGCCACGCCGGCCGCGGACGCCGCGCGGTGCCGGCGCGTGTCGGTGGAACTGACCTCGGGGCCCGACGAGGGCCTGAGCGCCGGCTTCGATCTCGGTCCGGGCTTCTCCATCGACCCGGGTGACACGGTGCGGGTGAGCGCCACCGATCTGCCGCCCGACGCGTTGGTCGGCGGCGTTCCGGTCGACCGGTACGCGTTCGCGGACTTCGAGCGGCGCTCGCCGCTGCTGTGGCTCGCGCTGATCTTCGCGGCCCTGGTGATCGCCACGAGCCGGTGGCGCGGCGTGCGGGCGCTCGTCGGGCTGTCGTTCAGCCTCGGGGTGGTGGTCTTCTTCGTCGCGCCGGCGATCCTGGACGGGTCGTCGCCGCCCGCGGTGGCGGCGATCGGGGCGCTGGCGATCATGCTCGTCACGATTCCGCTGACGCATGGCCTTGGGCCGAAGGCGATCGCCGCGCTGATGGGAACGGCGGTGGCCCTGGCCCTGACCATCGTGCTCGCCCGCGTCGCCACGGATGTCGCGCATATCACCGGTTTCTCCTCCGAGGAGGCCGGGTTCCTGAACGCGACCGGAGGCGAGGCCCTGTCGATCCAGGGGCTCCTCATCGCGGGCATCGTGATCGGCGCGCTGGGAGTGCTGGACGACCTCACGGTCAGCCAGGCCTCGACGGTCATGGCGTTGCGGCAGGCGAATCCCGCCCTGGGCGCGACGGCGCTCTTCCGGCGCGGCATGAGCGTGGGCCACGACCACATCGTGGCGATGGTCAACACCCTGGTCCTCGCCTACGCCGGCGCGGCCCTGCCGGTTCTGCTGATCTTCAGCCTTGCCGACACGTCGCTGGGCGATGCGATCAACAGCGAGGTGGTGGCGAGCGAGATCGTCGCGACCCTCGTCGGCTCGATCGGACTGATCGCCGCCGCCCCGATCACGACGGGGCTGGCCGCGGCGCTGGCGGCCCGGACGGACCCGGCGATCCTCGACGGCTCCGGGCATCACCACCACGCGCACTGAGGTTCGCTAGCCGCCCTCCCACAGGTTCAGGATCTCGTCGACGACATCCCCGGGTTCCCGCTCCCCGAGGTCTATGGTGACCAGTCCCGGGGTCTTGCGCAGCCAGGTCAGCTGCTTGCGGGCCAGGCGGCGCGTGCGCGCCTCGATGCGGGCCGGCAGGTCGTCGGCGCTGAGCTCCCCGGCACGCATCGCGGCGATCTCGCGCATACCGATGATCTGCGCGGGCTCCCGCGCGAGCTCCGGCGTGTCGAGCGCGGCCTCCAGTTCGGCGACGAGGCCGTCGTCGAGTTCGCGCCGCACGCGTGCGGCGATACGCCGGTCGAGTTCGCCTCTCGGGCGGGAGAGCGCGAGGAGGAGCGTGGGGTGGCGGGTCTCCTGCGACCACAACGCGTCCCCGGCCGGGGCGGGACCTCCCGTGGCGCGCGCCAGCGCCAGGGCGCGGGCCACCCGGCGGGGGTTCCGGCGGTCGATCGCCGCGGCGCGTCCGGGATCCAGGGCGCCCAGGGCGTCGAGGGCGGCCGTGGGCTCCGTCCGCGCCAGTTCCTCCGCCCACGCACGCACCGCATCGGATGGCTCGGGAGGGAACCCGAGGTCGCAGAGGGCGGCGCGCACGTAGAGGCCCGTGCCCCCGGAGACCACCGGGACGCGCCCCCTGGCGAGGATGTCGTCGATCGCCCGATGGGCTCGCTCCGCGTAGCCGGCGGCGGTGGAGCGCTCGCTGAGGCCCAGATCCAGGATGCAGTGGTGCGGCACCTGGTCGCGCTCGGCGGGGCGGGGCGTGTCGGCGGCGACCTCGAGGCCGCGGTAGCGCTGGAACGGGTCCGCCACCACCAGCTCGCCGCCGATGCGGCGCGCGATCTCGTGGGCCACGGCGCTCTTGCCGGATGCCGTCGGGCCCATCACCGCGAGCACCCGGGCGGGACGGCGCGCCCCGCCGCTCATCGTGTGGCGGTGGCCTCCGCGGGCACGGCGGCCTGCTCCCCCGCGAGCGTCGTGGAGGTGCTCCCGGTGATACACACCGGCACCAGCGCGCCGGCCGGGGCATCACCCGCGAAGTTGACCGTGATGTTCTGCTCGATCCGGCCGCGCAGGCGGGTCGCATCGGTGCGGGAGGGGCCCTCGACGAGCACCTCGCGTGTGGATCCCACGAAGCGGGCGGCGCGCTCGGCGGCGGTGCGCTGCACCACTTCGACGAGGCGCGTGATGCGCTCTCGCTTCGCCTCGGGGCCGACATCGTCCACGAGCTCTTCGGCGGCCTCCGTTCCGGGGCGCGGCGAGTAGAGGAACGTGTACGCCCCGTCGTAGCGGCACTCCTCGACCAGCGAGAGCGTGTCGGCGAAGTCCGCCTCCGTCTCGCCGGGGAACCCGACGATCAGGTCGGTCGTCAGCGAGAGGTCGGGGATCGCGTCCCGCAGCCGGGCGACCAGTTCCAGGTAACGCTCGCGGCTGTAGGTGCGGCGCATCGCCTTGAGCACCCGCGTGCTGCCGGACTGGGCGGGCAGGTGCAGGTGAGCGCAGACCTCGGGGCATTGCGCCATCGCCGCGATGACATCCCCGCGCATGTCCTTGGGATGCGGGCTGGTGTAGCGCACCCGGCGGATGCCCTCGACCGCCGCGACCGCGCGCAGCAACTCGGCAAAGGTCGCGCGCTCCGGGCGTGGGATGTCGCGCCCGTACGAGTTGACGTTCTGCCCGAGCAGCGTGACCTCGACCACACCGTCCGCGGCGAGGGCCTCGACCTCGGCGACGACCTCGGTGAGCGGCCGGCTGCGCTCGCGGCCTCGGACCGCGGGCACGATGCAGTAGGCGCACACGCAGTTGCAGCCCACCGAGATCTGCACCCAGGCTTGGTGGCTGCGTTCACGCACCGCCGGCAGGGTGCCGCTGAACGCGCCGTCGAACGAGAAGGCGCCGACGGCGTCGAGGCGCTCGCGGGCCACCAGTTCCCCGAGACGCGAGACCTCCCCGGGGCCGAAGGCGATGTCGACGAACGGGAACTCCTCAAAGACCATCTGCTTCTGGCTCTGCGCCCAGCAGCCGCCTACGGCCACGATGGCGTCGGGGCGCTCGCGCTTGACGCGCTTGGCATCACCCAGGTTTCCCAGGAAGCGCTCGTCGGCGCTGCCCCGGATGGTGCAGGTGTTGAAGAGGATCAGGTCCGCGTCGTCGCGCGCGTCCGCGCGGGTGTACCCGATCCGCTCGAGGACGCCGCGCATCCGCTCGGAGTCGTGCTCGTTCATCTGGCAGCCGAAGGTGGTGAGGTGGTAGCGCACGACCGAGGAGTCTAGAGGAGCCCGGGCCGGCCGCCCACACGTTGCGGCCACCCCGGCCCACCCGCGGGGGCGGGCCGGGGGCGCATCGTCACTTCGCGCTGAGCACCGGCTCGTCCTCGCGCACCTCGCCGGTTTCCGGGTCGACCTCCAGCGTCTCCGCGGCGCCGTCCAGGCCGGCGTCGACTCGGATGCGCCCCTCGAGGATCGCCGCGACATCCGGGTGCTCGCGCAGGAACGCACGTGCCGCGTTGCGGCCCTGACCCAGTCGCTCCTCGTTGAACGAGAAGTAGGCGCCGCTCTTCTGCACCAGGCCGCGTTCGACGCCGAGGTCGAGCAGGTTGCCCTCGTGGGAGATGCCCTCGCCGTAGATGATGTCGAATTCGGCCTGCCGGAACGGCGGTGCGACCTTGTTCTTCACCACCTTCACGCGGGCCCGGTTCCCGACGGCCTCCTGACCCTCCTTGAGGGTCTCGATGCGGCGGATGTCGAGGCGCACCGAGGAGTAGAACTTCAGCGCGCGACCCCCCGGGGTGGTCTCGGGCGAGCCGAACATCACGCCGATCTTCTCGCGGAGCTGGTTGGTGAAGATGCAGATGGTCCCCGCGCGGTTCAGCGTGCCGGCCAGCTTGCGCAGCGCCTGCGACATGAGGCGGGCCTGCAGACCCACGTGGGTGTCACCCATCTCGCCCTCGATCTCGGCCTTCGGCACCAGCGCGGCGACAGAGTCGATGGCCACCACGTCGAGGGCGGCGGAACGCACCAGGAGATCCGCGATCTCGAGCGCCTGCTCACCGTGGTCGGGCTGGGAGAGCAGCAGTTCGTCGACGTTCACGCCGATGTTCCGGGCGTACACCGGGTCCATGGCGTGCTCGGCGTCGATGAAGGCCGCGAGGCCGCCCCGCTTCTGGGCCTCGGCGATGAGGTGGTAGACCATCGTGGTCTTCCCCGAGCTCTCGGGGCCGAAGATCTCGACGATGCGCCCGCGTGGCAGGCCGCCGATGCCCAGCGCGAGGTCCAGCGAGAGCGCGCCGGTGGGGATCGCCTCGGTCTCGGCCAGCGGGGCGTCGCCCATGCGCATGATCGCGCCCTTGCCGAACTGCCGCTCGATCTGCGACATGGCCGAATTGAGTGCCTCGTTCTTCTCCATGCGGGCCTCCCTCGGGCGCCGGGTGCGGACTCCATCACGGTGGATGCGCCCGTGACGGGCCCCTCCGCTGACATCGACCATGTTAGTGGCCCGCTCGGCTGAAAGCGAACACCTGTTCGTGACGGATGCGAACGCCTCCCGCGCATCCGCGCCACGGGATGGCAGACGGTTCGGCGGAGGACGCGCTATGCGTCCGCCAGGCCCCGCCTCAGCAGGTGCAGGGCCGCGGCGACCGCTCGGCGGCGGACCTCCTCGCGATCTCCGCGGAAGTGGTGTTCCTGCGTGACGGTCCCCGTCGGGCCGCTGCGCCCGATGTGGACGAGGCCGACGGGCTTGCCCGGCCCACCGCCTCCGGGCCCGGCGATGCCGGTCACCGACAGCGCCCAGGTGCTGCCGAGCAGGCGCCGCGCGCCGTCCGCCATCGCCGCCGCGCACTCGGACGACACCGCGCCGTGGCGATCCAGGAGGTCCTGGCCGACCCCGAGGATGTCGCGCTTGATGTCGTTCGCGTAGGCGACGACGCCGCCCAGCATGAAATCGGATGCCCCCATCGCCGCGGTCATACGCGCCCCGAGCCCGCCACCCGTGCAGGACTCGGCGACCGCCACCGTCTCGCCGCGCCGGGTCAGTTGCGTCGCGATCAGCGCGTCGACGGTCGTGCCGTCGGTGCTGAAGAGCGCCTTCCCGAGGGAGGCGCTCAGGTGCCCCTGCAGAGCGTCGGCGGCGGCGGGATCGCCCCGGAGGGTCAGCTCGAGCTCGGCGTCCTTGGCGCAGATGCCGAAGGTGAGCGCGCCGGTCGGCGGCGCGCCCGGGCTCTCGAGGAACTCGACCAGGCGGGACTCGCCGACGGCGTGGACGCGCAGGATGCGCTCGGGGCTGGGCGCCGCCCGCGCCAGGAGGGCGATGAGGGCCGGCTCGTCGGTGGTCGCCGCGTCCCACATGGCCCGCAGTTCCCAGGGCGGCCCCGGGAGCACCACGATGACCGAGCCGTCCACGGACAGGACGCATCCGGGCGCGGTACCGGCCGGCGGGATGACCGCGGCCCCGGACGGAAGCGAGGCCTGTTTGCGGCGCGTCCCCTCCGCGCTCGCGGCACCGACCGAGATGCCTCGGCTGCGCGCCTCGACCATCGCCAGCGCCGTCGGGTTGACCTCGAGCGGCCTCCCCGCGGCCAGGGCGACCGCCTCCATGGTCACATCATCGTGCGTCGGGCCGAGCCCTCCGCTGAGGCAGACCAGGTCGACACCGCGGCCCACCGCCGATGCGACCGCATCCCGGATCCCCTCGCGCCAGTCGCCCATGATCGTGACGACCTCGACACCGATGCCGCGGGAATCCAGCCACGCGGCGAGGTGGGCGCCGTTGCGGTCGGACACACGTCCGCGCAGAACCTCGTCCCCGGTGACGAGAACGACGGCGCGAGGCCCCACGGGGGCCGGCCTACTCGGCGCTGTCGGCCCCGTCGGCCGAGAGGACCCAGCGCCCCGTCGCGCCCTCGAGCGGCACGGTCGCGCCGTCGATCGTCACGACCAGCCCGGCGGGGTTGCCGGTGGTGATGTGGATCGACTCGCGGATGCGGAACTCGCGTGTCTGGCCGGGGCCGAGCACGTCCTCCCACACCACGCGGCCGTCGGCGTCGCCCGCCCGAACCGCGACCCAGGAGCCGATGTCACCGACCCCCTCGAGCACGATCAGCGCCTGGGCCTTCCGGGCCGGGGCCTCCTGCAGCGAGGTGTCGGGGTCGTCGACCGTGGCGGCGGGCGCCGAGGTGCCGTTGGTGGAGACCCCGGAGGCGGTGGCGCCGGGAAGCGGGCCGAAGTCGTCGGAGGTGCCGCCCACGCCCATCCACACCAGCAGCGCCACACCCATCACGCCGCCGATCGCCAGCCACAGAAGCCGCAGCTCGGTGCGCCGTCGGCGCGGGGGGCGCCGGGTGCGCGCGCCCGCACTCGGGCGCCGGTCGAAACCCGCCCCGCGGGAGCCCTGCGGCCGGGCGGGGCCCGGCGGACCGGAGCGCCACGGCTCCGAATCGGGGGCCGGGCCGATCTCGTACATGCCGAACCGCGACTCGTACTCGTCGAGCACGAGCTGCCCGTCGAGGTCGAGGAAGTCCGCGTATGTGCGCAGGAAACCGCGCACATACGTGGGCGAGGGCATGAGGTCGAACTGCTCCTCCTCCATCGCGCGGAGGTACTTGGCCCGGATTTTCGTCTCGGCCTCGCACTGGAGGATGTCCAGTCCGCGACGGAGGCGGGCCTCCCGGAGTGTGTTTCCGATTTCGAACATGGTTGCGGGACCGAGCGAGGGCACCACCCGATCGCGGTGGACCCTAGCCCAGTTCCCGCCGTTCGCGCAACCGTCGTCCGGCCGGCGGGGGCCGGTCACTCCTCCGCGGGGACCTCCTCGCTCTCATCGGTCCCCGCCGGGGCGCGGCGCAGCAGCCGGTCGAGGTCCCCCTCGCCGACCAGAACCGTGCGGGGCTTCGAGCCCTCGTGGCCGGAGACGACGCCGAGGCGCTCCATCGAGTCGACCAGGCGCCCGGCGCGGGCGTATCCGACCCCGAGGCGCCGCTGGAGCAGCGACACCGACGCGGTCCCCTGCTGCACGACCATCTCGATGGCGCGCCCGAGCATGTCGTCGCCGTCGACATCGAGGGGGTCCTCCTCGGGCTCCGCGCGCTCGAGCAGTTCCCTGCGCAGGACCGGCTTGCCCTGGCCGCGCCAGTGGTCGGTGATCTCCTTGATCTCCTCCTCGCTGACATACGCGCCCTGGAGGCGCTGCAGCCGGGAGGTGCCCACCGGGCGGAAGAGCATGTCGCCGTGCCCGAGCAGCGACTCGGCGCCCCCCGAGTCGAGGATGACCCGGGAGTCGACCTGGGACGAGACGGCGAAGGCGATGCGCGAGGGGACGTTCGCCTTGATCATGCCGGTGATGACGTCGGCCGAGGGCCTCTGGGTGGCGAGGACCAGGTGTATGCCGACGGCCCGGCTCTTCTGGGCGAGGCGGATGATCGAGTCCTCCACCTCGGCGGGGGACACCATCATCAGGTCCGCCAGCTCGTCGATGACGACGAGGATGGTGGGGATCGGGGTCTCCCCTTGCGCCTCGCGCACCTCGTTCCAGTCGCGCAGGTTGCGCGCGCGGGCCATCCCCATCAGCTCGTAGCGGCTCTCCATCTCGCGCACCACGTTCCCGAGGACGGCGGACGCGTCCTTCATGTTCGTCACGACCGGCGTCAGGAGGTGAGGGATGCTCTCGTAGTGGTTGAGCTCGACCTTCTTCGGGTCGATCAGGATCATGCGCAGGTTGGCCGGCGTGGATCGCAGGAGGATCGAGGCGAGGATGCTGTTCAGGCAGACGCTCTTGCCGGTGCCGGTCGAGCCGGCGATCAGCAGGTGCGGCATCTTGGCCAGGTCGATGTAGACGGGCTTGCCGCTCAGGTCGAGTCCGAGCCAGGCCATCAGCGGGCCGGCGCTCGCCGGGAACTCCCGGGTGATGTCGCCGAGGGTGACGAGGGAGGCCTCGGGATTCGGCACCTCGACGCCCACCGCCTGCTTGCCGGGGATCGGCGCCAGGATGCGCAATTCCTCGCGCGCCGCGAGGGCGTATGCGAGGTCGTCGCGCAGGGAGGTGATCCGGCCGACCTTGGTGCCCGGGGCGAGCTGGAGTTCGTAGCGCGTCACCCGCGGGCCGCTGGTGGTGTCGGCCACGTTGGCCGTGATGCCGAAGTGCCCGAGCGTCTCCTCCAGCAGGCGGCTGGTGCGCTCGATCACCTCGCGCGGCTGCTCGGTGGTGCCGCCGGTGCGCGTCAGGAGGCCGATCGAGGGGCAGACATAGCCCTGGGCGTCCGGCGTCGGCTCGTCGGTGGGCCGGAACAGGGGGGCGAGTTCAGCGCCGCCGTGATCGGCATCCGGGAGGGGCCGCATCCTCGCCCTCGCCGGGCGCCGTCCGGGACGAGTTCGGTCCGCCCCTTGGTCATCCCCGGCGCCCGCGGGCGGGGACGCGCCGTCGGCGGGGACCTCTGGGTGAGACGGGCTGCCAGCGGCCGGCTCGTCCACCTCCAGGGCCTCAGCCACCAGGGCCGGCGACGGCGGCAGGTCGCCGGCCTCGTCGAAGAGGTCCGAGAAGGCGTCGGCGCCATCCACCAGGGGGGCGTTCTTGCGACCCGCGAGCGGGCGGCGGCGACCGGCGAGCGTGGGCGCCTCCCCCGCGTCGGGCCGCTCGCGCAGGCGGTCGGCGGTGCGGAGCGCGGTGACCGTCGCGGTCGCGACGCCCCGGCTCACGTTGCGCGAGGCGGCCGCCGCGCCCCGCCCGCTCCGGCGCAGCCCGTGGCCCAGTGACGCACCCGTGATCAGCAGCACCGCGGCGATCAGGCCGACGATCACCAGGAGGGCGGTGCCGATGCTGCCGACGGTGTGGCTGGTGGCCCAGTAGCCGGCTTCGCCGAGCACGCCGCCGCGGCCCTGCATCGTCTCCGGGTCGAACCAGCCCGCCCGCTCCGCGCCTCCGAAGCCCATCAGCCCGGCGGCGAGGGCGATCAGGAGCGCCTCCATGCCGATGATGAGCCCGAGCCGCAGCGGCTGGGCGGCCATCAGCGGGTGCGCGAGGATCGTGGCGATCCCGACGGCGACGAGCACCAGCGGCATGATCGCCACGGCACGGCCGACGAGCATGCGGGTGCCGGTGTCGAGCCACTCCCCCACCGGTCCCACGCCGAAGCCGACGAAGATCGCGAGCCCGAGCAACACGCCCAGGGCGACCAGGCCGAGGCCGAGCAGTTCGCGGCGCTGCGGATCGGTGGGGGCGGCTGCGGGCTGCCGCGGGGGGCCCGACTGGCGCCGGGGCTTCTGCGCGACCTGAGCGGGGATGAGACACCTCCTGAGAACGGCAACGCGCGGGCACCGGGCCCGCGCGTGTTGTCTTGGCCGTCGGGGGGCGCGTTCCTGCCCCGCAGGTGGTGCCCGACCGGCTCAGACCTCGAGGATCACCGGGATGACCATCGGCCGCTGCTGGGTGCGCTTTCGCAGCAGGCCGGCTGCGGCGTCGTGGAGGCGGTGCTGCAGCACCCCGACCTCCACCGTGCGCTGCTGGGACGAGTCGGCGAGGCTGCGCTCCACCGCCAGGCGCGTCTCCTCGATGACCTGCTCGTCGTCGCGCGCGCCGAAGCCGCGGGTGACCACCTCGACCTCGCCGACCTGGGTGCCCAGGCTCGAGTCGACTCGGACCACGATCACCACCATGCCGTCGTCGGCGAGGTGGCGCCGGTCGCGCAGGACGCCCTCGGCGATGTCCACGCCCCCGGACTGGTCGAGGTAGGTGAGGCCGGCCTCCACCCTGCCCGCCGGCGTGGCGGCGTCCGGGGTGAGCTCCAGCACGTCGCCGTTGTCGAGGATGTGGACCCGGTCGCCGGTGATGTCCAGCGCGGCGGCCAGCTGGGCGTGCGCCCGCTGGTGGCGCGGCTCGCCGTGGATCGGCGCGAAGAAGCGCGGGCGCAGCAGCTCGAGCATCAGCAGCAGATCGCTGGCGCTCCCGTGGCCCGACACATGGACTCGCGGGTTCTGGCGCTCTGTGATGAAGCTCGCGTCGGCGCGGACCAGGCGGTTCAGGACCTCGTTGACGGCCAGCTCGTTGCCGGGGACGGTGCTCGACGAGTAGAGCACCGTGTCGGTCGAATGCAGGGTCACCTGGTTGTGCTCACCGCGCGCGATGCGGCTGAGGGCGGCCATCGGCTCGCCCTGGCTGCCGGTGCAGATGACCACCTGCTCGTCCCGCGGCCGGCTGTCGAGGTCGCGCAGCCTCACCAGGGTCCCCGGCGGCGGGTTCAGGTACGGGCGGCCCGTGGAGGGGTCGGCCAGGTTCGAGGCGATATTCACGTTGCGTGTCAGGGAGCGGCCGACGAGGGCGACCACGCGCCCGTCGGCGTAGGCCGCGTCCAGCACCTGCTGCACCCGGTGGATGTGCGAGGAGAACGTCGTCACCAGCACGCGTCCCGGGGCCGTGGCGAAGATGCTCGTCAGCTCGTTCTTCACGTCGCGGGTCGGGAGGGCCGACGATGACGGCCCCTCCTCGGCGTTCGTCGAGTCGGCGAGCAGCAGCTGCACCCCGCGGTCGCCGAGGCGCGCGAATGCCGGCAGGTCGCTGCGACGGCCGCCGACGGGGGCGTGCTCGATACCGAAGTCCCCGGTGTGCACGATGAGCCCCGCGGGGGTCTCGAGCGCGATCGCGGCGCAGTCGGGCGTGCTGTGGGTCATCGGGATGAACTCGGCCGTGAACGGCCCCACCGGCAACGGCTCGTTGTAGGGCACCTCGATGAGCTGCGCCTTGTCGAGCAGGCGGTGCTCCTCCAGCTTGGGCCGCACGAGCCCGAGGGTGAAGCGGCGGCCGTAGATCGGGATCTGCCCGACGGCCTTGATCAGGAACGGCACCGCCCCGATGTGGTCCTCGTGGCCGTGGGTCAGGACGAGCGCCTCCACGGCGCCCTCGCGCTCGGCGAGGTAGCCGAAATCGGGGAGGACGATGTCCACCCCCATGCGCTCGTTCTTCGGGAAGGTGATTCCGCAGTCGATCACGACGATCCGCCCGTCGTGTTCGATGGCGTACATGTTCTTGCCGATCTCTCCTGCGCCGCCGAGCGGGATCACCCGCACGGCGGAGCCGGTCGCGTTGGTCGCGATGGCGTCCTCCTCAGTTGTCGCGGCGCGC
>Ga0209347_1002783_pt1 | contig 22122 bp, 17 predicted proteins | sample AutmiccommuBRH23_FD_187382 | JGI IMG/M metagenome (GOLD analysis project Ga0209347, IMG submission 187382) | Deep subsurface microbial communities from Mt. Terri, Switzerland - Autotrophic microbial communities BRH/23 (SPAdes) (version 2) | ecosystem: Environmental > Aquatic > Deep subsurface >...
GGCGAGGGGCGAGGGGCGAGGGGCGAGGGGCGAGGGGCGAGGGGCGAGGGGCGAGGGAAAGTCAGCCTAAACACTCCATAATGTCCAGACTTTGCCTTCCCTGGTCCCTAGTCCCTAGCCCCTAGCCCCTGCCTCTATGCACATCACACTTCAGATCTTCGCCGCGGTCACCATGATCCTCGGGATCATTCAGATCTACTACAACGCGTGGTGGATCGGCAGCCCCGCGCCCCCATTCGAGATCAACGACTGGATGCTTGCTTTCGACATCGGCTGGATGCTTGCATCGATCGACCTCGGCGTCCGGTTGCGGCGGAGGCGCCTGCCGGCGAATCTTCCGATCAGCTTCGTCGTCTTCTCGGTTTTCACCCTCGCCTACAGTTCATGGCTCGCCGCCACGAGCGGGACCGGTCAGATCACCGAGGCGATGATCCCTCTCTGGTACAAGCTGTTGTCGATCGCCTTCGGCGCCTGGTGGGTGGCAGCATCGATCGCAATGGTGATCTGGGCGAGGGCGGCCGGGCGGGAAGAGTGACGACGGCGTGGCGGAGGATCTTTTCCTCAGCCTCCATGCCACGACGCGGGACCTGCGATCAGGAGGCGGAGGAAAGGATCCTCCGCCACGCAAAGCAGGATCTACGGTTCTGAGAGACGATGACCCGCTCGCGCACGTCTCAAGCGTGCGAGAGCGCACCGAGGTTCCGGGCGATCGATGAAACCCTAAGATCCAGGGGTATTGAATCCAAAGTAGTGAAAGGATGAAAAAGATGGCAAAGAAACCTGCAAAGACTCCGGCAAGAACGTCTGCAAAAACAAGCGACACGATGGCGATCGACATCGGCATGTCCGAAAAGGAACGCAGAGAGATTGCCGATGGGCTTTCGCGCCTGCTGGCCGACAGCTACACGCTCTATCTCAAGACTCACAATTACCACTGGAACGTGACCGGGCCGATGTTTCAGACGCTGCACCTGATGTTCGAAACGCAGTACAACGAGCTCGCGCTGGCCGTCGACCTGATCGCCGAGCGCATCCGCGCTCTCGGCTTCCGCGCCCCGGGCAGCTATCACGAGTTCGGAGCCCTGGCCACGGTGAAGGAAGAGAAAGGCGAGCCGAACGCCGACGAGATGATCCGCCGCCTCCTCAACGGACAGGAGACCGTCGCGCGCACCGCGCGTCAGATTTTCCCCATCGTCGAGAAAGCGAACGATCAGCCCACCGCCGACCTGCTGACCCAGAGAATGCAGGTGCACGAAAAGGCGGCGTGGATGCTGCGCAGTCTGATCCAGTAGAAGCAGGGACTAGGGGCTAGGGGCTAGGGGTCAGGAAGAGCAACGGCCAAGGGCCAGAAAATACAAAAGCCAAGAGCCAGGGGAATTGGGTTCTGTTGCTTTTCCTGGCCCCTGGTCCCTGGTCCCTGGTCCCTGGCCCCTTGTTTACGGGGAGCCTCTTCTTGCGAGAAGGCTCCCCGCTTCATTTCTGCGGCGTCGGTGCGACTTTCACGCCGTCCGCGATCTCGTTGCCGGGGTGGACGATCACACGGTCGCCCTCGGTGAGGCCCTCGAGAACGACGGCGCTCCTCTGATTGCGCTCGCCGACTCTGATGGTGCGGCGTACCGCCCGCCCGCCCTCCACCACGAAGACCGACCACTCCTCGCCTGTCCGCCCGAGGGAGCTGACCGGGACCTGAAGTGCGTCTGGATCCTGCCAGACGACGATGCTCGCCTCGATCCGGTATCCGTCGCCGAGAGACTCCGGCGCATCCTGAATCCCGGCGATCACGTTCACTCGCTGCTCTTCGATACCGAGGGCGGAGATCTTCGTGAAAGCGGATGGCTCGACCACGACAACGCTCCCGCTCAAGGGACGCGGCCCTCCCCACTCCTCGACGATCACCGGATCGCCGGGCTGAATGCGGACCGCATCCTCCGACAGAACATCGATGACGAGCTCGAGCCGGTTCGCGTTCCCGACCTCGAGAAGCGTCTCACCCGCCTGAACGATGCGGGAGCTGCGCTCCGGAATGCGAAGCACCCGCCCCGCGGCGGGCGCGCGAACCTCGATCGAAGCGCCCGCACCAGGCGACCGGTTCGGCAGAGCGCGCGCGCGCGCCGCCTCCAGATTGGATGCGGCCGCCCTCACGCCGGCTTCCGCCGCGGCCAGATCCCGCCGCGCCGTCTCTTCGGCGGTGGTCGCATCATCCAGCTGGGCCTGGGAGACGACGCCCTCTCTTGCCAGCTCCGCGATTCGCGACCGCTCCCTGCGCGCCTGCTCGACCGACGCGCGCGCTCTCCCTGCGGCAGCTTCCGCCTCGCGCACGGCGGAAGAAGCCGCGCTCACCATTGCATCCAGCTCCTGCGAGCGCGCGGCATCGGTCGGAGCCGGGTCGATCCTCGCGACGATCTCACCCTCCGCGATCTCGCGCCCTTCCCGGATCTCGATCCTCTGGAGCCGTCCGGAGACGGGCGCTGCCACCACGTAACGATCGACGGTCCGGGTCTTACCGTCTTCGTCGACGGTGACGCGCATCGGGCCGCGTCCGATCGTCGCGGTCTCCACCGGTATCGGATCCGGAAGAAAGGCGACGAACAGAATGATCGCGACCAGGGCGGCGATCGCAATGTAGATCCAGGTTCGTTTCGAAAGTTTCATTCGTTCATTCCCGTGTCTTGAGCACGCCAATCAGATCGAGCCGCGAGATCCTCCGCAGCACGATGAGGCTCGACAGGATCGCGGCGATCAGGATGACGAGCGTCGCGAATCCGAAGGTCTTGCTGGTGAGGATGAGCGGAAAACGATAGAGCTCCGTGTCATAAGCCTTCGAGATGAGCCAGCATAGTCCCCAGCCGATGCCGAAGCCGACCGGAAGCGCGGCGGCGATCAGGATGGCCTGCTCTCCGACCAGCATCAGCCCGACTTCCCGCCGCGTGAATCCGAGAACCCTCAGGCTCGCCAGCTCGCGGCCCCGTTCCGAAAGCGCGATCCGCGCCCCGTTGTACACCACCCCCATGGCGATCACCGAAGCGAAGATGATCATCATGAAGGTCGAAACGTTGAGGCTCTGCGCAATCGTTTCCTGAAAGCTCTGGAGCATCGCGTCGCGGCTCGACACCCCGGCTACGAGCGGCATGCGCTTGAGCTGACGATACAGCTCGTCTGCGTGGAGCGGGTCGACGTCGAGCCACGCGCCGCTCACCGTGTGTCCTTCCCCCAGCAGATCGTTCAGGGCGCGACCATCGATGTAGGCCGACACTCCGATCAGGTCGTCGAAGGTTCCCGCGAGAAGAATCTGCTCCGTCGGGCGCGACTCTTCGAGAACCTCGACTGTGATCGTGTCGCCGATCCGCGCACCGAGGAGCTCCGCCAGCTTGCGGCTGAGAACGAGGCCGTCCGGAGGAAGGACGACCGTCCGCTCCTCGGCGTCGATCAACCGCCGCAGCTCGCCTCCAGGATAGATCCCGGTCAGAGCGGTCCGCCGGTCGCGATGCCCGTATACCAGCCGTACCGGAACCGTTCGGAAAGGCTCCACACGCAGCACGCCCGGAAGCGCCGCGAGCTCGTGGATCGCCTCGCTCCCCCTCGGCACGAAGAACGGCACCATCACGTCCTCGCGCTGGATCACGCTGAACTGGATCCTCATCAGATAGTCCAGCGCGTCAAAGCTGTAGCGGCCGACGATGAGAATCGACACCGCCATCGCGACGCCGAGAATGGACAGGAACGCCTTCCATCGTCGCCGACTGAGATTGCGAATGATGATTCTGGTGGCCGGCGTGACCCAGCGCTGAATCACCACCCGGTCGAGCAGGCCACGCTGGAATCGGGGCGGAGCTTCCGGCCTCATCGCCTCGGCTGGCGGAAGGGCGATCGCGGCGGAGACCGACGAGATCGCTCCCGCGGCCGCGGCCGCGGCGCTGACCGCAATCGCAATCGCCAGCACGGAAGGGTGCAGCTCGTATCGCAGCACGGGAAAGTGGAAGAAGTCCTGATAAAGCGCCGTGAGCTGGATCCCGAGCCAGACTCCTCCGGCGATGCCCGCCGCCGCCCCCGCGAGTACGGACACCATCGCCATCTCCAGGTAGTGAAGACCCACACGGGAACTTCCGTACCCGAAGGCCTTCAGGACGGCGATCTGGTCGCGCTGGGTCTGCACCAGCCGGGAGAGGACGAGGTGAATCAGGAACGCGGCGACGCCGAGGAAAATCGACGGCAGAATCACCGCGTTCACGCGCAACCCCTTGATCTCATCCGAGATGAACCGGTGCGAGATCTGCTCCTCGCGACCGTGAGCACCCGCGCCGCCCCACGGCTCGAGCAGAGAGTCGATTCGATCGAGGATCTCCGGCTCGCGCGCGCCATGGGTGAGAGAAAGGACGACGCTGTTGAACGCGCCGTCCATGTCGAACGCCCCCTCGAGCGCTTTCTCTCCCATCCAGATGACTCCGAACCTCCGGTTGTCGGGAAAGACGTCGCCCAGCTTGATCTCGTAGACGAACTCGGGCGAGAGGCCGATCCCGACGACGCTCACGTCGCGCCACCGCCCGTTGATGACTGCGCCGAGCCGGTCGCCCGGGCGGAGAGAATTCGCCACGGCGAAGGCCTCGCTCACGATCGCCTCGTCCGGACGGTTCGGCTCGACCCACCGCCCTTCCCGCAGGAAGAGATCATTCAGCGCCGGCCGTCCCTGCTCAGGGATGGAGACGAGCCGCCCCGTGGCCGGCTCGTCGAGCCCGGGGACGTCGAGGGTGACGTCCTCCACGATCCGACCCTGCACCACCGCGACTCCGGGGATGCGGCCGATGCGGGCGAGAAGCGTTCGCGGCGCGCGGCGGGCGGACGCGAATACATCCGCGAAGCGGGCCTGGCGGTAATAGGCGTCCAGCGAAGCGTTCATCGAGTGGTAGGCGCTGACCATGGTGACCAGCGTCGCGATCCCGCAGGCGACGACGAGAGCGACGGCGATCACCTGTCCGCTGAGATGCCGCACGTCCCGTATCAGCTTTCGGTCGAGGGCTTTCATGTCACCAGCTCAGCTCCGAGGGGGAGACTCTGGTCGCGTTCTTCGTGACCTCGGAGATCTGCCCCGAGCGCATCCGGATCACGCGGTCGGCCATGGCGGCGATCGCGGCGTTGTGGGTGATGACCGCGGTCGTCGTTCCGAGCTCCAGATTGATCCGCTCGATCACCTCGAGCACCTGTTTGCCGGTCGAGTAGTCGAGAGCGCCCGTCGGCTCGTCGCAGAGGAGAACCTCGGGCCGCTTGGCGACGGCGCGCGCGATCGCCACGCGCTGCTGCTCGCCGCCGGAGAGCTGACTCGGAAAATGATCGAGGCGCCCGCCGAGCCCGACCAGCTCCAGAGCCTCGGCCGGCTTCATCGGATCGCTGGCGATATCAGTCACCAGGGCGACGTTCTCCCTCGCCGTGAGACTTGGGATGAGGTTGTAAAACTGAAAGACGAAGCCGACGTGCTCCCGGCGATAGCGGGTCAGCGCGGCGTCGTCGTCAACGGTGAGATCGTGATCGCGATAGCGCACCTCGCCGCTGGTGGGGACGTCCAGCCCGCCGAGAATGTTGAGCAGCGTCGACTTGCCGCTGCCTGACGGCCCGAGAAGCACAGTCAGCTCGCCCGCAAACAGCTCGAGATCCACCCCGTCGAGAGCCCGCACCTCGACCTCACCCATTTCGTAGATCTTGGTGAGCCCGCGCGCGCTGAAGACGGGATGCGGCGGATCGCTCATTGCGTTGGAGGATAACAGCAGGGGCAGAAGAACCAAGTCAGAAGGCAGAAGGCAGAAGGCAGAAGTAAAGGCAAAAACAACCTCTAGGCCGCTGCCATCTTTGACGTCCTTCGGATTGCGTTCATGGAAACCGCAAAAGGGCGACTCGGGGGTTGTCGTTGCTCTTACTTCTGCCTTCTGCCTTCTGCCTTCTGACTTGCATCTAAAGCTGCCACCGCACCAGCTTCGCGGCCTGCTCGATGGCCTTCTCGCGGAGAGGGCGGTTGCGCCATTCTTCCAGAGTGACGCGTTTTGCGCGCTCGAGGTCCGCGTCGAACACGGCGGTCTGCTCCTCGGCAAAGTTGCGGTTCCAGATGTTCAGGTTCGCCTCGTCGTTGAGCTTGAACGAGCGATTGTCGAAGTTGGTGGACCCCACCGAGACCCAGATCCCGTCCACGATCATGATCTTGACGTGGAACATCGTCGGCTGGAACTCGTGGATCTCAATGCCGCACTCGAGAAGCGGCTCCCAGAGCGAACGGCTGGCGCGGCGCGTGACGTGCGTGTCGATGTGCGCGCCGGGAACGAGAATCTTCACATCCACGCCTCGTTTCGTCTTCGCGTCGCACAGCGTGGAGATCGAGAGCTCATCCGGAACGAAGTAGGCGCTGGCGATCCGGATGCTTCGCTGCGCGGAGGCGATCGAGAGGAGGTACATGAGCCGCGCGTTCTCGGTTCCGTTCTCCGGAGCGCTGGTGAACATCTGGGCAAGCGTGTCGCCGCGGCTTTCGAGCAGAGGAAAGTAATCCTCGCCGTGGAGAAGGACCGCGTTGGTCTGGACCCAGTTGTCCATGAACGCGGCCTGCATCTGGCCGACCGCCGGTCCTTCGATGCGGAAATGGGAGTCTCGCCAGTGATCGGGGTCCTCCGCATGACCCAGCCACTCGTCCGCGATGCCGACTCCTCCCGTGAAACCGACCTTGCCGTCGATGACCAGGAGCTTGCGGTGGGTCCGGTTGTTCATCCGGGTCAGGTTCCACCAGCGCAGCGGGCGGTAGTAGCAGACCTCGGCGCCTGCATCCTTCATCTGCTCCAGCCACTCCTGGTTCATCCGGTTCGCACCGACCCAGTCGAGGAGCACGTGACAGCGGATGCCGGCGCGCGCGCGTTCGCTGATCGCATCCGCGAACTTCTTGCCGATCGACCCTTCCCAGTAGACGAACGTCTCGAAGGTGATCGTCTTCCGAGCCGAGCCGATCGCCTCGAGCATCGCCGGGAAAATCCGGTCGCCGTTGAGCAGCGCCTTGACCGTATGGCCCCCGGTCAGCGGCGGCCCGAGCAGCACCGAGATCGTGTGGACGAACCGCTCGTCCTCCACCGCATACAGCGGCTCGATTTTTCGCTGGATCTCGTCGCGGCGGAGCCAGAGGTTCGCCACCGCGAGGACCACGGCGATGCCGAGCAGCAGTGAACCGGCGATCCAGAAACTCATACGGAAGTGGGGATCCTCATTCCCTCATCCTATCTCATCGCTCCCGGTCGAAACGCCCGGCCTGAAAGTCCTCCCATGCCTCGACGATCTCCTCGCGGGTGGACATCACGAACGGGCCGAAACGCGCGACCGGCTCCCCGAGCGGCTTGCCTGCCGCCAGCATCACCGATCCACCCGAGGAGGCCTCCAGCACCACGGTGTCTCCGTCCCGCCGGAATAGCAGCATGTACCGTCCCGCAACCGTCGAGCCGCCAGTCTCGATGGCACCGGACAGAACCCAGGCGAAAGCGTTCCAACCCTCCGGCACCGGGAACTCGATCCGCGACCCCTCATCCATGATCAGGTGCGCGTAGACGATCGGCGTGGTCGTCTCGACGGGGGCGTGCCGCCCCGGGAGATCACCCGCGATGAGCCGGGTCCGGACTCCGTCGCGATCCCATTGCGGGATCGTTTCACTCGCGATCTCCTGATAGCGAGGCTCGGTCATCTTGGAAGCGCGCGGAAGGTTGACCCAGAGCTGGATCGCGTGAAGCCGCCCTCCGTCGCGCTGAATTTCCTTGCCCGGCATCTCGGAATGGATCACTCCCCGGCCGGCCGTCATCCACTGAACGTCGCCCGGCTCGATGCGCCCTCCCTTGCCGGTCGAATCGAGATGCTCGATGCTCCCCTCCAGAACGTAGGTCACCGTCTCGAAACCGCGGTGAGGATGGTCAGGCGCGCCGCGCGCCTCGAGTGGAGAGAGATTCGCGGGCCCCATCTCGTCGAGGAGGAGAAAGGGATCGATGTGAGGCAGGTCGGCCGAAGGAAAAGGGCGGTGTACGAGGAAGCCCTCTCCTTCGAACGCGGCCAGCCCCTCGATCACCCGAGCGACCGATCGCGGCTTCATCAGTTGCCTCTCAGTCGTGTTCCGAGATGTCGTCGATCTCGGCGGCGCCTTCCATCCTGCCGTCCTGCTTCTCCGCCGGAATGGTCATGACCTTGTAGAAGAAGCGGCCGGCGAAAAAGAAGACCACCGCCCACGTGCCGAGCATCATCATCCATGCCGCGCCGGTCATGCCTGCCTCCGTTCTTTCCGCTTCCACGCCACCGAAACCAGAATTGACAGCGCGATGAAGAGCACGACCAGAAGACCCCGGGTCATGTCTTCGACCATTGCGCGGGTCGCGCGCCCGTCGGCGTCAAACCAGACGTAGTCGGTTCCGATGTGGAAGATCTTCCCGATGACGCTGTCGGGTGCGAACGGCCACCCCTCGCCGGACGTGAGCGAGGCGAACGCCAACCCCCACTCCGCTTCCGGCTTGACCAGCGCCGCGAGGAAGATCGCCAGAATGAAGAACGGCGTGACGTACTTGATCACGTATTTGAACGCGATCGGCACCTTGATGTCCGCGCCCCGCGTGATCTCGGCCCATCCCTTATCCATGCCGAAGATCCACGCGAAGATGAACGCCTCCAGCAGGGCGAAGACCACCAGCGAGAACGTTCCCGTCCAGAAGTCGAACTCGTCGAACGAGCCGCCCGCGTAGAGCCAGACGCACCAGAAGCCGAGAGTGAACGCGGCCAGCCCGAAAACCACCGCCGCTTTCTTCCGCTTCATTCCGAACTCGTCTTCCAGGAACGCCAGAATCGGCTGCCCCATCGCGAGGGACGAGGTGATTCCGGCGAAGAAAAGGAGCCCGAACCACATCGCTCCCGCGACCGGCGCGAACCATCCCCAGTTGTTGAAGAGTGTCGGCAGCGTGAGGAAGCCGAGACCGAAGCCGGAACCCCCGACGGTCGCTTCCTGGACGGCGACGAGACCGAGGTATGCGGTCGCGATCGGAATCAGGAGCGAGCCGCCGAGAACGACTTCGACGAACTCGTTCAGCCAGCCGGCCGAAGCCGCGTTGAGAGCGATGTCCTGCCGCTCGCTCAGGTACGAAGCGTAGCAGTGAATCGACCCCATCCCGACCGAGAGGGTGAAGAAGATCTGCCCCGCCGCGGCGAGCCAGACCGTTGGATTCGCGAGGCCGGACAGATCAGGATTCCAGACGAAGTTCAGCCCCTCGAGCGAGCTCTGGACGACACCGGGATCCGTTCCCGGCTCGAGTGTGAGTCCCCGGATCACGAGGACGATCGCGAAGAGCAGAAGCAGCGGCATGCCGATCTTGGCCGCGGTCTCGATCCCCTTCGCGATGCCCTTCGAGAGAATCCAGACGTTGAGGGTGAGGGTGATCGCGAAGAAGATCAGCCCCTCGACCGGAAGCGCGAAGATCGACCCCGCCGTGGTGCCGAGATAGTTCGGGAAGAACTCGGTCGCCGGGGTGTTGCGGAACGTCCCCTTGATCGAGTGCCAGACATAGGCGAGCGTCCACGACTCGATATAAGAGTAGTAGGCGGCTACGGTGAGGTTGGTGAAGAGGCCGAAGACGCCGACGTACTTGAGCCACCACTGCTTGCCGAGGTGGTCGAGCATGCCGGGGGCGGAGTGGTGGCCGAAACGGCCGCCGTGGCGCCCGATCGCCCACTCGACCCACAGAATCGGAATTCCCATCAGCACGAAGGAAATCAGATACGGGATGATGAAGGTCCCGCCGCCGTTCTGAGCCGCCTGCGCGGGAAATCGGAGGAAGTTTCCGAGGCCGACCGCATTGCCCGCCATCGCGAGCACCAGCCCCACGCGTGTGCCCCAGCGTTCTTTCGTCGTCAAAGTCGCGCTCCTCTCGCCCACGTCCCGCCGTTTGTCCGGGGGATGTTAACAGCAGGCGCAAGCGGAGCGATACGCCAGATCTTCGTAGGGACCGGCTGCGCCGATCCGGTCCCGCGGTGCGGGACAGTGGGACGGTGGAAACGTGACGCAAGATGACAGGATTCGGACCTGGATTCGGCAGTTGACGCTTTCGAGCGTTGACGCCCTCCTGACCGCGACACTAAACTCCGTTTCTCTCTTATCCAATCAGGTCCCCGGTCGAACTCTGTGAAAGCGGAGCGCTAGCTGTATATGCGAGGCACCAAGAGTACGCGGGTCGTGGTGTTCACGGACGATCGTCTGCTCCGTGAGAACATCGTCTGTTCGGTCGGCAGGGAAACGGACCTGAGGATCGACGTCCAGCCGATCCCGGAGTCCGATTCACTCCCCGTGGTCGTCCTGCTCGACAGCCGGATGGAGGGAGCACTCCGGACCTGTTCGGCCCTGAGGCTTTCGATGTTCGTCTCGGTGATCCTCATTGAGACGCCGACGGACGACTCGTGGGCGATCGACGCCCTCGCCGCAGGCGCGAGAGGGATGGTCGCGGCAGGCGCGTCATCTGCCGATCTGACGGCGGCGATCCGGGTGGTGAGGGAGGGGCAGATCTGGGCTCCCCGGAGAATCGTGGTGGCCCGGCTCGACCAGCTGGCCCAGTCAAAGGCGCCTGAAAGCGTCCCCGCCTCGGCCCTCGAAGAGAGGCTGAGCGCTCGCGAGCGGGAAGTCTTTCGCCAGGCAATCGCCGGTCTCGCCAACAAGGAGGTCGCCGGCCGCCTCTCGATCAGCGAGTCGACCGTGAAGGTGCACCTCACCCACATCTTTCAGAAGCTCGGCGTGAGCGGGCGGGCGGAGTTGGCCGCCGCCTACTTCGGCCTCCTCCCGGATCGGGCGTCTCGCTCCTCCTCATGCTCACATGGAATCCCATTCCCCTCCCGAAGCAGTGCGATCCCGCCGCCTATACCGATCGGTATACGACCAAAGTCTTAATCCAACTCGCCAATTGATCCCCTCCCCGCCCGCGCGAAATGATCTGCGCGTCCATTTCCAACAATCGGGAGGGCCATTCGTGGCCCCATTTTTTTCGACGGCGCTTCGTGTGCGGCGCAGGGAGGAACATCATGACGCAGACTCCGACGACGATCACCCCTCGTATTCATCCACCATCGACACCGTTGCGGCTTCTGCTCGCAATCCTGCTCCTGTGTGGAACCGTCGGGTCTCCCTCTCTGTTCGCCGATCCGGCGAGCCCGCTCGAAGTGACGGTGCAGGACACGCCGGATCCGGTCGCGGCCGGCGCGCAGCTTCTGTACACCATCACCATCGTCAACAGCGGCGGCGCGAGCGTCGATGACGTCGCGCTCACCAACCAGCTCAACGGCATCGGCGGGATCGGCGTACCGCCGCAGCTGCAGATCACGAGCTCGCGAGGCAGCTGTACGCAGTCGACGACGCTCGTGAACTGTTATGCGGGCACGATGGAAGGGCGGGGTTCCTGGACCGTGACGATCCGAGGCATCGTCACCGCGGCGGAAGGAACCGTGATCAACAACACGGTCGGAGTCAGCGGCCGGAAGAGCACGCAGAATTTCAACACGACCGTCACGACCACCACGATGGTCAGCGGCGGCTCGGGCTCACCCATGCCCGATCTCTCCATCTCGAAGAACGGTCCGAGCGAGGTTCAGGTCTCCTCCCCCATGACCTACACGCTGACCGTCTACAACACCGGCACCGCGCCCGCGACGAACGTGAAGGTCGTCGACACGGTCCCGGCCGGCCTCACGGCAATCACCGCAAGCGGCACCAGCCTGTTCGACTGCAGCGTGGCGGGCCAGACGGTCACCTGCGTCGGCGGGGCGGTGAACCAGGGTGCCAACGCCAGCATCTCGATCAACGCCACCGCCCCCGCGGCTGCCTCCACAATCACGAATACGGCGGCGGTCGACCCGGACAACTCAATCGCCGAAGGAAATGAGCTCAACAACACCTCGGCCCTGGTCAACACCAACGTCGTACCGGGCGCCGCGGTCGACGCCCTCACCATCGACGTGACCGACGATCCAGGCATTCTCGCGGGGGCCGGACCCGACCCGGTCATTCCGGGAGCAATCCTCACCTACAAGATCCGTGTCACCAATCCCGGTTCCCGTTTCGCGGACGACGTCCAGATCGTCAACGGCACTCAGGGGCTGGTTGCCTCCAGCGTGTTCGTGAACCAGGTCGTCACCAACGGAACGATCGGCAACACCGGTGGCTGCTGGGTCAACGCCTCGCAGGTGGAGTGCCGCGTGCGCCGGCTCGAGGCCGGCGGATCGATTCTGATGACGGTCTCCGGCAGCGTAATCGCCGCCGCGGGCTCGACGATTCTGAATACCTCGACGGTAACGGGCAACATCAAGCAGGTCGCCGTTCAGACGACCGACACGGAGCTGACCACGGTCAAGCCGGACGTCGACCTGACGATCACCAAGGCAGATTCTCCCGATCCCGTCTGCGCCTCGTCGTGGCCGGGCAATCCGGGTGTCTGCGGCGGAGGGCTGACGTACACATTCGTCGTCGGAAACAGCGGAATCAATCCGGCGAACAACGTGACGATCCGCGATCCCCTGCCGGCCGGCACGCATTTCGACAGCTTCGTCGCGCCGGCTTTCGCGGGCGGATGCAGCGTGGACGGGTCGAACGTCCTGACCTGCACCGGCGGCACGATTCCGCCCGAGTCGACGACCACGGTCACCATCGTTCTCGTCGCTCCTCCCGGGACCGGGACGATCATGAACGTCGTCACCGTCGATCCGAACAACGCGATCTTCGAGGCCGACGAAACCAACAACACCGCCGTGGCGACTACCCTGGTGGTCTCCGGCGTCGACCTCGTCGTCTCCAAGACCGACGCGATCGACCCGATCGCGACCAGCGGCACCCAGACCTGGACCATCACGGTCGACAACATCGGAACGCAGAATGCGACGAACATCCGCGTCCGCGACACCCTGCCGGCCAACACCATCTTCCGCGACGTGGTCGCCGACAACGGCTTCACCTGCTCGCACTCGAACGGCGTCGTGGAGTGCTTCGGCGGTTCACTTCTCGGGACCGCGGCGGAGTTCTATCCTCCCTTCGGCGCACCGGGAGACGATACGGCGACCATCGTCATTCGCGCCTTCGCGCAGCCGTTCGAAGGAACGATGCACAACGAGGTCCGCGTCGATCCGCTCAACGAGATCCCCGAGGCGAATGAAGCGAACAACTTCGCCTTCCAGGATACCGTCGTCACCAGCGGTGGCGCCGGACAGGGGGCGTTCAACCAGTTCACCATCAGCAAGTCGCAGGTCAGCCCGGCCAACCCGGTGGCCCGCAACGCGAAGGTGACTTACACCGTAACCGTCGGAAACGACGGCACGGATCCGGCGGTCGGCATCACCGTCCGCGACTTCCTCCCGGCCGGCTCGCAGTACATCGAAGCCACGGGGACGAACATGTTCAACTGCAGTCAGGTCAACAACTACATCGACTGCGTCGGCGGGCAGATCGCGGCCGGAGGATCGGCCACGCTCACCATCACCATGTTCGCCCCCGACACGCCGGGAACGTACACCAACCAGGCGATCGTCGATCCCGACGGCGCCATTCCGGAGGGGAATGAGTTCGACAACCAGGCGTCGGTTCAGACAGTGGTCGAGAACGGGGGCAACGGAGCCTTCAACGACCTGGCCATTCTCAAGACCGCCACGCCGAACACCACCCCCGGCGGGCCGATTCAGTACGACCTCCAGGTGTGGAACAACGGCTCCGATCCGGCCCTCGACGTCGATGTTCGGGACGTCCTTCCGGCCGGCGTGACGTTCGTCAGCGCCTCCGATCTCGGTGTGGGCGCCGGAGCAGCGTTCACCTGCAGCCATTCGGCCGGAGTGGTCAACTGCACCGGCGCGACGATTCAAGGAGGGGGAGTTGCCAACGCCCGCTCCATCAGAATCCAAGCTACGGCACCCGACATGGTGGTGCCTTCCGGAATTCTCAACACGGCAACAGTCGATCCGGACAACACCGTGGCCGAGGGCGACGAGTTCAATAACACGTCCTCCGACAGCACCACGGTTACCTCCAAGATCAACCTCACGGTGACGAAGACCGGGCCGACTACCGCGAGCCAGAGCCAGGTCACCAATTACAAGATCACCGTGTTCAACAAGATTGAGGGCGGAGGACAAGACCCGGCCTATGGAGTCGTAATGGTCGATCCGCTGCCGGTCGGCCTCATCCCGCTGGCCGTTGACGCCGGCTCTGGAAACAACTGGGCCTGCGAGATCTCGCAGAACCCAATCAACCTGGTGCACTGCATCGGCGACCTCCCGACGGAAGAACCGGTGGAAATCTCGATCACCGTCTTCATCACCGCCGAGAACGGACGGCCGCTCGACAACGTCGCTTGCGTCGATCCCGACAACACGATCGTGGAGCAGAACGAGTTCGACAACTGTTCCGAGTTCGGCACGCTCATCGGGGATCAGCCGAAACGATCGCCCAACCTCCTGGTCAGCAAGCAGGTTGATTCGCTGAGCACGACTCCTGGAGCCGCCCTCACCTACACCATCACTGTCGCCAACGTCGGAACGGCGAGGGCACAGGAATGGAACGGCATGGACGGGCTCACCGTCACCGACGATCTCCCCTCGGAGGTCACGTTCATAAACACGACGACCACCAACGGCTGGCTCTGCTCGGAAGCGGCGGGCGTCGTGACCTGTCATGACGACGGCACCTCCGGCCTCGACGTGGGTGCCAATGCTCAGATCACCATCCTCACTTCGGTCAACACCGACGCTGCCATTCCGATCGCCAACACGGCAACGGCTGTTTCGGCAATCGTGGATGATCCAACCTGCGTCCTTCCGAATGAGTGTGAGAACGAAACGGCTGCGCATATCGACGACAACTCATCGACCGTGATCAGTTCAATCGGCTCGTCCGGGTTCGATCTCGCGATCGCTTCGGTTACCGACGTGCCCGATCCGGTCGCTCCGGGACATCCGCTTCAGTACACGGTCGTCGCCGTCAACGGCGGGACCGACGATGCCAACGGCGTCCACGTCCAGATCGACCTGCCGACCGCCGGCGTCACCTTCCTGGGTGCGGGCGCCTCGAACGGGTTCAATTGCGCGGACCCGGTGGGCACCATGGTGGATTGCGTCGGGAACCTGCCGGGTGGCGGCAACACGACGATCACCATCGACCTGGTGACTCTGCTGGCGGGAATGCCGACCAACGTGAGCCTCACCGCAACCATCGACCCGACGGACGCGTTCCCCGAGACCAACGAGGGGAACAACAGCCAGACCGAACCGACCTCGATCTCGGGCGCCGGATGCTCGGTCTGCATCGACCTCGTTGCCGCCCAGCTCGTCGCTTCGCCGGAGCCGGTCGCCAGCGGCGGGTCCGTCACGCTCGAGTTCCTCATCGTGAACGTGGGCGACACACCGACGATGCTCGGCGTTGGGCAGCCGCTGCTCTGGCTCGACTCGTTCTCCAACGGAACCGTGGGTGCGGCGACGCCCACCTCATCCAACCCGGCGGTGACATGCCAGCAGGATGGCTCAGGACCCAACTCTCTCCTGACCAGCTGCGGCGGAAATCTCGCGCCGGGCGAGGGCGCCACGATCACCCTCGTCCTCCCCAGCGTGACCGGGACGGAGCTCTCCATCACGGGTACGGCCGATCCGACCGGACTGGTGATGGAAGCGGATGAGGCCAACAACGCACTGACCGAAACCGTGGTCATCAACTGAGGAGACGTGATGAGAAAGTACATTTCGCCCCGCGCCTCCACCATCGCTCTGACGGCGGGCCTCGTGCTCGCCGTCGGAGCCGCGCTCGGCCTCCAGCCCTCGGCATTCGCCCAGGGCTGCGGCCGCCACTACGTCGCGGCCGGCGACGCCATCGCGGCAGGAAAGGAAGTCACCGAGTCGGAGCGATACTCCCGTCAGCTCTGGGAAGATCACCTCAAGACCTGGGGCGCCTGGTGCGAGTACAACATCGCCAAGGACAAGACCACCTCGACCACCTACATCACCGGGGGACAGCTGGCCCAGACCTGGAACTACCGCCCCGACCTGATCACGCTCACCATCGGAGAACAGAACAACCAGATCATCAATCTGGTCGACTCCTGCTTCGACAAGATCAAGTCTCACGACTTCTCGGGTGGCAGCGCGTGCGCCGGGGCCATTCTCGGCAATACCACGCTCTGGTCAGGACTCAATTCGAACCTGATCACGACCTTTCAGCAGTACCGGATGATCATGGCGGGGCGGCCGTGGCTCGTCGTGGCGGTGACTGGGTATCCCAATCCGTATCCGAAGCCGCTCGACGCCACGGCGAAGATTCCCGAGCTCTGCACGCCCCTGGTCGACACGATCGCGACCTGCACGATCCGCTGGGCGCAGCTCCCTCCAGCGCTCGAGCTCCTCGATCAGGTCTTCAAAAAACTCAATACGACCATCGCCAACGCCGTCGCGCCGTACGCGAACTCGACCGCGGGTCGATTCGTCTTCGTGAATCCCTATGACAAGTTCCGCGACCACTGCATGAAGATGGAAGTGGAGATGAAGACGACCGTCGAGCATCCCGAGCAGCAGGGCGCGGTCCACAACCACGACAACTTCACGTCCGTCAATTTCGGCTGCTCGGATCCATGGTTCGTCGAGGGGTCGGACGGCACCGACAACCCGTGGTATCTCGCACCGGCTGCTCCCGGCATCCTCATCAACCAGAGTCAGACGACCAAGGGCATGGGAGTCTGGCCGAACGCCGACGGGCATGAGTGCCTGGGAGACCTGATCTGGGAGGCCGACACGATCGACCCTGGAACCTCGCCTCTCAAGTGGAAGCTGGGCGTGCCAGAGCCGCCAAAAACTGATATCTGCCAGTAGGGACCGCCTGCGGCGGTCCGGTCGCCGTGAGGCGACAACTCCGCAGGCGAGCCAACCGACAGCACCGCAGAGGAAATGGGGGCGAGAAGCCCCCAAACGCCCGCTCAACGTCGCACTTTCCGCACGATGGTCGCCTCACGGCGACCGGACCGGCGCAGCCGGTCCCTACGTGCGGCGCTCCATTCGATACACGTAGAGGAGGAGGCCGGCGTTGAGGGCGAAGCAGACGATGCTGGCCAGGGCGGCGGGGACGAGCACGTCCTCCTGGCCGGCGAGGTAGGCGTTCATCGTCGCCGTGAGCAGCCAGAGCTGCAGGATGACGAGCGTGAGGACGATCGCAAGAATGCCGAAGACGATCGTCGTCTTCTGGCTGCGGGAGAAGGGGCGCCTCATGCGCGGATCTCCTTGTCGACCGCGTAGAGATGCCCCTCCCGGATCTCGAGCACGATGCGCTCGAGTGGGCGGCGCGGCGGCCCGGCCGTAGGCGCGCCGGTCTGGAGATCGAACGACCCGTTGTGGCAGGGGCAGTGGAAACGCCCTCCGGCGACGTCAGGGACGACCGCGCACGCGAGGTGCGTGCACTTCTGGTTGTAGGCAACCCACGTCTGCTCGCCCGTCCTTACCGCGATGCAGATGTCGTGAGGCCCGGGGTACGTGAAGACGAACGACCCTCCCACCGGGATGGAGCTCTCAGCCGCAATGCGCGTCACCGGCAGCTTTCCCTGTCGCCGGCGCGCGAAGTTCTCGAAGAGGATCCAGACCTGGCCGACCACGAAGGCGAAGCTGGTGAGGACGAGAAACTTGGTGAAATCGCGCCGCGCGACGAACTCGTCCTGAGGCCAGTCGATCGGAAAATCGTTCCGCCACTGCGGCTGGTCGCTGTAGGGACGCCCGTCCGGCGGTACGGAGAGCTGGTCGGTCGTGGTTCGGGTGGGCGCAGTCTCGTTCATTCCGTCATTCCGCCTTACATGTCATCGAACACCGAGTCGAGCACACCGCTGCGACCGGTCGGTTCTTCATCCATTCCGGAGAGAGCGTCGAGGTGCGTCGTCCCGGAGTCCTTCGGCACCATCATGTTCACCTTGGTGGTGATGGTCTGCCCGCCGAACTGGAACGTGTTGATCGGGGTCGAGCGCGGGCGCAGGCGCTGGACCTCCTCGCGGGTCCCGAAATGGAGCGCGCCGGAGGGGCAGACGCTGGCGCACATCGGCTTGAGCCCGACCGAGGAGCGGTCGTAGCACATGTCGCACTTCATCATCAGCGAGAACCCGACTTCCACCTTCGGAACGCCGAAGGGGCAGGCGATGACGCAGTTGTTGCAGGCGATGCAGCGCGGTTTGCGCGCCGACTGCACCACCCCATCCTCGGTCCGCTTGATGGCGTCGGCCGGGCAGACCTCCGCGCAGGTCGGCGAATCGCAGTGCATGCAGATCACCGGAACGGTCTGCACCGAGATCGGACGGTCGACGTACTGGAGGTGGATCATCGAGTGCCCACGGTGGGTGTCGCACTCGCTGCACGCCGCCACGCACGCCTGACACCCGATGCACCGATTCGGGTCGACGAAGAACTCCATGTTCGCCGCTACCGGCATCTCACCTCCCCTGCTGCACCGCCGAGCGGGACTCGTCGTCCTCGCCGCCGCGGCTCACCTGCAATCCGTCCCCGCCGGGGAGCTTCGTGGTCACTGCGTCATCGGGCGCTTCGCTTCTGCTCACGCGAACCGCGCATACCTTGTATTCCGGGATCTTCGAAACCGGGTCCTGCGCGGAGATCGTCAGCTGGTTGGCGGCCTTCCGCCCGGGCCAGTGATACGGAATGAAGACCGTGTCCGGCCGGATCGTGGTGACGACCTGCGCCCGCAGCACGATATCTCCCCGCCGCGACTCCACGCGCGCCCAATCCTTGTCGGCGATTCCGAGCTTCGCCGCGAGCTTCGGGTGCATCTCCACGCGCGGCTCCGGATACTGATCGACCAGCGGCCCGATCCGCCGCGTCTGCGTTCCCGAGAGGAACTGGCTCACCACTCTCCCGGTCGTGAGAATGACCGGATACTCCTCGTCCACGTCCTCGGTGGGCGGACGATAGGCAGCCACGTTGAAGCGCGCCTTTCCGTCCGGGAAGTAGAACGGCCCCGCCCCCTTCGCGATCGGGTTCCACGACCCCGGCTCGAACAGGCGCGGCGTCCCCGGATGATCCTCGGTCGGGCAAGGCCAGAAGACGCCGTTGTTCGCCTCGATCTTCTCGTAGGTGATGCCGTAGTAATCGGCGACGCCGCCCTTCGAAGCGAGCCGGAGCTCGTCGAAGATCTCGCGCGGACTCTCGAACTCGAAACCCTTCGGCCGCCCCAGCGCGCGCGCGATGTCCTGCACGATTTTCCAGTCCTGCGTCGCGTCGCCCGGAGGCTCGACCGCCTTGTTGATCTTGATCACCCGCCCCTCGACCTGGCAGACCACCCCCTCGTCCTCTTCGTGAAGCGATCCTGGCAGAACGATGTCGGCGTACTGCGCCGTCTCGCTGAGAAAGAAATCGATGACGGTGAAGAACTCGAGCTTTTCGAGCGCCTGCTTCACGAACGCGTTGTCGGGAAGCGAAACGACTGGGTTGAAGCAGATCAGCACCAGCCCCTTGATCTCCCCCGCGTCGATCTTCCGCATCATCTCGACGCAGTCGACTCCCGCCTGTGGAAGCTCATCCGGAGTGATCCCCCACACCTTCGCCACCGCGGCGCGATGCTCCGGGTTGTCGATGTCGCGCCACCCCGGGAGCTGCTCCGCCTTCTGCCCGTGCTCGCGCCCACCCTGTCCGTTCCCCTGGCCGACCACGGTGCCGTACGCGCAGTAGGGCCGGCCGATCCGTCCGGAGGCGAGGACGATGTTGATGGTCGAAAGGACGTTCTCCACGCCGTGCGAGTGGTGCTCGATCCCGCGCGCGTGCATGAGGAAGCTCGTCTTCGCTGTCCCCCACAGCTCGGCGGCCGCGCGGATCGACTTCTCCGCGATTCCCGTCACCTCGGCCGTCCGGCGCGGCGTCCACTGACGGACGTGCTCGGCGACCGCGTCGAAGCCGACCGTGTGGTTGTCGATGAAATCGTGATCGAGCCAGTCATTCTCGATCATCAGGTTCAGAATGCCGTTGAAGAGGACGACGTCGCGCCCCGGCTTGACCGGGAGGAAGAGGTCGGCTGTCCGGGCGATCGGCGTGATGCGCGGATCGACCACGATGACCTTCCCGCCGTTCTCGCGCGCCTGCCAGACGTAGTTGGTCGTGATCGGCGAGCACTCGGCCGTGTTCGACCCGGCGATGATCACGACCTCGGCCTTGAGGATGTCATCCCAGGGGCTGGCGCTCCGGTCGATGCCGAAGGCCTTCTTGTTCCCCGCCCCCGCGCTGACCATGCAAAGCCGGCCGTTGTAGTCGATGTAGCGGGTTTTGAGGCACATCCGGGCGAACTTCCCCATCAGATACGCCTTCTCGCTCGTCAGGCTCGCGCCCGACAGGACACCCATTGCGTCCGGTCCGTAGGTCGTCTGGATGCGCTCGATCTCCGAGGCGACGCGCGCGATGGCGGCGTCGTACTCCATCGGCGCGAAGCCGCCCTCGGCTTCCGGGTCGCGGCGCAACGCCTTGGTCAGGCGGTCCTGATGCCCTCCCTGGAGATAGCGCTTCACCCCTTTCGGGCAGAGCATCCCCTTGTTGAAGGGGAAGTCGTAGCGCGGCTCGAAGCCGATGACCACGTTGTCCTTGACCTTCAGGTTGATGCCGCACTGCTGGCCGCAGAAGCAGCAGTGGGTGGAGACCATCTTGTCGGGCTCGACGTCGGTCTCGAGCCGCACCCCTTCCATCCGGTTCAGATGCGGTCCCCAGACGTCGCCGAGGATTTCTTGAGATTTGGGTAACTTGGCCATTTACTCCGTCCTGATCGGCGCGTCGAATGGATCCATCGCGCCTGCGCCCGCGCGCGCCCATACCTGTCCCTGGGCGAGTGCGAGCAGCGTTCGTCTGCATGCCGGGCAGATCCGCTGGTAGTGATCGATCCCGCCAGTCGCGGTCTCGTAGCGGTAGCCGAGCTCGCGCTCGACCCGGATGAGATCTTCCACCTGAAGAAGCGGCGCGAACTCGGCTCCGCAGCGCCCGCACGCCGCCATCCCCTCGGCCGCCGCCACATCCTTGTAGAAGCTGACGCCGAGCTGCGCTGGGCGCTGGAAGATGTGGAAGAACTTTCCGAAGGGGAGATAGAGGAGAGTGAAGATCACAGTGATGGCGTGGAGCAGGGCGAGGAAGTCGTAGCCGTATCCCCGCATCCAGGTGTAGCTCGCCGTCAGCAGCAATCCCGTGATGCTGATCGCGAAAAGGAGGATCAGCGGAAGAAAATCTTCTGCGGCGCGCTGAACGGCGGCCGCACCGTGATCGAGCATCCTTCGCCGCATCGCCAGCATCACTCCTCCGATCACCAGGAACGACGACCAGACGAGGCCGTGGAAGATCATGAATGCGGTGATCGAGTAAACCTCGAACGAGGTCGTCGGGAAGCCGAAGATGAAGGTTCGGTACGACTCGAACTCGCCCGGAACCGTCTCGAAGTGAATCCAGCCGAAGACGAGCGGGAAGGTGATCGCAAAGGCGAGGATGCAGCCCCACATGATCAGGGCGTGCGCCAGCCCGCGGGTGTGGCCGCGCTTGAAGATGAAGCGGTTGAGGGCGAAGTCGCCACCCACCCGGCGGAACCAGTTCCCGACGTTCCGCGCGAAGTACTTCCGGCGGAAGAAGACCTGCCACCCTCGCCGCCAATACAGACGGGTCGGAGGCCGCTGCAGCCACATCGAGTAGCGGTAGGTGATGGCGAAGGTCGCGAAGAGGACCGAGAACGTATAACCAACGAGGGCCGCGTCGAAGTGCTGGAGGTTGCGTGAGCCCACTACGATCAGCACGGCCAGAACGACCGTGAACAGCAGTCCCCACCCCAGCGCGACTAATCGCTCGCGTCCGATTCGCCCGAAGTTCACCGAGACAATCTCCTCTCCCGGCATCCTTGTTTCAGGATGCTGGGCGTCCTATGACGGATCTCATTGCTCTCGAGATGCGATCCTGCACGACGTGGAGCGGGAAGGCAAGCGGAGTGCGCAATTCGAGGGGCGAGGGGCGAGGGGCGAGGGGCGAGGGACGAGGGACGAGGGCTGCCGTCATCCTGAGGGAGCGCCGCGATGAAGGTACTACTCACGCAAACCGTGTGCGCGATCGAAGGAACTCAAAATCGCAGGG
>Ga0209347_1002785_pt1 | contig 22112 bp, 14 predicted proteins | sample AutmiccommuBRH23_FD_187382 | JGI IMG/M metagenome (GOLD analysis project Ga0209347, IMG submission 187382) | Deep subsurface microbial communities from Mt. Terri, Switzerland - Autotrophic microbial communities BRH/23 (SPAdes) (version 2) | ecosystem: Environmental > Aquatic > Deep subsurface >...
TTAACCCGTTTCAACGGGTTTCTTCTTTCCGCAGCCTGGGACCTTCAGTCCCAGGTGTAGCGGGCAGTATGGCCTTTCTTCTCTAATGCTCCCTAACGGGCAAATGGGCTGAAAGCCGTTTCTATCGCGGGCCTACACCTCTTTTCAATGACAACCAAAAGTTAGCACCATTGGCCAGGGTGGCGGCGATCCCAGAGCGTTTCATCTCTATTGACGCCGTAGCAGCCCGGTGCTATAATGCAGCTATCAACTGAACAACTATCCGCTGCGAAAGAGCCAAGTAGCAATTGCTCGGCCCCTCAGAGAGTCACCGCCGGTGGAAAGGTGATGGGCAGGCGTTGCGAAATCCCCTCTGGAGCCGCCCGCGGAAAGGCTCGGTCCCGCAGGGACCGCGGTCGCTAAGTGAGGCCGGGTTACTCCCGTTACAGGGTCGGAACCTTGTTGGAGGTTCCCGAGGTCGCTCGCTGCAAGGCGAGCGGCGAATGTAGGTGGCACCACGAGAAATGGCGCTTCTCGTCCTATGAGCGAGAAGCGCTTTTTGTTATCTTGCGTACAAGGGGGACCCAATGATCGATCTGGCTTTCATCCGTGAAAATCCCGAGGCCGTGAAGCAGGCCATGGCCGATTTGAACAGTTCCGCGCCCATCGACGAAATCCTGGAGCTGGATGGCCGCCGCCGCGCCATGCTCAACGAGGTGGAGAGCCTGCGCGCCGAGCGCAACCGCGTCTCCAAGCTCATTCCCAAGATCAAGGACAAGGACGAGCGGGAGCAGCATATCACCGCCATGCGGCAGGTCGGCGACCGCATCAAAGAGCTGGAGGAAGAGCTTCAGCCAGTGCAGCAGCGCCTGAACGAGGCCCTGCTCGAAGTGCCGAACATGCCCGACCCCAGCGTACCCGTGGGGCCAGACGAGAGCCACAACATCGTCGTGCGCCAGGTGGGCGAGTTGCCCGCGTTCGATTTTGAGCCGCTGCCTCATTGGGAGCTGGGCGAAGCGCTGGGCATCATCGATTTCGAGCGCGGCGTGAAAATATCGGGCACGCGCTTTTACATCCTCAAGGGCTTGGGCGCGCGCCTGCAACGGGCGCTGATCGCCTGGATGATCGATGTGCACACCGAACACCACGGCTACACCGAGGTCTATCCGCCCTACATGGTCCGGCGCGAGTGCCTGGTGGGGACCGGCCAACTGCCCAAGTTTTCGGAGAACCTGTACCACGACGCAGAGGATGAGGATGTCTGGTTCGTCCCCACGGCGGAGGTGCCCGTTACCAACATGTACCGCGACGAGATTCTCTCGGAAGAAGATTTGCCCATCTATCACACCGCCTATACCGCCTGCTTCCGCCGGGAGAAAATGTCGGCGGGCAAGGACACGCGCGGTATCAAGCGTGGCCACCAGTTCGACAAGGTGGAGATGGTCAAGTTCGTCAAGTCGGAAACATCAATGGATGAACTGGCAACTCTGCTGGATAATGCCGAGGACATTGCCCGCCGACTGGGGCTGCCCCATCGCGTGGTGCAGATGTGTACCGGCGACCTGAGCTTCTCGGCAGCGGTCAAGTACGACGTCGAATTGTGGGCGGCGGGCAGCCAGGAGTGGCTGGAAGTCTCGTCGTGCAGCAATTTCAAGGACTTTCAGGCCCGCCGGGCCAACATCCGCTACCGCCCCGCCGAGGGGGGCAAGCCCGAGTTTGTGCACACGCTGAACGGCTCGGGCCTGGCCCTGCCGCGCCTGATGATTGCCATCTGGGAGAATTTCCAGCAGCAGGACGGTAGCATCCGCGTGCCGGATGTGTTGCAGCCCTATATGGGCGGCCTTGAGGTGATCTCGTAAGCCGCGAATTGCCACCCCATCCGGGCGGGCCTCAATAAGGTCCGCCCGGCTCTTGACGCCTCGACCCCATCGCATACAATAGGGCTGTGGACCAATGAGCATATCTGGAAACCCGATGATCACCATCCAAGACGTGGAGCGCGCCATGCAAGGGCCGTTGCCGGGCTGGCAAGCCCAACAGAGGATGGTCACCTCCCCGCGCACCTTGCGTCCGGCGTTGTCTCCCGACATCCCGCCGCGCGAGGGGGCTGTGCTGGCGCTCCTGCACCCTCAGGATGGGGAGTTGTACCTGGTCCTCACCCGGCGCAGCGACCGCCTGACCAGCCATCGCGGGCAGATTTCGCTCCCCGGCGGGCGGCGCGAGGTGACGGACCTCTCCTTGTGGGATACGGCTCTGCGCGAGAGTCACGAGGAGCTGGCCGTTGATCCTGCCAGGGTGCGCTATATCGGGGCGCTCACCCCGCTCTACATCCCAGCCAGCCATTTCCATGTGCATCCCTTTGTGGGCTATACCCCCGTGCAGCCCGTCTTTGCTCCCAACGCCGAGGAAGTGGCCGAGGTCATTGAATTGCCGTTGCGGGTGCTGCTCGACTCCAACGCCAAACGGCAGGAAACCTGGGACTGGCAGGGGAAGCAATTGCAGGTGCCCTTTTATTCTTACCAGGAGCATATCATCTGGGGCGCGACGGCCATGATGCTCAGCGAATTCGAGGTTCTGCTGAGTCGCCGTAATCTGACCTCTGATAGTGCTTGAGAGGTAGACAATCATCAAAAACAGGCTCCCCCTGCATGAGATTGTCGCCATCGCGTGTCGCTAATGCGTGTCACCATCCCGCAACCCTATCCACCCATCCTGCGTAATATAGCCATGTTGGGTTGCTTTGGTCGAAGCAAACCTGCCGGTGCTTGCTTGCCCGGCTGGTGTAGAGCAAGAATAGATCTGGAAGGAGAAACAAGCATGGCGGAAACTCCGCAGCGAAATCGTAGGAACACATGGGTGATCGTAGTCGTCGTGGGAGCCATCCTGCTCCTGCTGTTGTGCGCCTGTCTGGCCGCAGTAGCGGCAACGGGCTGGTTCGCTTTCGTTCTTCCCTGGCAGCGCGGTGGGGTCAGCGGGATCGAGATCAACAGAAGTGACAGAATTGGCGGCCAGGTGGAAGTGCAGCGCACGCTCGAGGAATCGTTTAACGTCAGTACCCCCGTCTTGTTGGACGTTACCAACGAAGTGGGCCGTGTCATCATCACTGGCGCGGACCAGGAGGGGGTAACCGTTCAGGCCGTGGTGCGCGGCTATGGCAATACGGAAACGGCTGCCGAGGAATCGGCAGACCAGGTCAACGTAGAGATCCAGCAGGTCGATGACAACCAGATTCGTCTGGAGGGCGACATCCCAGAGGGTGTCCGCATGGGCAACTCTCCCGCTGTGGACTGGATCGTGCGCGTTCCCAGAGACACCAGGGTGCAAGTGCGAAATAACGTCGGCGAGGTCCAGGTGGAGAACATAGTTGGCTCGCTGCTCCTGCACGTCGATGTGGGTGAGATTCGGGTGCGCGATTTCACCATGAACGACAACAGCGAGATCACCACCAATGTAGGCCAGATCACCGTAGAGCTGCCCGCCGACAGCGCCTTTGTGGTAGAGGCCAACACCGGCGTGGGGAACATCACTTCCGAGTTTGACGTGGCGACAACCAGGAGTGACAGACCCGGCCCCGGCGATTCACTTGAAGGGCCAGTGGGAACGAATCCCGAAGTGACCCTGGTTCTGCGCACGAGCACAGGCGAAATCAACTTGCTCGCAGACTAACCTGATCGCTGCCTTGCGCCAGCATGCCCCGGTCTGCGTCCGATGGATGCCGTCGGTGAGACCGGGGATATCTTTGCCCGCCAGGGCTGGCACGATCCGGCCCCTGGGCGGCCCTTTACCAGCATCGCATCATACAATCACCCCTTTCGTTTCTTGGGAATGGGGAGAGAAATCAGAATTTGGGAGAGAGCATCGTGACCGAGACACCGAATCGTAAAAGTACGCGCACCGTCCTCATTATCGGAGGGGTGCTATTGTTGTTGCTGCTGTGCGCCTGCGTGGCGGTGCTGGGGGCAAACTGGGCCTTCCGGTCGAGGGGACCCCTGAACAACGTTATCGACATCAGTCGTATTGGCAAGCAAGTGGAAGAGCGCTTTGAGCGCGAGGCCGTGTTCGAGGTGGACACCCCTGTCGTGCTCGAGTTGACGGGCGATGTGGGCGGCATCCATATCCTTGGCACGGAAGGTAACGAGGTGCGCGTAGAGGCCGTCGTGCGCGGGTATGGCCCCACACAGGCCGAGGCCCGTGTGGCGATGGAATCGGTGAATGTAGAGATCACCCAGGTCGCGGACGACCATATTCGTCTGGTGGGCGATAACCCCGATGGCCTCCAGATGGGCAAATCCCCGACGGTGACGTGGACCGTGCGCGTGCCCCGCCAGGCGCAGCTACAGGTCAGCAATGGCGTGGGCGACGTGCGCATTGAAAAGATCACCGGCTCTATGGATGTAACGAGCGACGTGGGGGATGTGATCGTCAAAGGGTTCACCCTCACCGAGGATAGCCAGTTCACCACGGACGTGGGCAGCATCTCTGTCAGCTTGCCGCGCGATAGCGCGTTTGTCCTGAACGCCATCGCCAACGTGGGCAAGGTCAAGTCCGAGTTTCACCCCGCCGCGGAGCCCGGAGATACTCTCACGGGCACGGTGGGCGACAACCCGCAGGGCACGCTGACCGCGCGGGCTGACGTCGGCAGCATTACTATCGAACGGGAGTAGGCGTGCGCGTTCATGATCTCACGCTCCCCATTCAAGATGGGATGAGCGTATGGCCCGGCGATCCGCCGGTTCGCGTGCGGCGCGTGGCGTCCCTGGAAGCGGGGGACGAGGCCAGCGTGTCCGAGGTGACCTTGGGCAGCCACACCGGCACCCACGTGGACGCCCCTGCCCACTTGTTGCGCGGCGGGGCGCCGGTGGATGCGCTGGAGCTGGAGCATCTGATCGGCGTGGCAGTAGTGGCGCATGTGCCGGGCCTTGAGCACATCACGGCGGCAACCCTGGAAGCTTTGCGGCTGCCAGAGGGTTGCCGCCGCTTGTTGTTTCGCACGCATAACTCGGACGTGAACCTGCTCGGCCCGGATTTCCATCCCGACTATGTGGCGCTGCGGGCCGATGCCGGGGAATGGCTGGCCCGCCGGGACTTGTTACTGGTAGGCATAGACGCCCCCTCGGTAGACCCCTACGAACAGGAAGCGGGGCCGGTCCATCATCTGCTGCTAGAGCGGGGGGTGATCCTCGTGGAGGGGCTAAACATGCGCGGTATCGCACCCGGCGTGTATCATTTTTGCTGCCTGCCCCTCAATCTGGTGGGCGCAGATGGCGCGCCCGCGCGCGCGGTGCTGATCGACCGCTGTGCAGACCTGCCCTGAAATACAAAGAGGGCCAGCATTAAGCTGGCCCTCTTTGTATTTCGGTTCCATTCCACTCAACGATAGATATCCTCGTACCGCCGATACTGCTCATAGATATACGTGACATAAGACTTGGCCTGGCCGTACAACACCGTCTCGTAGAACAGGTCGTGATCGGCAATCGGCTGTCCGCCCGTCCATTTGCTCAGGTTGCCTGGCCCGGCGTTATACCCCACCAGCGCGGCCACCCAATCACGATCCCGGTAGTCAATCAGCCAGCCAAAGTAGAACACGCCGAACCGAACGCTCACCGCGGGGCGCGTCAACAGGGGCACGCGGAAGGGAGCCACCCCCAGCTTGGTGGCGATCTCTTGCCCGGTGGCGGGCATTACCTGGGTCAATCCCGTCGCCCCCGCATAGCTGACGGCGCGCGGGTCAAAGCGGCTCTCTTGCCGCACCAGTGCCAGGAACAGCAGCGGGTCCAGCGTCCGGTCGGCGCACTCGGCGTTCACCAGATGGCCGAACAGGGTCGGATAGGACAGCCGCAGCAACGCCTCCGGCGGTTCCGCCGCCCCGGCCTGCTTGCCCAGGTCTATCAGCCGGTCCGCGCAAGAGATAGCCAGCCAGCGTTGGCCCGACTCGGCCATCAAGCGCGCCAGCCGGAACACGCTCCCCGCATTGGGCCGGGCCTGGGTCCATACCTCGCGATAGGTCGTCGTGGCGTCCGCATGCCACCCCAGCGTCTCCAAAGCTTTCGCGCGATTGAGCAGGGTTTCGTTCAATGCGCCAGTTGTGTTCTGTGTCCAGGTAGCCATCCAGGCGGCGATCTGGTCCCAGTCGGCCTGGGTCCACGCGGACTCGGCGGGGGCAGCGGAATGGGTTGTTGGCAGCACCGGCGCGACGCCTGTGGCCAGGTCGCGGGCGCGCAGCCCATAATACGACCAGGGAGAGGCGGCTTGCGCTTCTTGCCAGTGGCTCTGCGCCTTGGCCCCATCGCCCGTTGCTCTGGCCGCCAGGCCCAGCCAGGTCAGCACGCGGGTCTTGCGCTCCTCCGTGTTGGCTCCCGGCAGCAGGTCGTGCCACACGGCATAGGCCGTGCCTGCATCCCCGCTGATGTAGGCGCACAGCCCTTCGCGGAAATGCCCCTCGAACGCGCCCGAATCCGACGGGTAGGAGAGGCGCAACTGGTGGTACAGGGCAGCGGCTCGCGCCCAGTTCCGCTGTCCCTCTAGCGCCTGGCCCGCCTCCCACAACGCCTCTGGCGCGCGCTTGTGGTTCGGGTAGAGCCGCACGAATTCTTGGTACAGGCCGGAGGGGTCGCCGCCATTGGCCTTGGCCGCGCGGGCCTTGGCCATCCAGGCGTCCCCGGCCAGCGCATCCTGCGGGAATTGCTGGATGATCACATCCAGATAGCGGAACGCCTCGTTATATTGCCCCAGCTTCTCGTAGGCCAGCCCGGCGAAATAGTGCGCGAGGGGCATGTTTCCCCCAGGGTTGGCGCCGATATAGCGCACCAACGCCTGCGCGGCTTCGGCATAGCGCCAGCCATAGTACAGAATCCGCCCGCGCTCCAGATCGTCCACCTGCGTGGCGCCCATCTCGTCCAGCGCCTTCAGTGCCACGACGGCGTGGGAACTGGCGGGGTAGTCCCGCAGCAGCCGTTGAAAGACAGCCGCTGCCTCGGCGTTGCGCCCGGCTTCTCGCAGGGTTTCCCCCTGGTAGCGCAGGATCAGCGACCGATAGGTCGCATTCTGGCTAAAGCCCAGGATGCGGTTATAGGCTTCCACCGCCCCGTCACAATTCTGACGACGACGGCGCACCTCGGCCAGTTCTTCCAACACTTCGGCCTGCATGGAGGTGGAGACGCTCGCCAGGTCAATGGCGGCCAACTGGCCCTCCATATGCTCGTCGTCGCCCAGGGACTCGTATGCCTTGGCCATATGCCAGCGCACATAGGGCAGCGCCGCGACATCCAAGCTCAAATAGCTGGCATACGCCGAGATGGCTGCCTGCCATTCGTCTATTGCCTCGTAGCAGTTGCCCAGCAGCGCGTACGCCTGGGCCAACTCGGCGTCTGGCGCACCATCCTCGACTACCGAGGCCAGCAGGGCAATGGCCTCTTGATAGCGCTGCTCCTGCACCAAGGCCCGCGCCAGTTCGAGAGCCACCGCCGGACGGGTCGCCGCGTCACTGGTGGACGCCAGCGCATCCTGCCACAGCGGGATGGCCCTGGGATAATCGCCGTCCATGATCGCCTGCCGGGCAGCTACTAGCTGAGGTCCCGCTTCCGGGGCTGGCGGTGGGGCCGTCGTGCTGGTTGGGGCCACCGTCGGGGCAGGCGTTTCCGTCGGCGCGGGGGTCTCTGTCGGCGTGGTCGTCGGTTCCGTCGTGGCCGTTGGCGGCTCGGCGGTTGCCGTTAGCGTCTGCGTCGCCGTGGGAGTCTCGCTCGGGATCGGCGTCGGCGCGACGGTAGCCGTCCGAAAAACTGTCGGCGTGGGTGTCTCGGAGGCGTGGGCAACGGCTACGGCGGGAGCGGTGGCCGTCTCTTCGACGACCTGCACGGGGGTGGATTGCGGTGCCGCCTGGCGGCAACCGCTCAGTGCCAGACTAATGCCAAGAACCAGAACAACGATCCATCGGTAATGCATACGCAGCATAGATAGAGGCCCTTTCGCGGCTATCAATATGGTGCCAGGTATGGGATGACCCGACTTTTAGCGGTCGGGGGTGAGGCTGTGAAGCGTGCTGCTGGGTGGTGCTGGTGTCGAACAAGGCGACGGGCAAGGAGGCTGCCCATCCTGCATGACGCATTCCGGTGGCGAGCTGGGGGTGGGCGAAGCACCGCTCGTCTCCTGGAATGATGAGCGTGATGATAGCCAGAACGCAACAATCTGTCAACCCGCTAAATAGCCTAAAAATCCGCCAAAATGCCGATTTATGATATAAGCCTTTCTACGCATTGACAATGACTTGACATATATGCTAGAATGAATTTACCTATGGTGGACGAATGCCCACCGCAGGTTGTGCTACGCTAAACAGCAGAGCTTGCTCCGATCACTAGATCTGGTGTTTGCTACTGCGTCACACTCGACATCACTCTTCTATCACCCTTTTGCGCCGCGCTCTATCTGACAATTTTCCCGTCAGGTGGTAGCCGTCGCTTCGTCACCCTCCCGTTGCATTCCCCTGATCTGTTGATCCAGCCAGCCTGCTTATTCGCATTTCTAGCAACGTTGCTTATTCCGGCGCTGGGACGGAGATCCGTTTGTTTCTCGCTTCCGTTCGTAAGATGTATGGGCAGACATGCCTATCAACCGGGATAGCCCACACCCTGTGCTGCCTTTGCCTTGTGTCCGCTGAGATACTCCGTTTGCCAGCCCGTACACCTCCAGGAGGAGACTGGATGGTTGGCCCGTTGTCTGGGCAACCTCGACTGCTATGTCATATCTGGAGGATCAGGGTGAATACCAGGTTGCGCATACTCTGCACGCTAATACTGCTTGCCACGCTGGCGTTGGCCGTGTCGCCCGATAAGGCAGCCCGCGCGGATGAGACGCTGCGCCCCATCACCGCTCCTGGCGCGTCGCCCGACGTGCAGTTCTCCCGCTCCCCCGAGTGCGAGGTGTGCGAGGGCGCGCCCCAGCTATGGACGGTGTCCCAGCCCTATGGCCGGGCCGGGGACGCGTTTACCCTCTACGGCAGCGGCCTGGGCGATACGCCGGGCCGAGTTACCCTGGACGAGCGCGACCTGACCGTCGATGCCTGGTCGGACACGGCTATTGACGTCACCATCCCAGCGGATTTCCCGCACGGGCCGCGCCAACTGGTCGTCACCACTGCCGACGACCAGACCGCGCCCACCGGCCTGACCTTCCATGTGCTGGGTGGGTGGCTCTTTATCCGCTACGAGCCGACAGTGCTCACCGTGCGGCAGGACGGCAGCGGCGACTATGCCACGATCCAAGAAGCGATTAACGCGGCGGCAGATGGCGCGGATACTCTGATCGTGGTCTATCCCGGCGTCTATGCCGAGAACCTGATCCTGCACAAGGGATTCAAGTTGCAGGGGATTGGTCCCGGCGGCCCCTTGGGGCAGGCGGGCGTGGTGCTCGACGGCGGGTCCTTTGACGACCACGCCCCGGAGTGGCGGGCGCTGCTGGACAGCCTCTCCTTTGGCGGCAACCAGGAGGTTCCCGAAGGGGCGACGCTCACCGTGGTGGGCGCGTGCAACACCCACCGGCTGCGCTTTCGCTCGCAGATCGACGGCTTTTACCTGACCGGCGCGCGCGGCGAGGGGGGCGGCGCCATCCAGATCAACGCGTGTGCCCACGGCCTGATCATCAGCAACAACGTTGTACAGTCTAACGGTGGCGGCCTGGGTGGGGCGGTGGCTATTGGCAGGCCCTATCAGGAGAACCCCGGCAACCAGTACATCCGTCTCCATCACAATCGCGTGTTGAACAACAGCGGCGGCGTGGCGGGCGCTATCGGCGTGTTCAACGGGGCTGCGCGCTATGAGATCGACCACAATACCCTGTGCGGCAACTCGTCCGCCGAGTACGGCGGCGGCATCTCCCACTTGGGGTACAGCCCCGGCGGGCGTATGCATCACAATACCATCGCCTACAACCACGCCTTGGGCGCGGGGGGCGGCATCCTGATTGGCGGCGAGCCGCGCTCAACCGAGCAGGGGGAGGCTGCTGTGTCGCGGGGGTCCGGGTCGGTGAGCGTTACCCATAACCTGATGCAGAGTAATCTTGCCAGAGATGGAGGCGGCATTCGCCTGCTGCAACCTGCCACCTCTCGCATATACATCGCCAACAACGTGATCGTGAACAACGTGGTGACTGCGATGGGTGGGGGTATCAGCCTGAAGGATGCGTCCAACGCAGTCATCGTCAACAATACCATCGCGTGGAACGTCTCCACCTCTACCGCCGAAGGTAGCGATGGCAGATCGCACGCGGCGGGGTTGGTGGCCGAGGCGTATAGCGCCCCCTTCCGGGCCAAGTTGGGGTCTGGCGCGTCCGCCCACCCGGACCCGGTGTTGTTCAACAACATCTTTTCCAACAATATCGCTTATTTGTGGAACGGGTATTTCCTGGACCCTGTGGCCCAGTATGACCTGGAGGTGTTCGGGGTGGACGGGGTGTTGCACCCGCATTACTGTCTGCTCACCCTGCCCTATCCTACCACGGACACTCCACCCGGCCAGGACAATAACCTTACCGGCGGACCCAACTTTGTGACCGATTACGAGGTGGAGGTGAGCGCTGCGGCAACGGACGGGGAGCCTGATTCCGCCCCGGCGATCATCGTCACCGTGGAGCTATCTGCCGGAGACTGCGAGTTGCCGGGGGACTATCATCTCCAGTCCATTTCGCAGTCCATCGATGCTGGCGCGGCCCTTTTCCAGCGCATCCGCGCCCCCAGTACGGACATGGACGATCAGCCGCGCCCACAGGGCGCTGGCTATGACATAGGCGCATACGAGTACTGACGATAGCTGCTGGCGGGGTCACACCAACCGCTGGACGATGTGATCCCGCCGCCGTCACTCCTGGGGAGGTTCGCGATGCAGAACCAATGGCTGCAACGTTTCGCTCGCAAACGGATCGCCCGCGAGATGCTTGTCGCGCTGGCCTTGCTGCTGGCGGTGGGCCTGGTCGCCGTCGGATGGCCTGCCCTCTTGCCGCAAAAGGCCACGGCCCTGACCGCGTCCGCCGTGCACCTGCGGATGGCCGCCACCGACGGCTGGGTGCAGACGTATGGAGGGCGGGAGCATTACATCCTGGGCTTTGCGCAGGTGCCGGTAGAGGCGTCGTACGACGACTTGGTACCCTATCGCGGCAAGGCCCAACTGCCCGCCCCGCCGATCATCGTCGAGGAGGGACAGACCCTCTACCTGACGCTGACCAATATCGGCTTCCCCGCGCGCCCCGATCTGGATGACGCTCGCACCATCCATTGGGATGGGTTCCCGAACGCCCTGCTGATGGATGATGGTATCTCCGCAAGCTCGGAGGATGAGTCAGGGGGCTGGGATTTCACCTACTACTTGACCATGCCCGACCCTGGCACCTATGTGTGGCGTTGCCATTTCGAGCCGGTAGAGCAAATCCAGATGGGCATGGTAGGGCCGTTGATCGTGCGCCCCGCTCAGAATGGGTACGATGGCCTGCGCGACCGACTCACCGGCAAGTACGCCTACAACGACGGGGACGGCACCACCGCATATGACCGCGAGTTTATCCTGTTCCTGTCCGAGCTGGATGCGCGCCCTCACGAGTTGCTGCCCGCGGCGCAAGAGGTCGAGCGGGCCGAGTACAAGCCGGATCGCTGGCTGCTGAACGGGCGCGCCTTCCCGCACACGATTGCGCCCGAAGCGGACCCCGACCTGGAATTGCCGTCGCAACCTGTGGATTCGATCATCGAAGCCAACTCGGGCGAGCAAGTGCTGCTGCGGCTGATGAACCTGGGCTACGAGCAGCACACCTTCCAAATCCCCGGTATTCCCCTGCGGGTCGTGGGCAAGGATGCCCGGCTGCTGCGCGGCTATGATGGGGCCGACCTGACTTACTGGACGAACACACTGGACATCGAGCCAGGCGAGACCTATGACGTGATTTTCACTGCGCCCACCGTGCCCCAGACCGCCACGGCCCGCGTGATCAACCGCCACTACAACCAGCTTCCCTCCACCGACTCGTTGGAGGATGGTCTCGCCACCAAGATCGTCATCCATCCCGGAGGATTGCCACCCCAAAAAGCGCCCAATGAGTGAGTGAGGGATGGGGGGGAAGCAGGAGGGATAACCCATGCGGAATAGACGGACCATGCGTAACAAGTGGCTGATGTTGGGTGTGATGGCCCTCGTGCTGCTGGTGGCTGCCAGTTCGACGGTGGTGGCCCTGAGCGGTTATGGCTCTGTCGCACCGACCTGTCCCGATCCGCCGCCTCCCCTGGCCTGGGAGGAGCGGCCAGCCGCCACCATTCACCTGCGCGCTACCACGGGCTGCATCCTCATGCCGGATGGCAACAGCATCTTTATGTGGGGTTTTGCCGAAGAGGGCGGTGCCTTCCAGCACCCCAGTCCCACCCTGATCGTGCAGGAGGGAGATGCCGTTACCGTGCACCTGGTCAACGAACTGCCAGAGCCGGTGTCCATCGCCTTCCCCGGCCAGACGGGCGTGCTGGCGAATGGGCAGCCGGTCCAGCCGCAACTGGACGCGCAAGGCAACCTGGTTTCCCTGGTGGACGCTGCTCCCGCGGGCGGCGAGATCACCTATACGTTCGTCGCGGAAAACCCGGGCACCTACCTGTACGAGAGCGGAACCCAGCCCGCCAAGCAGGTACAGATGGGGCTGTTTGGCGCATTGATCGTGCGGCCCGCCATTGGGGCCAGCTATGCCTACAACGACGTGCGCACCATCTTTCACCCGGAGCGGGAATACTTGCTGCTACTCCACGAACTGGACCCGCTGATTCACGAGGCGGTGGAGCAGGGGCGCGAGCCGGACCTGGCCGCCTTTTGGCCGCGCTACTGGACCATCAATGGGCGTTGCTTCCCCGACACCGAGGCCCCGGCGGGCGCGTCCTGGCTCCCCTCCCAGCCTTACCGGGCCACCGTGATCACCGAGCCTTACGACGCGACCACCAATCCGCTGCCCGCGATGATCCGGCTGGTCAATGCGGGTGTGCACAACCATCCCTTCCATACCCACGGCTTTCACCTGCGGTTGATCGGGCAGAATGGTCGCCCCCTGGCCGATTTGGTCTGCGAGGGGCATCCGCTGATCGTGGAAAAGCTGCCCGCCCGCGACCTCTCGCGGGAAGAGTTCACCATCACCGTGGGGGCGGGGCAGACCTATGACGGGCTGTTCACCTGGACCGACGTGAACGGTTGGAAGCCCGGAACCAACCCGCTCCCCGCACAGGCGGCGGACCAAGGATACCTGCCCCTTTCCGACTTGCAGGATAGCATCAGCGCGTATCTCGGCTATTTCAAGGGCGGACGGGTAGTCGCGCCAGCGGATCTGCGATCCGGCAGGCGCGCAAGCCCGCGCGAGGACCCCGTGAGGTCCTCGAATGGTGCGCCCATAAACTGTCTACCCCTGAACCTCGGCGATCAGGGGGACCTGTCGGTGGGCGCGGTGGCGACGAACGAATGTGGCGAGGTTTACTTCCCGTGGCACACGTACTCGGAGCAGGAGATGGCGAGTTTTGGCGGGGAAACGGGGGGCATGATGACCATGTTGCGCGTGAACCCGCCCGGCGGGTGCCCGTGAGGGAGGTGAATCGGATGATACGAACCCGCTATGTCCGCTACACGTTGCTCGTGTTTGCGCTGGTAGTGATCCTCCTGTTGCTCGCGTTGGCGGTCGCTCATTGGTGGCCCCGGCCTCCCGTCGCCGAGCCGCCCCCGGCGGTCGAGATTGTCCTGTGCGCCAAGGCGGGCAGTGTCACCATGCCCGACGGCACGGTGGTGCCGATCTGGGGTTTCGTGCGGCAACCGGCGGGTGTGGATTGCGATGATCTCTCTGTCGTCGCCGAGGCTCCCGGCCCGCTGTTGGAGGTGAACGCGGGCGACCAGGTCACCATCACCCTGCACAACACGCTGGACGAGCCGGTGTCCATCCTCCTGCCCGGCCAGAACATGGCCCCGGACTATCGGGGAGCGCCGCCCGGCGGCTCGACGACCATTTCTTTTGTAGCCCAGAACCCCGGCACCTACCTGTACGAAAGCGGGGTGAACCCGCAAAAGCAGGTGCAGATGGGTCTGTTTGGCGTGCTGGTGGTGCGCGCCAGGACGGCGGGGCAGGCGTATGACGATGCCGATGGGCGCAGCGCCTATGATACTGAGGCGCTGTTGGTATTGAGCGAGATAGACCCGGCCCTGCACGAGGCAGTGGCCGCCGGGCAGTCTTACGACTTATCTCAGTATGCTCCCCGGTACACGCTGGTCAACGGCCAGGCTTTCCCCCGGACGGAAGCCATCCCTGCTGCGGCGGGGGACCGGGTGCTGTGCCGCTACGTGAACGCGGGCACGCAGCCCCAGGTCATGACGGTGCTGGGCGCAGAGCAGACGGTGATTGCCCACGATGGATACCCGTTGAACTACAGTCATGCGGGCTATTCCCAACTGATCGCTCCGGGCGAGGTGTTTGATGCCATCGTCACGGTGCCGCCCGACGCGCCAGAGGGGACGCGCATCCCACTGTATGCGCGCAGCCGCGCCCTGCACACCTACGCCAGCGACGTGTTCCCCGGCGGGATGTTGACGTTTATCGTCGTGGAGGGGGGAAAGTAGGAGGGAGTATCCCTCACCCTGGCTAAAGCCCCCCCCTCGCCCAGGGGGCGAGGGGGGGTGTTTCCCTCTCCTCGGGGAGAGAGGGTTAGGGTGAGGGAGAGGGTGTACCGAAGGCGTGGGTGGGGGTTGATACAGACAAGGGGCCGGACCTACTCTCGGTTCGGCCCCTTGTAGCTTATTTCAGGGTGATGGTCAGCGTTTGTCCCGCCGCCAGCGTGACCGCCGAGTTTAGAGATACCGCGACCCCTTCGCCTTGCGGCGTGACGGTGGCCGCCACCGGCGTGCCCCCCAGCTCGACCTGCGCCGTCAGCGGGCCGGAGATGTTCCCCAGCAAGAGAGTCTTGAGCGTCAGGCTGCCGTAGCTGGTCCCCAGCGACAGGTGGGCCTGTCCGTTTTCCCTCCGCTGGGCAAAGCTGCCCCAACCGCTATCCGCCGACCAGAAACTACACCAGTTGTCGGCAGACAGGCGCGGCGCGAAACCTAGCGTCTGGTGAGGCAGGTCGAACGTATAGCCCGACAGCGCCGTCAGCACGGCCCAGGAGGCCATCGAGCGGGCGTAATGGCTACCGCACTCGAACTCGTTCCACGGGTTGCGGCGCGCGCCATCATGCCGGGCGCGCACTCCCTGGACGATAGCCAGCCCTTCGTCGATTAGCCCCTCGTAGATCAGGTGGCTGGCCACCTGATACTCGATGCCGCACCACACCTCGTCCGAGTAGGGGAAGGGAAAGTGCGGGCGCTCGCCGCGCGGCCAGGTGCAGAGCAACAACCCCTGCTCGTCGTTCAGGGCGTAGATGCGCTGCGGGTTGGGGTGCTCCCAGAAATCGGTGCGCCAGTTGTGGTGGAAGATGGCCTGCATGGTCGAGCGTACCTGCTCCGAGTCGAACAGATAGCCCAGCCCCACCAGGTGGGCGAGCCACTGGCCGATCATCTGGTCAGACAGGCACCCCTCGCCGTACTGATATTTCGGCGCCATTTCGGGGTCGTACTTTTGTACGTAATACTCCCCATTGAACAGCTCGCGGTCCATGCGCGCCCGCCCGCTCTCGTACACCTGATGGTAGGTCTCGGCGGCGCCAGTGTCGCCCAGGTAACGGGCCATCTCTTCGGCGGCCCGCAGCGCACCCAGATAAAAGCTGCCGATCATCGGGTTGGGGCCGTGGAACTCGATGTCGTAGGTGTTGTGCTGGATGCCGTCGATCACTCCATCCCGGTCGGGGTCCCACTGTTCCCAGGCGTATTCCAGCGCCTTTTGCACCTTGGGCCACAAGTTGCGCAGCCACTCATCCTTGCCTGACAGCTTCCAATCCCGGTAAACCTTCAGGATGCCGCCCAACTGGCCATCCGCCGCTGCGTGGAACGCCCACATGGGGCTGCCCAGGGGCAGTTGCAGCCGGAAGGCCATGTGCCCATCCGAGCGCATGTTGTAGATATAGTCCGCCTCGCGCAGCGAGCGCTCCAGTGCCGGGAAGAGAAAAGCCGCCGTTTGGCTATAGTTCCACACGTGCGTGCACGACCCCTCACAGCAGCCGCTATCCGAGTGGCACCCCTCGAACCCGTAGAACGTGCCATCGGGCAGGCGCAGCACGGTGGGGCTGTGCAGGATGGAGGCCTGGCTGGAGATGGCGTCCAGCACATAGGTGGGCAGGGTGGAGGAGAACAACGTGTCGTGGAAAAGGCGGGTTTCCGCGTACAGTCGCTCGTGGTGAGCCGCATAGTAGCGGGCCACGTCCAGGGCGTCGGTCCATTTGGACGCGTAATAGTTTTTCCAGACAGGGCGCTCTGGCACCTCGCCGCCGTCCGTCGGCAGCCCGCCCCAATATTTCACGAAATTGGGGAAATACCAGGTGATGTAAAAGGGCAGCGTGGCGGATTGACCCGGCTCCAGGCGCACGCGCAGGCCCAGCGTGCCGATGTCGCTCTTGCCCTCGTCCGATGGCCCCAGGCTGCGCTCCGGCAGTTCTCCATCGGCGGAGAAATGGTCCCAGAAGTCGTGCATCATATCGAACCAACCGCCCCGCAGCCAGCACTCCTGGTGCATCACATCGGCCCAGTTGGTGGTGAGCGTCATCGAGCCGTAGGTGGGATCGTTCTCGCCTACCTTTTGCGAGGTGAGCAACAGGCCGCGCACGCCCTCCTCGTCCACGAAGGCGTTCAGGTTGCCGCCCAGGTGCGACCCGATCAAGGGGCCGGAGCCCTTGTAGCCGATGGGGTTGAACAAGTTGCCCGCCACCGTGGCCTGCACCGGCGCGTCGCCGGAATTGGTCAGCTTGACGTGCAGCACGGCGATGGGCAGGCTCGAATCGTCGGCATTCAGGGGAATAAAGGGGCTGTAGGCTTCCAGCGCGACCTCCAGGGGCAGCCGGGGATCCTCAAAGGTCACCTCGGCCAGGGGAAACTCGCCCCGGAAGCGGGCGGAACGCATATGCGGCAGGCCCGCGCCGTTCTCGCGGTTGACGCCGAACCCGATCCCGCCGAAATGGGTGGCTCCCCGCCCGGAGAAGGGCGGTTCGGGTGGAGCCTGCAAGACCCGCGTCACCGGCTCGCCCCCCTCGGCCCTGGCCCAAATGGTGAAAAAGCTGTACGGCAGGATGGAGCCTTTGTTGGGCCGGTTAAATATCTCCCAGTCGGCCAGCGCGCCCGTGCCAGTCAGCGATACGCACCCCGCGCCGATGCCGCCCAGCGGGAAGGCCAGCTCGCGCAGTTGCTCCCCTTTGTACACGAATGCATCCTCGCCTGGATTGGATTTCCCCTTCAAGGTCTGTTCTGTCCTGGACATCCTGTCACCTCGCTGTAGGTTGGATCGTCTAAATGGTAGGATACTGCTCTGAGAGGCTGTTGCCTCACGGTGCTTGTCTGTTGCTATTCAACACGCGGACCTGTTGCTTGTCAAGGAGGGCGGGGGATGGCTTGTTGCGGACCGCCTGGCAAGCTTGCCGCAGCGCCCCTGGCGGCTTTTCCCGCGCCAGAATGGCGCGTCTACAGAGCCTGGCAAGGATGCCGGTGCTCCGGGCGGAGCGCTCCTGGGATGGCCTGCCACAAACTTGGGCGACGCTCCCACAGAGGCCGGGGAATAGGCCCAACGGGAGCCGCGCTCCCCCACCGAGGCCCATCGGCGGCCCTTTTGGCGGCACTCTGACGATGTGGTGGGCGAGGGGCGCATGACGCGGGCCGCGCAAGCTGTTGACAGGCCCCAGGGCAGGCACTAGAATGCGCCCCATAGGGATGGGGTTGCACGATGCATCCCTTTCGACGAGTCCAGTGGGCCTCTAATGGACAGGCGAATCGCGGGATCTCCAATGCGTTGCTGAACCCCGCTTGAGTGCAGGCTGTGAGTGCTGAGTATCCTGGCGGCTGGTCGCCAGGAAGGTTTCTCTTACTACATCGTCAAGGGAGTGGAAGCATGAAAACACGGTTTCCTGTCTGGCTTGTGTGTGGGGCCATGATTATCCTGGCCGCTCTTCTCTTTACCCAGACGTTTGCAGGTTCTACGTCTGCCCAGACCGCAGCCTCGGTCTCGGCAAATGCCCCTGCCAACCAGTTACCCGATTATCCCCCTCCCACGTCTACACCCACCCCCAAGCCCACCTGCCCGCCACCGGCTACCCCCGAACCGTTCTGGGTCGAGCCGGTACGCTCTCCGACCAACCTGCGCTATCAAACGATCAAGGTCTACCTGGGAAATGGGTATTCGGTGATCGCCAGTAGTGAGGCCGGGACGGCTTCTGTGACGGGCAATTTCGGGGCCTTTGCGCGGCCCGCCTATGTCACCGTGCCGCTATTGCCCGACATCACGAACCACATCGTGATCACGGGTGTGGTAGAATACTGGGATGATTGCTTCTATACGTTGACTACTACCACGGACCGCTACGGCAATCCGCTGGAGATCGAGCAGCACGATGTGCCGATGAGCATCCCGCTAATTGCCAACAAGTGGAGTGAATAAGCATTGGGTGGGACTCGGACTGGCCCTGGTGCTGTCCGAGTCCCACTGACTTCCCCTGGCGCTGTACTTCTCTCGTGCTTTCATCGCAGTATCCTCGCAGATGCATGTTTCCCAAGGGGTGTGTGCGTATTTTGTGTGATTGCGGTGGTGATAAGATTGAGGGGATGGCCCTACGCTTCAGGGCTGGGCACGGGCTGGCAGTTTCATCGGCCCCTGCGCGCGAGTACCCCCCAAAGGAATACTTGCGTTCAGGCCGTAATTGGTATATTATGTAATGCACTATTCGCAGATGGAAGGGTCCTATGTACCGGATCAATGTCAGGCGCCATTTTGACGCGGCGCATGGGTTGCGGGGTTATCGGGGCAAGTGTGAGAACTTGCACGGCCATCGGTGGGAGATTGTGGTAGCCATCGAGCGAAAGGAACTGGACGAGTGCGGGATGGCCTTTGATTTTACCGTGCTCAAGCGAGAACTGAACCAGGTGCTCGATCGCTTTGATCACCACAACCTGAACGAAACGCCGCCTTTTGATCAACTGAACCCAAGTTCAGAGAATATCGCCCGCGTGATTTTCCACGAGTTGAACCAACGGTTGCCGGACGCTCCGGTCACGTATGTGGAAGCCTGGGAATCTCCAGACGCGTGGGCCACGTATTTCGCAGACTAACATCACCGGGTGTCTCCAGCATTTGGCATAGCCGTTGCGGCTATATGATGGGTCTTGCTGGACGCCGGGTGATGTGGTATAGTAACACCAAATGTAGTTGGAGGCACAACAGCCGAATGGCTAATCAGATACTAACAGACCCCGACCAGTTTGACGAATGGTTGGGGGAAGAATTCGACACAACCGAGGAATTGGATTTCGATATCCAAGAATTTCCTGTCCTGCCTCTGCGCGACACGGTGATTTTCCCGCATATGGTGATCCCGTTGTTCGTGGGTCGCGACCGGTCTCTGCGAGCCGTAGAAGCGGCGATGGCCGGGAACAAGCGCATGGTCGCCGTTGCCCAGCGCGATGAGAGTGTGCAGGAACCTGAGACGAACGACTTGTATACCGTGGGCACCGAGGTAGTCATCGGACGCAAGCTGCGCATGCCTGATGGGACCACGAGCGTCTGGGTTCAGGGGCAGCGCCGAGTGCAAGTGCTGGGGTATACCCAGATGGAGCCTTATATCACGGCGGACGTTTCCCCGATGGACGAGACCAACGAGGAAGGGCTGCCTACCGAGGCCCTGATGCGCGCCGTGCTGGCACTCTTTGAAAAGGTCGTCCAGTATAGCCGCAGCATCCCTGAGGATGCCTATGTGGCGGCCATGAACGCCGATGAGCCGGGCTGGCTATCGGACCTGGTGGCGTCCCTGATGGACCTGGACGTCGTGGATCGGCAGGAATTGCTCGAAATCACCGATACCAGGGAGCGTTTGCAGCGGGTCAGTATCATCCTGGCGTCCGAGTTGGACGTGTTGGAACTGGAGAACCGTATCCACTCCCAGGTGCAGGAAGAGGTGGACCGCAGCCAGCGGGAGTATTTCCTGCGGGAGCAGATGCGCGTCATCCAGAACGAGCTGGGTGAGGGCGATCCTCACATCCAGGAGGTGAACGACCTTCGCACCAAGTTCGCCGAGGTGAGCCTGCCCGACGAGGTGCGCGAGCGAGCCGAGAAGGAGCTTGCGCGGCTGAGCAGCATGCCGCCCATCGCTCCTGAGGTGGGAGTGATTCGCACCTACCTGGACTGGATTCTAGACCTGCCCTGGAACGTCGAGACAGAAGATAACGCAGACATCAGTGAGGCGGCCAAGGTGTTGGAGCAGAGCCATTACGGCCTGCCCAAAGCCAAGGAACGCATCCTGGAACATATCGCCGTGCACCAGTTGGCGCCGGACAAGATGAAGAACCCGATCTTGTGCTTCGTGGGGCCTCCCGGCACGGGCAAGACTTCCCTGGGCAAGGCTATCGCCACATCCCTGGGGCGCAAGTTCGTGCGCGTCAGCCTGGGTGGTATTCGCGACGAGGCCGAGATTCGCGGCCACCGGCGCACCTATGTGGGCGCGCTGCCGGGCCGGATTATCCAGACCATGCGCCGGGCGCAGTCCAAGAACCCGGTGTTCATGCTGGACGAGATCGACAAGCTGGGCCTCGACTTTCGGGGTGACCCGGCGTCGGCCCTGTTGGAAGTGCTGGACCCGGAGCAGAACTTTGCCTTCTCGGACCATTACATGGAGGTGCCGTTCGACCTGTCCAAGGTGATGTTTATCACCACGGCGAACCTGCTGGACCCGATTCCGCCTGCCCTGCAAGACCGCATGGAGGTCATCGAGTTCCCGGGTTACATGGAAGAGGAAAAATTGCACATCGCGCGGCAGTTCTTGATCCCGCATCAGTTGGAGCAGAACGGGCTGCGCGGCCTGCACTTTTCCGAGGGGGCGTTGCTGGCCATCATCCGCGAGTACACCCACGAGTCGGGTGTGCGCAATCTCGATCGCGAGATTGCAAACATCTGCCGCAAGGTGGCTCGCCGGGTGGCGGAAGGCAAGCCGGAAGCCCGACAGATCACCAAGCAGTCCGTGCTCAAGTACCTCGGCCCACCGCGCTACTCGTTCGGCATCGCCGAGGAAAACGATGAAGTGGGCATGGCTACTGGCCTGGCCTGGACGGAGGCCGGAGGGGATACCCTGTCCATTGAGGTCAGTATCATGCTCGGCAAGGGCAGCCTGATCATGACCGGCCAGTTGGGCGAGGTGATGCAAGAGTCGGCACAGGCCGCGCTCAGTTACACCCGCTCGCGGGCGGAGGCACTGGGCATTGGCGATCTGGATTTCGACAAGATCGACATCCATATCCATGTGCCGGAGGGAGCCGTTCCCAAGGATGGCCCTTCGGCGGGTATCACCATCGCGACGGCGCTGATTTCCGCCCTGACCGGGCGGGCGGTGCTGCACGATGTGGCCATGACGGGGGAGATCACCCTGCGCGGCACGGTGCTGCCCATCGGTGGCTTGCGGGAAAAGGTGCTGGCGGCCCATCGGGCTGGCCTGAAAACCGTCCTGCTGCCCAAGCGCAACCGTCGGGATATGGCCGAGGTGCCCTCGCGGCTGCACAAGCGGCTCAAGTTCGTCTTTGTGGATTCGATGGATCAGGTGATCCCGGTGGCCCTGTCTCCTAACGGGGACAATCAGCACATCAGCCGCATGATGCAGTAGCAGGGTAACAGACAGTCGTTTCAAGCGTGGCATGGGCCTTCACGGGATCGTGGAGGCCCTTTTGCTACCCGCTCAGGGGAGATAGACCACGGAATACACGGGAAACACACAGGAGACTTGACCACGAAAACATCAGATACACGAAAATTGTATTGGTCAGGAGGATGATGCACAGTCCCACCTGGGACTGAAGGTCCCAGGCTGGGAGAAAGGGAAACCCGCTGAAGCGGGTTCAGTGTGTTTCAGTAGGCTTGAGCCTACTTTTTTAACCATTAGCCCGGCACCTTCAGTGCTGGGCGGGGGCACGGAGCGAGCCTCGCATATTACGGCGCTCATTTCGTCTGTCGCTGCTTTGGCGCAGGTGTGTAAC
>Ga0209347_1002787_pt1 | contig 22093 bp, 12 predicted proteins | sample AutmiccommuBRH23_FD_187382 | JGI IMG/M metagenome (GOLD analysis project Ga0209347, IMG submission 187382) | Deep subsurface microbial communities from Mt. Terri, Switzerland - Autotrophic microbial communities BRH/23 (SPAdes) (version 2) | ecosystem: Environmental > Aquatic > Deep subsurface >...
AACGAGGCCACCCGCCACAGTTCGTGGTGCTCGGCGGCGGGCACGTCGACCAGGTACTGATCGCCGCGCTCGGCGACGAAGTTGGGCTGCGTCACCACCGTCGTTCCGCCGGCCGCCAGGTCGGCCACGCTCGCGTCGGGCACCACCGCGGCGTGCTCGATGCGGTCGCCGGCGTGGCGACCGGCGCAGCGCAGCGCCTCCAGCGTGACCACGAGTTGGGCCGCGGTCACGCAGTGCATCGCGACCGGAACCCCTTCGGCATGCCGGTCGTCGATCCACCGGATCAGCCCGTCGAGGTCGAGGTCGTCGTCGTCGTGCAGGATGCGCTTGCCCGGCGCCAGACAGTGCACCCTCTGGCGCAGTTCGCCGCTCCGGTGTCGCAGACTCTCGACGTCCTCGGGCGTGAGGTCCGGGGTGGCGCCGGTGACCCCGTACCGGCTCAGCCGCGCGCTGAGCGCCGTGAGGTCGGGTTCGCTGCGCGACAGGGCCTTCGCCCAGGTGTCGTCCGCGCTGCGCAACCGACCGTCGGGGTGGTCTTCGAGCCCCACCCGGATCAGCCCAGCAGTGTTCAGTGTCCACAGCACGCCGCTGCGGTGCTGGACGCGCACCGGGGTCGTCGGCGAAACCTCGTCGAGGACATGACGATCCAGCGGCCCGGCGGCGGCTTCGTGGTAGCCGACGGCGCGGATCCAGCCGTCGTCGCCGATGTCGGCGCCGGCCAGGATGCGCGCGAGTTCCTGTCTGCCCCGGACCTCGCCGGGGCCGACGCGGACCGAGTGCAGGGCCGCGGCCGCGGCACGCACGTGCACATGGTGGTCGTGCAGCCCGGGAAGCACGGTGCCGCCCGCGGCGTCGTACACCGCCTCACCGCTGCGGGCCGTCAGGTGCCCGGCCACCGCCACGATCCGCGCGCCGACGCGGATGTCGACGCGGGTGCCGTCGAGCAGCACCGCCCGCCGGATCAGCATGAGGTGACGAGCCGTCGGGCCACCAGGCGGTCGACGGCCGCATTGTCGGATCCGAGCCGCGCCCCCCTCGGCCGTGCCGACGGTGTTGCGGTGCAGATGATCTCGTTCTGGCGCGGCAGCTGCGCGTACTGTGCGGCCACCTCCGCCATCGACAGCTCGACGAGCTCGCCACCGCCGCGTTCCCGCGATTCCATGACCGCGAGCGCCGCATGTAGGCCCGTCAGCGGGTCGGCGATCGCATCCCCGCAGAACACCGGCGCGTCCGCGGCGCCGCCGACGAGGCCGCCCGACACCGCGGCGTCGTCGCCGAAGGCCACCCAGTTCGCGCGGTCCCCTTCGGTGCCGTGGCCGGTGATCCGCACCCAGATCCTGCCGTCCCTGGCCGGGTGGTCCGCCGGTCCGAGCCCGCGGCGATCCAGGGCAGCGGGCCGTGAGGACTCGATCACCACATCGGCGGCGCTCAGCAGCCTCGCCAGGGATTCCGGGTGGGCGAAATCGCCTTCGTACGAAAGCTTTCCGCCGTTGATCCAGTCGAAGAACGCCACCGGTCCTGCTCGGGTGCCGTCGGGCCGCGCGGCGCTCTCCACCTTCACCACCGTCGCTCCGGCCAGCGCCAACAGCAGGCCGCACAGCGGACCCGCCCACATCGACGACATGTCGACGACCAGAAGGTCGGTCACGGCAGCCGGCATCGCACGCCCGCCGGTGCGCCGCACCCGGGGCAGGCCTGCCGCGGTCTCCCCGAGAACCCCGACGGGCAGGCCCAGCAGCCGGGCGCGCTCGGCGACCGCCGCGACGCCGATCTGGCGGGCGCGCCGCTCGACGGCGCCCCACGGATCGCCGGTGGCGCCGTCGGACTCGACCAGGGCGGGCACGGCGTCGACGTCGTCCGGCCGAGACAGGGTCAGCGCGCACCAGCCGTCGTCCCCGGACATCAGCCGGGTGGCTCCGCCCGCCGAGACCCGGCCGCGGTTGTGGAGTCCGAGGAGCGCCGCGCGCCCGCCGAGTAACTGCCCCGCATCGACGGTGCGGCCGTCGATCTCCGCATGCGACGCAGCGACTGCGCGGCCCCGCGCGCCTGCGCGAGGACCGCGGCGGGGAGGCGCAGTGCGGTGTCCGGGGAGCCCACCCCACCATTGTGGGTGCCGTTCAGAACATCAAGCCGGTGAACCGCCAGTCCAGCACCTGGTTGTCGTCGTCGGGCCCCGAGCCCGATGCGGCGTAGACCGTCGACCGCAGGTGCAGCACCCCTCCGCGTCCGCCGGGAAGGGGCTCGGCCGCCTCGACGCTGAGTTCGCTGTAGAGCGTGTCGTTCTCGTGCACCGGTCCGGTGTGATCGCAGGAGTCCCAGCCCAGAACGGTGACGAGGTTGGGCAACAGTCGGGTGGCCTGGGCCAGCGCGAGCCCGATCGCGTGACCGCCGTAGACCAGCCGCTGCCCCCCGGCCCGTGAATCATGATGGGTGGCAGCGATGTTCAACGACAGCCGGGCCAGCTCCGGCGCACTGCTCACCACGTCGGCGGTGCTCTGCAGGACGGTGCCGGCCAGCGCCGGATCGAAGTGGGGGCCGGGCACCCGGGACCGGAACGCCTCGGAGTCCCAGCCGGCGGTGGGGTCGGGCGCGGGGGCGGGCTCGGCGCCTATCGCCGCGAGGTCGTCGTTGTGCCCGGTCTCGATAGTGCCATTGCTTAATGGCAACATCGCGCAGCGGTAGAAGTCCAGCACCAGCCGGCCCACCCCGTCGATGGTGGTCATCCGCAGCGCGGCCAGCCCCGTCGGGCCCCGGCCGGGCCTCGCCGAGTTCTGCTTCAGGCCGACCACCTCGGTGCGGGTGAACAGCGTGTCGCCGAGGGCCGGAAACCGGTGGAACCTCAGTCCGCGGTAGAACAGGTTGGCCTTGACCCGTTGCGTCACCACCGTGGACTGCCCGATGGCCACGTCGCACACCAGCGCGGGGTGGGCCAGCGACGACGTCGCCCCGGCCACCAGTGCCGACAGTTCGGCGTCCAGCGGCAACCGCAACCGGTCGCCGATGATCGCCTGATGCGCCGCGGCCATACCCGCGGTCAGCGTCACCGACGGCGCCGCGTCGAACACCCGGCCGACGTGCAGGTCGTCGAAGTAGGGTCCGCCCACCATTTGGCCGTACAAAGTCACAGCTGGCATGCTGGCATCGAGCGCAGCATCGTGTCAATATGGCCGTACATTTAGGAGGATCTGAACCGTGAGCACCCAGTTGGTCGAAGAAGAGGCACTCCTGGTCGAGACGGTCCGCGCGTTCGTGGACCGCGACGTCAAACCCACCGTCCGCGACGTCGAGCACGCCAACGAATACCCCGAGGCGTGGATCGAGCAGATGAAGCGCATCGGCATCTACGGGCTTGCCGTCCCCGAGGAGTACGGCGGCACCCCGGTGTCGACCCGGTGCTACGTCGAGGTCACCCAGGAACTGTCGCGGGGCTGGATGAGCCTGGCCGGCGCGATGGGCGGACACACCGTGGTGGCCAAGCTGCTGACCCTGTTCGGCACCGAGGACCAGAAGCAGCGCTACCTGCCCGACATGGCGACCGGGGCGACCCGCGCGACGATGGCGCTGACCGAACCCGGCGGCGGGTCGGATCTGCAGAGCATGACCACCACGGCGCTCCCGTCCGAAGGCGACGGACTGACCATCAACGGGTCGAAGACCTGGATCAGCAATGCGCGGCGCTCGGGGCTGATCGCGCTGCTGTGCAAGACCGACCCCGCCGCCGGTCCCCCGCATCGGGGCATCTCGGTGGTGCTGGTCGAGCAGGGCACCACCGGGCTGTCCGTGTCCCGGGATCTGCCCAAGCTCGGCTACAAGGGGGTGGAGAGTTGTGAACTGGCCTTCGAGGACTGCCGGGTGCCTGCGACGGCGATCCTGGGCGGTGAGCCGGGCCGCGGGTTCGCGCAGATGATGAAGGGCCTCGAGACCGGCCGTATCCAGGTGGCGTCGCGGGCCCTCGGGGTGGCGACGGCAGCGCTCGAGGACGCGCTGCGCTACGCCCAGGACCGGGAGAGCTTCGGCCAGCCGATCTGGAAGCACCAGGCGGTCGGCCACTATCTCGCCGACATGGCGACCAAATTGACCGCGGCGCGTCAGCTCACGCTGTACGCGGCCGATCGCTACGACAGCGGAGAACGCGCCGACATGGAGGCGGGGATGGCCAAGCTGTTCGCCTCGGAGGTGGCGATGGAGATCGCGCTCAACGCCGTGCGGATCCACGGTGGCTACGGTTACTCGACGGAGTACGACGTCGAGCGCTACTTCAGGGATGCGCCCCTGATGATCGTGGGTGAGGGCACCAACGAGATCCAGCGCAACGTCATCGCCGCGCAACTGGTGGCCCGGGGCGGGATCTGAGGCCGATGCGCCCGGAGCCGGCATACCAGTTGCTGCGCGAGCGGTTGCGCGGCGAGATCGCCGCGGGGCGCTACCGCGACGGTGCCCGGCTGCCGACCGAGTCCGAACTCGTTGCCCAGCACGGGGTGTCGCGGCAGACCGTGCGGCGGGCGTTTCAGGATCTGGTGGCCGAGGGCGTGGTGGTCCGGGTGCCGGGCCGCGGCAGTTACGCCAGCGAGCGGGGCAGGCGCTACCTGCGCCAGCTCGGGTCGATCGAGGATTTGATGAGTCTCTCCGACGACACCACGATGGAGGTGCTCGACGGTCTGCGCCGCCGCGTGGACGTGGAGGCGGCGAGCCGGCTGCGCTCCGACGGAGACGTGGTGTACTCCGTGGTCTTCCGGCGGCTGCACGACGGAATCACGTTCGGACACACCACCGTCCACCTCCCGCCCGACGTCGCCACCAGGGTGTTGTCCTGCCCGGATCTCACCACCGGCGCGGCGAGCACCCACACCGTGATCGGACTGCTCGAACCGCGTCTCGACGCGCCGATCGCCGAAGCGGCGCAGTCGATCACGGTCGGCGCCGCCGGGGAGCCGGTCGCCGCCGCGGTGGGCTGCGCGACGGGCCACCCGATGCTGCGGGTGGACAGGTTGTACGCCGACGAGCACGGTCGTCCGGTGGAGCTGTCGGTCAGTCACTTCCTGCCCGAGCAGTACACCTACCGGGTGACGCTGCGGCGGTCGACCTAGCGGATCGGGCGCGCTGCCGACCGTGGGCGTCGGTTTTCGCGCCGAATTCACTCGACGGCGTCGACGAGGCCCCACTCGAGGGCGGTGCCCGCGTCGAGTACCCGTCCCGACAGCACCAGATACGCCGTGCGCCACCGCCCGATCCTGCGGGTGATGCTCACCGTCCCCCCGGCGCCCGGGATGAGGCCGAGTCCGAGCTCCGGCAGACCGAGTACCGCCTCGCGATCACACTGCACCCAGCCGCAGAAGGCAGCCATCTCCAGGCCGCTGCCCTGCACCTGGCCGTGGATCTCGGCGCGGCACCCGCGGCCAAGTCGGGCGGTGATCTCGTCGAGCACCAGGGCGGGGCTGTGGCGGGTGCGGGCGAGGTGGGCGCTGGCCGGGTCGGCGAAGGTGCCGAACTCGGCCAGGTCACCCCCGCTGCAGAAGGACGGCCCGTTGCCGGAGAGCACCAGCTCGGTGACCGACGGGTCCAGGCGGGCCACCTCGAGGGCTTCCAGCAGTGCCGCGCGCGCGTCGGTGGAGAACGCGTTGTGCCGCTGCGGCCGGTTGAACCTGATCAGCAGGCGGTCGCCGTCGCGCTGCGCCTCGACGGGATCCCCGCTCTCCGGGACCCGCGCGGGACCACGCTCGGCGAGCCACCGAGCGAACTCGCCGCCGGCCTGCAGCGTCGAGTACGCCAGCGACTCGGTGACCACTCCGGCGAAGGTCGAGCCCACCGGGTCGAGGGCGCGCAGCACGTCGTCGCAGACCGCCGCCGCCTGCGGCCACCGCAGGCAGCGAGCGGTCAGCTCGGCGAGAGCGTCGGGAACCGACGCGACCGTGACCGTACGCCGATCGTCGCAGGGTTCGTCGGTGAGCGTGAAAGTCGCATCATCGGACGGGGTTCCGAGCGCGACGACGACTCCGCCTGCCAACTCGACGGTCACGAGTACTTCTTGATCAGCTCTTGCTTGTACAGCTTGCCGGTGTCGGTGCGGGGAAGCTGCGCCTCGAAGGAGACGGACCTGGGGCACTTGTAGTGCGCCAGCCTGTCCCGCAGCCAATCGAGGAGCTCACGCTCGAACTCCGGGGTGGCGTCGGCGGGGTCGACCGTCTGCACCACGGCCTTGACGCTCTGGCCCATCTCGTCGTCGGGAACGCCGAACACCGCCGCGTCCATCACCAACGGATGCGTGACGAGCATGTTCTCGGCCTCCTGCGGATAGATGTTCACGCCGCCGGAGATGATCATGTGGTGCCTGCGGTCGGTGAGGTAGAGGTAACCCTCCTCGTCCACATAACCGATGTCGCCCACCGTCTTCCAGCCGCGTGGGTCACGTGACGAGGCCGTCTTGTCGGGGTCGTTGAGGTACTCGAAGTCGAAGCCGCCCTCGAAGTAGATCTCGCCGGCCTGGCCCGGGGGAAGCTCGTTGCCGTCCTCGTCGAGGATGTGCAGGGCGCCCGTCAGCGGCCGCCCGACCGAGCCCGGGTGGGTCAGCCACTCCTCTGCGGCGATCAACGTGGAACCGTGGGCTTCGGAGGAAGCGTAGTACTCGTCGACGATCGGGCCCCACCAGTCGATCATCTGTTTCTTGATGTCCACCGGGCACGGCGCGGCGGCGTGCATCACCCGCTCGAGGCTCGACACGTCGTACGACATGCGTTTGTCCACAGGAAGTTTCAGCATCCGGGTGAACATCACCGGAACGAACTGACCATGCGTGACGCGGTGTTTGGCGATGGCGTCCAGCGCTCCCTCGGCGTCGAACTTCTCCATCACCACCGTCGTGATGCCCCCTGCCTGCGTCTGCATGGACCACACCGACGGCGCCGTGTGGTAGAGCGGTGCGGGACTGAGATAGACGGCGTCGGGGCGCATCCAGAAGGACACCAGCGCCGCCATCATTCCCGGGACCTCCGACGGCGGCACGTGGGGCAGTGCGCGTTTGATGCCCTTCGGCCGTCCGGTGGTACCCGAGGAGTACTGCAGCAGATCGCCTTCGATCTCGTCGTCGATCGGCGTGTCGGGCAGGCCGGCAACGCATTCGGGGTAGCTCTGCCAACCGTCGAGCTGCCCGTCGGCGATGATCAGGACCGGGGGCAGGCCGTTGGGCAGGTCGCCGCCGAGGCCGGCCAGCGTGTCCTTGAGCCTGCCCGAGCCCACGATGGCCTTGGCGGCGCTGTTGTCGATGATGTAGGCCGCCTCGGCGGAGGTCAGGTGCGTGTTGATGGGCACGTAGTACAGGCCGGCGCGACGGGCGGCCCACATCACCGCGTGGATGTGCTCGTTGTTCTCCATCAGGATCGCGACGGCGTCGCCCTCGACCAACCCGGCGGCCCGGAACAGGTGCGCCAGGCGGTTCGCCCTGGCCTCCAGCTCCCCGAACGTCACGACCGTCCCGGACGGGTACATGATGATGGCGGGCTTGTCGGGCGTGGCAACGGCGGTGTCGCGAATCTGCATGCTCAGACTCTACTTCGCCGAAGTTGACAGGTGTCAAGTGCGGCCGGTGTGCGGCCTCACCGCGAGTTAGGCCTCCTCGGCCAACCGGTGCTTGAGCGCGTCGAACTCGTCCTTGATGCCGGTCGGCAGTTTCTCGCCGACGAACTCGAACCACTCCTCGATCAGCGGGAGTTCCTTGCGCCACTCCTCGACATTGACGGCCAGCGCCTCGTCGACGTCGGCGGGGTCCACGTCCAGGCCGGACAGGTCCATGTCGGCGGCGGTGGGCACGATGCCGATCGGCGTGGTCTTACCCTCGGCCTGGTGCTCGATCCGCTCGATCGCCCACTTCAGGACCCGGCTGTTCTCGCCGAAGCCGGGCCACAGGAAGCGGCCGTCGTCGCCGCGGCGGAACCAGTTCACGAAGAAGATGGCGGGCAGCTTGGATTCGTCGGCGTTCTTGCCGAGGTCGATCCAGTGCTGGAAGTAGTCACCGACGTTGTAGCCGAGGAACGGCAGCATGGCCATCGGGTCGCGGCGCACGGTACCCACCTTGCCCTCGGCCGCGGCGGTCTGCTCCGAGCCGAGGGTGGCGCCGATGAACACGCCGTGCTGCCAGTCGCGGGCCTGGGTGATCAGCGGGACGGTGGTCTTGCGACGCCCACCGAACAGGATCGCCGAGATCGGCACGCCCTGCGGGTCGTCCCATTCCGGCGCCAGCGTCGGGCACTGCGAGATCGGGGTGCAGTAGCGCGAGTTCGGGTGCGCCGCTTTGGTTTCCGTCTCCCGAAGGATCCAGTCGTTGCCCTTCCAGTCGATCAGGTGGTCGGGCTCACCCTCGAGCCCCTCCCACCAGACGTCGCCGTCGTCGGTCTTGGCGACGTTGGTGAACACGGTGTTGCCGCCAGCGATGGTCTTCATCGCGTTGGGGTTGGAGTCCCAGTTGGTGCCCGGTGCCACGCCGAAGAAGCCGAACTCGGGGTTGGTCGCGTAGAGCCGGCCGTCCTTGCCGAAACGCATCCAGGCGATGTCGTCGCCGATGGTCTCGGCGCGCCAGCCGGGGACGGTGGGCTGCAGCATCGCGAGGTTGGTCTTGCCGCACGCGGACGGGAACGCCGCGGCGATGAAGTAGGCCTTGTTCTCCGGGGAGATCAGCTTGAGGATCAGCATGTGCTCGGCGAGCCAGCCCTCGTCGTGGGCCATCGCCGACGCGATGCGCAGCGAGTAGCACTTCTTGCCCAGCAGGGCGTTGCCCCCGTAGCCGGAACCGTAGCTCCAGATCTCGCGGGTCTCCGGGAAGTGGGTGATGTACTTGGTGTCGTTGCACGGCCACGGCACGTCCTGCTGGCCCGGCTCCAGCGGTGCGCCGATCGAGTGCAGCGCCTTGACGAAGAACCCGTCGTCGCCCATCTTGTCCAGCGCCGCCTTGCCCATCCGGGTCATGGTGCGCATCGAGACGACGACGTACTCCGAGTCGGTGATCTCCACGCCCAGCTTGGGGTCCTCGGCGTCGAGCGGACCCATGCAGAAGGGGACGACCCACATGGTGCGGCCGCGCATCGAGCCTCGGTACAGCCCGGTCATGATGCCGCGCATCTCGGCCGGATCCATCCAGTTGTTCGTCGGTCCGGCGTCGATCTCGCGCTCGGAGCAGATGTACGTGCGGGACTCGACGCGCGCGACGTCGGACGGGTCGGAGAGCGCCAGGAACGAGTTCGGCTGCTTCTCCGGGTTGAGCCTCTGGAACGTGCCGGCCGCCACCAACTGGTCACACAGCGCGGCGTACTCCTCCTCGGAGCCGTCAGCAAACGCGACGCGGTCCGGTTGCGTCAGCTCGGCGACCTCACGAACCCAGGCGAGCAGGCCCTCGTGCTTGGTCGGTGCGGAATCGAGTCCCGGAATGGTCGCTGCGGTCATGCTGTGTGTCTCCTGCATCTTCCTGCGAGGTGTCTACCAGGACGCAGGCCCCCCAATGTAAGGCAGCGCTGCGGCCGTCCCTTGTGTATCGAGGTTAACGTGAGGGACATACCCGCGGTCATTCAGGAGTATGTCCAATCACTCACAGGAACGATTCAGATGGCCGTCACCGCGTGTTCTACCGACCGGTAACCACGGATTCCGTCGTATCCGCCCGCCGCAATGCCGCGCGAACGTCTTCCAGAGCCCGCTGCAACGACGGCATCGCGCGGTCGCGTTCCGCTTCCGCGCGGTCCAGGGCCCGCTCGTGTTCGCGGAGTTCGGCGTCGATCTCGGCGATCCGCTGACCCACCGTCGGCCCGCGTGTGTCGACGGGCGCGGCATGCGCGGACATCAGCGCGGCCTCGGCGGCCACCATCCGGGTGACGACCTGCTCCTCGGCCATGGAGCGGACCGCGGCGGTGGCCTCGCCGACCCACCGGTCCAGCACCGCCCGGTCGTGGAGCAGCCCCCGGACCCGCACCACCCACACCGTGACGGCCATACCGGCGATTGCGCCCGCGGCCGGCCCCCCGACCGTGGGTTCCGCCGCCAGGCCGGACAACAGCCTGGCCACCACGAGTGCCACCCCGAGACCGAATCCAACGCCGAGCACCGTCATGAGCTGCGTTTCCAGCCGGCGCGACCGCTCCGGCGGATCGGGGAGGTCGGCCGTCGGCGCGGGTGGCACCTGCGGCTGCGGCAGCCCGAGCTCGGCCGCTATCGCCGAGGCGTGCGCGGTGATCTCCTCATCGGTCTCGGCGACGATGTCGCGGCACCGTCGCCGGACCCGCTGCTCGACGTCACCCAACCCGCGCCTGGTCGTCGCCGCGACCTCCTCCAGCAGCTCGGCCCGCGCCGCCGCGCAACGGTTGCGCGCCGAATACGTCAGCGCCACACGGGCCTGCTGGATCCGGCCGCGCAGCGCGACGGCGCGTTCGGACCGGGAGCGCCGCCGGTGCGACTCCAGCTGCGCGCGCCGGTCGCGAAGCAGGTCGACACGTGCCCGCCGACGCTCCGCCGCCGCTTCGCCCTCCAGACGGGCGATGTCGGCCTGCACTCGGGATTCCCACGCACGCAAGCTGTTTCGCCGTCGCAGATCCGGGTCGGCCAGCATACGTTCCAGGGTCGCGACCAGCTCGTCCATGATCGGATCTCCCAGCAGCGGCGCGGCGGCGGCACCCACCCAGACGACGTCCCGGAACCTCTCCGCGGACCCGGCGAGTCGGTCACGGTTCGCCGCGAGTACCTCGCGCCAGCCGCGGTGGTCGTCGATCTTGGACACCACCGCGACCACGGCGTCGGTCTGCGCAGCGGCGAGGACGGCGATCGCGCAATCCGATTCCGTGATCGGGGCGACGGCCGACACCACGAACACCACCGCCGCGGGCGCCGCGCCGGCGTCGAGCCCGCCCGCCTCCACGAAGCTGCGCCCGGGCATCCGGCGCCGTAACCGTTCGAGCACGCCGGTGACCCCGGCCAACCGCGGGCCGGTCACCAGCACGACATCGCTCACTGGGACCGCCCGAGCAGTCGAAGCGACCCGCGCGCAATGTCTTTCGCGCACCGCCGGTGGGTGACGTCGCCGGGCCCTCTGGCACGGCGTCGCCAGTGCACGGCACGGCGCAGGTGCGCCTCCGCGTCGTCGGCCCGGTCCACGGTGAGGCCCGAAGCCTCCACCACGTCGACCGCCGCCGTCATCACCGCGAGGACGGCTTCGTCCGACGCCAGGAACTTCTCGATCCGGTCGTCTCCGGATTGTGCAGCGAGCGTGCGTAACTCGCGCAGCGCGACACACACACGGCGGTAGCGGACGGGTGCCGTGACGGCGGCAAGGACATCGAGCACCGACTCGACCTGGCTGAGCGCGCGCAGCTGCCGCACGACGGCCGCGTCCGTCGCGCCGCCTGCGACCCCGAGCACCGCATGCGCGAGGCCGAACCGGTCCAGCTTCTCCAGGAGCCGCTCCCGCATCTGCGCAGGCAACCGATGATCCGACCCGACGAACGCGTCCGTCGACGTCATGTCGGCAGGGGTGGCCACCAGCGCGCGCAACGCCGCGAGTTCGTCGTCACCGAGTTCGACGGCGGCCAGCGGCGCGATCATCGGCACGACCGGCAGCCCCACCGCCGCGGTGAACTCGGCCGCCCGCCGCGCGGCGACGCTCAGCGGTCCACCCGGATCCACGCCCGCCAGGTCGGCCTTGTTGAGCACCACCATGGTGGCGCCTCTCGACGCCTCCGCCTTGGCCCGGTCCTCGGGCTTGAGCGCCTCGGCGATGACGAGCACCTGCGCGGCGGCCCGTGCGGCGTTGTCGGCGATGGTCACCCCGGCCCCGGCGAGCCCGGCGGCGACCGCGGCCCGGCCCACCCCCGGCCGGCCCAGCACACCCACTTCGAGCGGTGCGCCCAGGCGCTCGGCGACGGCCGCCACACCCGGATGCCGGGTCTGCGCGGCGAATTCGGCCAGTGCGTCTGAGAAGATCTGCTGCCCCCCGGTCCCGGGCTAGGTCAGACCCCGCCCCTAGGAGAATCGTGACACCTGCGCGGGGGTGCTGTGGACACCTCTTTTGGGCGGTGGATGCGGCGGGTACCAGCGGGTACCGGCGGAAGGCAACTGTTGGGTATCAATCTGTAACACGATGCGGGGAGTCGGGCGTTGATGAGCGACGATGGACGGATGCATGTGCCGGGCCCTGACGTCGCCGAACCCGTGGCATCAGGATCTGGGCAGGGAGCCGGCCAAGGATCGGGGCAAGCCCATGGTTTCCCCCGGGTCACCAGCTTCCGCGCGAGGCGCTCCACCATCTCGGACAAACAGCAGGCGACATGGGACCGGCTCTGGCCTGAACTGGGCAGACAAGTCCGCGAGGGCGACGGTCCCGCCGGGCTCCTCGACACCGAGTCGTGGTTCGGCCGCCGCGCGCCGGTGGTGCTGGAGATCGGCTGCGGAACCGGCACGTCGACCCTGGCCATGGCCCAGGCCGAACCCGGCATCGACGTCGTCGCCGTCGAGGTCTACCGGCGTGGTCTGGCCCAGCTGTTGAGCGCCATCGATCGCACCTCGGACCCCGAGTCGACGTCCGCCCCGGTCACCAACATCCGGCTGATCCGCGGCGACGGCGTCGACGTGCTCACCCACATGTTCGGGCCGGGATCGCTGACCGGCGTTCGGGTGTTCTTCCCCGACCCGTGGCCCAAGGCCCGCCACCACAAGCGGCGACTCCTGCAACCCGACACGGTGGCGCTGATCGCCGACCGGCTTCGGCCGGGTGGGGTGCTGCACGCCGCCACCGACCACCAGGGATACGCCGAACAGATCGCCGAGGTGGGTGACGCGGAGCCGCGGCTGCGCCGGATCGGTCTCGACGCCGAGAACCTGCCGATGTCGGTGGCCAGGCCCGTGACGAAGTACGAACGAAAGGCTCTCGCAGGCACGGACGTTGCCGAGCTGCTGTGGGAGAGGTCCCGATGAGCGCTTGCGCGAAGAGCCGGTGGTCCCGATGAGCGCTTGCGCGAAGAGCCGGTGGTCCCGATGAGCGTGACCGAGAACATCCCGGCCATCCCGCGCCTGCCCGACGTGCCCACGGCCCCCGACGTCGTCACCCCGGCGGTGCCCACCGACAGCGCGGCCACCGCGCGGGTGCTGCTCGTCTGGGACGCCCCCAACCTGGACATGGGGCTCGGATCGATTCTCGGGGGCCGCCCCACCGCCGCGCACCGGCCACGGTTCGACGCACTGGGCCGGTGGCTGCTGGCCCGCACCGCCGACCTGTCGGCGGAGTTCGACCAGGCGGGCCGCGACGTCTCGCTGGAGCCCGAGGCCACGGTGTTCACCAACATCGCGCCGGGCAGCGCCGACGTCGTCCGCCCCTGGGTGGAGGCGCTGCGTAACGTGGGGTTCGCCGTCTTCGCGAAGCCGAAGATCGACGACGACAGTGACGTCGACAGCGACATGCTCGCCCACATCGCGCTGCGGCGCAGCGAGGGGCTTGCCGGCGTGATCGTCGCCTCGGCCGACGGGCAGGCGTTCAAACTGCCTCTGGAGGACATCGCCAGAGACGGCATCCCCGTCCAGGTACTCGGATTTCGCGAACATGCCAGTTGGGCGTTAGCGTCGGATACCTTGGAGTTCGTCGACCTGGAGGACATCGAGGGTGTCTTCCGGGAACCGCTACCGCGAATCGGCCTTGATTCGCTACCAGTGCAGGGCGCATGGCTGCAGCCATTCCGGCCGCTGTCCTCGCTACTGGCCTCGCGTGTAGGAAACTAAAAGCCGAGGATCTGATGTGCGCAGGCCGGAGACCGAGATTGTGAAAGATCGTTAGGAGCTAACGTGTTCGCCTGGTGGGGTCGAACGGTGTACCAGTACCGATACATAGTGATCGGTGTCATGGTCGCACTGTGCCTGGGCGGCGGCGTCTACGGCATCAGCTTGGGACAGCACGTCACACAGAGCGGGTTCTACGACGAGGGCAGCGAGTCGGTCCATGCCTCGCTCGTCTCCGACGAGGCCTACGGCCGTGACACCTCCGGCCACATCGTCGCGCTCTACACCGCGCCCGAGGGCAAGACGGTCGACGATCCGGCCTTCCAGAAGAAGATCCTGGACAACCTCACCGAACTCGAGAAGAACCACCCCGACCAGGTACTGCGGTCCATCGGCTACTTCAAGAGCCCCGAAGTGCTCAGCAACATGGCAGACGACGACAAGAAGCACGCCTTCATGTCGGTCCAGCTCAAGGGCGACAACGACGACGTCATCCTGAACAACTACAACAAGAACGTCGGCGAAGACGGCAAGACCGTCAAGGACGCCCTCGACATCGACGGCATCGAGGTCCAGCAGGCCGGCCTGCAGCCGCTGGCCAGCGAGCTGACCGGAACCATCGGCGAGGATCAGCGGCGCGCCGAGGTCGCCGCCATCCCGCTGGTCGCCGTCGTGCTGTTCTTCGTCTTCGGCGGCGTCATCGCCGCGGCCCTTCCCGCCATCATCGGCGGGCTGACCATCGCCGGTGCACTGGGAATCATGCGGCTGATCGCCGAGGTCGTCCCGGTGCACTTCTTCGCCCAGCCGGTGGTGACGCTCATGGGCCTGGGCATCGCCGTCGACTACGGCCTGTTCATGGTCAGCCGGTTCCGTGAGGAACTGGCCGAGGGCTACGACACCGAGACCGCAGTGCGGCGGACCGTGATGACCTCCGGCCGTACCGTGATGTTCTCCGCCGTCATCCTGGTGGCGTCCTCGGTTCCGCTGCTGCTGTTCCCCCAGGGCTTTCTCAAGTCGATCACCTACGCGATCATCGCCTCGGTGATGCTGGCGGCGATCCTGTCCATCACCGTGCTGGCCGCCGCGCTCGCCGTCCTCGGCCCCAACGTCGACGCGCTCGGGGTGCGCACCCTGCTGCGCGTGCCGTTCTTCCGCAACTGGAAGCCGATGCGGGTGTACCTCACCTGGCTGGCCGACAAGACCCAGAAGACCAAGACCCGCGCCGAGGTCGAACAGGGTTTCTGGGGCCGGCTCGTCAATGTCGTCATGAAGCGGCCGATCGCCTTCGCCGCCCCCATCCTGGTCGGGATGATCCTGCTGATCATCCCGCTCGGCCAGCTCTCCCTCGCCGGCATCAGCGAGAAATACCTTCCCCCGGACAATTCCGTGCGTCTGGCGCAGGAGGAGTTCGACCGAACCTTCCCGGGCTTCCGCACCGAGCCACTGACGATGGTCATCGAGAGTGACGACGGAGAACCGGTCACCGATCAGCAGATCGCCGAGATCCGCAACGAGGCGATGGCGATTCCCGGTTTCATCGTCAGCCCCGACCCCGCAAAGAACTGGGCGGAACGTCCCTACCTCGACGGTGCCTCCAAGGATCCGTCGGTGCGGGTCATCCAGAACGGTCTGGAGAACCGCGCCGACGCGGCCAAGAAGATCGACGAGCTGCGTGCGCTGTCGCCGCCCCGTGGCATCACGGTGTCGGTGGGCGGCACCCCGGCACTCGAGCAGGACAGCATTCACAGTCTGTTCGACAAGCTGCCGCTGATGGTGCTGCTGCTCATCACCACGACGACGGTCTTGATGTTCCTGGCGTTCGGATCGGTGGTGCTGCCGATCAAGGCGGCGCTGATGAGCGCGCTGACGCTCGGCTCCACGATGGGCATCCTGACGTGGATGTTCGTAGAGGGACACGGGTCCGGCCTGATGAACTACACGCCTCAGCCGCTGATGGCACCGATGATCGGCCTGATCATCGCGGTCATCTGGGGTCTGTCGACGGACTACGAGGTGTTCCTGGTGTCCAGGATGGTGGAGGCCCGCGAGCGCGGGATGTCGACCGCCGAGGCCATCAGGATCGGTACGGCGACCACGGGCCGCCTGATCACCGGCGCGGCCCTGGTGCTTGCCGTGGTCGCGGGTGCCTTCGTGTTCTCCGACCTGGTGATGATGAAGTATCTGGCGTTCGGCCTGCTGCTCGCGTTGTTGCTGGACGCGACGATCGTCCGGATGTTCCTGGTGCCCGCGATCATGAAGCTGCTCGGCGACGACTGCTGGTGGGCGCCGCGCTGGATGAAACGCCTGCAGGAGCGCCTCGGTCTCGGCGAGACGGAGCTGCCCGACGAACGCAAGCGCCCCGCGGTGCGGGAGTCCCGCGAGGAGCCCGCCCACCCCGAGGCCCTGGTCGGCGCAGGCGGTCCGCCGGTGGCGGTGCCCGCGAGGCCGCTGCCGCCGCACGATCCCAGCCACCCGGCCCCACCGGTCCGCCCCGGCGGCCCCGGCAGGGCCGGCGCGCCGCCGCCACCACCACCGCGGGCAGGCGATCCGTCGGCCGCGGGCACCACACGGCTCCCCAGCGCGCCGGTGCGCCCGCCGGTGGTTCCGGACTCCCCCTCGGCCTCCCCCGCCGTCTCTGAGGAGCCGCAGACCACGCGTCTGTCGATCGCGAAGAACGCAGTCCGCAACGCGGTCAGCAGTGCCGCTGCGGCGACCCAGCGCACCCCCCGCCCCTCCGCACCCCCGGCTCCTCCCGCGCCGCCGCGCGAGGAGCGCGAGATCGAATCGTGGCTGGGCGACCTGCGCGGCACCGGCGGCGCATCGGGCGCCGGAACGGCCACCCCGGCCCAGCCGCCACGGCCGTCGGCCGAGCCGACGCGGGCCATGCCCGAGCAGGGCTCCGGCGGCGAGCAGACCACGGCGATTCCGTCACCGCGCGAGCCGCGGACACCGGACGACGACTCCGCCGAGGCGACGCGGGCCATCCCGACGGCGCGCAAGACCGACGCCGACGCCGCGACCGAGAAGCTCAACACCCGCTCCGAGGACGAACCTCAGCGCCGAGGCGGCAGCGGTGTCAGCGCCCAGGACCTGCTGCGGCGCGAAGGACGGCTCTAACACCGGTAGGCCCACCAAAGCCCGCGGCGAGTGCCACCGATTGGCTTGTCTGCTGGGCCATGCAGCTGGCAAGAAGCCTTCAGGTTGCTATGAGGGTCGTGGCCAGCTCGCGGGGACGACCCGCTATGCAATCTCGGCACCACAGCTATCACCGGATCGTCGGCGACCAGGTTGCCAGTCTCTGCGAGCGCTTTCTGGCAACGATGTTGGCCGGCATGGCCGACGCTGTGCTCGGTACCGGTGACGACGTCCGCCTGACCGCGACGCTGCGATTCTCGCCGACTGGGGGTGGTGTTCGCGGTGTTCGCCGCGCCATCGCCCAGTCGGTCCGAGCGGCGTGAGCGAGCGCGCTGCTGCGGCTCAACACCGCGAGGGCAGAAACTTACGCGAGGGTCAGAGGATAGGGTTTTCCCCGATTACGCCGGGGGCCTGCCGACCTAGTGTCACTTACAGCCAGAGTCCAGCATCTTCGCAGCATCCGGGCTGCGTGCTGGGCATTCCGTGGCGCCACATTCGTGGTCGTGATCTAGGGGGTTCCGGTGGGCAATCATCGTTTCGGACGCGTGTTCGTTCCAGTCAAGGGTGGCCGGCAAACGGCGGCGTCGGCCAGCATCGGCCGCGTCGGTGGTCTGGCCGCCGCGCTGGGGGTTGGCGTGGTGTTGTTTGCCACTCCGTGGGCTGCCGCCGCCGACAGCGATGCCTCCAGCGCATCGGCGTCCAGCGAGTCCTCGTCGACCTCTTCGGCGGGAACCGCGTCTGCAGCGAAGTCGACTGCGTCGTCGGGCAAGTCCGAGGACAGCTCGGCCTCCGACGGTGCCGATGCCGACGCCGATGCCGACGGTGCGTCGGACTCCGACGATGAATCCGACCTCGACGATGAACTCGCGGACGAGGACGAGGAGGACGACGACGATTCCACTGCAGTCGACGACACCGACGCCGAACCCGAGGACGTCGACCTCGACGACGAGGATGTTGACGACGAGGACGTTGAGGCCCTCGATGCGAAGCCGGACCGCTCGTACACGCGCACCACCTCCCGCGTGTCGACCCCCAAGACCCCCGCACCGCAGCCCGAACCCGAAGTCGCCGTCACCGCCGCGACAACCAAGCCGGCACGCCTGGCCCCCGAACCGCAGACGACTCCCGACCCGGAACCGGCGCTGGCACGTGTCGCGATGAGCACCCAAACCGACGAACCCCCCACCACCGTCGCCGAGATCGAGACCGCGCCCGCGCGCGCCCTGCAGCATCAGCCCGGCACCTTCATCCAGGTCGCCAGTTCCATGCTCTCGGCGGTCATCGCCCCGTTCATGGCAGGCGGCACCGCCCCCGCCGCACCGGATGCCTCCCCGAGCATGTGGGGCGTACTGGCCTGGGTGCGCCGCGAGATCGAAGACACCTTCGCCAACTACAGCGTCTCCATCGGCGGGCGCACCATCATCCAGCACGGCACCGCGGTGGCCACCTCAGAAGGATTCGGCTCCATCGCCATCGCCCGCGGCGAGAACACCACCGCCACCGCGGCAGGACTGTTCAGTCGGGCCATCGTGCGCGGCGACGACAGCACCGGCAGCGCCGACGGCAACCTCAGCAGAGTCCGGGTGCGCGGCAGCGACAACGAGGTGACGAGCGTGGGGTCGAGAAACCGCGGCACGGTCGTCGGTGACGGCAACTCGCTCACCCTCGCGAGCGAGAACGGGTGGGCTCGGACCCGGGTGGTCGGGGACCTGAACGCCACCACCGCCGCCGCGCAGGACGGCGTCGCCAACATTTCCGTGGTCGGGGACGTCAACGACGCGACCGCGCTTGCCACCGACAGGTCCCGCGCCTCGATCACCATGCGCAGCGACCTGAGCTCGGCAGCCGCCGCTGCCGAGCACGGCTCGGCCGCCCGCATCCGCATGCTCGGCGACGAGAACTCCGCTGTCGCGACGTCCACCAACTACGGCCGCGCGTCGGTCCGGATAAGCGGCAACGACAACGTCGGGTCCAGCGATGCCAGCAACGGTGCCGTCTCGGTCGCCCGCGTTCGCGGCGACGGCAACGCGGCATCGGCCACCGATGGCAAGGCCACGGTGGTCGGTGACGGCAGCATCGCCGTCGCCGACGGCCCCGGCAACGTCGCGCTGGTGCGCGGCGACGGCTCGACCGCCATCGCCGGCCCCGGCGCCGCCAACACCGCGATCTCGCGGGGCGACAACCTCATCGCCGACACCGGACCCGGCGACAACATCACCGTCTACGGACAGCCCTTCGACCCCGACAACCAGGCCCCGGTGGCCGGAACCCCCGGCACCCAGACCGTCGACCCCGAAACCGGCTCCGTCACAGCAACTCTGGGTTTCAGCGACCCCGACGGGGACACCCTGACCTATACGGTCTCCGAGGCGCCCGACAACGGCACGGTCACCTTCGACCTCGGCGTGGGCACCTACACCTACACACCGGCCACCCGACCCGAGTTCGGCGAGCCCGACGACGCCGACGCGTTCACCGTGGTCGCCAGCGACGGGCAAGCCAGCGCCAGCACCACCATCAACGTCCCGGTCACCGCACAACCTGAACCCACTAATCAGGGCCCCCTGATCGGCACCCCCGGCCCGCAGACCGTCGCCCCGGCAACCGGTTCGGTCTCAGGAACTCTGGGATTCACCGACCCCGACGGCGACACCCTGACCTATGAGGTCACCTCGGGCCCCGCCGACGGCTCGGTCACCTTCGCCGGCGACACCTACATCTACACGCCTGACCCCGACGCCCGCCCCGACGCGGGACAACCCGACGGCGCTGATTCGTTCATCGTCACCGCCACCGACCCGGGCGGCCTCACCGCCTTCAACACCTTCAATGTGCCCATCACCGCCCAACCCGCGGCCGAGAACCAAGCCCCGGTCGCCGGAACCGCCGGCACCCAGACTGTGGACCCCGCAACCGGTTCGGTCTCCGCAACTCTGGGATTCACCGACCCCGACGGCGACATGCTGACCTATGAGGTCTCCGACGGCCCGGGCAACGGCGCGGTCACCTTCGACCTCGCCGCCGGCACCTACACCTACACCCCGGCCACCCGACCCGACTTCGGCCAGCCTGACGGCGCCGATGCGTTCACCGTCGTGGCCACCGATCCTGACGGTCTCATCGCGACCAACACCATCCAGGTACCCGTCACCGCACTGCCGGACCCCGGCAACACCCTGCCGGTAACAGGTGGTGACGCCGCCACCGTGGCCGAAGACAGCGCCGCCACCGTCATCGACGTGCTGGCCAATGACAGCGACCCCGACGGTGACACGCTGACCGTCACCGCGGTCAGCACCGCCGCCAACGGCACCGCAGCGGTCAGTGCCGACGGCCTGTCGGTCACCTACACCCCCGACGCCGACTTCAACGGCTCCGACACCTTCACCTACACCGTCACCGACACCGCCGGAGGCACCGGCACAGCCACCGTGACGGTCACCGTCACCGCCGTCGACGACCCGGCGAGCCTCGGCAACGACACCGCCACGGTGGCCGAGGACAGCGGAGTCACAACCATCGACGTGCTCGCCAACGACACCGACCCCGATGGAGCCCTCACCGTCACCGCGGTCAGCACCGCCGCCAACGGCACCGCAGCGGTCAGTGCCGACGGCCTGTCGGTCACCTACACCCCCAATGCCAACTTCAACGGCTCCGACATCTTCACCTACACCGTCACCGACACCGCCGGAGGTACCGGCACAGCCACCGTGTCGGTCACCGTCACCGCAGTCAACGACGCGCCACCTGTACTGCTGGGACTCACCGAAATCCCGGGAGACCCGGCACGGCAGCCGCAGATCGGCCCCGACGGCACCGCCTACCAAGTTGTCGTGTTCGGCTTCGGTACCTCTAACCAACGCACCTCTGTCTACGTGGTGAACCCGGACGGATCGGTGGACCTGGACAGCCCTATGGTCGACATGGCCCCCGGTGGTCCGGACAGCAGGTTGGCCTTCGCCCCAGAGCGATTCGCGTACCAAACCACAATCGACTACATCAACCAGGTAGGCAATGTACTGGTGCTCGATCTGGAGAACCCGGGCTCGTACGCGATCGTTGAGGTGGGCAACGACCGCATCTTCGATTCCGAACTAGCCGTTAGTCCCGACGGCCTGGCATATGTGCTTCCGAACAACGTCTTCCAGCCGACGCTGACCGTCATCGATCCGGAAGACCCCGACACCACAACGTCGGTGCAACTGACCGGAATCACCCCAGAGGGCCCCATCGTGTTCAATACGCTCGACGGGACTCCGTATGTGGCCGTTGAGTTGAATGACCCCGACGACATGGTGCAGCTGTACGCAATCGACATCGCGTCCCCCGACGATCCGCTCACTCTCGTTGCCGAGAGCTCAGGCCAACTCGCCAACGACGGTGTGGCCGCCGGCCCCGACGGTGCGGTCTACGTCACGACCCGGTCGGTATCTGCGGACGGTCTGAGTGCTGTCACGCACGTCGTGATGATCGACCCGGACAACCCCGGCACGCCGGTCCAGTTCGACCTGGACGGCACCACGGTGCTGAGCGTTGCCGTCGGCCCGGACGGAACCGCCTACCAAGCGGTGGAGGAGATCACGATCGACGGCGACGACTTCAGCACGCTCGCCGTGACGACTCGGGTCGCCGTCCTCGACCCGGCCAACGCCGACAACCCAGTGACCGTCGAGATAGCCGGCGCTCTGGGGCAACAGTTGGTCGTCGGCTCGGACGGCACGATCTACGGGCTCGTCACCGTCGCGGACTACAGCGGTTTCCCCACCATCGTGACCACCTACCAGTTGGTCGCGATCGATCCCGACAACCCCGCGGCTGCCGTGACCGTCGATCTGGAGGGTGAACCCACCGACTTCGCGGTAGGCGACGACGGCCGGGCTTCCGTCATCTCGCAAACCGAGTCCATGGTGGGCGGTGAAACCGTCTACACCACGCACCTGAGGATCATCGACCCGGACAGTCCGGCCAACCCGACCCTCGTCGACCTCGCGGGCAACTCGGTCGACGTCACGGTCAACCCCGACGGCTACGTCTTCGTCAACACGGAGACGTTGGAGGCCGTCGGCTTCGTCACCCATCTGAGTGTCGTTGACCCGGACAACGCGGCAGATCCGATCCTGGCCACCTATGACATCGACGGTCCCTCGTCGTTCCAAGCCGGTGCGGTCGTGGGCCCGGATGGAACGGTTTATCTCTCCACCGTCGGTCCCGACAT
>Ga0209347_1002789_pt1 | contig 22083 bp, 19 predicted proteins | sample AutmiccommuBRH23_FD_187382 | JGI IMG/M metagenome (GOLD analysis project Ga0209347, IMG submission 187382) | Deep subsurface microbial communities from Mt. Terri, Switzerland - Autotrophic microbial communities BRH/23 (SPAdes) (version 2) | ecosystem: Environmental > Aquatic > Deep subsurface >...
GGTTGGCGCGGGTGTAAATACTGTGCCAATTGCCAAAGCGCTTGGGCAGGCCTCGCCATTTACAGCCCTGTTCTGCCACATACAGAATGGCATTCAGAACCTGCAAATTAGGCAACTTCACGTTACCCCTTTGAACTGGCAGGAATTTTTCAATGATTTTGTATTGTTCAGATGTAATTTCCATCCGCACATTTTAGCAAAATTAGTGTTAACGCGCCCTAGTAGGTTGGGCTGACCTAGGAAGCCCAACGAAATGTCACCTGGTATCAATTGTGCCCGCAACACGCAAGCATGTCGTTTGACGAAGGCCGCTGCAGAATTTCTCAGTCCTAATTCTTGCTTATCCGAACACATCAGAGAGGGTGGCTCGCGAACGATGTTTGGCTGGTTAGCATTTTTTGTAGGTTTCATTTACCAGGCCTTTAATACATTTGAACATAAACTGTTTATCGGCATCATTAAGCTGACGGTACTTCGATATTGATTCAGTTTCATCGGTACTTAATGCGATAGATGTGACTTCATTTTCGCTAGTGCCAAACTGCAACCATGCAGGATCTACACCTAAGATATTTGAAATTTTAAGAATGTCTTTAGGGTTCTTAGTTTTCCCTTCTTCAATCTTATGGAGTGCTGTTGCAGAAATACCTATCATTTTTGCAAGCGCAATCTGAGTCAGGTTCAACTCTTTCCGTTTATTGATAATTCGTTGGCCAATATTCATGCTGACGCCTAACCGTACGTTTGAAAGGTATTTAATCTTTGAAGCGATATAAGAATGTATACGTTATTACTTGAATATCACCGTTCCAGATTCTCTCAACTTACTAAAATCAATATTAAAGCTCTTGATGAGTTGACAACAGTTGCTCGTAAAAGGCAATAGTTGCGGTGCGTTTACAAGGTTGGGGTAACAGAAAGTCCTTTTCACTCTATAAATCTTTTTGCTGGGAAGCAGGTGGGTGACTATGGGCCAACTATGGCACAAGGCCATTAACCTCACAATCCGCTACTCAGGGGTTTGTGGAATCGGAAACAGCACTCCAGTCACTGCTGATCAAACTCTCTTCAGTTTGTGCATCAAAGGGTCCATCGGCGATGGATTGATCAAGTATGGCATCTAACCCGGAACCGCCGCTGGCCGCGCTGTACTCCGCATCGTCATTGACAGCTGGCAGGTAGACCGTGGTTACACGCTGCCATTGATCGTCTTTCCTGCAAGCGATGCTTTCCTCTGTGCCGTTGCTGCGTGCCAGTTGAAACTGGCGGCAATAATCGCCGTCTCTATTTTTGTAGGTAAGGCGCGGTTTGATGGCCGTATCAGCGTCCAGTGGGTGGCTGATCCCGCTGGGAGCCGTTTCCAGCACCGCCGCTACATTTTGCCAATCGGTTTGACTGGCATCTGGAATTAACCTGGCAATGCCGAATACCGCCAGTAACGCCAATGAGGCGGCAATGGCATATTGGGGCTGCAGGCTGCGGCGCAGGCGTTGCCACACTGGCAGCGCCACTACATTGTCAGCGCCGGTGGCGGGTGACAGCAGTGTTGTGACGGCCTCCGGCACTGGTCTGTGATCAATGGTGGCGTAGGCGCTGGCAACCACTGTGTCTACCAGAGCCAGTTCGGCAAGGCGGTCGGCCAGTGCTTCATCCATGGCCAGCGCTTCGCGCAGCGCGGCCATCTCATGCTCATCCAGCTCTGAGTCGAGAAAAGCCGAGAGTTGTTGGTCTGAATAAGTCATGCGCTTTTCCCCCTTGCCGTGCCTGGCACTACCGTCTTTAGTTGCTCACTCAACGATACCCGCGCCCGCGCCAGCCTGCTCATCACCGTGCCGAGGGGGATTTGCAGGGTTGCGGCGACATCCTTGTAGGACATGCCCTCGAGGGCGACCAGGGCGATAATGGCGCGCTGCTGGTCCGGCAAGCGGTCCATGGCGCGGTTGACCTCGTGCAGGCTGATGTTGTCGTAAATGGCCTGGGCGCCATCAGTGACCTGGCTGTCGATCAGTTCCGGGTCATTGGCGGCCACCTGGCGGATTTTGCGCGAGCGGTATTCATCAATCCACAGGTTGCGGCACACCCTGAAGCACCATTTGATCAGCGCCACATCCTCCGGCACATCGCGATCCAGCACCCGCAACAGGGTGTTTTGCAGCAGGTCGTCGGCATCGTGGGGCGAGCCGGTGAGGGAGTAGGCAAAGCGCCGTATGGCCGGGATCAGAGTAGTCAGTTGTTCTTTCATGGGCTGACATCGTGGAGGCTTATGGGTTGTGACGGTTGGCGCGGCAATTTATTCCCTGTCGGATGAAATATTTCGCGGTTTCAAACGTCTTTACTATACCCTCGGATCACCTTTAACGAGCATGCCATGAAATCTGCACTGACCCTGACTCTTGCCATCACCCTCACCGCTCTGCCTGTGATTGCCACTAGTCTGCCTGGCGGGCTGGTGCAGGATGTGGTCAATACCCGGCTCGACCAGACGGTAGAGGACCGGGTTCAGCGGTCGGTTGAACGCAGCGCAAGTGATGCCATTGATAACAGTGTTGAGCAGTCTGTGACTGACAGTATTGATGAGTCGGTGAGCGAGTCAGTCGGCCAGTCAGTCGAGCACAGCCTGGTGGACACCGTCACCAACAGCGTGGACAGCAGGGTAGGTGATACGGTTGAAAACAGTGTCGGAGCCGCAGTGGAGGATACCGTAGGCCAGGCGGTGTCAGAGGTAACCGCTGAGTCCGTTGCACAGGGTGTGCAGGGCAGGGTTCAAGGGGCAGTGGATGGTAGCCTGGAACAGGCTGTATCCCGGACGTTGAATGATGGCCTGAGCGACACCCTGCAAGTTGTCGGTGATACAGTCGGCAATACTTTGGAGACCGTTACCGATGGGGTCACTGGCAATATTCTGCCAACTCTTCCTGAAACAGTAGCTGTGCTGGGTAAATCAGGGGAAACGGTGTTTCTGGATGTGGAAGTCGAAAACGGCTGGCGCGCTGTGCAGCGCGAGTGGCTGCTGATGATCGACAATGATGACTTTCCGCTGCTCGACAAGCCCGGTATCCGCGTGCTTGAGCGCACCCGCTTTGACCAGCTCGGTATGAGCCTGGTGAGGTTCAGGGTCGAGGCTGAGCTCGATTCCCGCAGCGTGCTGGACAAACTGCTGCCCGAGGGCAGGGACTGGCAACTCGAACGCAACCATATCTACAACTACCGGCCCCAGAGCGATGCTTCATCCAGCAGTGGCAGCCCGGCGCGGTCAGCGCCAGTGTGCGAGGCTCCCGTGACCATCGGGATGGTGGATACGGCAGTCAATAGCGGGCACGGGTTTTTCCCTTCTGCTATCACTCAACGCAACTTTCTCGACGACCGCATCACGGCGCCGCAGCAGCACGGTACGGCTGTTGCGGGCATTCTGGTGGGCAGCGGCGAAGAGTTGCAGCCCCTGGTGCCAAACGCTGCATTGTCAGTGGCAGCGGTGATGTACCAGCGTGAGGATGGTTCCCAGGGGGCGACGGTGATGGGGTTGCTGGCGGCGCTGGACTGGCTGGCTGTCGAAGGGGTGAGCGTTATCAACCTCAGTCTTGCCGGGCCACCCAACCCTTTGCTGGAAAAGGCGCTGATTGCCCTGCATGACAAGGGCAGTATTGTGATTGCCGCGGTGGGTAACGAAGGCCCGGCTGCGCCTGCCCTGTATCCGGCAGCCTATGTCACGGTGATTGGCGCCACAGCGGTGGACAGCGAGAGGCGTATCTATCGCTGGGCCAACCGGGGTGAGCAGGTGGATTTTGCCGCCCGGGGTGTGGCGGTCAAAACCATTGGCGCCGATGGCCGTGTGGTGTTCGAGAGCGGCACTTCCATGGCAACAGCGGTGGTGTCTGCCTTTGCCGCCTGTCTGCACGCTACTTCGAATTCGCCCGCTGTGATAGAGCCACTGGCGGGCCGTGCCATTGATCTGGGTGAGCCGGGTCGGGACAGGGTTTTTGGCATGGGTTTTCTGGAATAGGCACTCAAGCCAGAGATCATTCTTGATCGTGCCCCGGCAATTGAATGCCTCATCCCAACCTGGCTGTGCCGGGTCTTACAGCTTTAGACGCAGAGCCAGCATTGCCTTGGTATCTGAATAGTCGGCGCTGTCGAGGTTTGACTGGTAATCGCCGTATTCCAGCGCACTCACCACGCCCAGGTGTTTCATCAACTCCACCTCCCATTCCAGCCGGGTGGTGTGACGCCGGTCGGCGCGGGCTGAACCAATCAGCGGGTCGGTATTGTCGTAATCCCTGTCCACATAGCGGTATGACAGGGCGATCTTGTTGTCCCTGTTCATCATTCTGAACTTGTTGGACAGCTTGGACCTGAATGTCAGGCCGTCATAATCCAGCTCGCTTGCGCGGGCGTCTTCCTGTTCGCCATTGATGCCAACCGATACATAGGTTTTGGCATCGTTAAAGAAGACATAAACATCCGATCCCAGCCCCAGGCTGTCAGCATCCCGCTCAGGGCGGCCATCAAATGCCTTGTCGCGTACATCCGCTGCCACGCGCACGAAAATGCGTTTATCAAACAGTTTTGAGCCGTACAGGCTCGACTGGTTGAGGTCCAGAAAGTGATCGCCGTCCAGTTCTGCGCGGGCAAAAAAGTGGCTGGCGCCCACTGTCAGCAAATCGAAATCATGGCTGGCGTCAACGGACAGCTGGTGAATGGCGAGGTCAAAGTCGCTGTTATCCCGGTAGGTTTTTGACAGGTAACTGTAGCCACCCCGCAGGGTGGACCGGTCGCTAACTCCCCATTGGCCATTGAGCTTGCCATTGAACAGGGTGGCTGTGTCGCTCTGGTTGCTGGCAGTGTCAAGCTCGTCCACAGCCAGCGAACTGTTGTATTCAAGGCCCAGATCCAGCTCCGCATCCACTTTGGTTTTGGCTGGCTCGCCGTAGGCCAGGGTAGTATTGGCGCAGACAATGGCAGCAGCCAAAGACAGTAATAGCGGCTTTTTCATGATCTTCTCCTGGCAAACGGGTGGCTGACAGGGTCAGCCACCCGTATTGTTGCTATCAGTATTGTTGCTATCAGCATGTGTGCGATTAAAGTCCGAGCCCCAGGCTGTCAGTCACTGCACTGCTAACAGCGCTTTGGGTGGAGCTCTCAATGGCGGATGAAACCTCCTCGGCAACGGATGCCTGCACTTCGGAGGTGACTGCCTCCTGCGCAGCCCGTGCTGCTTCTCCCGTCACTTGTCCTGCCACTTCTGTCGACAGTTGATTGCTGATAGCAGTGGTCACCTGGGACGCCGTTTCCGATGTAACCGTTGAGGCAACCTCCTGTACTGCCAGCGCGCTGGTCGCTTCGGATGCCGCTTCGTTGGCCAGCGCGGAGGTGACTGCGCCAGCAAGCTCGCCATTGGTCAACTCTGCTACAGCCTCTCCGGCTGCCTGGCCGGAAATGTCAGTAGTCAGACCACTGGTTACGGCAGAGGTTACATTGGTCTGGGTGTCGGCCAGCAAACCGGGAGTGGCGCTGGTGTCTACTGCAGTAGACAGGGTGGTTTCAAGGGCGCCCTGGGCCTGAGCTGTGGTTTTGTCTGTCACTGCTGAGGCATTGCCAAGCAGCCGGGCACTGGCATTGGTGGCATTGCTGACACCGGCTTCAACGCTGTTTTCGCCATGTTTGGCGGTCTTTTTTGTCAGTGTCAGGGCATTGTTGCCGGTTTTCTGCACATTGATAGCGGCAGAGCCACCTGCCTGTGCACTACCCTCGCCCTGGCCATTGAGACCGGCCTGGGTAGTTGCCGGGCTGCTGCTCAGGCTGGCAGCACTGCCCGTTACCAGGCTGGCTGATGCGCCGCCGTCCGCCGAGACGGACACCTGTTGTGGTGAAGCAGATGCCTGTGAGGAGGATTGTGCATTGAGTGATGCGCTGCTGGAGTGATCCACGTTGAGATCACTGCCCATCGCCAGGGACGAAGCAATTGCGATAGCGGTAAAAATGCCGGTTCGTTTTAACATGGTCTTTACTCCTGTTTGTATGAAAGACACCCTGTTAACGAACCAGCCGGGGCTTTATTCCATTAATTTCCGGGAGGGTGGTTGATTGTCGATCGTTATGAGTTTTTGGCATATGGCTTGCTTGTTTCTAGCGCTCAGATAGCGTATTAAACGATAACCAGTCGAGCCCCGGAGTGTGTCAATGATCCCAGATTTATCCACCCTTTCCCTTACCATCGCCAGCCTGCATCAACACTACAGGAGTGGGGATTTTACCCCTGCCGAACTGGCGGCAGCGCTGCGCAACAAGGCGGCGGATTATAGCGATCGCAATATCTGGATTCACCTGCTCAGCGCAGAGGAGCAGGCGCCTTGGCTGGCGGCGCTGGTGGGCAAGTCGCCGGACGACTTGCCTCTCTTTGGCATACCTTTTGTGATCAAAGACAATATCGATCTGGCTGGCATCCCCACCACCGCCGCCTGTGTGGAGTTTTCCCATATCCCCGAAAACAGCGCCTTTGTGGTGGAATTGCTGATTAAGGCAGGCGCCATTCCGGTGGGCAAGGCCAACCTGGACCAGTTCGCCACGGGTCTCAATGGCACACGCTCCCCCGAACCCTGGGGGCCGTGCCGCAATGGGTTCAACAGCGACTATATCTCCGGTGGTTCCAGTTCGGGTTCGGCGGTATCCGTTGCCCTCGGGCTGGCGAGTTTTTCCCTGGGGACCGATACCGCCGGTTCAGGCCGGGTGCCTGCCTCCTTCAACAACCTGGTGGGTTTGAAGCCGAGCTTGGGCGCGCTCAGCAGCACAGGCATGATCCCGGCCTGTCGCACCCTCGACACCATCAGCATCTTTGCTCTCACCGCCAGTGACGCGGAAGCGGTGCTTGATGTGGCGGCTGTCTACGACCGCAGCGATGGCTATGCCCGCTCGTTGACGGATACCCGCTGGCCGCAGCTTGCAGCGACAGGTTCCTTCAGCGTCGCCATTCCACCCCAGTCGCAGCTGGAATTTTTTGGCAATGACGATGCTGCTGCTCTGTTTAATGAAGCCGTACAGCGCATGAAGTCCATTGGCGCTACGGTGGTGGAGAAGGATTTTTCCGGATTTTTTGCCGCGGCCAGTCTGCTTTACCACGGCCCCTGGGTGGCAGAGCGCTTTGTTGCCATTGAGCAGCTGGTCAGCGAAAAACCGCAGGCGCTGCACCCGGCGATTCGCGCCATTGTTGAGCCTGCGGGCAACATCAGCGCGGTGGATACCTTCAAGGCGGAGTACCAGATGGCGCAGTACCGGCGCTTTGCAGATGAATTCTTTGCCGATGTGGATTTTGCCCTCACCCCCACGGCGGGCACCATTTATACCGTCGAGGAACTGCTCAATGATCCCATCCAGCTCAACACCAACCTCGGTTACTACACCAACTTTATGAACCTGCTGAATTGCGCTGCAGTCGCGTTGCCGGTGGGCTTTCTCGGCAATGGCCTGCCCTGGGGGGTTACCGCATTTACCCCTGCAGGTGGCGACCGCGCCCTGCTGCGACTGGCCGTTCAATACCTCAGCGACAACGCGTTGCCCCTCGGCGCCACAGGGCTCGAGCGCAGCGAGGAGACTTTCAGCCAGGCGCCCAGCCCCGACTGGATTGATGTGGTGGTGTGCGGTGCCCACCTGAGTGGCTATCCACTCAATCACCAGCTCACTTCGCGGGGTGCCAGGTTGAAGGCTGCTACCCGGTCTTCACCCCACTACAAATTCTACGCGCTGGCCGGTGGGCCACCCTTCAGACCCGGCATGGTAAGGGTGGAGGAGGGTGGTGCAGCGATTGAAGTGGAAGTGTGGGCCGTACCTGCCGATAAATTTGGCTCCTTTGTAGCGGGGATTCCCGCCCCGCTGGGGATTGGCAAGGTCGAGCTGGCGGATGGTAGCTGGGTGCCGGGGTTTATCTGTGAGCCTTGCGGTATTGAAGGCGCGCGGGATATTACCGAGCTGGGCAGTTGGCGGAAGGTTACTACATAATTCCATAAATCCAACGAAGTGCGGAATTGGTGAATGAAATAAAAGTTAAGGGAAGGACGCCTATCCCCTAATATATCCACAAGTAAACAATTTACGGCATATTTTCAACATGGAAGAAGAGTTCTCATATATTTTTTTTGTTCCGGAGATCTTGGGCGAATTGGCAAGCCTTCTTGAATTGGAAGACATCTGTGTGCCCGGATATTGCCCTTCTGTTGCTGGATTGTACGACCCTGTGTCGATTACTTACGATATGATAGTCGAAGGAAAAAAGTTTGTTCTTTTGCCTGATCGCAATGTGACCACCAGGCTCTCAAAAGCTCAGCAAGGGATGATGGACCAGTCAGATAGGCAGTTTCAGATTGCTGCCGCGTTGCTGGCATTTTGCCAGCATATGGATATTCAGATAGAACCTTCAATTGCTATGCATGAGTTAGCTCACAAACAAGGAAATGAAGAAGCTTGGAATGAATTGGCATATGTCCGTGCTGCGGACAATGGAGACCCTATAGTTTGGTCGAGCTTAGGGGTTGGCATTTTTGATCCGTCACCGCAACCTGGAAAAGACTTTTATGAAAATGTCGGTGATTTGTCGTACCCATTGCGCAGGTGGAATAGGAATTATATTCAGGTCTTGAAAATTGCTGAAATTGAGCTCTATGATTTGGATTTAACCCCCTTAGAAAAGATCATTAAGCTGATAGATTGGATGGAATCTGATTTTATGCTGGCTAGCCCTGCTGCAATTTTTGGAGCAGTCTATTTTGCTCCCAGAAACCCCCCGCGAAAGAAATTAATTAAAAATTTACGTTCATCAAATAGAAAAATGGCGATCGATGGCATCAAAAATGCGGCTTGGGATTTAACCCATTTAAGTGACTTTGCAAAGCATGTTGTCCAAGATGTTCATGGAGAATATCGGTATTTATTCGCTAGTTTTGACAAAAGATTAAGACTCATTGCTAGTATGCTCTACTGTCCAAATCCGGAAATGGAGCTTTTAGATCATACGGTTAGCATGCTGGAGTCTTGGTGGCCGAAATCTGACTCTTGTGTAATCGTTGACAGAGTCCTTAATTTCGGAAATCTTGTGAACAACGATGAATGGATGTCGAAGCGTCCACCCCGTGAGGATTACATCTCTTCGTTTATAGGGCTTGGAGAGACATCTGTGATGGATTACAGACCGTCATGAGGCATGGCCAAAAAAATTAGGTCTTATGTTGGTCTGATGTAGTCAGTTCACCAGTTCGACAAACTTGGAAATTACTTGTGTGGAAATTGTTATAGCGGTTTATCCTCTGTTATCCAGCGATAAATGATACAGATCACTGTTGGGCTTTCTGCTTCTGCCCAGCCTGCCGCTTGTGGTATCGCGTATGATGCCGTCTTGATTCCGAAACTTGTTGCAATGATTCCCCTCATATTCCATCCCATCTACAGCCAGCTGAACCTTCCTGACGGGCACCGGTTCCCCATACCCAAATACCAGGGGCTGTACGACAGGCTGCGGTTGGAGGGCGTTGGCGCAGCGCAATTTGTGCGACCGAAAGTGCTGGCTGCAGAGCAGCTCAACGGGGCTATCTGTCCGATTTATATGAATCAATTTGTGACCGGCACACTGGAAACAGCGGCGATGCGCAGGATTGGTTTTCCCTGGTCGCAGCAATTGGTCACGCGCACATTCACCGCCGTGGCGGGCACCATCCTGGCCGGTGTGCTCGCCCTCGACAAGGGCCGGGCTGTGAATCTGACCGGTGGCTACCATCACGCTTTTTATGATTACGGCTCAGGCTTTTGCATAGTCAACGACCTCTACCTCTGTGCACTGAATATGCTCACCAAGCCCGCTGTTTCGAGGGTGCTGATTTTTGACTGCGATGTGCATCAGGGCGATGGCACCGCGAAGCTGGCTCAGGGGCATGACGGCATTTTCACCGTGTCGATTCACGGCGAAAAAAATTTCCCCTTTCATAAACAGGTTTCTGATCTGGATCTAGGGGGTGTTAACAATTAAAGTCACTTCCAGGATAATTCTGCCATTCACGGATGTTATTTTTGTTGAGCTATGGCGCGCAGATTATTAAGAGAAGATCAATGGACTCGTATAGAGCCGTTGTTGTCGGGGAAGTCCGGCGATTGCGGTGTGACGGGAAAGGACAATCGTCAGTTTATAGAAGCAGTGCTGTGGATTTGCCGCACAGGTGCCCCTTGGCGTGACTTGCCTGCGGAGCTGGGGAACTGGCATACGATTTATACCCGATATAACCGCTGGTCAAAAAAGGGGCGCTGGAAAGCCATCTTCGAAGCCCTGTCGGAGGAGCCGGATTTGGAATACTTGATGGTGGACGGCTCAATAGCGAGAGTTCATCAACATGGTGCCCCCAAAAAAACAGCCAGGACAGCGAAGCGGTAGGCAGGTCTCGGGGTGGATTGAGCACCAAAATCCACGCGGCAGTTGATGCGCTGGGCAACCCACTGAGACTGATTGTCACCGGTGGACAGGCGTCAGAATTTGGTCAAGCCCTTCATCTCATTGAGGGGTGGGCCGCTGAGCACGTGCTGGCGGACAAGGGGTATGACAGCGATCAGTTCGTTAAAGCGGTAAACGATTCGGGTGCTGTTGCGGTGATCCCCTCCCGATGTCATCGGAAAATAGGGCGCGAGCATGATCGCGAGATTTACAAGGAAAGAAACCTGGTAGAACGTTTTTTCCAGAAGCTCAAACAGTTTCGGCGTATCGCGACCCGCTATGAAAAACTGAAGCGAAACTATCAGGCCATGTTGGAGTTAGTGTGTTCAATTATTTGGCTGGACTGATTGTTAACACCCCCTAGCCTTGCCAGCTGGCGTGCAGGATGCTGAGTATCTCGATTGCGTTGATCGTACCCTTGCTTCAGCGATTGACCGCTTCAAGCCTGACGCCGTGATATACGATGCCGGGGTTGATATTCATAGCGACGATGATCTGGGACGGTTCGATATTAGCGTAGCCGGGGTACTGGCCAGAGATTGTCTGGTCTTTGCCCACTGCGATCGCGCAGGACTACCGGTGGCGGCGGTGATTGGTGGCGGCTACCAGCGCGATATTTCCGCACTGGTGAATATCCATTTTCAGTTGTTCAGGGCTGCACTGGGGCTGGCCTGATCAGGCCAGAATGGGCCGCCTATGGTTGTCGACAGTAGCAAAAATTATTGCCGACCAAGCCAGGCGGCAACCAGTTCCTGCGCAGGCTCAGGTTTGCCAAACAGGTAACCCTGCATATAGTCACACTGGTGTTTTATCAAAAACTCCGATTGCGGCAGGGATTCAACCCCTTCCGCCACAACCCTCAGCCCGAGATGCCGGGCGATAGTCAGCATGACCTCCACCAGGGCTGCGTCGTCGGGAGATTGGCACACATCCTGAACAAAGGATTTATCAATCTTGAGTTCGCGCAAGGGGAGATGGCGCAGATAACCCAGATTGGAGTAGCCGGTGCCGAAATCATCAATGGAGAAATGAACCCCCAGGCGCGCCAGTTGATGCATTTTATCGGCGGTGGTGTCGGCATTGCCCAGCAATACGCTTTCAGTGACTTCCATGGTCAGGTGCAGTGGGTCGGCCCCGGTGTTGCGTAAAATCCGCTCCACCATGGCGACAAAATGACTGTCATTGATTTGCCGGGCACTGACATTGACGGCGATCTTCAGAGGTTTGCCAGCCTGTTCACACTGTGCCAGCAGTTGGCAAGCCTGTGTTAGTACCCATTCGCCGACCGCGATGATCAAACCGCTTTCCTCGGCGATGGGAATGAACTGCAGTGGCGGAACCAGCCCGCGCACGGGGTGCTCCCAGCGCAACAGTGCTTCGGCAGCAATCCACTGGCCGGTCGGGTTGACCTGAGGCTGCAGGTAGAGTCTGAGCTGGTTCATTTCCAGGGCAATGCGCAAATCCTGTTCCAGGTTGTAATGGTTGCTGACCTCATCATGCATGGAGGGATCAAACAGGACGATGGTTTGACGCCCACTGGCTTTGGCCCGATACATGGCCGTATCCGCTTCCCGCAACAGGTCATCGACGGATTCCAGCACTTTGGGAAATATACTGACGCCCATGCTGGCACTGAGCCGATGAGTGTGGCCCTCAGCCTGCAACGGCAGGGTCAGAGCGTCCTCCATTTTTTTGGCGACTTTCAGGGCATGGCGGCTGGCGATGACGGGGTCGGTGGCCGAAAAGCGCAGCACCGCAATAAATTCGTCACCCCCGAGACGACAGAGGGTGTCTGTTTCCCGCAGCGCCCCCGAGAGCTTTTCCGCGCAGGCACGCAGCACCTGATCACCGTGGCTGTGACCGTAAACATCGTTGATGCGTTTGAAATGGTCGAGGTCGATAAACACCAGGGCGCCGTATTCGCCCGCCCGGCGGGTATCGGCCAGCGCCATGCTCAGGCGGTCGTTGAGCAGGGTGCGATTGGGCAGCGCGGTGACTGTGTCGTAAAACGCCAGGCGCTCAAGTTCCTGCCGATCGGCATGCTGGTCGCGCAGATCCAGGAGCTGGATGAAATAGGATTGCGGTTTGTGGTCAATCCCGGGGATAGAGGTAACGCTGATTTCAACGGGAATGTCCTCTCCATCCCTGTGCCGTGCATACATCTCCCCGCGCCAGTATTCACCACTGCCGACGATGTGGGCGATTTCATTCAGGGTTTCATGGCCGGTTCGGGATGAGCTCAGATTTTCGATAGTCTGGCCAACCAGTGACTGATGTTCATAGCCAAACAGATTTATGGCGGCCTGGTTGGCGGCAATGATCCGGCGCGAAGCCGCCATGATCAAAAAGGGTACAGGCGAGCGCTCCAGCCCCTCCTTGAGAAGCAGGCGATGACCTTCAAGTCGCCCGTGGCGAAGCACCAGTAACACCAGGCTGCTGGCGTAATCGACAATGGATTGTTCACTGCTTGAGGGTGCCTTGGGGTGGTTGTGGTAGATGGCGAAGGTGCCCAGCACGATGTTGTCATTATCGATCAGGGGGACTGACCAGCATGCGCGCAAGCCGTGGGGCAGGGCCATGTGCCGGTAATCCACCCACAGGGGGTCGCTTTCGATATCGCTGCAAATCACCACTTCCTTGCGCCAGGCCGCAGTGCCGCAAGCGCCAGCGCTGGGGCCAATGGGTAACCCGTTGATGCTGTTGATGTACTCTTGTGGCAGGTTGTGATCTGCCAGATGGTGAACGCAGTTGTTCTCGTCGACGGAGAGGATGGAAACAATGGCCTCAGGCAGGAATTGTGCAATTCCTGAACTCAACTCGTGGAGCACGCTGGCAACGGGTTCGCCCTGTAGCATCTGGTCCAGCGCAGTGCGATAGACGGTTAGCCATTCCCTGGTTAGTTCGCTTGCCTGTAGGGCCACAAAAACCTCTGTTGTAGTGGAAAGAGGTGGCTGGTAGGCAGGGTGAATTGTCGTGTTGAAAGCTTTTGGCGCCATCATCGTGTCAGTTATCCAGCCAGGGTTGAGAGCCTTGTTGCCGATAACTGCAGTTAATGACATGACCCTGTCAACAAAACGCTACCCACACATTGGACATGATACACAGCCAGGATGATCACAACACAGATAGCTGATTTTTACCAGATCAGCGTTGCCTGCCCCAAGGTGATCGCCTCTGTATGCCCAGAGTGCTCAGAAACAGGGCTTGCCAGGGGTGTTAGCTTGATGATTTGAAAGTGCACACCTTGGGGTGTTCAGCGCCAACTGTCGCCAACTTTGCTAGACTCCGCGTCTTTGGCGTGCTGCTGCCACAAACCGACCTTGCTTCTGTCACAAGCCGAGTTGTTCGACAAATACAGGTAAACCCAGGGCTATCTACCATGACTGATTCCATCCGCCTCACCCAGTACAGCCACGGTGCAGGCTGTGGCTGCAAGATATCCCCCAAGGTGCTGGATACCATTCTCGCCGGTAGCGGTGCGCAGAATCTGGACCCGAAACTGTGGGTAGGCAACGCCTCGAAGGATGATGCAGCGGTGTACGCCATCGATGCTGAGCGTGGCGTGGTCTCCACTACCGATTTCTTTATGCCGATCGTCGATGACCCCTATGATTTTGGCCGTATTGCCGCCACCAATGCCATCAGTGATATCTACGCCATGGGCGCCGATCCGCTGATGGCCATTGCCATTCTCGGCTGGCCGGTCAATGTGCTGGCGCCCGAAGTGGCGCGCGAGGTGATTCGCGGCGGTCGCTCGGTGTGCGACGAGGCGGGCATTCCCCTGGCGGGTGGCCATTCCATCGACGCGCCGGAGCCTATCTTTGGCCTCGCGGTGACCGGCATTGTGGAAAAGCGCTTTCTCAAACGCAACGACACCGCCACCCAGGGCTGCAAGCTGTACCTGAGTAAACCCCTCGGCATCGGTATTCTCACTACCGCGGAAAAGCAGGGCAAGCTGCGCCCCGAGGATGTTGGTGTGGCCCGCGACCTGATGTGTACTCTCAACCGGGGGGGCAGCCGTTTTGGCAAGCTGGCGGGCGTTGCCGCCATGACCGATGTCACCGGGTTTGGCCTGCTTGGGCATCTGGTGGAAATGGCCGATGGCAGCGGCCTGACGGCGCACATCCACGCCGCCGCCGTGCCCCGCCTCGCCAGTGTTGCCTATTATCTGGAGCAGGGTTGTGTGCCCGGCGGTACGCTGCGCAACTTCGACAGCTACGGCGAGCGCATTGCCCCCCTGCAGGACCAGCACAAGCTGCTGCTGTGCGACCCGCAGACCAGCGGCGGTTTGCTGGTGGCGGTCACCGCTGCGGGCGAAGCGGAGTTTCTCGCGGTTGCCACTGAGCTGGGCCTGGACCTGGCGCCCATCGGCGAATTGGCGGCCAGGGGCGTCCACGCCGTGGTGGTGCGCTGATGCGAGTCAACTGATGCCAGATAACAGTGCCGACTTCCGCGATATCTTCCTCAACGACCGTCCCCTGATGGATGTGCGCGCCCCGGTGGAATTTCACAAGGGCGCCTTTCCCCACTGCGTCAACCTGCCGCTGATGAATGATAGTGAGCGCCAGAAAGTCGGCACCTGCTACAAGCAGCAGGGCCAGGAGGCCGCCATCGCTCTCGGCCACCGGCTGGTCAGCGGCGCCATCAAGGAGGAGCGCATCGCTGCCTGGGCCGAATTTGCCCGCGCCCACCCGGACGGCTACCTGTACTGCTTTCGCGGCGGTTTGCGTTCCCAGCTCAGCCAGCAGTGGCTGGAGCACGAGGGCGGTATCGCCTATCCGCGCATAATCGGCGGCTACAAGGCGATGCGCTCCTTCCTGATCGACACCATCGAATCCGCCACGGCGCAATGCCGGTTTGTGGTGGTGGGCGGCCTGACCGGCACTGGCAAGACAGAAGTCCTCGACCAGCTCGCCAATGATCTCGATCTGGAGGGCCACGCCAATCACCGTGGTTCAAGTTTCGGCAAACACGCCACCCCGCAGCCCGGACAAATTGATTTCGAGAACAGTCTCGCCATCGACCTGCTGAAAAAGCGGGCTGCGGGCTGCCACGAATTTATCGTCGAGGACGAGAGCCACACCATTGGCAAATGCGCCGTGCCCCTGCCGCTGTTTCGGGTGATGGGCGAGAGCCCGCTGGTGTGGCTGGAGGACAGCCTTGGCGGGCGGGTAGAGCGTATCCTCAAGGACTACGTGGTGGACCTGTGCGCCGAGTTTGTTGCCCTGCACGGCGAGGAAGCGGGGTTTGAGGCCTTTGCCGCCCGCCTGATGCAAAGCCTCGACAATCTCCTCAAGCGCCTCGGCGGCGAGCGCCACCAGCGCCTTGCCGCCCTCATGGATGCCGCCCTGGCTGAGCAGGGGCGCAGTGGGGCGGTGGATCTGCACCGCGACTGGATCGAAGGGCTGCTGGTGGAATATTACGATCCCATGTATGCCTTCCAGCGCGAGCGCAAGGGATCGCGGATCATTTTCAGTGGCGACAAAGCGGCTGTGGTTGAGTTTTTGCAGTCTCGCCGGGTTTGATCTTGGCTGACCTGCTCCTCTATTGACTCGTCTGCCGGGGGGCCAGCAGGACGGTGGCGGAAACTGAATTGCCGGTTCCGTCATCAAAGGCCCTATAATCCCCTGTCATCGTTGACCGGCTTGTCGATAGCCGTGCAGCCAATCTGTTTTTTCCGCTATTGAACCGGAGAACTCCCATGCTCAACCGAACCATGGCATTTGCTGCCACTGTATTCCTGTCTCTGTGTGCTGTTTTCAGCCATGCTGAACCCACTCAAACCCTGCGGGTCTCGGCCATTCCCGATGAGGCTCCCACCGAGTTGCTGCGCAAGTTTGAACCTCTCGGCGCTTATCTGGAGCAGCAGCTGGGCATGGCGGTGAAATTTGTGCCGGTGTCGGATTACGCGGCAGTGGTAGAGGCGCTGGCGGCGGACCGTATCGATCTGGCGTGGCTCGGGGGTTTTACCTTTGTGCAGGCGCGGCTCAAGACCGGCAACGCCATTCCCCTGGTGCAGCGGGAACAGGACCAGCATTTCACCAGTGTGTTTATCAGTGCCGATCCGTCGGTAAACAGCGTGCAGGATCTGAAGGGCAGGAACTTTGTCTTCGGCTCGCCTTCATCCACCTCCGGCAGCCTGATGCCGCGCTACTTTATGCTCCAGGACGGCATCGACCCCGATGCTTTCTTCAGCCGCGTGGCCTACTCCGGCGCCCACGATGCCACCGCCGCCTGGGTACAGGCGGGCAAGGCCGATGCCGGTGTGCTCAACGCCTCGGTGTGGCACAAGCTGGTGGATGCCGGCAAGGTGGACACTGGCAAAGTGCGGGTGATCGCCACCACGCCGACCTACTACGATTATAACTGGACAGTGCGCGGCACCCTCGACCCCGCTGTGACAGCCAAAATCAGGGCGGCCTTTCTGGCCCTAGACCCCGCCAACCCGCAGCACAAGGCCATCCTCGATCTGCAAGCCGCCAGCCGCTTTATCGAGACGGCGCCGGAGAATTACCTGAGTATCGAGGAGGCCGCCCGCTCCGCAGGCCTGCTGTAGTGAAACTGACCCTCTCTGGCGTGGGGCTGTCCCACGCCGCTGGTCCACGTGTGCTGGACGCTCTCGACCTGCACATTGAGGCCGGTGAACGGGTCGCCATTATTGGCCCTTCCGGCGCTGGCAAGACCACCCTGTTGCGCTTGCTGGCCACGGCCTTGCAGGCGGATTGCGGGCAATTCTCCCTACACGATGGCGATCCATGGCGGCTGTCTGCCCGTGCCCGCCAGCGACTGCGTTCGCGTATTGGCCTGATTCACCAGGCGCCGCCCCTGCCACCGCGGCAACGGGTGGTGACCGCCGTGGCCGCTGGTCGCCTGGGACAGTGGTCACTGGCCCGCAGCCTGCTCAACCTGCTCTATCCCCTGGACAGTGTCGGGGTGCGGGATACCCTGGCCCGGCTCGATCTGGCAGACAAACTGTTTGCCCGCTGCGACCAGCTTTCCGGCGGGCAGTTGCAGCGGGTGGGCATCGCCCGGGTGCTGTACCAGCAGCCTGAGCTGATACTGGCCGACGAGCCGGTATCCGCCATGGACCCGCGCCTGGCGGACCACACCCTGGCGGTCCTGGTGCACGAAGCGCAGGCGCGGAGTGTCACTCTGGTGGCGAGTCTCCATGCGGTGGAGCTGGCGCTGGCACACTTTCCCCGCGTTGTCGGTTTGCGGGAAGGGCGCATCGTGTTCGACCGGTCTGCCTCTGACATTGCCCCGGACGAGCTCGCCGCCCTCTACGCCAATGAGCAGCTTGATGCTCCTCAGTTCATCCCGCCGCCAGTTAATCCCCTGTTGCGTTGCTGATGAATACCCCTGCTGCTCAGACACTCCATGACCCCGCCTCCAGGGGTCGTTTATTGCTGACCCTGCTCATGCTGGCCCTGTTGTGGCCCGGCCTGCAGCTGAGCGAGCTGGATCTGAGCGTATTGTTTGCCGGGGATAGCGCCAGTGCCATGGCGCAGTTTGTCGCCGGGTTCTGGCCCCTGGCCCACGACGGCGAATTCCTGCGCCTGCTGTGGCGCGCGACCCTGGAAACCCTGGCCATGGCCACCGCCGGGATGGCGCTGGCACTGCTGCTGGCACTGCCCGCCGCGCTGTTGGCGACCCGGGCGCTATCCCTGTCGGCGCTCAGTCGCGGTGGCAGGCCGGGGTGGGTGGGGCAGTTGCTGCGCTGGCCGGTGCGCGGGCTGTTGATCGTGCTGCGCAGTGTGCCGGAAATCGTCTGGGCGCTGTTGCTGGTGCGCGCCCTGGGTCTTGGTCCTGGCGCCGGGGTGCTGGCCATCGCCATCACCTACAGCGGCATGCTCGGCAAGGTCTACAGCGAAATTTTCGAGTCCGTGGACCTGCGCCCGGCCCGTGCTCTGCTCGCAGCGGGCAGTTCGCGGCTGGCGGCCTTTTTCTACGGAGTGCTGCCCAATGCCGCGGGAGAGCTGATCTCCTACGGCCTGTACCGCTGGGAATGTGCGCTGCGCGCGTCGGTGGTGATGGGCTTTGTCGGGGCCGGTGGCCTGGGCCAGCAGGTAGACCTGTCGCTGCGCATGTTCGCCGGTGGCGAAGTGGCCAGCATATTGCTCGTGTTCCTGGTGCTGGTGCTGGTGGCGGACCTGTTGAGCCGTTTGCTGCGCTGGCTTCTGGTGTGAGAAAGCGGGTATGAGCAAGTTGCCATGAAGGGAAATCGGTTTGCCAATCTGGCCGTTCTGCTGCTGTTAGTGGTGACGGTGGTGCTGTCATTCCGTTTTCTGGATATGAACCTGGCAGAGCTTTTCAGCGCCGAGGGCCTGCGCCAGATGGGTGACTACGCCAGTGGCTTTTCGAACCCGGATTTTTTCCCTCAACATCTTTCCGCCATCGGCAGGGGCGCGCTGGAAACGCTCGCCATGTCGGCCATCGGCACCCTGCTGGCGGCCCTGCTCGGCTTGCTGATGGCGCTGGCTGCGGCGGGTCGCCACGGCTTGCTGGCGCGCATGGCCAGCCGCTTTGTGCTCAATGCCCTGCGCTCTGTGCCAGAGTTAGTGTGGGCGGCACTGATGGTGCTGGCGGCAGGTCTCGGCCCCAATGCCGGCACCCTGGCACTGGCGCTGCACACCACCGGGGTGTTGGGACGGCTTTATGCAGAAGCCCTGGAAAACACGCCCGCCGCACCCACCGATAGCCTGTGCCTGGCGGGCAGTGGGCGGTGTGCGGCATTCTGCTATGGCACCCTGCCCAATATCTGGCCGCAGCTGGTGGCCTATGGTCTGTATCGCTGGGAGAACAATATCCGCATGGCGAGCATTCTCGGCTTTGTGGGCGCCGGTGGTTTGGGGCAGATGTTGTATGTGAATCTCAGCCTCTTCCAGGAGGCCCGGGCCGCCACGGTGATTCTTGCCATGCTGGCGCTGGTGCTGGGGGTGGACGCACTCAGCAGCAGGGTCCGGCAACGCTGGGTGACCGCATAGCAAATCGGCAGAGGGTGAAAATCACCTTGCTGGTACAGATAAAGTTGACAGTAATGACAAATTGATTCTTACTGGTTCTGTACATCTTCGCTGTACCCACCATACCAATATAACAACCACCGCTTGCCAGGGCTGGATAACACAGTTCCGCCGCAGGCACTGGAGGAACAGATGATCAAACGAGCTGTCACCCTGAGCTTATCTTCTTTACTGTTGAGTGTTGCTGCAACCAGTGCGGTTGCTGCCCAAGATCAATGCACCCTGGAGTCCATCCGCGCCATTAGCCCCAAGGATGCGGTGATCGATGCCGTCAAGGTTGTCGAGGCCCCGGTGCCCCACTGCGAGGTGCTGGGCCATATCATTACCCAGAACCCCGGCCCCAATCAGGTCAACTTTACCGTGATGCTGCCGGAAGAACGCTTTCATGGCCGCTATTACTTTGTTGGCCTCGGCGCCGCGGCGGGCTTTGTGCCCACCACCACGTCGACCGAGCTGCTCGGCAGTTACTACGCCAACACCACCCTGCAACTGCTGAACCAGGGCTTTGCGGTGGCGGGTTCGGATACCGGCCACAAGGGCATGATGTGGGACTTCGCCATCGACAATCCCGCCGCCAAGTTGGACCACGGCCACCGTGGCGCGCACGTATCGGCTGTGGCCACCCAGGCCATTACCAAGGCCTATTACGACATGAAGGACAAGCTCTACCGCTACCACCTGGGTTGTTCCGGTGGCGGCAGAATGGGCGCCATGGCCGCGCTCCACCACCCCACCGACTATGACGGCCTGGTGGTTTCCACCGGTTTCGGTAATGGCAACAGCGTGTGGTTCCCCTGGATCGTTCAGTACCTGGTGGAAAACCCCGACCGCTGGGTGCCGCCCGCCAAACTCGCCCTGCTGGAGCGCAAGGTGGCTGAAGCCTGTGCCGGACCCGACGGTCTGGTGCGCGATGTCAACGTCTGCGGCTTCGACGTTGCCAGTCTGAAATGTCCCGGCGCCGACAGCGACAGCTGCCTGACCGGTCCCCAGGTGGACATGATCAAGCGCATCACCGGTCGCTTCCCTGTTGCACCCGGCGTGGATGCGCCCGGTTTCAGCCCCACCAATCCCACCGGCTGGTCGTCCTTCCTGATCGGCAACACCAAGCCTACCAGCAAGGATATGAACAACCCCTGGGCGCCGAACCCGCCACCCTCGTCCTTTGGCATCGGCCAGAGCATCCTGCGCGGCATGTACTTCAATAAAGCCGACTTCAACATGATCACCGATCTGGATTTCGACAATCCCGAGCACATGAAGATTCTGGGCGATCACCACGCCGACTGGGGTGCTGTCAGCCCCGATCTCTCCGGCTTCAAGAAGGCGGGCGGCAAACTGATCATCTGGGCACCCATCGGCGAGAATGCTGTACCGCCTGCCAACGCCATCGAATATTACGATGACCTGAAGAAAACCGTGCCCGGCACCGATGATTTCGTGCGGGTGTATATGGTGCCCGGTGTGCTGCACTGTGGTGGCGGTCCTGGTCCCCAGGACAGTCCTGAGCGCTTCCTCGACAAGGTGATCGACTGGGCCGAGCAGGGCAATCGCCCCGATGAGATTGTCGCCAGTGCCACGGCTCGCCCGGTGACTCCCGGCCAGGCGGCCACTCCGGTGATGCCAACCCTGTCGCGCACCGTGCTGTTGTGCCCCCATCCCCAGGTGGCGGTGTTCGATGCCAAGAAGGGGGCTTTCCCCTACGATGCGGCCAATTGGACCTGCAAATAATCATGCAGTGAATGCGGGCCTGCCCCGCCTGATACTGTCAGCCAAAGCCACCGGGATCGATCAGTCCCGGTGGCTTTTTTTGTGGTCCATTGGCGGGGTTTTTTCTGCTACAGTCGCATTAAATGGTTAACCGCCTGCCAATCGACTGTCGGCAGTTAACCTAACAGGCACTATTGCGATATCTCCCGGTAACAACTAACTGCAATAACAACTATCTGTAATAACGACACAAGGATTGCCATGAAAACCTTCGTTTTTGGCGCTACCGGCTATCTGGGCAGCCACACCGCCGAGCAACTGGCCCGGGCAGGGCACGATGTCGTGTGCATCGTACGCAACAGCAGTGATTGCCGGTTTCTGGAAACCCTGCCAGTCACCATCATGCGCCAGAATTTTGACGATGTTGTCGCCCTCGCCAATGCCATTGAGTCCGGTAGCACAGTCTTTAACTGTGTGGCGGAAACCCGCATGCATCTCAGCGACGATCAGCGCCGCCTGGTGGAAATCGACCTCACCTCGCGGCTGTTTTCCGCTGCGCAGACAGCGGGTGCAAAACGCTTTGTGCAGCTGAGCACGGTAATGATCTACGGCTTTGAGCGGCCAGAGACTGCGGTTGATGAAAGCTGGCCGGTGAATCCTAAATACGGCTACAGCCGTATCGCGCGCGAACGCGAACAGGCACTGCTTGACCTCCAGGCGGGCAGCGATATCGAGCTGATTATCCTGCGTCCCTCCAACACCCTCGGCAAGCGCGATACCTCGGCCTTGCCCGCCATCATGGCGGGTCACGAGAAGGGCAATTTTGCGGTGATCGGCGGTGGCGCCTGGAATATTTCCTGTATGGACGCCAGCGATGTGGGGCGCGCCATG
>Ga0209347_1002790_pt1 | contig 22077 bp, 23 predicted proteins | sample AutmiccommuBRH23_FD_187382 | JGI IMG/M metagenome (GOLD analysis project Ga0209347, IMG submission 187382) | Deep subsurface microbial communities from Mt. Terri, Switzerland - Autotrophic microbial communities BRH/23 (SPAdes) (version 2) | ecosystem: Environmental > Aquatic > Deep subsurface >...
AAACACCGGAAACTATACCGGCTAGTAAGGTAGCGGAAATCTATGAATTGATGGATTGACATTTCTAACAAGTTCTTAGTAAATAATTACCATTCATTAAATATCCCCTGCAGGAAAAGATACCAAATGAAGAAATAATTGCAGGGGGTTTTTCAATATGCAGAAACAGCGGTTTCAAAAGGTTTTATGGGTGTTGATAACTTTAACTCTAATGCTTGCGGTTGGCTGCCCAAGCCAAAGCAGAAAGCCGGGAGCAGAGAAAAAGCCTGAGGTTCAGGGCGGAAAAGAACCTACCATTTCTTTATACATAAAAGAATCAGGGCAAAAAAAAGATATTAGGCTTGAAGAATATTTGCTGGGAGTGGTTGCGGCAGAAATGGAACCCAGCTGGCCTAAGGAAGCTCTCGCAGCCCAAGCAATTCTTGCTAGGACCTTCACCATGAAAAAGATCCAAGAGGGCGGAGTAAAGAAACATGGAACAGATGCCTCAACTGATGTGGAAGAATTTCAGGCTTATGACCCCTCTAGAGTTAATGACCGTGTGGAAGAAGCCGTCCAAAGTACAAGGGGTGAGGTAGTGACTTATGACGGAGGATATATCAATGGCTGGTTTTTTGCGGACGGAGGAGGTAGGACCGCTGCCTCAGCTGAAGAAGGATTAGCTTATAAAAATGAGCCCGCTCCTTACATAAAAAGTGTAACAGATCCCGGGTTTGACATTACAGAACCTGAAAACAAAGCATGGACAGCGACGTTTAGTTTAGATGAGGTGCGGCGCGCCATGCAAGAAAAGACAGGTCAGGACCCAGGAAGTATTACGTCAGCAAAAATTACCGCTAAAGGGCCATCGGGAAGGGCGACAACTGTACAAGTTGGAAGTGTAACGGCTAGCGCCCCAGCCATTAGGTTAGCTTTGGGAAGTGAAAAGATGCGATCTACCTTATTGGATCGATTTGAAGTAACGGGAGAAAAGCTCATTATTAGTGGAAAAGGCTATGGCCATGGAGTGGGAATGAGTCAATGGGGTGCAAAAGCCCTGGCGGGACAGGGCAAAGCCCCTGAGGAAATAGTAAAATACTTTTTTAAAGACGTAAAAGTAGAAAAGGTTTGGGAATAAGGCACTTTATAGTGTCTTATTTTTTTGATTGAACGCTTTTACATTGAACGCTTTTACGTGTTTTGCTCAACTTTCATAACATCTTCTGTCATAACTTAAACAAAGAATTCATAAAATTTATGAAGAAAGGGGGTTCTAGGTATGAATCAGGGCCATCAATTAACATTAGTAGACCGGAGTGCACTCACCATTACTGGAATAAAACACGTAGATAGTTTTGATGATGACGAAGTGATGCTTCAGACGACATTAGGAATATTGTTTCTCAAAGGAGAGGGGCTTAATGTAAATCAATTAAATTTAGAAGAAGGCAAGATATCGATAGTAGGGCAAGTTAATTCCATCGAATATTTAGAAGAGGAACAGTTGAACAGGGGGAAAGGAATTATCAAAAAAATATTTAAGTAGCAGGCGTTGTTAAAGGGAGGACTGTTATGATGCCGATAGTTAATCAAATCGAGTATTTCCTATGGACAACTGTAATAGGTATAGTTTTGGCATTTTGTTTTGATTTCTATCGCGTAATTAGGTGGAAGACGAAACCCTCCCGTTGGATAACTAATATCCTTGATTTGTTAATTTGGATTGCGGCAACTGCTTTTGCTTATACTGTTTTACTTAGCGTAAATTGGGGCGAAGTACGTTTGTATGTCCTGTTAGGCATGGCCTTGGGTGCATTTATATATTATAGATGGTTTAGCCGCGGTGTTGTGAAAAAATGGCATTTTATCTTTGGCTTATTCGGTAGAATATGGCGGGTAGGAAGCCGAATAATGAGAATACCCTTTCGATTAGTAAAACGGTTACTGGGCTATCCGTTGGGCCTAATTACCTTAATATTGTTTCATATTGGGAAGTTTCTTCGAGGTATTAAAAGATTATCTAAAATAGTGCTTGTTAATCAGCTACTGAGAATGAGTAGGTACCTAAAATCAGTGCTGGGAAGAAAACCCAAAACTTGACTAGGTGTACAAGGCTCACAGTCATTAAATTTTTCTGTTATACGAACTGTATAAATCATAGCGGGGATATTTGTACATCGTAAACATAGATTACAATATTATATTTTGCTATTATTGTGTACACAATTAAGAATATTAAGAGAATATCAAAAATAGCGTTTGTTAATCAGTTGCAGAGGATGAATAGGCGCCTAAAATCAATGTTGGGAAGAAAGCCCAAATCTTGACTAGGTAAACAAGTTGATATATAATTTAATTATGGAAAATTGAGGGAAATTATGTGAAGTAGGTTCCGGTAGTATCCAAGGTATGAGCAGGCGTATGCCTTCCTCGGGCGGATGATTGTAAGTACCTAGGGTTTTTAGGGGGAAACCGGTTATCGAAAAACAGATTGGGAACTGGGACTTTTTTTGGTTCTTGCGGGCCAAGAATAGACTATACTTAGAACGTATGGTTTAGGGTGAGTCGTTAGGCGAAACCCGGGTACTCTAACTCTCTGATACGTCAGAGAACTTGAGCACCCGGGTTTTATGCATAATCTGAGAGAAAAACTTGCTAATTATGCATAAGTTCAACTAAGGCTTCAAATTCTCTGGCAAGGAGGTGGGGAGGCTCAACAACGATTTACTGAATGGACAAGCGCAAAGAACTTAAATAAATAATTTCAAGGAGTGAACGAAAGAGTGCTAAATAAATTTACAAAATTTCTTTTAGTTGGGTTGCTTATATTGGGTTTAGTAGGTGCGGCTGCAGGCTGCGGCGGTAAAGATTCTGGGGACACTATTGTTTTTGTCGGTTCGGGAGGCTATCCTCCGTTTAATTTTATCAATGAAAAGGATGAAGTTATTGGCTTTGATGTTGATGTTGCAGCTGAGATCGCAGACCGCTTGGGGATGACTTTGGATTATCAAACCAGCGCCTGGGATGGCCTAATAGAAGGTTTAAGAGCGGGTCGTTTTGATGGAATATTGGGAAGTATGGCTATTACTGCAGAGCGGGAAGAACAAGTGGATTTTTCTATCCCTTATTACTACTCCGGGGCGCAGTTAATCGTTAAAAAGGATTCTGGTATTTCAGCCCCTGAGGATTTAGCTGGGGACGCCGTGGTAGGTTTGGTTACCGGTACTACCTTTGAGGAAGATGCTGCAAACTTGGGAGTTGAAGCCCAGTTGTACGAAGATGATAACCAGACGTTGATGGAATTGGTAAATGGTAGAGTTGATGGCGTCATTACCGACAGGGTTGTGGGTTTAAACGCGATTGCCAAGATTAATGGTGGGGATCAACTGACCTTAGCCGGTGATTTGATGCGTAAGGAAATGATGGCAGTGGCATTTCAGCAGGATGACCCGTTAAAAGATGAAGTTGATAAGGTCCTGCAGGAAATGCATGAGGATGGTACCTTAAGTGAAATCAGTGCCAAGTGGTTTAACGGTGAGGACATTACTAAGCAGTAATTTAGGCAAATAGAATATATTTAAGTAGGGTCAGACTTGGTAAAGCTTGGGTTTAGCTTGCCTAAACGTCTCTGATTACCGGGGTTATGCATAGTGCTTCTTTGTGGGTGCTATGCATAATCTGCCTTTATTGCTTAAATACCAAAAAATTACACCAAAGGGGTTGAGGAGTTGACTATTGACCTACCATGGGATTTATCAATTATCCCGGAATATTTTTTCTTTTTCAAAGATGCAGCCCTTTTGACACTGCAAATTACTACCCTAGGTATCATAGTCGGGTTAGGAATAGGATTAATGGTAGCTTTTGCAAAAATATCCCGTCATAAAATTTTTAATATACCCGCCTCCGGATATATCTTTCTCATCAGGGGCACGCCGCTGCTGCTCCAACTATGGATAATCTACTATGGACTAACCGCTATTGTGACCATTCCGAAATTTCCCTCAGCTGTGATGGCTTTGGGCATTCATAATGGGGCATATATTGCAGAAATCTTTAGGGGAGCAATTCAATCAATTGATCGAGGACAGATGGAAGCGGCACAGTCCATAGGAATGACTTATCCTAAGGCCATGCGGCGCATTATTCTACCTCAGGCTTTTAAGCGGGCGGTGCCGCCGCTGGGTAATCAATTTATTATTGCGCTCAAGGATTCATCTCTGGCCAGTACCATAGCGGTTCATGAGTTGCTGTTGAAAGGAAGGCAGTTGGGTTCATCCCTGTTTATGTATATGGAGATGTTGATAATTGTTGCATTATGGTACCTAATCATGACCACGGTTTTGACATATGGTGTCAGTGTCATAGAAAAGCGGTTGCAGGTAAGCGATTATCGCAGCGAACATTAGTAAAGGTGAGGATGAAAATTGATAAATATCCAAGGGCTAAACAAATGGTTTGGCAATTTGCATGTGTTAAAAGGTATTGATCTCAATGTCAAGGAACGCGAGGTAGTGGTAATAATCGGTGCCAGCGGCTCCGGTAAAAGTACGCTGCTACGCTGTATTAACTTTCTGGAAAGGGCACAACAGGGCAATATCTTTATAGAAGGTGAAAAGATAGAACCACGGCCGAAAGTTATTAATCAGATGCGGCAGGAAGTGGGAATGGTATTTCAGCACTTTAATTTGTTCCCTCATATGACTGTGCTGCAAAATGTGCTAGAAGGCCCTACTCAGGTAAAAAAAATTTCCCGAGCCGAGGCTGCGGAATTGGGCGCAGAGTTGTTGAAAAAGGTTGGCCTGGAGGATAAGGCAGATTCCTACCCTGCCATGCTGTCGGGAGGACAGAAGCAGCGGGTAGCCATAGCTCGAGCCTTAGCTATGCAACCTAAAGTGATGCTGTTTGATGAGCCCACCTCAGCGTTAGACCCGGAACTGGTAGGTGAAGTTGTGGGAGTAATGGAGGAATTGGCTAAGGAAGGTATGACCATGATTGTGGTTACGCACGAAATGTGGTTTGCCAAGGAAGCTGCTGATAGGGTTATTTACATGGACGATGGAGTGATAATTGAAGAAGGCTCTCCTGAAAAAATATTTTCTAACCCGGAAAATGAAAGGACTCAACAATTTTTAAGTCAAATACTTTAAAATGTAATGAATTTGTAGTTCTCTGCAATGGGCAGAGAACTATTTTTTTGCAATGAATGGCCCAATCAGTGACATAGTTACATTTTATTAAATTAATATATGGGATTTTGCAGGAGATTGCTAGCTGTGGATAGAAATTATCAAAAAAGTAAAATGTAGTTAAAATATCCACAAAATGTAGTGAATATGTGGATAACCTGGGGATAATTATGAAAATTGAAATTCGTGGTGTGGAAAAACTTAGTTTTCGAGAAAGACAGGCAGTAGCTTTAAAGGAAATGGGCAATTCTTCGGAGCAAATCGCAAAAAAATTGGGATTATCCATTAGTTCTGTTTCTACACTGCTGCAGCGGGCTCGGAATAAAGGTTATGAAGTAGTAATTATTTTAGCGGGAGATACCCTAGGACTATTTGGGCAGGAGGAGGAAGAATAGGCTGTGGGAGCGCGTAACTATTATCAACAACCGACGTACCAACATATAGGTAACGAACCCAAGATTGAAGTTAAACGGCGATGGAAATTTAAATGGAAGCCGGGGTCTATATTATTAGTCTTAGCACTAGGATATGTATTGTTTTCTTTTGGGCAAGTTTATTATAAAACATACCAGTTGATGGATACAAAGGCAATGCTGGCTCAACAATTGCAATTATTGCAACAAGAAAACAGGATATTGGCGGATAAATATGATTTAATGCAATCCGACAGTTACATAGAAAAGTTGGCAAGGGAAGATTTGGGATTGGTTAAACCGGGTGAAACGGTAGTCGTCCCTGCCTTACCGGGCGATGTTAAACTATTTAAGGAAACAGAGAGCAACCAAGATATCCGGGACTAGTATTATTGACACTGAAAGGGCACTGGGCTATAATAAGACTAATGTTAGAATGATAGGAGGAGCATTTTAGATTATGTCCATTGCTGTAGGCAACATACTTGAAGGGGTAGTGACTGGTATTACGAAATTTGGTGCTTTTGTGGAGCTACCCGGGGGAGTTACTGGCCTAGTACACATTTCAGAAGTAGCAGATGCTTATGTGAAAGATGTTAATGACTATGTGAAAGAAAAGGATAAGGTGAAAGTAAAAGTCATTAGCATTGATGATAGCGGTAAAATAGGCCTATCCATTAAGAAAGCCGATCCGAATTACGGGAAGAAAGCAATTCAAAGGAAGAGAAGCCATCATAATAAGCGTCCTGAATTATCATTTGAAGATAAGTTGGCAAAGTTTATGAAGGAAAGTGATGAGAGGCAGCAGGATATAAAACGTAATACCGACTCTAAACGCGGTGGAGGCGGAAAAGGCTATAATTAAGCACCATTTTGGTGCTTTTTCTATTTGCGAAATTTCGGCTGTAATAATAAAAGGATCATTTATAAATTTGAGGTGAATCATTGTGGCAATATACGCAAGTTTGGATTTAGGAACTAATTCTGTGCGTATGCTGGTTGCTGAGACAAAACCTGGAAATACTCTCAATGTATTGAAAAGGTATACGAAAATAACAAGAATTGGTGAGGAATTAAAAGATCGGGGCAGGTTAAAGGATACTGCCAAAGAAAGAACTCTTTCTGCTATTTTTGAATGTAGGCAAATCCTAGAAAACTTTAAGGTGGAAAAAGTGTTAGGGGTAGCTACCAGTGCTATAAGAGATGCCATAGATGGCAGGGAATTTATAGAACTGATAAATAAGAAAACAGGACTGCCTTTTGAAATTATTTCTGGCAGACGAGAAGCCAAACTATCTTTTTGCGGCGCTGTGGGTGGGTTGCCTGAAATGGTTTCAAAAGATAGAGCAGTGGTAGTTGATATTGGCGGAGGCAGCACTGAATTGACCTATGTCGACCACCAAGGAATAAAAGCTCAAAGCTTTCAGGTAGGGGCTGTAAGGTGTACCGAGGGCGGCTATTCGTACCATCAGATAACAGAGATTATTCGTTCCGGACTTAATGAAATTGAGGCAAATTCGCCGCTGCAATTTGTTGGAGTTGGCGGAACTATCACTACTTTAGCAGCAGTAGATATGAAGCTTTCTCAATATAACCCCGATTTAATCCATGGTACAATTTTAAAGAAATCAACTGTTAATGAGATTTATCACCAGTTGAATAAAATGACATTGGAAGAAAGAAAATATCTTAAGGGGCTTCAACCCGAACGGGCAGATATAATAGTCGCGGGAACGCTTATTTTAAAGACAATTATAGACATGCTAGGAACCGAAGAAATAATCGTTAGTGAGAGTGATCTCTTATACGGACTAGTATTTGAACTAAGTCAATCATCTTGATGTTCGTGCTGCGGGGCGTAGGCAAAATGAGCCTGACCATTATGAATTTGTTCAAATCTTCTTACTTGTTCCTGTAAGTCTTCTTTGACTACATACAAGTCAGCATTTAAGCGATAGTACCGATCTATTGCCGCTAAAAATGGGGTGTGGGTAAAATCTGTCTCGGCTTCAGCTATCCAATAGATCTTTTTCAGTGATTTATGCTGCAGATCTCTTTCCATTGCCATTAGAGCGAATTCATCTGACGGAGGGTGTATTTTGCACTTGCCTTCGTCCACCAGTGTCAAATTGTGGTCAAAGACATTTCCGTATTCTATTACCCCATATATTTCAGAAAGGTATCGATAATATTCTTCAAAACTACCCTCCTCTTTTAGTTCCTTCAGTAGGTCAGTTAATTGGAACATTATTTTTCCTCCTTTTTCATTAACATTTCATATGTTGCGGGATCTATTTCCCCTGTAATAGGCAGACTGTTATAGGCTTGAAAGTATTTTACCGCCAACGCAGTAGCATTTCCAAATCTGCCGTCAGCCATTCCTAAGAGAAAACCTTGTTTTTTCAAAGCTTCTTGAATAAAAACTGTAAGCTGCCCTGAAGATTTAATTTTAATTGTTCGCGAAATACTTTCATTCGGTGCTAAATTACTATTGATGATTTTAACCGGAGTTCCTATGGGCACCCATGGGAACAAAGTCTCCACATCTTTATTGTGCATGCGGATACACCCATGAGAGGCGTAACGTCCGATAGACCATGGTTTATTAGTGCCATGGATTCCATATATTCCCCATGGTACATTAAGGCCGTTCCAACGAGTACCGAAGCCACCACCCCAAGCCCCTTTGCTGATAACTTTAAATTCACCGTGAGGTGTTGGGGTTTCATCTTTTCCAATGGCCACGGAAAAGGATTCGAACACTTGGTTATCGGAAAAAACAGTTAACTTACGTTCAGTTACTTCTATTAATAGGCTAACGTTACCTTGTGGTTTTTCAGCTTTGTTGTTTTTTGAAGAGGAAGTGGGAACACCCTTACCTAAGGCCTCCCAAGTCCTAAGCCCGACTTCGGTTGTGGGTTCTAAACCGTTTATAATTTTGAATTTCTTAATAACTTTTGCTGTGTTTTTATCATAAACACCGTTAGTCGGTACGGAAAACCCAATCTCGATCAGTCTCTCTTGCAGTTCTAGTACATCAGTTCCTGCCATATTTGGCTTGGTTAATTCTAGGTTGCGATAAATGTCGCCACAGCCACCGTTCATCAAGTAATGACTGGTAATAATAGAGCTACTTGCTTGGGCAGTGGCGCTTCCGTACAATAAAAAGACAACACACCCAAATATTGTAAGTAGGTATATCAAACGGCTTTTAATTTTTATATAAGTCACAATTTTGCCCCCCGTAGTTTATGTATTTTTCGTTTTTAATTTTTCCTGCCAACTAAATGTTATACTGCTTAAATTCTACCAATAATACAGGCTGAAAAATTGTTGGCTCTTATGCTGAAGGATAGTGGTTTAACTATTATTAATAGTACGTCATATTTAATATTTGTGAGTTTGTAGTGGAAAATGCAGCTTTTGATTAAGATTAATTTTGCGGGGGTATAATAGATAAAGCTTTTAGTATGGTGATTTTGGACAAAGGAGTTAAAAGTAATGACTGAATTCTTATTTGCACTTATTCTTGCGACAGTGGCAGGTTTGGCAATGGCTGTACAGGGTTCTTTAAATTCGGTGCTTGGAAAGAATATAGGACAATTGGAAGCGACATTGATTGTCCATGTGGTGGGTATTATGGTGGTGGCACTCCTTTTGATGTTTAAGTTAGGGCATGGTGATTTCTCTAAATTTGGGCAGGCGCCATGGTATGTTTACTTGGGTGGTATTATCAACGTACTGATAATCTACGGGGTTCTAGCTAGTATTCCGAGGTTAGGAGTAGCTGTAGCCACTACGGCAATCATCGTTGGGCAGGTTTCCACTGCATTAGTTATAGATCATTTCGGCTTATTTGGATTGGATAAGATTTGCTTTACCTGGTATAAATGTTTTGGCTTAATTTTACTGGCGGCAGGAACTAGATTGATGTTAAATTAAGAGAAAAATATCCAGTGCCATTACCCTTGACAACTTACTGAAAATGTTGCATACTTTATAAGTGGTTTTGCTGCGGGGTGGAGCAGCTGGCAGCTCGTCGGGCTCATAACCCGAAGGTCGTAGGTTCAAATCCTGCCCCCGCAACCAGACGTTTTGGCGGTGTAGCTCAGGCGGTCAGAGCACACGGTTCATACCCGTGGCGTCGTAGGTTCAAATCCTACCACCGCTACCATACAAGGCCCGTTGGTCAAGGGGTCTAAGACACCGGCCTTTCACGCCGGTAACAGGGGTTCAAATCCCCTACGGGTCACCAGATACCTCGCAATTTTGCGAGGTTTTTTGCATATATTGCTACTCTTTTCTGCGCATTTTATGTCGTAAATCACTGCCGGCTTTGCTGCTTATCCCGACAAAGATTGCATCTAGCTTGTACTATAATGGGATTGTAAGGCGGTGATATTATGCATGATCAAATGGACGTATATCCTTACAGAAGGGAGGGTAAGACTAAAAGGGCCAATAGTAACCAAGCAAGTAAAAGAAAAGACACTGCTGCTGCCTTTTTCTCTCAAAACCTAAAAAGGGTATGGCGCTTTCTTTACAGGGCTGTAACTTTGGAAGGGGTTTTGGTGAGTGTTGCAGCGTTTTTTTTAGGGCGGGCGGAAATCCTCGGTGAATTAATGCCATTCGGCCCGGCTTTTTTAGTTGCAGTTATAGCGGTTTGGGGGGGCTACGCTCCCTTAGTTTTTCTATCGATTGTTTTGAGTGTAGTTACTTCCGTATCGGGCGTCAATGCCTGGGCTTATATTTTTGTTCTTGTTTTCCTCGCTATTATTTGTTATGCCTATCCAATCAAGTATCAAAAACGTAAATTGATGGTTTCTTTGATTGTATTTGTGACAATATTACTGGTAAAAGGCATTTTTGCACTGTTTTTTGAACCGACTATCTATCAGGGAGTAGTGATTGTTTTTGAGGCTGCCTTTGCAGGTGCATTGGCCATGGCATACCAGTTGGTATTAGGTGCATTAGCTGGTAGTAGGGATATATGGTCCCTATCGCCTGAGGAAACCTTAAGTCTAATAGTTTTATTGGTAGGTATTATAGGTGGAATGGAAGGTCTAGTACTGTTTTCTTTGTCTTTACAGAGAATTGTCGGGAATTTTTTGATTATGGTGGTGTCCTTAGGGGGCGGCGCTGGCGCTGGCGCTGCAGCAGGAACCCTGATGGGGATAATACCGAGCCTGACAAAAGTTGCTTCTCCTTCTTTAATAGGTGTTTCCGCCCTAGCTGGTCTACTGGCGGGAGTTTTTAACGGCTACGGAAGACTGGGTGTTATTGCTGGGTACCTGATAGGGCATTTAATTTTTTCTGTCTATTTGCTAGATCAATCTGTGGTAATAATGAGATTCATGGAAATAATTGTGAGTTGTATGGGTATGATTGTTATATCAGAAAAAATGGGAAACCGGCTTCGTACAATGTTCGGGAGCAGTTCGGACTTATTAGTGCACAAACAGCTTGCTAATATTAGCAGCAAGAAGGTAGAGGACTTAAGCCGAGTCTTTAATGAATTATCCAGAAGTTTTTCTGAAACAGGAGTTACCCAAGAGGTTGAAAAGGAAGCAAATCAGGATAAGGCTGCCAATATAATCAACCTAATGGTTCAAAAGGCCTGCCGTGGCTGTCCTGCAGTCAACAAATGTTGGGAAATAGATTTCTACAGTACATATAAAAGTATGTTGAGATTGTTTTCTGTTGCAGAAACTAAGGGTAGAGTTACCCAAAAAGATGTCTCCGGCGGCTTCCAAAGTCAATGTACAAGGACGGGGGAAATAGCCACTGCGGTAAACTTCTTGATGGAAACTTTTCAGGTAGATAGATATTGGCGCGAAAGGCTCAGGGAAGCTAAAGATTTGCTGTCGCAACAACTGGGTGGAGTAGCAAATATAATGGGGAATTTAGTGGACTCTCTTACATTGGAAGTGGAGAAACGCGGAGACCTGGAGGCGCTTTTGTCCAGGGAATTAAGTCGTGCGGGGATAACTTTTGGAGAACTAAGCGTCTACAGATGTGGCAGGAAAGACCTGGAAGTAAATTTAAAATTAAGCGATTGTCGTGGTCCGGATTGGTGCACCAATGACATTTTACCTGTCATAACTAAAGTTATGGGTAGACCATATACTATTGATAACCAGCCCTGCAGAGGTTGGAATAGTGCTAGGAACTGCTATTTGCGCCTAATCCCGGCGTGGTCCTATCACATTGAAATTGGCTGCGCACAAGTTCCGAAACAAGGTACCGTAATTTGTGGTGATACTGTCAGCACTTTAAGTTTGAAAGATGGTAAAATGGCGCTGCTAATCAGTGATGGTATGGGGGTAGGTCCCAAAGCTGCAAGGGAAAGCACCACTACTGTTAATTTGCTGCAGCAGTTAATGGAAGCAGGGTTCGACATAGAACTGGCAGTCAAAACTGTTAATTCCATCATGATGATGCGTGCTTTAGAGGACACCTTTACTACTTTGGATTTAACCCTAATCGATTTATACTCCGGCGAGGGAGAATTTGTTAAGATTGGGGCCATGCCGAGTTGGATTAAGAGAGGTTACCGTGTGGAGACGGTCACATCCGGGAACCTGCCTATCGGTATTTTGTCAAATTTAGAGATAGAAAGTCTCAGCAAAGGTTTACAGTTAGGAGATCTGTTGTTAATGGTTTCCGATGGAATGGAAGAAGACGGGGAACAGTGGTTGGTTCCGGCAATTCGACAATTGCAAACTGATGACCCTCAAGAAGTTGCAAACCTGTTGTTGGATATGGCTTTAAATAGGCAAGGGGGAAAAGCGAAAGACGACTTAACAGTGTTAATTGCTAGGGTGGATAAAAAAATATCTAATATAAACCATAAAGCTTCCGATTAAATATTTTGGTAAATATAAATGTGCTGGATAACCATGGTTGCAGGCTGTGTTTTATTTTTTAGAGTATAGGGAAAGATATGGAAAGAAGTAGAAAATAAAAATATATGGGCAGGAATGACTAGGTTTGTGACGAAATATAGACATGCTAGGTTCTTTAGCTAAGGAAAAGGGAATATTATGATTAGTGCGGTGAAACAAGAAATTGAAAAACATAATTTGCTAGAGAAAGGCGACAAGGTCTTAGTGGCTGTATCAGGAGGCAGTGATTCGGTAGCGCTGCTGGAAGTGTTATTCAGATTGAGAGAAACTCTGGGCATTCGACTTTCGGTAGCGCATTTAGATCACATGTTTCGGGGTAAACAAAGCCTTATGGATGCATTTTTTGTCGAGGAGTACGCTATAAGACTCAACCTGCCTGTTACGTACGCTTCCGTTGATATTCCATTCTTACTAAATAAGAATAAGGGATCAGCACAGGAAGTTGCAAGAGATGAACGCTACTTTTTTTTAGAGCGCACATGCAGGTCCCATGGCTGCAGCAAAATTGCCTTAGGTCACCACTTAAATGACCAGGCGGAAACAGTATTACATAATTTGCTGAGAGGAAGCGGGCCTGAAGGGCTAGGAGGCATGCTTCCAAAACAAGGAAAATACATTAGACCGCTTCTAAATATTCCCAGGGACGTCATAAAACAATATTGTTTAGAAAACAGATTGGACTGGCGTGAAGATCCTAGTAACGAAAAAACTATTTACCGCCGCAACAAAATCAGAAAGGAGTTACTTCCGTTTATTCGGGATAATTATAGCCCGCAAATAATGAATTTACTAGTCCAAACTGCTCAAATAATTCATGCAGAAAACGATTATTTCAACGCTAATATAGAAGAAATTATAGAGCAGGTTTGCAGTTTTGACAGTGGTCGAGTATTAATTGATCTGAACATTTTCCAGCAGCTCCATTTGGCACAAAAACGGCGGCTGTTGAGGAAGCTGGTACTTAAATTAACAAAGAACAAATTGGAATTTTGCCATGTAGAAAGGTTTTTGAAATTTGTTCAATGGAGCCAGACGGGTAAGTACATCCAACTTTCCGATGGTTTGGTAGCAGAAAAAGGTTATGATAAAATAATCCTAAAAAAGACAAATAATAAACGGTATAAAGAACAGAATAAAGAAGTAAGATACCTGTATGAATTGAAAGTTCCGGGAAAGGTTAATATTGGAGAGATGAGCTCTATAATTACAGCCGACTTTACATCAAATAGACGCTGTGATAATCAGGAACGGCAGGTTGTTTTAGATGCAGATAAGATTAACTTTCCTTTAATAATAAGAAATCGTAAGCCGGGTGATCGTTTTTTCCCTCTAGGTGCTCCCGGAGAAAAGAAGTTAAAAGACTTTTTTATAGATAGAAAAATACCCAGAGAACGACGTGGCGCAATTCCGCTGGTGGTGGATAGTGACGGAACTATCCTTTGGGTAGTTGGATACGAGATTAACAATTCGGTTAAGGTGACACCTGGGTCAAAAAGGTTTGTCACTATACAGCACTATTTTAAAGAATAGAAACATAACTTCTTTCATTTGAAAATAGGATAAAACTGTGATAGAATAACGCATTATATTAGGGCGCGTCATCCGTGAGGAGGGTGTTGATGAGAAATATCTTTAAAAACCTAGCTATTTACTTGCTGATTGTTTTGATAGCTGTTGCCGTTATCAGATGGACAACACCCCAACAGCAAGAGGCTGAGGTTTGGAATTATAGTAAATTTTATCAAGCGGTAGACCAGGGTAATATTGAAAAAGCAGAAATTATAGTTGAAACAGATGTTTACCGCATAAGCGGTACTACGAAGAAAGGTGTCGATTTTACTGCAAAGACACCGAAGGATCCGAACTTAACTCAGTTAATGATTAACAAAGGAATTGATTTTGAAACGACTCCGGCTCCGGGACCGCCTTGGTGGACTAGTCTGCTCGGAACCTTCTTACCAATCTTGTTGCTTGTGGGTCTGATTTTCTTCATGATGCAGCAGACTCAAGGCGGCGGCAGCCGCGTTATGCAGTTTGGTAAAAGTAAGGCAAAGTTACATACGGAGGAAAAGAAAAAGGTTACCTTCGAGGATGTGGCAGGTGCCGATGAAGTTAAAGAAGAGTTGGAAGAAGTTGTAGAGTTTTTGCAAAGCCCCAAGAAGTTTAGTGAGCTAGGGGCAAAAATTCCCAAAGGAGTGCTGTTATTTGGTCCGCCGGGGACAGGCAAAACTTTGTTAGCGCGGGCTGTTGCCGGCGAAGCGGGTGTTCCCTTCTTTTCAATCAGTGGTTCAGACTTCGTTGAAATGTTTGTAGGTGTAGGTGCTTCTAGGGTTAGAGACTTATTTGAACAGGCAAAAAAGAATGCCCCCTGTATAGTGTTTATTGACGAAATTGACGCCGTCGGGCGTCAACGTGGCGCAGGGTTAGGGGGAGGACACGATGAAAGGGAACAGACTCTTAACCAACTATTAGTGGAAATGGATGGTTTTGAAACTAATGAAGGCATTATAATTATTGCTGCTACCAACAGGCCGGATATTTTGGACCCTGCATTGTTGCGTCCTGGGCGTTTTGATCGTCAAGTTACGGTGGACGTTCCCGATGTTGTCGGGCGTGAGGCTATACTAAAGGTTCATTCTAGAGGAAAACCGTTGGAGGAAGATGTCAATCTCTCGGTGTTGGCGAGACGTACCCCCGGCTTTACAGGCGCTGATTTGGAAAATTTATTTAATGAAGCGGCTCTGTTGGCGGCGCGGAAGGAACGCAAAAAGATTCCCATGGAGGACCTAGAGAATTCGGTAGAACGGGTGATAGCGGGGCCCGAAAAGAAGTCCCGCGTGATGAGTGATTATGAGAAGAAATTAGTAGCTTATCACGAAGGTGGTCATGCTATTGTAGGACACTATTTGTCCAATACTGACCAGGTACATAAGGTATCGATTATCCCCCGTGGCCGTGCAGGCGGCTATACACTACTGCTGCCAAAGGAAGATAGACGTTTCACTACTAAATCTCAGATAATGGATCAAGTTGCAATGCTGTTAGGCGGGCGGGTTTCGGAAGCCTTAGTTTTGAAAGAAATTAGTACTGGTGCTCAAAATGATTTAGAACGCGCTACGGATTTAATAAGAAAAATGATTACCGAATTTGGTATGTCTGATGAACTTGGCCCCTTGACCTTTGGAACGAAACAAGAACAGGTATTTCTCGGTCGAGACATTGCGCGTGATCGTAATTATAGCGAAGCGGTAGCTTTTTCCATAGATAAAGAAGCCAGACGGATTATGGATGAGCGGTATAATAAGGCGAAACAAGTTTTACTAGATAATATAGATAAATTACATGCGGTGGCCAAAACCCTAATGGAAAAAGAAACACTGGAAGCTTCTGAGTTTGAGAACCTTCTTAATAAGATGGAGGGGCAGAACGGCACCCAACAAACGGATGAGACTAAAACAGATGAACAACCGGAGAATAATGCCGGGACCTCCCCTATAGGCGGTCCCGGTCCGGAGCCAATCATTACTTTTCGGTTCAAATAGGGGGAGGTTAAAATGGAACGTACTTATATTATGATTAAACCCGATGGGGTGCAGCGTAATTTGGTGGGTCAAATTATCAGCCGGTTTGAAAGTAAAGGGTATCGGCTTGCCAGCATGAAGCTGTTAAGAATTACTGAAGAACAGGCGAAAGAACATTATAAGGAGCATTTAGAAAAACCATTTTTTCCTGGATTGCTAGAATATATCACATCGGGGCCGGTAGTTGCTATGGTGTGGGAAGGAAAAGACGTGGTGGCGGCAGCACGGCAGATGATGGGTAAAACAAACCCGCTGGAAGCTGCACCAGGTACCATTCGGGGCGATTTTGGTTTGGATATTGGGCGAAATGTTATTCACGGGGCAGATTCTGTAAAAAGTGCGGAAAGAGAAATAGCCATTTATTTTAATAAACAGGAAATTTGCTCTTATGAAAAGACATTGGAAAGTTGGTTATACGAGTAAGGAACTGACCCGGGGGATTTTACCCGGGTTATCTTATACTATTCTGGATTAAAACCAATAAGTATAACTTTCAAATAACATAAATGCAAATAAGGCTTTCTTAAGCCAATGAAAAGGGGGGAGTCTCAAATGGGTGATATCAGACCGGGTATAACGGGTGAGGCTAAAGACCGAGTAACGGAGGCAAATACTGCCCAAGCTTACGGCAGCGGGCAAGTAAACGTTTATGCTACTCCGGCAATGATTGGTTTGATGGAAAACGCTGCGTTGAAGTCAGTTGAACCGTTGCTGGATGAAGGCACAACAACAGTTGGTATGTCGGTCAACATAAAACACTTGGCACCAACGCTTATAGGTATGGCAGTTACTGCCAATACTGTTTTAAAAGAAGTGGATGGACGTAGATTACTGTTCTCTGTGGAAGCATTTGATGAAAAGGGGAAGATTGGTGAAGGTTTGCATGAGCGGTTTATAATAAACTTAAATAAGTTCTTAACTAAACTTGAAAACAAGTAGAATGGGTGATTTTTGATGGGAGCAAAGGAAAGAAGAGAAGCTATTATCACTCAATTAAAAAATAATAAGCAGCAAATTACCGGTTCTGATTTGGCAACAATGCTTTCGGTGAGCAGACAAGTTATTGTCCAAGATATTGCTATTCTTAGAGCAAAAGGCCATAGAATTATCGCTACTCCTCAAGGTTATATGTTGTTAGCAGAAGATACGGGCCGTTCTCTAAAACGAACCTTTGCATGCTGCCACAAGAAAAACAATACTGAGAAGGAATTGAATATTTTTGTAGATTGTGGTGGAATAGTGGAGGACGTAATAGTAGAACATCCCATATATGGCCAAATATCAGGTACGCTAATGTTGAAGTCCCGGACAGATGTTAGCGCGTTTTGCCGAAAGATATTTGAAGGTGAAGCTACGCTGCTTTCTTCATTGACCGGAGGCGTGCATCTACATACCATCAAAGCAGAAAAAGAAGAAGTGTTTGATTTCATTGAAAAAAAACTGCGTGATGCGGACATTCTTTTAGATCAAGGACTTGATTAATTATTTGGGTATTGTCAAAAAGGGTAAGTTCTGATACAGTTATACTACCTGGTGTAAAGACAGGTGTATTTTTTTATTGCCAGTTGTAAAGACAGATGAATATACAGGAAAGGAGTGTTTAGATGGATAATTGTGTCAATACTAAAGATGAAAATCAAAATAGGGGTGAGGAAAGAATGAGCGGTCGAGCTATAAGATGGGCCTTGTTCTTCGTTATTCTAATATTGAGTGCTATTACGGTACCCTTCTTAGTATTGCAAAATACAGCTAAAATATATGGGGCTTTTTTATTTTGGTTACTGTTTGCTGTAATTGCCATAATATCTGTTGGTTTTATCACGAGTAGTTGGAGGGATTAAATTGGAATCAATTTATATTTATATTGCTATACTTATTTATATCGTATTAGGCACAGGGGTTGCTTATTTATCTAGGCAAGGGTTAGGACAAGGTATGACTGATTACTTTTTGGCAAACCGTACAGTCGGAGGTGTTGTCGGTGCGCTGACTTATAGCGCTACTACTTACAGTGCCTTTATGATGGTCGGTTTGGCTGGGTTAACATACAAAGGCGGAGTAGGGGCAATGGGTTTCGAGCTTATATACCTCTCGGGTTTAGTTTTGGTAGCCTTTTTTGGACCCCGTTTCTGGCTGGTGGGAAAGAAGTATAATTTTGTGACACCTGCTGAGATGTTGGGTTATAGATATGATAGCAGTGTTTTGGCTGTTGTGGTGGCAATTAGTTATTGCGTGTTTTTAATACCTTACAGCGCGGTGCAATTAATGGGGGTAGGGTATCTTATGTCGGGAATGTCGGGCGGCAGCATCGACTTTATGACTGGTGTAATAATAGCTACTGTGCTCGCTATTACATGGGCTTGGATAGCGGGATTGCGTTCGGTGGCATGGACGGATTCTCTGCAGTCATTGGTGATGATAATCGCTTCTACCCTTATTGTGGTGGTTGTAGTGGGAAAAGGCTTAGGCGGTTTCGGAAATCTGTTTAATACCTTGGAGACAGAATATCCCCAGTGGTTAGTGGTGCCGGGGTCAGGGTTGTTTTCGTTTAAGACTTTTCTAGGGTTAAGTTTGCCGTGGTTTTTCTTTAGCATCACTAATCCCCAAGTTAGTCAAAGGCTATTTATACCAAAGTCTATGAAAAGCATGCGTTTTACAGTAATGGGTTTTATGATATTTGGGTTCATTTATACGTTGATATCAATTATTTGGGGATTTACTGCAAAAATATTACTTCCCAATCTGGAAAACGCAGATTTAGCAACAGCAAGTTTACTGGTGCTGCCCATAGTGCCTAAAGCTTTGGCATTAGTAGTTATGGTAGGTATTACAGCAGCAGCGATTTCCACAATTGATTCTATCTTACTAACTTTATCATCTGTTGTTTCACGTGATGTCTATGGGAACTTTAAAGATGGTCAGTCAGAGGAACGGCAGTTATACTTCGGCAAAATTGCTATTCCCATCATTGCGCTGCTGGCCATGTTATTTGCAAGGATGCAGTTTGATTTAATTGCTGTACTGTCAGTTGCATCTTCGGCCGGGTTATTGGTTACTGTACCTACCATCTTCGGAGCGTTTTTTTGGAAAAAAGGCACAGCAGCAGGCTCAATAATATCCATACTGGGCGGTGGAGTGGTAAGTATATATCTTCAATTTAGCGGATTAAAGCCATTAGGGCATTGGCCTGGCGCGTGGGCGTTGATTGTGGCCTTGGCGTTATATGTGGTAGGAAGTTATTTAACCCGGCCACCTCAAGAAAAGGCGGGAGAGTTTTTAAGCTACTTGAATTCAGCCTTAAAGGAAAAAGGAGCCTTATAAGAAGAAAGCAGAGACTTGTCAAGTCTCTGCTTTTTAAGTTTGTGCCTGCTCTCTTCTAGAAATTATTGTTGCAAATGGACAATTATGGTATGAAGTTATTACCATTGAAATATATTATGTAGACAAGGGAGGGTTTGGCAATATGGGGAAACAAGAAGGGGTTGTATTTGTAATATGCCTTACTTCTCAGGATATGCGATTAGCTAATCATATTGTGCACCTGTTGGGGAAAGATACTTCTGATGAAGTAGCTTCCTTTGCTAGTGAGGAAAGTGGAGAGGGGAAAGTACAAATAGTTTGTTACCTTTGGCAACCCGAACAGCTGCCGTTGTGGAAAATACTGGAACATGCATTACTAGAGGCAAGGCGTTATAAGGTTAGTGTTCAAGGCACTTGTCTTTATGGAAATTTAACAGAAGCTTTATTAATAAACGAATTAAAGTACTTTCTTAAATGTGGCAAGATAGAGAAAACGTACCAAGAATCTTAAGGAAGTGGCAGGAAATAGACTAAATAACGCGAAATATTAAAACGTTGGTGCAATTTGTAACATGGGTTTGTGCTATTTTTTGAGTGAACCATTGTGCCAGCGTGTATTTTTGCTGTTTTGGCGTAAGGAAGCATCCAGGTGATACAGAAATTATTACTGTCTAGACATGGCGGGGTGTTTTAATATTTTTATAAGGAGGGTAGTATGTAAGGATAGGTATACTTTCTAACTTAATTTAAAATAATTAAAGTATAGTATTAAATGAAGGGAGAAGATAACAATGCCATATGATCCAACAAAACTGAAAGATTGGCAGATTGCCGAACAAGCAGAACAGAATTTACCGACGCCGGAAGAGTGGCGTGAAAGACTTGGCTTAGAGAAAGATGAAATTATTCCCGCAGGTAGAACTCCTAAGCTTGATTTTATTAACATAATGAACCGCCTTGGGGATAAGCCCGATGGAAAGTTTATCGAAGTTACTGCCATCACCCCTACGCCTTTGGGAGAAGGAAAATCCACTACTTCCTTAGGCCTGATTGAAGGTTTGGGAAAAAGAGGTAAAAATGTCGGTGGATGCTTACGTCAACCTTCTGGCGGTCCGACTATGAACATAAAAGGTACAGCAGCCGGTGGAGGTAATGCGCTGCTTATACCAATGACTGAGTTCTCTCTAGGTTTAACTGGTGATATTAATGATATCAACAATGCACATAACCTTGGAATGGTTGCTCTAAATGCGCGTATGCAGCATGAGCGCAATTATGACGACGAGACTCTGGAATCCCGTGGACTTAAACGTCTGGATGTTGATCCAACTAATGTAGAGATGGGTTGGGTAATTGACTTTGCAGCTCAGGGCCTGCGTAACATTATTATGGGTATTGGCGGACAAAGAGACGGTTTCATGATGAAATCTAAATTTGCTATCTCTGTTAGTTCCGAATTAATGGCTATTTTAGCTGTAGCTAAAGACTTAGAAGACTTAAGAAACCGTATTGGCGAAATGATTGTTGCCTACGACAAGAAAGGTAATCCTGTGACAACTGAAGACCTAGAGGTTGCCGGTGCAATGACCGCGTGGATGCGCAATACGATTAACCCAACCTTATGTGCTACAGTGGAAGGGCAGCCTGTGATGGTGCATGCAGGACCGTTTGCTAACATTGCAATTGGCCAATCTTCAATTATTGGTGATAGGGTAGGTCTTAAAATGTTTGACTACCATGTAACTGAAAGTGGTTTTGCTGCTGATATCGGTTTCGAGAAGTTCTGGAATGTTAAATGCCGTTTGAGTGGCTTAAAGCCTCATGTTTCAGTGATTGTTGCTACAGTTCGTGCATTGAAGATGCACGGTGGAGGATCAAAGGTAGTTCCGGGTCGTCCTATTCCTGAAGAATATACTACTCAAAATCTTGAATTAGTAGAAAACGGTTTCGCTAACTTAGAACACATGATTAAGCTTGTTAAAAAATCAGGCATTACGCCGGTTGTTTGTATCAACAGCTTCTACACAGATACTGAGGAAGAGGTTGCCCTTGTGCGTAAGATGGTTGAAGACACCGGAACTCGAGTTGCAGTTTCTGAACATTGGCTCAAGGGCGGTGAAGGCGCTTTAGAGTTAGCTGATGTGGTTATCGATGCTTGCGAAGAGCCTAATGAATATAAGCCGTTGTACCCATTAGATATGCCTTTACGTCAGCGTGTTGAGACAATTGCTAAAGAAGTTTACGGTGCTGATGGTGTTGATTGGTCACCTCTAGCTGAAGAAAAAGCGAAAAGGTTTGAGGCAGACCCTAAGTACAAGGATTTCCAAACTATGATGGTTAAGACACATCTAAGTCTGACCCATGACCCTACATTGAAGGGTGTGCCTAAAGGATGGAGGCTACCTATTCGCGACATTCTTGTTTATGGTGGTGCTAAGTTCCTCTGCCCCATGGCAGGTGACATCACCTTGATGCCGGGTACCGGTTCAGATCCTGCGTACAGAAGAATTGATGTAGATACTAAGACTGGAAAGGTTTCGGGCTTGTTCTAATTGGCAAGATTACGACAGGGAGTGTAAGTTAACTCCCTGTTTTTACTTTACTACATCAGAAACTGCTGAAAGATATGATAATCTAGGAAGGAAACTGTAGAAATCTGTCAAACTAACTAGATAATATAGATTAAGCTAGTCTAGTATTTGAACTTCTA
>Ga0209347_1002793_pt1 | contig 22072 bp, 30 predicted proteins | sample AutmiccommuBRH23_FD_187382 | JGI IMG/M metagenome (GOLD analysis project Ga0209347, IMG submission 187382) | Deep subsurface microbial communities from Mt. Terri, Switzerland - Autotrophic microbial communities BRH/23 (SPAdes) (version 2) | ecosystem: Environmental > Aquatic > Deep subsurface >...
AGACAGTAGCGATGAGCGCTTGCGCGAAGAGCAGACAGTAGCGATGAGCGCTTGCGCGAAGAGCAGACAGTAGCGATGAGCGCTTGCGCGAAGAGCAGACAGTAGCGATGAGCGCTTGCGCGAAGAGCCGACAGTAGCGGTGAGCGCTCGCGCGAAGGGCCGACAGTGGCGGTAGGCCGTTCGGCGCGAAGGGCCGACAGTGGCGGTAGGCCGTTCGGCGCCGAGATTGCGCCAGGGGTCGTCGCCCAACATCTCTGGCAGCCCTGTGTGCAATCTCACAGTCACGGAACGCTCTCGTTGCGTCACATCTGTCACTTCAGTCACTTTAAAAACATCCGATCCTTGATCGGCGTGCCTTCTGCAGTTTGCCAGCAGGTGGGTATCTAATGACTCGGTGAGGGCGCTGCGGTAAGGTGGCTCCCCGATCCAGCTATTGCACACCGCAGGAGTGATCGCCGTGTATATCAACCCGATCTCACGTTACCGGGTGGGTCGAATGGCCTGGTCATTGTTCCGCCACCCAGTCAAGAGCCGCGAGTTCCCCGAAAAGGCAGAGCGGTTGATCACGGCCGCCGAGCTGCTTCGCTACGGCGTCTAGCGAACTCTCCACCGGCCGGTTACCCCCGGTCGGCGGCGTGTGACCCTATGTTTGCCTAAGTGTTATGGCATCGTGATGGGGTCTCAGCCTTTGCTGCTGAGCAATCCCGATGCGGCGATCTCCTGGGCCAGCGGCTCGAGGATTGCAGGGTCGTATGGCGGCGGCAGGTAGATGATCGCCAGATCCAATCCCTGGGCGCCCAGGGCGATGGCGTCTTCGATCACCCTGCGGTAGTTACGATCCTCACCCAGTCGGATGTGGGCGGACAGCGTGATCTCCTTCGGATCGCGGCCGATGTCGGCACAATGCGCGGCCAGCACGTCCCGCTTGCGAGCGAACTCCTCGGGCGGACCGCCGACGAAGTTCCAGTGATCGGCGTACTGCGCGGTGATCCGCAGGGTGCGCTTCTCGCCGCTGCCGCCGATGCAGAACGGCGGATGGGGTTGTTGCGGTCCCTTGGGCTCGTTGCGGGCGTCCTTGAGCTGATAGAACTTCCCGTCGAAGGTGGTGGTCTCCTGCGAGAGCAGGCCCTTGAGCACCTGGCACGCCTCCTCGAAGCGATCGAACCGCTCCCTGATGCTGCCCAATTCGATGCCGTAGGCGCCGGACTCCTCTTCGTTCCAGCCCGCGCCGATGCCCAGCTCGAGCCGCCCGTTGGACACGATGTCCAGCGCCGAGGCCATGTTCGCGAGCACGGCCGGGTGGCGGTAGTGGATTCCGGTGACGAGCACGCCGACCCGCAGCCTCTGCGTGGCCTGGGCGAGCGCGGTGAGCGTCACCCAGCCCTCGAGGCAGGGTCCGGCGGGGTCGGAGAAGATCGGGTAGAAGTGGTCGAACGTCCAACCGGATTCGAAGACGTCGATGTCGTCGGCGACCTTCCAGACGGCCAGCATGTCGGACCAGGCGGTGTTCTGTGGTGAGGTTTTGAAGGCGAATCGCACGTCCACCGAGGCTAGTCCGGTTTCCTGGCAGCGCGCGATGAGTTTCTGACCACCGGCCGGTCGGTACACACATGATCGATCTGGGAGAGTCGTGCCGCCGCACGACCGAGGTGTTGAACAACGTCACCGACGACCAACTGGACGCGGCCACGCCGTGTGCCGACATGTCCCTGCGCGAACTGGTAGCGCATGTCGGGGGCTTGGCGGAGGCATTCGCCGCAGCGGCCCGGAAGGATCTGGGACCGCTGACCGACACGCCGCCCGAGGAGGGTGGTGGTCTGGAGCCGGACTGGCGCACCGCATACCCCGCCGGCCTCGCGGCGTTGGCGCAGGCGTGGCGGCAACCTGACGCCTGGACCGGCATGACTCGAGTCGGCGGCATCGATCTGCCGGGCGAGGTGGCCGGCTCGGTGGCACTGGCGGAGGTGGTCATCCACGGCTGGGACGTCGCCAGGGCGACCGATCAGCGCTACGACGTCGACCCGGTGACCGCACAGGCCTGCCTGACCCATCTCGCGCAGTTCGACACAACCGGCACCGAGGGATTGTTCGGACCGGCGGTCGACGTCCCGGACGGCGCACCTGCCCTCGATCGCATCATCGGGATGAGCGGGCGTGACCCGCGCTGGGCCGGCAGCTCCTGAGCTCAGCCGGGTTGACGGCTCACGTGCGTGCGGGCGTGCTCGATCGCGTCCTCGAGGGTGTCCACGAGGTGGTGTTCGTGACGCAGTGATTCGAAGACACCGACGTTGGCCAGCAGCGCGGTGTGTTCGGGTCGGACACCTTTGATGATGACGGTGATGCCCCGGCCCTCGAGCTCCGCGCAGATCTGGGCGAGCGTGTTGGCGCCGGTGGCGTCGAGCATGCCCATCTGTGACATCCGGATGATCACCACCGACGTCCGGTGATGCTCGGCGTCCACGATCGTAGTCGAGATCCGTTCGGCCACACCGAAGAACATGGCGCCGTCCAAGCGGAGCAGGGCGATCTCCTCGTCCCCCGACGGTGCGGCCCCGGCAACTCCTCCCGAACCACGCTGCTGCGCCGGGCGACACTGCGCAACGCGAAGAACGCGGCGACGACGATGCCGATCTCGACGGCCTCGATCAGGTCGAAGCACACCGTGACCACGGCCGTCAGGACGAACGTCAACGCGTCAGAACGTGTGGAGCGCAGGATCTTGCGGATGGTGGAGCCGGCGATCATCCGGAACGAGGTCACCATCAGCACGCCCGCCAGCGCGGCCAGCGGAATGGCGGCCACCGGCCCGGTCGCCAGATAGACGACACCCAGCAGAACCGCCGAGTGCACGATCGCCGACAGCCGGGTACGGGCGCCGGATCTGACGTTGACCGCGGTGCGGCAGGCCGCGGTCAGGGTGCGCTCGCCGGCCGGGCTGGTGGTCCCGAGGGCTGCGGGGACCTGCTGCAGGAAGATGATGGCGGCGATGCCGAGGGTGAAGCCCTCGATCACGGGCCACGGGATGAACGTGACGGCGCGGCCCAACCCGGTGACACCGGCGCCCAGCACGATGAGGCAGCCAGCACGGTGACGAGGGCGATGCTGCCGAGCCCGTGTTGCATCACGATCGGCGCCAGTACGACGGCCATGGCACCCGTCGGGCCCGACACCTGGACGTGGGAGCCACCGAACACTGCGGCGACGAGTCCGGCGATCACCGCGGTGATGAGTCCGGCGGCTGCGCCGACGCCCGAGCTGATGCCGAATGCCAGGGCGAGGGGGAGCGCGACGACGCCGACGGTGACGCCGGCCAGCACGTCGCGACGCCACGATCGGGGCAACTCCGAGTAGTCGCGGCGGCTGGGTAGCAGGCGGGCCAAGTTGCCTGCCGCGGTGGCGATCATCGGGGCTCCACCGGGGGCAGAGCCTCGATGGCCTTGAGCTGATCGCGCTGTGCGCCGAGGGTATCGGCAAGGAATGTGCGGGCGATGACGAGAAGCTCGGAGATCTTCGGGTGGGCCAGTTGGTAGAGAACCGCGTTTCCGACGCGATGGCCGGTCACGACGTGGTGACGCTTGAGGACGGCGAGATGTTGGGAGAGCAGGGTGGGCTCGATCGCGGTCCGGGCGAGGATCTCGCTCACCGGCGTCGGTCGGCCGCTGGCCGACAGGATCTCCAGGATGCGGATACGAGCCGGGTGGGCCAGCGCCTTGAACAGGTTGGCCTTGATCTCGTAGAGAGGCTTCTCCGGAGCGTCCGGGACGAGTTCGGGCACGAGACACCTACGGATTGATGGATTGAATGATTGCTCAATCCACTCTAGCGGACGGTGGCTCGAAATCCCGCGGACTGTGGTGCGGTTAAATCGGCGCGACGAGCGGGGTCTCGTCGCCGATTTGGGCACACTGGAGGGCATGGACCCGGTCACCGCGTTGCGCCAGATCGCGTACTACAAGGACCGGGCGCGGGAAGACCCACGTCGGGTGATGGCCTACCGCAACGCCGCCGACGTCGTCGAAGCCCTCACCGACGAGCAGCGGGAGCGTCACGGCACCGCCAACAGCTGGCAGTCGCTGCCCAAGATCGGGCCGAAGACCGCCAAGGTCATCGCACAGGCGTGGGCAGGCGAGGAGCCCGACGCGCTGACGGAGCTGCGGGAGGCCGCCGCCGATCTCGGAGGCGGCGAGATCCGCGCCGCGCTGCGCGGCGACCTGCACGTCCACTCCAACTGGTCCGACGGATCGGCGCCGATCGAAGAGATGATGATGGCCGCCCGCGACCTCGGCCACGAGTACTGCGCACTGACCGATCACTCGCCACGGCTGCGGATCGCCAACGGGCTGTCGTCGGAGCGCCTTCGTCACCAGCTCGACGTCATCGACGAACTTCGCGAAAAGGTCTCCCCGATGCGGATTCTCACCGGCATCGAGGTCGACATCCTCGAGGACGGGTCCCTCGACCAGGATCCCGAGTTGCTCGAGCGGCTCGACGTGGTCGTCGCCAGCGTCCACTCCAAGCTCGCGATGGACGCCCCGTCGATGACCCGGCGGATGCTCAAGGCGATCGCCAACCCCCACACCGACGTGCTCGGCCACTGCACCGGCCGGCTCGTCACCGGCGGCCGCGGGCAGCGGGCGGAATCGAAGTTCGACGCCGAGAAGGTCTTCACCGCCTGCCGGGACAGCGGCACCGCCGTCGAGATCAACTCCCGCCCGGAACGGCGCGATCCACCGACACGCCTGCTCACGCTCGCAATGGACATCGGATGCGTGTTCTCCATCGACACCGACTCCCACGCTCCGGGCCAGCTGGAGTTCCTGGGCTACGGCGCCCAGCGAGCGGTGGACAACGGGCTGGCCGCCGACCGCATCGTCAACGCCTGGCCCGCGGACAGGCTGCTCGACTGGGCGTCGTCCTGAATCAGTCGGGCAGCATGGGCATCTCCAGCCCGCGATCGCGACCGACGAGCACCCCGCGAGTCACGGCGGAATTGCCGTAGCGTCCCCGCACCCGGTCGATCGCGGCATCGACGCTCGTCATGTCGACAGCCTCGGCGAACGGCAGCTCCAACTGCTGTGCGCCGTCGCGGTCGATGTTGCAGACCGCGAACCCGACCAGCGTGAGGCCGCGCTCGGCGATCAGCGGCCCGGCGGCACCGACGAGGGCCCGAGCCGCGCCCAGGATGACATCGGTCGACGCGGTCGCCCGCGGCATCGTGTGCGAGCGCGTGGCCCGTCCGAAGTCGTCGAACCGCAACCTCAGCACCACCGTGCGCCCGGTCCGCCCCGCCTTGCGCATCAGTCGGGTGATCCGGTCGATCAGGTTGACGACGACCGCGTCGACCTCGGCGGGCGACATCGTATTGCCCGCCCGGCCGAGCGCCCGCTGCGCGCCGACCGACCGACGCCGACGCCCCGTCACCACCCGCCGGCGGTCGATGTTGCGCGACAACGCGAACAACTGACGACCCATCGCGCCACCGACCATCGAACACAGCATCGACTCACTGAGCTCGGCCACGTCGGCGACGGTCTCGATGCCGTGGGCGCGGAGTCTGTCCGCGGTCTTCACCCCGACGCCCCACAGCCGCCGCACCGGAAGCGGGTGCAGGAACGCCAGTTCGCGGTCCGGGGGCACCAGCAGCAACCCGTCCGGCTTGGCCTCCTGGCTGGCCACCTTCGCGGGCGATGCCGACGGTGATCGGCAGCCCGACGCGCTCTTTCACCTGTACCCGCAGCCGGGCCCCGATCTGAACCGGGGTGCCCGACACCCGGCGCAGCCCGGCGACGTCGAGGAACGCCTCGTCGACGGACAGCGGTTCGACCAGGGGAGTGGTGTCGTGGAACACCTCGAACACCGCGGTGCTGGCCTGGGAATACGCCGCCATGCGTGGCGGGACGACCACGGCGTGCGGGCACAGCGCCCGTGCCTGGCGCCCGCCCATCGCGGTGCGCACGCCGTAGGCCTTGGCCTCGTAGCTGGCGGCCAACACCACGCCGCCGCCGACGATCACCGGCAGGCCGCGCAGCGCCGGGTCATCGCGCTGCTCGACCGAGGCGTAGAACGAGTCGAGGTCGGCGTGCAGGATGGCCGCCGACCGCGCCGTCGATCGGGCAGATGCGTCGGACGCGAACATATGTTCGCATCGACGACCGACAGGTCAGGCCGGATCGCCGTAGATGCTGGTCATCCAGATGTGGCACAGGTTGTCGAGCACGCGGTCATCGGGGAGTGCGGGCTGGTGCCCGGCGAACGACGCCGTCATCACCGCCTCGTTCAGCAGGTTCAACGACGTGGACAACTCGACGGCAGGCAGCGTCACCGGCGCGGCGCCGTCGGCCCGTTCGGCCTCGATGACCGCGGCGATGTGATCGATCCAGCGCTGCATCGACGTCGCCCACAGGGCACGGGCCTCGGAGTTGTCGGACTTGACCGCGACCGTCGCGGCGCAGACCGCGCGATGGGCGCCGAAAGTCTGGAAGAACGCGTTGATGCCGTGGCGCCAGATTCCCCGACGGTCGGCGGGCCGATTCTCGATGAGACCCTGCAATGCGGCGTCGGCCTCGCCGATGACCCGCTCGAGCAGGGTCAGCAGCACCGCGTCCTTGGACGAGAAATAGAAGTAGAACGTCGGCCGCGAGATGCCGGCCCCCTTGGCCAGGTCGTCGACGGAGATCTCGACGAGCGTCCGGTCTTCGAGGAGGCGCTCGGCGGTCTCGAGGATCGCCAGCTCACGGTCATCGCCGGAGGGGCGCGCAGCGCGGCGGGCCCGTCCGGGGCGGGCGGGGCTGGCAGCCGTCACGACAGTGACAATTCGACGAGGGTCACGACGGTGACGTTTCGGAGGTGTTCACAGCAGCGACTTTACAGTATGTCGAATTTATCAACAGGGTGTTGACTCATTCGACACCGCGTTGATAGCTTGACACCATGACCGAATTTGTCGACGTAGTCATCGTGGGAGCCGGCATCTCCGGCATCAGCGCCGCCTGGCATCTGCAGGACCGCTGCCCCGGCAAGAGCTATGTGATCCTGGAACGCCGTGCCAACCTCGGCGGCACCTGGGATCTGTTCAAGTACCCCGGCATCCGCTCGGATTCCGACATGTTCACCCTCGGTTTCCGGTTCAAGCCGTGGACCTCGGAGAAGGCGATCGCCGACGGGCCCGACATCATGGCCTACCTGAAGGAGACGGTCTCCGAGTACGGCATCGACAAGCACATCCGCTACGGCCAGAACGTCAAGAGCGCCAACTGGTCCGACGACGACAACCGCTGGACGGTGAGCGTCGAACGCGACGGCGAGCAGGTTGAGATCTCTGCCAGGTACCTGATGGCCTGCAGCGGCTACTACAACTACGAGCAGGGGTTCTCGCCCGAGTTCGCGGGCACGGAGGACTTCGAGGGCACCATCGTGCATCCGCAGCACTGGCCCGAGGAACTCGACTACGCAGGCAAGCGCATCGTGGTGATCGGCAGTGGGGCCACGGCCGTCACTCTCATTCCGGCACTTGCCAACTCGGGCGCGGGCCACGTGACGATGCTGCAGCGGTCGCCGACGTTCATCGCCGCGTTGCCCGACATCGACCCGTTCACGGTGCAGACCAACAAGCGCCTTCCCGAGAAGGTCGCCTATGTGCTGAACCGGTGGAAGAGCATCGTCGCGCAGTCCGGCCAGTATCAGATCGCGCGCCGTTTTCCGGAGTTCTTCCGCAAGCAGCTGCTCACGATGGCCCGCCACCGGCTGCCCGAGGGTTACGACGTGAACAAGCACTTCAACCCGAGCTACAACCCGTGGGACCAGCGAGTGTGCCTGGCGCCCAACGGAGATCTGTTCAAGACGATCCGTGCGGGCAAGGCCGACGTCGTCACCGACACCATCGAGCGGTTCACCAAGACCGGGATCAAGCTGAGCTCCGGTCAGGAGCTCGACGCCGACATCATCATCACCGCAACGGGTCTGAACCTTCAGCTGTTCGGCGGGGCCACGATCTCCCGCAACGGTGAGGCGATCGAACTCAACGACACCATGGCCTACAAGGGCATGATGCTGACCAACATGCCGAACATGGCGTTCACGATCGGCTACACCAACGCGTCGTGGACGCTGAAGGCGGACCTGGTGTCCGAGTTCTTCTGCCGGGTGATCAACTACATGGACGACAACGGTTTCGACACCGTCGAGCCGAGGCACCCGGGCAACAGCGTCGAGGAACGGCCGCTGATGGACTTCACCCCCGGCTACGTGTTGCGGGCGCTGGACTACCTGCCCAAGCAAGGGTCGCGCACACCGTGGCGGCTCAAGCAGAACTACCTGGTCGACCTGCAACTGATCCGTCGCGGCAAGGTCGACGACGCGGCCCTGGACTTCTCCAGACACCGTGTGCCGGTAGCCACTTCGGCCCAGTCGGCCTGACCGGTCATCCTGCGGCGACGACGACTATCAGTCGCCTTCGGCGACGACGACTATTCCGTCGTCGTCGCTGTAGGCGATGTGTCCCGGCACGAACACCACGCCGCCGAACTCGACGGCGGCGTCACGCACACCCTCGCCGGTCTTGGTGCTCTTGCGCGGATTGGTCCCCAGTGCCTTGACCCCGATGTCCAGCGTCCGCAGCGTCGCCGCGTCCCGCACCGCGCCGTTGACGATCAGGCCGGACCATCCGTTGGACCGGCCCAACTCGGCGATGACGTCACCCACCAGCGCGGTGTGCACCGATCCGTCTCCGTCGATCACCAGTACGCCGCCGTCGCCCGGTGCGGACAGCACCGACTTGAGCAGTGCGTTGTCCTCGAAGCAACGCACCGTCGTGATCGGCCCGGCGAACTGCGCGCGGCCCCCGTACTGGGCGAGCTGCAGATCGCAGCTGCGAACGTCGGGGCCGATGTCGTCGACGAGGTCAGCGGTGGGTCGCGGCGTAACGGTCACCGCGCCATTATGACGTGATGGTGTCTCGTGGAGGTGGTCGGTCAGTCTCCGCTGCCGCGCCGGGCGATGTACACCAGGGCGAGGATCGCCAGCAGCCCGGTGATCAGGGCTGCGGCCACCGGGAGGCGGGACGGATTCTCGTCATCACGCTGCGCCGGGGGCGGCCCGGAGACGGCATTGCTGGCGGTGGCCACCGTTGACTTGGCCTGTGCTGCTGCCTCTTTGGCGGCCGACACCAGGTTCCCGTTGGTTTCCACGAGCTGCGCGGGGGCCGACGGCGCCTTCGCAGGTGCCCCTTTCGCAGGTGCCTTCTTGGCAGGTGCCTTCTTGGCGGCCGCCTTCTTCGCAGGCGCTTTCCTGGCGGCGGCCTTCTTGGCGGGTCCGGCCTTCTTGGCGGCCGGGGACTTCGCCGCCGGCGGCGGGACGGGCTCGCTCGCAGGGGTCGCGGCGTCGGGACCTTCGTCGGGCCGATCCGGCTGGTCTGCCATGTCGCTGCTCCTCTTGAGTGGTCTGCACTCGGCAGTGCTCCCCATCATGCCAGGTCGCATATCGAGCGTATTTCGGTGTCAACCCGTCACCGCCAGCGCGGCGGCTGCGGCCAGGGCCGCGGCCATCAATGCGAGTTCGGTGTAGGCGCGTGACCTCGAGACGACTGCGGTGCTGCGGTGGGCACGGGCAGCGGGAAGCCATATCGTCCGATTGCGCCACGCCAGAGCCGTCAGTGCCACGGTGAGCACGATCTTCGCGGACAGCACCCTGCCGTAGCCGGTCGCATAGAGATCGGTGGGCCGGCCCAGCACCCCTACCGCGCCGACGACGCCGCCGGCGAGCAGTGCCGCGACGCACCACACAGACAGTCGCGAGAACCGGGGCAGTACCCGGGCCCACTGACCACGGTGCTCGACGGTGAGGACGATTCCGGCCAGCATGCCGCACCACAGCGCCGCAGCCAGCGCGTGCACCGCGATCGCCAGGCCACCCCACGGGCTGGCCGACAGATGCCCGGTCAGCGGGTGGCCGACGACGCCGACCGCCACCAGACCGGCGGCGACGACGCACGCCGGACCCGAGCGCGGGACCACCGCCACCAGCAGACACACCGCCCCCGCGACGATCATCGTGAGCAGGCCGGCGCGTCCCGGCGCCGTGTCCAGGGCGAAGTCGACGGCGGTGCGGACCCCGAGCCGGCCGGCGCTGACCCCCGCAGCTTCGGCCCCCGCGAGCATGAGCCGGAACACCTCGGCGACCAGCCAGACCGCCGAGGCCAGCACCAGCGGCGCCGTCGCGCGACGGACGAGTTCCTCGCGGTACCGTCCGGCGTCCAGAGCGGGCACCGCGGCAAGCCCGAGGGTGACGACCGCTGCCCCGTCGGCAACCGCCCTGGCCAGTGCCGGTGCCATCGACGTCGCCGGATATGCCAGGGCCCACGCCATCACGCTTGCCGACGTCGTGACGAGTACCGCACCCGCCACCGCGCGACGGTGTGTCACGACCTGCGCCGAACCGCCCATATCGCGCCGAGCGCCACGATCGCCGCGGCCGCTGCGGTGAACGGCCAGACCGGCGGCCCATCGGTCGCGGTGTCCGGGCCCGGCGGCGCATCGCCGGCCGCGTCCGGGGTGGCCGGCGGCGGGGCGGTGCCCGTCGCGCCCGTCAGCAGCCGGTAGGACCACGACCCCGACACGACGTGACCGTCGGCGGAGGTCGCCCGATAGTTCACGGTGTAGACGCCGGCAGGACCGCCGTCCCGCATACCGACGCTGATCACCGCTCCGTCGACAATGAGTCGGCCGTCGGACCACTGGCCGCCGTAGGGACCGATCACGGTCATCGCGGCGAACTGCGCCTGCATGGGTTCGTTGAACGTCGCGCTGACCCGGGACGGGGGTTGGGTCAGTTCGGCGTTGTCGGCAGGGTCACCGCCGATCCGTGCGGCGTGGGCCCACGCCGCACCGGCGCCGGCCAGCGCGCCTGCGACGAGCCCGAACGTCAGGGCGGCGACGGCGATGACGTGCGAGACGACGGCTGACCCGTGCTGTAGTGGCGACAACGGGTCAGACCACGCCCAGGCGCGCCATGAGGTCGGCCTCTATGCCGTCGAGTTGCTCGGCGATCGCGGCGTGCGCGGCGCGACGACGTGCCGACGGCATGTTCTCGGCAGCGGTCACCGCGACCGCCAGATCGCTGAGGCGCTCGGTGATGGCGGCGACGAACTGCTTGGTCTCCGCGTCACCTGCGGACTTGCCGGACTTGCCGGGCTTGGACTTCTTCTCCGACAACTGGCGCAGTGACTGCTCGGCACCGGCGATCCGCGCCGAGTACTGGGCCCCGTGCCCGGAGAACTGGCCGAGCTGACTCAGCGGAATGCCCAGCTGGTCCGCGCGGCGCTCGTCGAGCAACCCGCGCGCGGCGATGGACGCCCGGTAGACGAGGGGCACGACCACCGGCGCGAGCAAACGCGACACGGTGAGCGCGCGACGAACCTTCGTCGGCGAGAACAACTTGCCCTCACGCGCGGCCTTCAGCTGGGTTTCAGCAACCTTGAGTGCAGCCCTGTCGCTGTCACGCTGGGCTTTCAGCTGTGCCCGCAGCGCACGAGCCTGTGCCTTCTGCTCGGACTTGAACCGACGGACCTCGTTGCGGGCCGACAGCTTCGCCTCGAGCTTGGCCTTCGCCTTGATCGCGCGGGCCTCGGCCCTCCGGGTGGCACGGGATTTGCGTCGCTTGAACAGACTCATCCCTGCGGCCTCCCAGATCTTCCTTCGACACTTCCCACCGGTTAGCGCGGTGGCGCTGACAAAACCCTAGCGTTCGGCGCGCACCGGGGTGGCCGCGCCCCGATCGGCAGGGCGTTTCCGCTTCTCAGCAAACCGTCTCACCCGATTGTGCGAGAATCGTCACGTCATCGGGGTCAGACGGCGCCATGTCGGTCGAAGGATGGTGACGACGTGGGCTCGCGTGCGCGTGCCACGGCAGCAGCGTGCCTTGTCGCGTCCGGCCTGCTGGCCGGCGGCCTGACCACCGCCACGGCATTCGCAGATCCCCCCGGGCGGACCGCCCCCGACGACACATCCGACGGCGGCGCCGACGACGCGACGTCACCGGTTCGGCAGGTCGACCGCGACACGACCGTCGACGACCGGGGCGACAGGGGCGAGGGGGAGGACCGGGACATCGCTTCGGACCCTGACGACGGTGACGCCCCCGAAGGCGGGGACGCCGCCGCAGCCGGGGACGAGTCCGACAGCCCCTCCGATGTTTCCCCGGGGCGAGACCTCGAGGTCCCGCTATCCGAGGCGCTTGAGGAGGCGCAACCGCGGCTGCCGTGGCCGCCGTGTTGCGCGAAGGGCGAAAAGGATTGCTGGCCGTGGCCGTGGCCGTGGCCGGAGCCCGAACCAGATCCTGACGGCCCGCCGAGATCCGACGACGACGGCGGCGGATTTCCGGACCTGCCGGTCGGGCTTCCGTTCCCCGGCCCGGCCGTCGGCGTCCCACCGGAACTGGTGCCGCCGACAGGCGAGCCGTTGTTCCCCGACGTCGTCGACACGGTGCCCGGCGTCGGCGTCACGGTGAGCGCCCTGCGGGAGGGCCGATCAGCCTGCCCGTCCTGATCGCTGCCCCGACCGGTTCCGGCGTCGCTGCCGGACCGGTCGGCGGGTCGGGCGCCGGGATGCCCGCCGCTCCTCGGCAGGGCACCGCGGAACCGCTGCCTGCCCGGCAGCCCCTGCCGGCCACAGCAGGGGGCAACGTCGCGATGCCCGCGTCCTACCGCGTCGGCAACGGGGAGTATCTACGGACCGCCGGAATCCCACAGATCGCGGCGCTGGCGGTGCCGGGCGTCGCGGGGATCCTGGTCCTCACCGCGACGGGTGGATTATTGGGCTACCGCCAGGCGAAGGCGGGCCGTGCGGTGCGCGCCACCCGGACGGTCCGGTTCATGAACTGACAAGTTCTGCTCGCTCTGCGGGAGCGGGCAGCGGATAGTGGACTTATCGAGAGGGGGTTTTTCATGCCTGCGAGCCGCCATGTCACCCGCGCGGTCAGTGAGGTTCTCGATCTTGCGCCGAAGAGGGGCGAGGTGTCGTTGCCTCGGCTGATCGACGCGGTGAGCGAGAACCGCGACAGACCGATCGAACTCGCGACCGCCGATCTGCCGCCGGGGGTGTGCGGTCAGTGGCGCCAGTACTCCGACCGCGACGTCTTCCTGATCCAGCAGGGATTGCCGGCATGGGATCGGACGCTCGCGCACGAACTCGGGCATCTCGTCCTCGGCCATCAGGGGATTCCCGTCATCCAGGCGGCCGAGGAGAACACCGAGGTGGCCAGTTCCGACCTGATCGGTTACATGCTCAATCAGCGCACCGGATGTATGGGCCCCAGCGGAGAGGACCACGAGCAGGAGGCCGAGGACTTCGCGGCGCTGCTGGTCTACCGGCTGGGCCGGCTCCCCTCTGACCGGTCGTCGATCGTTCAGGTTCGCCTGGGAGAGGCGTTTGGTTGATCGTCTGGGTGATCGCCGGACTTCTGGGGTTGGCCACCGGCCTGCGGATCGGGTGGGCGCTGGTCAACAAGCAGTCGCTGGTCAGCACCGCGATGATCCTGGCCCTGGGCAGCCTCGGCCTGGTCGCGGCGTTCAACTGGCAGCCGCTCACGCTGCTGATCGACACGCTGCTGCGGTGGCCCAACATCTCGATGGGCCTCAGTCAGGTGGCGCTGATCGGCTGCGCGGCGGGCAGCTGCGTGATGATCACGACGGTTGCGTCCAGTCGGCCACCCCCGGTTGTCAAGAAGATCGCCGTCGCGCAGTACAGCGTCGCCGCCGTCATCGCGGCGGCGAGCCTGGTCGTCTTCTTCTCCGCGGGGCAACAGCCGGAGATGTCTCCCGAGGAGTACCTCAGGCGAAGCCTCGGCTCCGGCGGGACCTCGCTTCCGTGGCTGCTTCCTCTGCTCTACGTGCTGCTGGCGCTGAGCTTGGTGGTGTGGGCCGGGCTGCGGCACTCCAACCGCACGCGTCGCGGTCGGGCGCTGTTCGTGTTCACGGTCGGGATCGTGCTGATCGTCCTTGCGCTGGCGTTCTTCCTGCTTCGCGCCGTCGGCACGAGCGGCCTGGTCGGGGTGGGTGCCGCTGCCACGCTGCTGGGCTGCGCGATGCTCATCGTGGCCGCGGGATCGCTGCTGCCGAGCCTGGAAGACTGGTTCGGGGCGCGCCACGAGCTGCGCACCATCCAGCCGCTTCTCGACGAGCTGGGCCGGCGGCACCCCGACGTCGGAATCGGTGTCCGCCCCCGGGGGCCGCTGGTGTTCCGGGTGGCCGAGCGCATGTCGTTGATCTCGGATGCGTTGTTCCTGGAGGCCACCGCCGCCGACGGTGCGCGGCACCGCGTCGATGCCGGTGGCACGGCGACGGTGCGCGGCAGAAGCGACCGGAGCGACCCGGGCAACCGGAGCGACCCGGGCGACCTCGATGACCTGGGAGATCTCGCCGAGCTCGATGCGGACGTGTCGCCGGTCGAGCAGGCCGAGGTCGTCGCGCGATGGATATACGAAGGCACCGACGACGCGCCGGAGCCACGACGCACGGAGTTCCCCGGTCTTGCGTGGCTACGCCAGCCCGCTACCTACTCAGACCGTGAGTGGATTCTCGAGATCGCCCGCCAGTATCGACTCGCCCTGGACGTCCGCGGTGACAGAGGAAGCCGCTTCCGATGAGACATGGTTCGCCGGCTTCCGACCTGCCGAGAAGACCGGGCTAATTGTCCAGGTTCTCGCGACGGCGCAGTTCGTCGACCTTCGACGCGATGTCCTGCTTGGCTTCGGCGGACAGGCCGACGGTGCGCGCCGCAATCCGGCGAACACCTTCGTCGCGCATCCCGGCCAGCCAGGTGAGCTCCTTGTCGAGCTTCTCGTAGTACTCGTCGTCGGTGAAGTACGCCGGCTTGATCCGGAAGAAGTTGGCAAGCGCGGCCATCGTTGCCGCGGACGGGTTCGTCCGGTTGCCGGAGCGCAGCTGCGACAGGTACGGAGCGGACATCGTGACGCCTTCGGCCTTGAGCGCGGCGATCACCTCGGCCGAGGTGTGCGGGCCACGTCCTGGCGGGTAGACGACGTCGAACAGGCGGTTTAAGCGAGCGGCAAACGTATTGCTCATCGGGATTGACCTCCACATGCAGACAAGCGGTGTTCTAGGGCGGCGTATTTGCTGATCATCGTAGCGACAGTTGTGTCCACAACCAAGTGCAAACCGGATAAAAGTTAACCCGGTTCCAGGACGCGGTCAGCCGCTGCTGGCGTCAACGGCGACGGTGCAGGACTTCACATCGACAGAGCAAGGTGCGGCTAAGCAAAGATCAGCGGCACGGCAGCAAGCATACGCCCGCCTCTTTGTCAGCCTCGTCACAACAGTGACTTTGTTTACCGCGGGCAACTTCCGCATTCGGGGCAACCACGGGTCACAAGGTTTGCTGGACCCGCGGTGAGGGGCTGCGGCCGCGAAGCTGAGGACAAAGCTCCACGCCATGTGGCGCTGCGGAGTTTGACGTCGGCCCGGCAAAGGGCGCCAGGCATTGGTGTCAGTAGCCAGTGGCATGCCGGGCAGTATCCGGCGCCGGTTCCTGGTCGGTGGACGGCCCAGGCCGTCTCCGCGCGCGGCGCCATGCCACGACGGCGGCGGCCACGGCGGCCACCGCGGTCGTTGCCGTCACTGCGACGGCCACCCACGGCAGCCCCAGGCCACCGTCGAAGAACAGGAAAAGGCCGAACAAGAGGAACAGCACGCTGGCAGAGGCGTGGAGGAAGCGCTCGGGCAGGCGCTTGTGCAGCAGAGTTCCGGCGGCGATGGCCACCCCGTCGGCCAGCACCATGCCGATCGTCGCCCCGATCCACACGCCGGCCCAGTTGTGGTCGCTGGACAGCGCGACGGTGGCCAGCATCGTCTTGTCACCGAGTTCGGCGAGCACGAACGACGAGACGATCGCGAACACCACGAACCGCGGTTCGGCGACGCGCACCTCCTCGTCGTCGTCCTCGCGGCGGCCCTCCCGCCAGGTCCACACCGCGAACAGCAGGAAGGCGATCGAGGCGGCGAATGCGATGGGGCGTTCCGGCAGCGTCAATCCGAGGAAATGGCCGATGGCGACCGACAGCCCGTGAACCAGCGTCGCGGCGATCGCAACCCCGGACAGCACCACCCACCAGCGGTGGCGCAGCGAATACGTCATGGTGATCAGCTGAGACTTGTCGCCCAGTTCGGCGACGAACACCACTGCGAGGCTGACCAGTATGGCCGTGAGCATGGGATGGACCTTTCGACGCGTAGCCGAACGGGTCACGCTCACGACCCGTCAGGCTTCGGTCGAAGGTCTCGCCCACCGCACCCCGGTTCGAGGTGTGGTTCGCCGGCCGGGCTCACGCCAGTATGTCGACTCGACGATTGGGGGCTACTCCCCTTCGCTGACTTCGCCGACCCTAGTCGGCGGAATGCGACAGCGCCAGCCGGGGAAGGGGTTTCGGGAAGCCGAATCGCGCCTTCGGGGGATGCCCGATAACGGAGTTCGAAATGCCTTATGCGGCAAGCAGCATAGCGAGGATTGCCGTGTCCGGATGGCTGATCGGGTCCACACCGACGCGGCTGACCATCGAGGTGACGGTCCCGTCGGACTCCGCCTCGACCCACGCCGCGCGGTGCTCGAGTCCGAGATGGGGCAGCCCGGGAAGCAGGACGCAACCCGATGCGGCGCCGGTGCACTCGGGAAGTGACGGTGTGGTCTCCGACGGGGGGTGGAGCATCAGCAGCGCCGGTGGTTGACGGTCCGCGAAATGGCCAGGGGCCATGGCGGATTCGCCGACCACAGTGCCCTCGGCCACCACCAGACCGACGGTGCCCGGTTCGGGCTGATCCGGCAGCTCCTCACGCACACCGAAAATTGTTGTGGTGGAGAGCAATCCCGGCAGCGATGCGACGCGGACGGCGACCATGAGCAGCTGTGCCCATTCCTTCGTCGAATCCGGCCACCGGCCCGACACCACGAAGCCCTTGAGAGCACCACGAGAATGGAACGGCGCGATCTCGATCGCCCGGCCGGACCCTAGATCCATTTCGCCTCCCCGCATCCGCCAGCAAATGCCCGACACGACTGTGGGTCGATTCGCTCAGGATGAGGCAGGGGGCCACTGGCACGCAAGTGGACACGAGTGCTAATCGGTCACGAAACGAAAACCCGGCTCGGTCGAGGACCGAGCCGGGCAGCGTCGTCTGTGGTGTGAGCGGGGTGTCAGGCGGGCGGGTAAACGCCCATGCCCTTGGCCTTCTCGGTCTGCCAGAAGATATCGGCGATCTCGTCGATGGTCTTCAGCAGCTTCTCGGCGACGGCCACGTCGAGCGACTTCTTCACGTCGCCGGCTCCGTGGACACCGTCCCAGAACAGCTGGTGCAGGTTGGGGAACTGCTCGAAATGCTCCTTGGTGAAGAAGTCGGCCCACAGCACCATCAGGTGATGCTTGACCTCTTCGGCCCGCTGCTCCTTGATGATGATCGCGCGGGTCTTGAAGTGGTCGTCGTCCGAGTCGTGGTACTTCTGGAGCGTCTTGAGGCACGAGAGCGCCTCGATCTTGGCCTGCGCGGGGTCGTAGACACCGCAGTACAAGTCGCAGTGGGCATGGGCAGGAGTGGCGTTGGCGAAGAGTCGATGCAGCATGTGCCCTAACTTACCCTTAGCCCATGCGCCGTAACCATGGGCCGCGACCTGCTTTCCGTGGTTGGCCCGTGCGGCGATTCGTTGTTGTCGAAGACTCGATGCTGCCGACGCTGCGGCCCGGCGACGGACTGCTGGCGCTGCGGGGTGGTACGCCGAGAAGAGGGCAGATTCGCGTTTTCCCCGATCCCCGGTTGTCGACGCGATATCTGGTCAAGCGCGTGGGCGGTGTGCGGCGCTCCGGGTCAGGCGCGATGTTCGAGGCCCTGTCGGACAACGCCGGTGCACCGGGCGCGACCGATTCGCGGGAATTCGGTTGGGTGCAGGCGACGCAGTCCTACCGAGTGGTGTGGACGGTCCGGGCCGGTGCCGCCGGAGCGGGTTCTGACGATGCGGACGGGTGAGTTCAGAACAGCACGATCAGGGCCAGGAAGCCCAGCAGCACGAGAGCGATGAGGCCCGCCCGCATGCACGCCATCAGCTGGCTGCGCGTGTAGGGACGCGACGACGACTGCCACCCGGACGGCGGAGATGCTGACCCCGAGTCCATTGACGACGATGCCATCAGACGCTCCTCACCTGCACGCAGTGAAACTCCCCCGAGTGAGATCGGTCACAGAGTGACCCATGTGACGGCGATCATAACCCCTGTTGTTCGCTGCAGTGAAATCGAGGCGCGTTCCACCGCGCAGAGGGCGAATTACTTAGCAGTACGAGGCATTTCGCTCGTGTGGCGCCTCGCCTGTTGATCGCCGTCGTGGCGCGCCGACGGGTTATGCACAGCCGCGGTGACCCGTTACGCCATCAGACCGGCTCACAGCCTCGCAGGGCCTTTCCCTGCCTGTGGATGAACCTGTGGAAACTGTGGATAGGCCTCCGTTGCTGGGGCAATCCACGTGGTGTCCGGCACCGGCACCGTGCCAGCATGAGGCCATGGATGACACCGATGTGCCGCAGGCCGCGATCGACGACGTGCCCGTGAACTTCGACGAGGCGGCGGTGCTGCTCGACGTGCGTGAGGACGACGAGTGGCAGCGCGGCCACGCCCCGGGTGCGCAGCACATCCCGATGGGCGAGGCGCCGGCCCGGATGGCCGAGATCGACGCCGAGGCCCCGTTGTTCGTCGTCTGCCACGCCGGGGGGCGGTCACAGCGGGTCGCGCAGTACCTGGCGCGGAACGGCTACCAACCCGTCAACATCGCCGGCGGCATGCTGGCGTGGGCCGGGGCGGGCCGCCCGGTGGTGACCGACGACGGCGGCGTGGGCACGGTTTGATCCGGTCTCGTCCTCGAGTCCCGATTCGATACCCCATTAGGCTGATCACATGATCCAGGTGTGTTCCCAGTGCGGGACGCGGTGGAACGTACGCGACCGGCAGCGGGTCTGGTGTCCGCGTTGCCGCGGCACGCTGCTCGCGCCCTCGGGTTCGGCCGGCCCGTCGGAGTGGAACGGGCGGCAGTCGAACCCGCAGCAGGCTCAGCGGCGTTCCGGCCCGCTGCTGCCGCCGGGCTACCGGTGGGTCGCGGTGCGCCCGGGTACGCCGCCGCCGCCCCGCCGCGGGCGGCGCGAACTCGGTCCGACGCCTCGCTACCTGACGATCCCCCGGTGGGGTCTGGTGGAGCACTTCGACGCTCCCGCCGAGCTGCAGGTTCCACGTGGCGGCCCGTCGGCCACCGCGGTGCGGATGACGCTGGTGACGACGATGGCGGTGCTCGGCGCCGCCGCCGTCGTCCACCTGGTGCGGTACGTGCTGCTGATCGTCAACCGTTCGGTGTTGCTCAACCCGTGGGTGGCCGGCGCGGCGACCTGGGGTGGGGTGGCGCTCAGCGTCATCGCGATGTTCATGGTCGTGGGCAGCGCGCTGGTCCTCACCAACTGGCTGATCGCGCGGCGGTCGGCCGCGTTCGCGTACCACGGACGACAGGAGCCGAGATCGGTATGGGCCCTGCGCGCAGGCTGCCTGGTGCCGATCGTGAACCTGGCGTGGGCGCCCTTGTACGTCATCGAGTTGGCCGAGATCGAGGCGCGACGGAAATGGTTGCGCAGGCCGATTGCGGTCTGGTGGGTGGTCTGGGTGGTCAGCACGGCGGTCTCGCTGTTCTCCATCGCCACGAGCTTCACCACAGATCCCCAGGGCATCGCCAACAACACCGTCACGACGATCGTGGCGTACCTGCTGGCGCTCGCGGCGCTGCTGCTGGCGCTGCAGGTCTTCCTCGGTTTCGAGCGGCAACCCGTCGAGCGGCCGACGAAACGTTGGGTGATGGTCGCCACCGACGAACCGGGGCCGGGCGACGACACCCCTCGGGACACCCCGGACGCCGGGGAACCCGCGCCTGCGGTTGAGTCCGAAGGGGCGAACCCGGCAGCATAGCGGTATGAGCTCCGGCGAGTTGTTCGGCGGCCACCCGTTCGTGGTGGCGCATCGCGGCGCCTCGGCGGACCGTCCCGAGCACACGAAGGCCGCCTATGTCCGTGCTCTCGACGAAGGTGCCGACGGGGTCGAATGCGACGTGCGGCTGACCAAGGACGGGCACCTGGTGTGTGTGCACGATCGCAGCGTGGACCGCACGTCGACCGGAACCGGCCTGGTCAGCGAGATGACACTCGCGCAACTGCGGGCTCTGGACTACGGCGCGTGGCATCCGAGCCGGCGGGCCGACGGCAGTCAGGGTGACACCGGATTGCTGACGCTGGAGGACCTGGTGACGTTGGTCCTGGACTGGAATCGGCCGGTCAAGATGTTCATCGAGACCAAGCACCCGGTCCGCTACGGAGCGCTCGTGGAGAGCAAGGTGCTGGCCTTGCTGCACCGCTACGGCATCGCCTCCCCGGCATCGGCGGACCTGTCCCGGGCCGTGGTGATGTCGTTCTCCGCCGCGGCGGTGTGGCGGATCCGGCGGGCGGCGCCGATGCTGCCCACCGTCCTACTCGGTGAGACGTCGCGCTATCTCGGCGGCGGTGCCGCCACGACGGTCGGTGCGACCGCTGTCGGGCCCTCCATCGCAACGCTGCGCGAACATCCCGAGTTGGTGGACCGGGCTGCCGCCCAGGGCAGGGCGCTGTACTGCTGGACGGTCGACCACTACGAGGACGTGCAGTACTGCCGAGACCTCGGCGTCGGCTGGATCGCGACCAACCACCCGGGCCGCACCAAAGCCTGGCTGCAGAACGGGCTGACCGGCGCCGGGAGAGACGCCGGGCCCGCCGCGGACTGAGCCTCAGAGGGAGCCGCCCGCAAGTGGGCGTTGTCAGCGAATGCGGACCTTAATTTGCCTTAGCAAGGTCAGAAAATCCTTAGTGGGTTCAGCAGCGTAAGGGTGTTCGCATGCGGGTTATGAAGTTTGCTACGAGTCAGGGATTCGCGGCCTCGAGCACGTCCTGCGGTATCGCGGCATCGGAGGCCAGCGCCGAGAACAACCGCTGCGCGGCCTCGCTGTCCCACACCACGATCGACCCCGAGCCGTTGTCGGTGAACTCGCCGATCGGCACGGTGGCGGTGATGAGCGAGGACGGGTCACCCCGCAGTGCCCACGCCAGGCGGGCGAGGTCCCAGATGTGGTCGCCGTCGTCGACGGTGATGGTGTCGGCCGCCGCGCGTGCCATCGGGAACCACCGCAGCGGATTGAGCAGCACGGTGGGACTGGCGGCGCGGTCGACGAGCGCCGACATGAACTGCCGCTGGTTGACCATCCGGTCGAGGTCGGCGCGTGCGGTGGCGCGGCTGCGGACGAAGCCCAACGCCGCCCGCCCGTCCAGCTCCTGGCAGCCGGCGGGCAGATCGATGCCGGCGAGGGGATCGTTGATGGGCTCGGCGGGGCACATCGTCACCCCTCCGACGGCGTCGACGAGGCCGGCGAAACCGCCGAAACCGATTTCTGCGTAGTGGTCGATGCGCAGGCCGGTGGCCTGCTCCACGGTCTGCGCCAGCAGCGGGGGGCCACCGATCGAGTAGGCCGCGTTGATCTTGTCGCTGCCGTAGTCGGGGATCGGGACGTAAGAATCGCGTGGGATCGAGACCATCGTGGCCGGGGTGCTGGAGAACAGCCCGGGCAGATGGACCAGCAGGATCGTGTCGGTGCGGCTGGCGCCCAGGTCGCCACCGGTGGCGAGTTCGGCCTGTTGTTCTGCAGTGAGGCCCTCGCGGCCGTCGGAACCGACGAGCAGCCACGTGGTGCCCACCCCCTGTGCGGGGCGTTCGGGGTAGTCGCCCAGGGCCGGGATGCGGGTGAGGGACGTCTCCACCCAGACACCTGCCGCGACCATCGTCAGCGCGAGGACCAGCAGGCAGCTCAGCAGGATCCGGAACACGCGGCGCGGGCGCCCCGGCTTCCTGACGGGTGGCGCCGCCCGTCCGGCCGGCGGCGGAGCCGGCCTTGGTGCGGCGGGCGGAGGCGGCCTGCGCTGCGGGGGCGGTGGTGGCGGGGGCCTGCGCTGCGGGGTGGCCGGGTTCG
>Ga0209347_1002794_pt1 | contig 22064 bp, 14 predicted proteins | sample AutmiccommuBRH23_FD_187382 | JGI IMG/M metagenome (GOLD analysis project Ga0209347, IMG submission 187382) | Deep subsurface microbial communities from Mt. Terri, Switzerland - Autotrophic microbial communities BRH/23 (SPAdes) (version 2) | ecosystem: Environmental > Aquatic > Deep subsurface >...
ATTGCCGTCGGCCAGGACGATCTCGTCGCCGTGGCCCATCTCCATCAGGACCTTCATCAGATCGGGCGAGAGGATCGGCGGAACGTTCTTGAGCATAGGCGTCACCTTTCACAAATGGACAGCTCTCCAAGTAGCCCCCCGTCGGCCCCCTGTCAAGCCCGCGTTCGGGAGAATTGCAGATGAAGAGGATGGTATGCATCCTGCTCCTACGCCGTCCCTGCTAACTTAGTGACTGGACTTCTGCAAAATGGCCATTGGGCCTACTTTAGGAAGGGAAGATCTTGTTCCTCGATCTTCCCTTCGTAAATCTTAACCAATGTCCAAATAAGGACTTATGTCGATTCTTCAAGGAGATCGAAGAATAGGATCTCCTTGAAGAATACAGGCCCAATGGCCATTTTGAAAAAGTCCAGTTGGTGAACAGGGTGGCACGGCCAAACTTGTTTGGCTGTGTCCCTCGGACGGGCAGGACTATTCGAGAGAGCAGGGTCAAGCGAGTTTGACCGTGTATTCCTGTGCCGGTTCTTCAGTCCCCCAAGCACAGCCAAACAAGTTTGGCCGTGCCACCCTGCTCATCAGATGCCGTTGCCACCTGGACAGAGCCCGAACAGCTTGACTTCCCGCGGGCGTCTGTCCATAATGGATCGTGCCTTGCGAGGCCTGTGAGAGAGAACCGTGTTGGAGATGTGCGGAGCCCCTTATGAGAGCACCTTTGTCCTTGTCGCGGAGTGTATCGGTACTGTGGCTGCTTGCGATCGTGCTGGTCGGCTGCCAGGCCCCATCGCAGAAGCCGGCTCAGAAGTCTTCGGATGCGCCGCTGGAGAAACCACAAGGGGCCGCGGCTCCGGAGCCGTGGCAGGAATGGTGCCGACAGGGGGTTGAGCACAGCGACGCCGGACGGTTCGACGAGGCCATCGCGGCCTTCACCAAGGGTGCGGAACTGAAACCCGACGTCTTTTATATCTACATCAGTCGAGGGGTCGCCCTGGCCCGGTCGGGCCGATTGGAACCGGCCGTGGCGGATTTCACACGGGCCCTCGAGCTACGGGCCGATGCCGCCAAGACCTCCAATCCGGCTGTGGAATTGCAGCCCGATGCCTCCCAGATCTATTTCAGTCGAGGGACCGCCCTGGCTCAATTGGGCCAACTGGAGCAGGCCGTGGCGGATTTCACGCGGGCCATCGAGCTAAGACCTGATGCCATCGAACCTTACGTGTTTCGAGCAGGGACCTACAGAGACCTCAAGCGACCCGAGAAGGCGATTGCGGACCTGACCGAGGCAATCCGCATCGGAGGCCCGATCCCCCTGTACGTTGAGCGGGCATTTGTGTACATCGAGACGGATCAATACCCAAAGGCCATCGAAGACTGCAACACGGCCATTCGCAACGACGCGTCCCTCTCCACCGCCTACTTCACCCGCGGGCGGGCCCTTCGCATGTCCGAGCAATTCGCGCGGGCCATCGAGGACTTCAATCGGCTTGAGCAACTGGACCCGAACGAGACCTGGCTCTACCAGAACCGAGCCCGCTGCTATCTGGCTCTCGGCAGGTACGACGAGGCGATCCGCGATGCGACCCGGGTCCTTGAGGTCTGGCCCAACCAGGCCGACGCCTACGATATCCGGGGCGATGCCCACGCGCTGGCCAACCACGCCAAGGCCGCCCTGGAGGACCACGACGCCGCCACGCGACTGGATCCGAATAACGTCTGGTTCCTTGTGGATCGCGCGGACTCGTACCTGAAGCTCGGACAATACGCCAAGGCCATCGACGACTGCGACCGGCTCCTGAAGCGTGATCCTGCCTTCGTGAACGCCCTTGCCAAACGCGGTTCGGCGCGTTGGCGCATGGGGCAGATCGCGGAGGGTGTAAGGGACCTCGAGGACGCCCTGCGACTCGATGGGGGAAACGCCTATGCCTGGATGTGCCTCGGCGACGCCTTCCTGACCCTGCATGGCAAAACGCTCGATATCCGCGTCGCGAGTCTTTCCTCCCTTTCCAAGGCACAGCGACTGGCCAAAGCCATGGATTGTTACAGCAAGGCCATCGAGTCTGCTCCCCTCAACCCGGAGACTTGGGGCAGACGGGCAACCGTCAAGTGCCTGCTGTCGGACATCGATGGCGTCCAGCAGGACTGCGCCAAGGCGCTCGAGCTGAATCCTTCATATTTCGATGCCTATCGCGTGCGGGGCGGAGCATTGCTCCAGGCGAAACGATATGCCGAGGCGATTGAGGACTGCACTCGCGCCATCGACGGCAACCCTCAGGACGTGCAGGCCCTCGCCCTGCGGGCGGAGGCGTTCACCCAAACCAGGCAGATGGACAAGGCCATCGAGGATTGCACCCGCGCCATCGAGCTGGACCCGACAAACGCCATGCTCTTCAGGTGGCGAGGCATGGCCCGCCTGGACAGCAAGGGGTATCACTGGGCCATCTCCGACTACAGCACCGCCCTGGCCCTGGACCCGAACCAATCCGATCTGTACACCCTGCGGGGCATCGCCTACGGCAACCTGGGTGAGCACGCCAAAGCGATTCGTGACTTTACGACCGCCATCGAACAGTTCCGCCAATTCGAGAGCCGGTACAACGACAAGCGGGAATACAACAGGGTGCTGGCCGCCGCACTGAACGGGCGGGGCTACTCACAGAGCCGGCTGAATCGATACGACGACGCTCTGAAGGATTACGACCAGGCCATCGGGCTGAACCCGGACGAGACGCTCGCTTACATCAACCGGGCCAACGCGTACATGACCAAGCGGATGTACCGGGAGGCCAGCGAGGACACGTCGAAGGTCCTGGCCCTGGACCCGAGCAAGGTGGGGATGTACGCCCTGCGGGCGCAGGCGTACCATCGGCTGGGCCGGTTCGCGGAGGCCCTGGCCGATCTGGAAACCTATCAGAAGCACGGCGGCAAGGTCGATCCCAAGGCCCTCGACACGCTCCGGAGCCTGGTCAACAGCCCGGCCCCCCGGATGATCGGCCCGCAGCCCGAGCCGGCAACGGAATGACGATTCGAGTTGTCACCAGGTGTAGTGGGCCTTGTAGGTGATGACCCTCTCTTCGCCCGCGGGGACCTGGACGCGGAACTCGACGGTCTGGCTGTCGACCTTGGTGAACGGGTCGGACTTCTCGACAATCTCCCAGTTGATCCAGCGGTACAGGTGCTCGACAACACGGACCTCGACGGAGCCCCGCTCTTTACGATTGCGGACCCTGATCTCGAAGGACTCATCAAGCCCGTTGCGTTCCGTGTCGATGTTGTAGGCCGTTCTTCGCCGCTCGCCCACGAGATCGAAGGCATCGCCGGTGTAGACGCGGACCGTCTCATCTCGCGGCGTGTGGTCGATCGTGTTCTCGCCGACAAACTCGAGTTGGCCGTCGTCGCCTTGGCGGTAGAATCGCATTCGCCCCTTCGGCAGAGGAATTCCCAGGTGGTTCTCGCGTGAGTTCTTGAACTCTCTCATCACCCAGACCTTCGGATTGGATTGCGTGCCATAGTCGCGGTTGTTGCGGAGGCTCTCCGACGGGACGCGCCGCGTTCTGGCGTCGATCCGGGCCCCATCATAGACGTAGAGCCGCTGGGCTTGGACACCCTCGGCCCGCAGGAACTCGACCTGCTTGGTCTCGCGGTCGCGAAGGGTCGCAGGTCGGCTCAGGGTGTAGAGATGGTATTCGTCGAAAGCCTTCTCGGATACGGGAGACTCCATCTCGTCGTCGCTGCGGGCCGCGTAACCACCCATTCCACCCAAAGTAGCCCGCTGGACTTTGCTCACGTCGCCAGCCATGAGCTTGATCCGGGCGTTCTCGAACGTCCGGCCGCTCTGATTCTCCATCGTCACCCAGCCAATCATGTCGATGGCGTCGCCTTCGGTGGGGGCGATCATGCTGTAGTCCGCTTCCCAGCTCATGCCGCCGGTGACATAGCTCAACTCGGCGTCGAGCTTGCCGGCGGTGTCGGTCTGAAGGACCCAGTGAACCGTGGGCTTGAGAATCGTCTCGTCGGTCAGCGAGGGGAACAGCGGCTCGCCCGGCAGACTGAATCGCAGTTTGCCATTGACCTGGATAATTGGCTGACCAGTCGGGCGCTCGGCATATTCGTAATCGTATTCCTCCATGGTCCGCCAGCGGGGCTCATAACCACTGCGAATGATCTTGCCGCGAACGACAGAGTCACCACGATCCTCTCTGCGCACGAGAAAATCGATCTCTTTGCCTTCGTACAGGGATAGTAGCAGTCCCTGCGAAATGGGGTCGGCTCGATAGTTCTGTTCGAGGATCTGGATGGCTCGTTTGCCTTGCGGGTCGCGGAGGATCACGGAGTCCGGCTCCATCTGGGCCGTAACATCAGTCACTCTCACCTCGTTGATCCCCGCCGTCAGATCGAGCGCCAGCGGCTGACGGACTACGGCGAAATCGCCGTTGTAGATCGTCAGGGATGGCTCAGCCGCCGCAATACAGGCGAACACAAGCGATAAGACCGCGATCCTGATGCACGCACTGAAGTTCATCGGGTTCTCCCTTCCTTTCTCTGTCGGACCCATTCAACCCATCTCGATCGGCCTCCCGCACGGTTTCCATCCGGGCCGCGATCGCTCTATCCGTGAAGAAGACGGTAATCCTGCCCTGGCGTTTCACAAGATCGAAAGATTCCGTGTGAAACGCGAGCCCGATGTCGCGTGACATCCATCCTACTCGGCCGGGGCCTCGCCCTGGATGTATTCTCTCGACTTGTACCGGAATGCCACCGGGATGAACAGGAACGAGGTCACCAGCATGGCGATGGCGAAGAACCAGTAGTAGCTCGCGCCGGGCAGCTTGGTCGTGCCGTCGGCGTTCGCGATCGCCATGTTCACGCCCGCCGCGATGAAGTTCCCGAGCGAGATCGACAGCAGGTTGATCGCCTGGATGAGCGACTTCATCTTGTTGGGAGCCTGCGTATAGGCGAACTCCAGGGCCGTGACGGACACCATGATCTCGGCGGCCGTCAGAAAGATATAGGCGAAGAACTGCCAGCCGATGGAGGGCCGGCCGCCCTGCTGGATCTGTGTCTCGATCCAGATCGGGACCAGGAAGCTCATAGCCGTGACGAACAGGCCGATGCCCATCTTGCGGAGCAGGGTCAGGTTCCAGATCCGATTGAGCGCGGGATAGACGACGTACGCGAACGCCGGGATCATCACGACCACGAGCACGGAGTTGGCCGCCTGCATCTGGGCCGGCAGCCACGTGATGCCCAGCCACCGGAGATCCATCTTCTCCGCCTGGAGCACCCAGGCCGACTGCGACTGATAGTACAGGGCGAAGAACATGGAGACGAACAGAAAAATCAGGCCGATCTTGGCCAGGCTGCCGCGCTGATCCCGGTCGAGCATCTTGCCCCAGGACCCGGCGCCGGCCGGAGGGATATCCACCATCTTGCGACGGCCCAGCCAATAGGCGAGGGTCGCGACGACCATGAAGCCGGCCGGCACGCCAAAACCTACCGTCGGTCCGTGTCTGTCCAAGAGGATCGGACACCACCACATCGAGATGGCCGCCCCCACGTTAATCGAGAAATAGAACCAACTGTAGACTTTCTGGATCAGGTGCTTGTTGGAAGGCCCGAACTGGTCGCCGACGTTGGCGGAGACACAGGGTTTGATGATGCCTGAGCCGGCGGCGATCAGGATCAGCCCGGCGGCCAGTCCCAGCCGGGTGTGCTCGAACGTCAGAACGAACAGTCCGACGCAGTAGACCAGCGCGAACCAGATGATGGTCTTGAACTTGCCCAGCCATCGATCGGAGATCAGGGCCCCCACGATCGCCATGAAGTAGACGGAGCCGGTGAACAGGTGGAACCACTCCCGTGCCGACTCATCGGCCATGAGCAGGTTGTTCGTCATGAAGATCACGAGGATGGAGCTCATGCCGTAGAAGGCGAACCGCTCGGCGGACTCGTTGGCGAGAATGTACGGAACCGCCGGCGGCATCTTCGTTGTCGCCAGCGGTGCGCTGAGGTGCTTGCTTCGGGCCATGGTCGTCTATCTGCTCCTGAAATCCGGTCAATTGCCATTCCACAGCGGGGGGTCTGCCGCACACACCCATATCGAACCCGCCCCCGAAGGTGTGCCGGGCGCCCCCAACCATCAACGGCGGCCATAGTAATCCGATTGCCGGCCCGAATCAAACAAAAGTGCACTTGGAGACGACAGAGCCTCAGCTTGGTCCGCCCTCCATAGATCTCAGGGGCTCTGAGCCTGTGAAGGAATTCGAATGGTCATCAGTTCCCTTTTTTTCTTTCTGATCGAATCGGGCGGCGTTTATTCGGGAGACTGTCGTCTGTTCCGGTCCGCCGGAGGCGCTCGCCGATTCCACCATCCTCTGGTTGCGTCTTCACGGAGGCAATTCACACCCTTTCTGGACACTCAATCCGCCAGTAACGCCTTGCCAAAGTGCATCAGGTTGTACGCCAGCGCAGACCACAGCACCACGCAGCGAACTTTCCGCAGTCCTCGCACCAGGAAGCGACTGACCCCGCGATACGTCCGCAGGTCCGCATTGACCGTCTCACTGGTCGAGGCCCGTTCCTTGTAGATCACCTTGGCCTGCTCGCTCGCCATGCGGGTTCGCCAAGCCGCGATCTCGGGGCTGTCCGTATCCCGCACCTGACAGGGGTCGCTGTCCTTGCGGGATTGCGGCGGGGCGTACACCTTCACTCCGGCCTCCTCGGCTCGTTCAATCTGTTCGAGTTTGACGAAGCCGCCATCCATCAGGTGCTCCTGCACGGCGCCCCCGGTTCGCTCCTGCACCTGCTGACGCATCGGCTCGCTCTGGGTCTTGTCTGTCCCTTCGTTGACCACGTCCACCTCCAGGATCGCCCGAGAGTCCGTATCGGTGGCCAATTGCACATTGTACGCCGGACGAAAACCGCCATCGGGCATCTTCATCACGCGCGCCTCGCTGTCGGTGGTGGAGGCCCGTGGCGCGCTGGGCTTGTCCCGGTCGTTGTTTCGCGACCGCGCCTTGACCTGCTTGACGTCCTCCAACGCCTTCATTGCCTCGGTGACGCGATCTAGCCGCTCCCGCGCCGCCCGTTCCCGCGCCGCCGTCTGACGCTTGCCGGCCTGGGCAGCGGCCGGCGCTTCCCGCTGGGCCTTGAGCAGTTGAACCTGAGTCTTGGCCTGTTCGAGCAAATTCTCCAATCGCCCCTGACGGCGAAAACTGCTCTTGCCGGCGCTGGCCCGCACACGCATCCCATCCTGGCTGATCCGACGCACGCTCACCAGTTTGCGCTCCATCAGCATCGCCAGGGTCTCGGTCATCAAATCATCCAACGCCTGCTCATGGGCCACGCGGAAATCGCTCAGCGTATGGTAGTTGACGCCCACGCCCCCGCAGAGCCACTGGTAGGCCGCGTGATATCGGCAGAGCCGATCCAACTCCCGGGCGCTGCCCACGCCTTGCGTCGCGGCGTACAACCACAAGGCCGTCAGCAGCCGAACATCCGTCGCCGGCCGCCCGGCCTCTCCGTCGCAGACCGTCAGTCCGGCGGCAAATCCCGACAGGTCCAGGCGCTCCACCACCGCCCAGACCACCCGCACGTGATGCTCCGGCGGGACCAGATCGTCCAGGGACATCGTCACCATGCGCATCTGGGACCGGTCCGGCTGACGAAACCGTATACAATCGAACGACGGCCGTGCCTTGGGAGTCGTTTCCATCCCGATGACTGGGGATTCCATTCCGGCGAGAATTCCTTGCTCGTTCATGCCCATTATTCTATCATCCCTGTCAAGAGGGATTCTTTCACAGGCTCTCTGCCCCCAAACCCCCGCCATTTGACGCTTTGGGCCAGCAGCATGAAGGACGAGGGCCATGGACCCCGCGTGCCACATAACCTTACTGCTTCTTCGACTTCGATCTGGTGAGCGAGGTGGCACGGATAGACTTGTCGGGTTCGCCCGCACTTTCTGAGGTCGGGTTGTCGGTCCGCCGTTTGGGTGCCATGGCTATGCCTCGTAGCCATGTTCTGCCGCGGTGCGTTGAAGACATGCTCACGAGGCGTAAGCATGGCACCCATCGAATCTCGATGACTTGGGACGGCGTCTTCGGTCATGGACGGCTCCCTGGCCGGGATAGTGTCATGTGTCCGACTGGGGCCTCGTCCCCGAGCCGGCGGACCTTGACCAGCTCGCAGACGATGCTCAAGGCGATCTCTTCGGCCGTGACCGCTCCGATCGCGATCCCGATGGGCGAGTAGACGCGATCGAGTCGCTCCTTCGGGAGGCCTTTGGCCCGCAAGTTCTCAAGGAGCGTCGCCGTCTTTCGCCTGCTGCCGATCATGCCGATGTAGCGGGCATCAGTCCGCACTGCCCATTCGAGGACGATCTCGTCGTGTCGATGCCCGTGCGTGACGATCACGAGGTAGGAACGCTCGTCGATCCGCAGCCTGTCGAAGACGTGAGAGAAATCTTCGATCACGATCTCCTCGGCGTCGGGGAACCGCTCGGCGTTGGCGTACTCCTCTCTGTCGTCGCAGACCGTCACGCGAAAGTGTACCGACTTCGCGAACCTGGCGATATGACTCGCCACATGCCCGGCGCCAAAGAGGACCAGACTCGGCCGCAGGGTCAAGGGCTCGATGAATGCGTCCATGGGACCCGCGGAGACCCTCACGCCGGTTTCATCCGACGCCGCGGCTTGCTTCAAGATCGTCACCAGTTCCTGCGACAATTTCCCCTCGGCGGCTTCGACCCGCTCCACGTCCTTCACCAACAGCTTTCGCGGCAGACCGTCGCCGGCGATGATCGAGACAATCGCAGCGTTCTCATCACGCTTGGCTGCTTCCAGAAGCTCGGCGAACAGGGGCGTCGCCGTCGAGTCAAATGCCTCGACGAGCAGATCGATCGAACCTCCGCAGATGCCTTCTTCAGCGTCCGGCGTCCCGCCCAGGTCGAAGTGGAACAAGCGACATCGCGGCTCGCCCAGCATTCGCGAGGCTTCCTCGATCATTCTCGCTTCGATCAGGCCGCCGCCCACCGTCCCAAAGGTCCGTCGGCCCTCGTCACAGACCAGCATCTTGTAGCCCACCTTGCCGGGCGTGGAGCCGACGACCGACACGACCGTGACCAACGCCACAGGCTGTCCGCCTTCGAGGGTCGCCACCGCGATCCCAAGTATCTCAAGGTTATCCATATAGTTCCTTGCTCACGGCCTTGTGATAGCCGGTCACGATCAAATCGCCGCTCGGCTGTCCCTCAACGATGGCGTAGGAGCTATTCTCCACGCCGCTGCCCTCCACGACGCCTTTGAGCGTGTAGTAGTGAATCCCCTCGATGCAACTATACGCTCCTTCGTGATGGTGCCCCTGAAAGACCGCCAGGACCCTGCCCGAGTCCTGGAGAACCTGTCGAACTTCGGGCGCGTTCTTCACATAGACCGGTCCCGTGCCGTCGAGCAACTGGTGAACAAACACAATCGTAGAGCGGTGTGATGCCGCAAGGTCCTGCCGGAGCCAATCGAGCTCATGGGGTGGGATGTTCGCGTCGGTCCAGTCGAAATTGCCGTGATCGTAGTCGCTGCCGTCGGCCCTGTAGTTGGCGTCGAGCACGACGCCGTGCAGACCTCGAACATCGAACGAATAGTAGCTGCGGCCGGGATCGACGCCGGTGTTCACGACGTGCTCCAGGAATTGCCTCTTCGAGAGGCTGTCCATGTCGTGATTGCCGAGCACGTGGTATCGCGGGCCGTTGAATCCGCCAAAAACCGTTTCGATCCTGCGAAGATGCTGGAGCGTCCTGTCCTCGACGGGCGGCCGGTCCTGATCCTTGAAGTCGCCCAGTTCGATAAGGAAATCCACCCCTTCGGCGTTCATCCGGGCCACGCACTCGGACAGCTTGTCCAGCGACTCGCGATAGAATCGCGTGCCCGCGGGCTCGGCATCCGCATAGTGGCAATCCGTGACGATCCCGAATCGTACCGGACGGCGATGGCGGGTCGAGAGATGGCCTGGAACACAGGATAGCGACCCGAGGGCTGTCCCCGCGCACGCGGCCACAGCGGATCGCAGGAACATTCTGCGACTGATCGTCCAACGGCTCGTGGATATGTCTTCGGTCATGTCAACTCACCCCTGTCTGAATGTCACGCCGGGTGGCAGCGTCGGGCCCTGCTCGTTCGTAGTGTGCCCGTAAGGGCATGTCCTCACCGCCTTGATGCCCCTGAGAGCACCGAAGATAACGCCTTACGGCGTCACTACGAGCAAGACCTGCCACACCACGCAGCGTATTCCTCGATCTCCCATTCGGGTGCCATGGCTACGCCTCGTAGCCATGCTCTGCTGCGGGCATTGAAGACATGCTTACGAGGCGTAAGCATGGCACCCATCGAATCTCGATAACTTGGGACGAGCCCAACTTGTTTGTCCGCAATCTCTCGGAAGACGCGACCCGTCACGTCCGGCTGTACCATCTCAATCAGGCGTCACGCCTGTCGCAGCGCGTCGCCGCGCATCGGCATCGAGCGAAGGCGAATGCCCGTGGCCGCAAAGACGGCGTTTCCGATGGCCGGGGCGATGGCGATAATCGGCGTTTCGCCGCCGCCGGCCGAGGGGATGTCCGTCTTGTTGATCTGGACCACGTCGATCTTCGGAACGTCCCGGAATCGCGGCACGCGATAGCCGCTGAAACCGGCGTTGAGGATCCTGCCGTTCTCGAACTGCATCTCCTCGAACAGCGCCCCGCCCAGCCCCATGATAATGCAGCCCTGGATCTGGGACGTGAGGTTCGCGGGGTTCTGGATCGGGCCGCACTCGAAGGCTTCGCAGACCTCGTTCACTTTGATCTGGCCCCGCCTGCGGTCGATCGCAACCTCCACGCAGGCGGCGACGACGGAATTCTTCTCCGTTCCGCAGGCGAGCCCCACGCCCAGTTCCGGCGTGACCTTCTTCCTGCGCTCGGACCAGTTGAAACGCTTGGCGGCTGCTTCGAGGACCGTCCGAATCCGGTCGTTGCCGAGCCGGGCCAGGCGGAAGGCCAGCGGATCGACGCCCGCCGCGGCGGCAAGCTCGTCCATGAAGGACTCGCGCGCGAAGTTGTTGCCCGTGGCCGCCAGGCACCGGTACGCGCCCTGGGCCAAAGGCGAGTCGGAACCGACGGACGCGATTCGCGTGTTCGGGACGCTGTACGGCGTGTCAATGGCCGAGCCGCCGGCGTTGATGTTGGTAAAATCCCAGGCGATGAGCGAGCCGTCGGCGTCCAGGCCCCCTTTGCACTCGATGACCGCCGCCGGTCGGAAGTAGGCCCACGTGAATTCCTCGGCCCGCGTCCAGCGCACGCAGACCGGCCGCCCGGCTGCCTTGGCCAGTCGGGCCGCCTCGATCGCGGCATCGGCGCTGTGCTTGCCGCCGAACCCGCCGCCCATGTCCGGAATGATGACCCGGACCTGGTCGTTCGAGAGGCCGAACGCACGGGCCAGATCGCCCTTCGCCCGGTACGGCCCGTCGCAGCCCGCCCACACGGTGAGTTTGCCGTCGGCCCATTCCGCCACACCGGCGCGCGGCTCCATCGGCGTGTGCTGGATGTACGCCAGCGTGTAGGTCTCGCTGAGGGTCTTGGCCGCAGCAGCGAAAGCCTGCTCGACGTCGCCCCGGGTGTTGGGACGCCCTCTGCCGGTCTGGGCGTGTTCCTTGAGGTACGCGTGAATCGTCTTGCTCGACGGGTGCGAAATCGTCTTCCTCTTGGCCGTCTCGGCTGCGGCCTCCATCGCCTTCGTCGCAACGTGCAGCGACGGCGCGGCGAACCCGACGAACTGGCCCTCCTGGACGACAACCACGTCCTTCATGGCCTTGGCCTCGGACAGGTCGATGGATTCCAGCGTGGCCCCGTAGGAGGGCGGACGCAGAACCCGGCCGTAGAGCATGTTCGGCCGAACGATGTCCGAAGGGTATCGGTGCGCGCCGGTGGCCAGATCGCGGTAGGTCGGCTTGGGGACCGACGTACCTATTACCTTCCAGTCGTCCACGGGCGTAAGCGTCACGTTGGATCGAACGCTCTGCTCGAACGCCTCGGCGACCGCGTCCCTCGACTTGGCCACGTCGGCGTACGTGAGCGTCTGCTTCGTCGCGGGGTTCGTGATCGCGCCGTCGCGGACCTGGAGCGTGGCGGCATCAACCTGCCATTGCCTGGCCGCGAGTTGAGTGAGCAACTCGCGGGCCGTGGCGGCCGCCTGGCGCATCGGAGGCACATTGTAAGGCGTGGTCCGGCTGCCGGCGGTGATGCCGTCATCGGGCACGAAGTCCGTATCGGCCATGATCAGCCGAATCCGCTCCACCGGGACGCGAAGCTCCTCCGCCGCCGCCTGGGAAAGCTGGGTCCGGGCTCCCTGCCCTTCGTCCACCTTGCCGCTCATGGCGGTGATCGTGCCGTCCTCGTTCAGAAGAATCCTCGCGGCCACGGGCGTCTGCTCGGATCGCCCCCCGCCGCGTTGGCCCCAGGCCAGGCCGTCGGTGACCGTGATCAGCAGACCCGCGCCGAGGGTCTGGAGGAATGCCCGGCGGTCCAGGGCAAATCCGGAAGGCGTATCGAGTGTCGAAACGTCCCATTTCGGTCTGACGATGGTTTCTTCATCCATGGCTCACCCCCTGCATCTTCCTGGCGGCGCGACGGACCGCGCTGGCGATCTTGACGTACCCATTGCACCGGCAGATGTTGCCGTTCATGCCCTCGACGATCTGCTCGTTGGTGGGGTTGGGATTCTCCTTCAGCAGGGCCACCACCGAGAGGATCATGCCGGGAGTGCAGTATCCGCACTGCATCGCCCCTTCTTCAAGAAACGCCTCCTGAACGGGGTGCAGCGAATCGCCCCGGGCCAGGCCCTCGATGGTCGTGATGGCCTTCTTATCCGCCTCGGCCACCGGCAGAACGCACGAGCGGGCGGGCCGGCCGTCCAGGAGAACGGTACACGCGCCGCATCGGCCCTCGCCGCAACCGTACTTCGTGCCCGTCAGGCCGAAGTCCTCGCGAAGCACGTCGAGAAGCGTACGCTGCGGGTCCGTGGTGACGGTCCTCTCGACCCCGTTGACTTTCAATGCCACCGTCACATCCATAAGCAACCTCCGTCGAGTTGTTACCGACAATCTTCCCAAGCCGGGCGGGCCCGGCCCTCGTGAAGCGCATTGTAATGGACCGCCCCGCCTTCAAACAGCCTTTTCTTGACGGGCCATCGAGTCCAGAAGCGAGAAAAGCAGTGCCCGCGTTCGCTCGATCCGATCGAAGCCCGCGAGGATGCGGTCCGGGTCCTGAATGAACGGCGCGTTCACCAGCTCGCTGCCGCAGTGGGCGAGCATGCTGCGAATGCTGTCCGCCGTGTATTCCAGATGAAACTGGAGGCCGACAACGCGCCCCGCGTACTCGAATGCCTGATTGGAGCAGGCCTCGCTTTCCGCGATTCGCCTTGCGCCCGGCGGGATGTCGAACGTGTCGCCGTGCCAATGGAAAGCCGTGAATTCGGCCGGCATGGCCTGGAAGAGACGGGAATCCCGAGCCTCGGGAGTCAGCCGGACCGGGAACCATCCGATCTCGATCTGAGAATTCTGAGTCACCCTCGCGCCCAGGACATCGGCCAAAAGCTGCGCCCCGAGGCAGACCCCGAGGATCGGAACGCCCGCCGTGACGGCCCGTTCGAGAAACGCCTTCTCCTTCCTGAGCCAGGGGTGATCCCGATGCTGGTAGACGTTCATCGGGCCGCCCATGACCGCGAGCAGGCCGATCTCGGCCGCGTCGGGCAGCGGCTCATCCTGGTAGAGGCGAGTCCTCGTCACGGCGTGCCCGTGCTCTCGGCCCCAGACCTCGATGTTCGCCGCATCCTCGAACGGCACGTGTTGCAGGTAGTGGATTCTCATCGGTTGTTCCATTCTCCCCTTCGAACAGGTACTTCACGGCGTGGGCCTTGAACAGGCACCAGATCCGCTTGCCCGGCGTCAGTTCCAGGCCGGCGGCCGAACAGTACGTGACATCGACGAACAGATCGGTCCCGATATCCACGCAGCACAAGACGCGATCCCCGTGCCGCACGAGCGACTTGACGCAGCCGGCGATCTGATTCTGCGCCGAGATGTACTCCGCCGGGGCGAGCGACAGGATCACATCCTCCGGCCGAAGCGTGGCCGTCAACTCGCCGCCCACCGCACATTTCGCCAGCGGGCCCCGAATGAGCCGGCCCTGGCTGTCATCCGCCGCCGAGCAGAGCGTGATGCCGTCCACCGATTGAGATTGCGAGACCCGCAGCCGCAGCAGGTTGACGATCCCGCCGGGATGAAGCAGCCTCAAAGCACTCGGATCGTGCAGGAGCTTGCGGAAATGGCCCTCCGCGATGCATCTGCCGCCGTCCAGGAGAAGAAGGTGATCGGTCAGATACAAGAGCTGATGCAGCTCGTGGCTGACGACGAGGACCGGCAGATCGAGTTGCCGAGCCACGCGGCGCAGCATGGGCAGCAGGTGCGACTTGCGTCCGGCGTCCACCGCCGAGACGGGCTCATCCAGCAGCAGCAGCCGGGGAGCCGCGAGCAACGCCCGGCCCAGGGCGACGCGCTGACACTCGCCGCCGGAGAGCGTCGAAACCTCGCGATCCATCAGGGCGTCGAGTTCGAGCATGTCGGCCACGCAGGCCAACTCAGTGGACGCCAGTTTCCGCGCGAACTTGAGATTGCCGCGGACACTCAGGTGCGGGAACAGCCGATTGTCCTGGAAGACCAGGCCGATGCGCCGGCGGTGCGCCGGCACGAACGTGCGCGAGGAGCCGTCGAACAGGACTTCGCCATCGAGGGCGATCCTGCCCCGGCCGGGCCTGCGCAAACCGGCCAGCGTGTGAAGCAGTGTCGTCTTGCCGGCGCCGGAAGGCCCGAAGACCCCCAGCATTCCGGCCTCGACGCGGCAATCGCACTGGAGCCGAAAGCTCCCCAGGTTCAGCTCGATATCGATCTCAAGTTGCATGGTTCGCCCGCATCGACCCTTTCGCCCTCCTGGCCAACAGTTCCGAGGCCGCCACCGCAATCAGCGAGATCGCAATCGAGAAACCGACAAGTCGCACGACGGATGCCTCGCCGGAGGCGGTCTGCAGATGCGAATAGATCGCCAGAGGCAGCGTCCGGCCTTGGCCCTCGATGCTGCCGACGAAGACCGCCGTGGCGCCGAACTCACCGAGACTGCGTGCGAAAGCGAGGATCAGGCCGCTGACGATGCCGGGCAGCGACAAGGGAATCGTCACCCGCCAGAACGTCCGGACCGGTCCGGCCCCGAGCGTCCGAGCGGCCTCCTCCAGCCGGCGGTCCACCAATTCCATCGCCACTCGCACCGAGCGGACCATCAGCGGCAGCGCCATGACCGCCGCCGCGACAACCGCGCCGTTGAGCGTGAAGGCCAGCTCGATGCCGAGAGTCCGATGCAGCCAGCGTCCTGCAAGCCCATTGTTGCCCAGCAGAACGAGCAGCAAATACCCCGTCACGACCGGCGGAATGACAAGCGGCGCATGGACGAGCGTCTCGACCACGGCCTTGCCCCAGAAGTCCCTTCTCGCCAGCACGTACGCCAGCAGTATCCCAGGGACCGCCAGCACCACCACGCACCCGGTCGCGACCTTCATCGACGTGAGAATCGTGGTCCACTCCTCCGATGTCGGCAGCCAGCCGTTTGTAGTGACGCCGCGAGGCGTTTCCGGATATCCCCTTACGGGCACACTACGAACGGGCTCCGCCTGGCGAGTCCCATCAGGCGCGTCGAACCCGTATGATGCCAGAACTGTGCCGGCTTGCGGGCTCGTCAGGAATCGGATGAAACCCTCGGCTTCGGGCCGGCCGGTCCGCAGAGCTGCGATCTGAAAGGCGATCCGCTCGTGCGACCGTTCCGGGAAGACTTCCACCATGCGGACCCGCTTGGAGAACCACGCATCCGAGCGGTAGACAATCCCCGCGGCGACCTGCCCCGCCTCCACGAGCCCGAGCGCCTCGCGCACCGTGCTGCAATTCACGATCCGCGGCGTCAATGCCTCATAGCAGCCGAAGTGCTCCAACGCCTGTTTCGCGTACATCCCCGCGGGGACATGAACCGGGTCGCCGATCGCGACTCGACCCTCGATTGCACGCAGAGTGCGCTGTGTACACCATTGTCCACCTTCGACATGCTGCTCGGCGGGCACAGCCCACTCCGCATCCGTGGACGCGGGCACAACCAGAACCAGTCGATTGACGGCCAGGTCCCGCCGCGTGCCGGGCGAGAGCAGGTCCCGCCGCTGAAGATAATCCATCCACTCCGGACTCGCGGAAACGAAGACATCCGCGCGGGCCCCGGCCTCGATCTGACGAGCCAGCGTCGAGCTGGCGCCGAACGCGCGATCGACGCGAACACCGGCCCGCTTCTCGTACTCCGCGCAGAGAGCGGTCATCGCATCGGTCGCACCGGCCGCCGCGAAGACCGTCAGCGTCGGCTTTTCCGCGGCCTGCCCCGCTGCCGCGCGACACAACAGCGTCAGCAGCAGGAACCCGGCTATCGCCCGCTCGATATGGATTCGAATCCTGTCCACGCGGTCTACGATACCACAGGCAGGCCGGCCAAACAACCGCCGCTTCGCAGCGTGGGCGTCCCGCCCATGAGTAGCACGGCCGCGAGCGGCCGTGAGCCGCTCGTAGGGTGGGTTCTTAACCCCCGCGGGAACACGCGCCGACAGAGAAACTACTGCGACCATGGCAAGACAGTGAATCGCCGCGGCAAGAACCTCGGTCTGGGTGCCATGCTTACGCCTCGTAAGCATGCTTTCGAGGACATGGCTACGAGGCGTAGCCATGGCACCCAATCACCAAATTCGAATAGTCGCAGTAGTACATTCTCCTCACGGGCAGGATGCCCGTGCTACTTGGACGTCCCCACGACGGGCCAGCCGTCGGCGCTCCAGGTCAGCGGGCGGATCGCGTACATCGACGTGCCCCGGCGGGTGCCGCCGTTGTAGTAGTGCATCCCGAGCCAATACTTGTCGCCTTCCTTCAATATGCCGGCGTGGCCGGGGCCGATGAACGGGCCGTCGGTGTCGAGCAGGAGCGTGCCGCCTCCTTCGAGCATGTCCTTGTCCTCCTTGTCGAGGTAGGGCCCGGTGATCTTCGGACTGCGGCCGATCCGCATGTTGTACGTGCTGTTCAGACCCCGGCAGCACATGCCCCAGTTGAGGAACAGGTAGTAGGCACCCTTGTGATGGTAGATGAACGGGGCCTCGATGGAATCGTAGTGAGCCAGCGCGTGGATCGGGGAATCGGGCGCGATCCGCAGGCCCGTGGCCGGGTCGAGCTGGATCAGCTTGATGCCGCCCCAGAACGAGCCGAAGGACATCCACAGGTTGCCCTCGGCATCCTGCGTGACCGCCGGGTCGATGGCGTTGAAATCGTCGCGTGGGCTCGACTGGACCACGATGCCGCCGTATTTCCACTCGTACGCCGGGTCGCACGGATCCAGCGTGGCATTCGTCGCCACGCCGATGGCCGAGGTGTTCTTGCCGAAGGTCGAGACGGAGAAGTACAGCAGATACCGGTCGCCCAGGTGGATCACGTCCGGGGCCCAAAAGTCCAGCCCGCTGCGATTGCCCGGCACCGCCTCGGCGGCCCATGCCGGCGGCTGCGTGAACGTCTGCGGTCCGCGGTCCCAGGTGACGAGGTCCCTGGAACGGAAGCTGGGCGTGCCCCGGCCGGTGCAGAAGATCCAGTATTCGTCCTTGCACCGGGCGATCGTGGACGGGTCGTGGACGCGAATGCCGCGGTCGCCCATCTTTTGCAGGAAGGCTGCAACGTTCGGATCGACAGGCGGCTCCGGCGGCCGCTCCCCTCGGGAACCGGCGGGCTGGGCCCACGCTGCCGCTGTCGCCGCGACGATGGCACATAAAATCACGATAATCCGAGAACAAGTCATAGTCTTCATAAGGACCTCATGCAAATCACTGTGGTTGCGTCCTCGTTCGTAGTGACGCCGTAAGGCGTTTCGTAGCACGGGCATCCTGCCCGTGAGTAGCATGGGCGTCCCGCCCATGAGTCTCAGGGGCATCCTGCCCCTGTGTTGCCACGGGCAGGATGCCCGTGATACTCACGGCCGGGACGGCCGTGCTACGAAACGCCTTACGGCGTTACCACGAACAATCTGTCATTTGATTTCTCATTTCTCCAGGGCTGCCGAAAGACGCAGGACGGTCAACGAGTTGGCCGGGAAGGTCGCGGGGAACTTCGGGCCCGCGACCGCCATCTCCGACTCCACCGGCACGACCACGTTCGGATTGTCCAGCGTGTTCTCCGCGTTGGCGTCGGCGTGGCCGACCGTGACGACTCTGGCCTTGTCGCCGAGCTTGGACAGGCCCTTGAGGCTGATCGTGCCGGTGACCCCGGCCGGCGTCGGATTGACGATCTTCACAATCAACTCGCCCCGCCTGCCGTCCAGACCGGCCAGGGCGTAGAGCTGCTGAACCTTCGCCGGCTGCGACGGCCCCTGATCCCCTGCCCGCCGGCCGCGCGAGGCACGAACGCCCGCCAGTTCCACCTCGGGCGCCTCCACCTGCGTCTGGAGCACCACGTCGGGCTGATGGGTCGCAAAGACCTTCTGCACCTGGTACGACGAGCGGCCCACGCATCGCGAGCTGTCCAGCAGGATCAGGTTCACCGGCCAGTCCCGCTTGTTGACGTTCTCGAACAGCGGCGCATACGAGCACATGACCACGACATCGGCGTTGCGCTCCATGTTCAGCATGAAAACGGTCTCGGCCAGCGCGCCGAGGAGACTGCCCGTGCCGACGCCGCGATTGACGGCGTACTCGCCGACGTAGATCTTCGGCCCGTTGCGGTCGGCATTGTCGTAATGATTGGCCAGGTTGAAGAATCGCGAGGGATCGACATAGAAATGATCGTCCACGATCTCGACGGGCTTATCCGCCATCCGCACGTCGGCGATGGTGATGACCTTCGGATACTTCGCCTTGATCGCGTCGTAGAAGATCTTGTAGTGCTTCTCGTAGTCCGGCCCGCTGTTCTCGTTGCCGATCTCGACGTACTCGAGTTTGAAAGGCTCCGTCCTGCCGTTGGCGGCTCGCCTGGCTCCCCACTCGCTCGTGGCCGGGCCCAAGGCATACTCCAGGGCATCGAGCGTGTCCTGCACGTAGAACGGTAACTCGTCCTCGGAGGCGATCTGGGCGGGCCGGCGGGCCTGGCAGCTCATGCCGACGTTGCAGACGTACATCGCCTCGGACCCCAGATCCTCGGCCAACTGGAGGTACTCGTGATAGCCCAGGCCGTAGGTGCTGTAGTAGCCCCAGAGGTTGAAATCGCCCTTGCGCTGGGCGATGTCGCCGACCGAGTCCTTCCAGCGGATGCGATTGTACAGCGTGACGCCCTCGACGACGCAGCCGCCGGGGAAGCGCAGAAAGCCCGGTTTCATGTCCGCGAGCATCTGGGCGACGTCGGGACGCATGCCGTTGGGCCAGTTCTTGAAGGTCTTTCGCGGGAACAGCGACACGACGTCCAGCCACATCGTAACCGGCTCGATGGCCTTGATGACCAGTCGGCACCTGGGATCGGAGGCGTTGGCGTGCAGGCCGAGCGTGTACTTTCGCCATTGGCTGGGACTTTCGCCTGCGTCCGGGCGAGGCGGGCCGAAGTCGCCCCGGCCGATCTCCGGGATCGTCACGCGGGCGCAGACCTTGTCGCCCGTTTCGCTTTCCAGGGAGAAGACCAGTCCAACGCCTCGGTTGCCCTCGGTTCGGGCGTAGAACGTGGCGTCGTACCACTCGCCCGCCTGGACGTTGATGCCCCAGTACCCGCTGTTGACGACGCCGCAGCGCGTGGCGGGCTTGGCCACGATCAGTTTCAGGGAGTGCGGATTGCGGTCGTTGAGAGGATTGGCCGCGTCGATACCCATCGAGCCCTCGGCCCCGCCCTCAGCGAGGAACGACCAGCCGGGCAGATCGTTCTGGAACCACTTGCGGGTCCGCCAGCCCATCGGCGTGATGACACTGTCGCCCTCGACCCGCCAGCCCTCGGGGACGGTGCCGGCCTCCATGTCGCGGTTCTGGACCAGCTCGGCGTACAGCCCGCCGTCGCCGGCATGGTTGATCTCCTCGAAGAAGATGCCGTACATCTCCGGGCTGACCGGCCGCATCGGCCCCGCGGCATCGACGGTAATCACCGGCCCGGCCGCATTCTCCGCCGCCACGGCCGCCGCCGAAGCCGCCAAGCAAAGGACACACACGATCGTTGGGATTCGCTTTCGCATCGTGACCTCCTTACTCCCCAGGATTTTGGTGTGCGAAGCACACCCTACCGCTGTCGCCGAGCAGGAGACAGCCTTTTGCCGCCCGGAAATGGTCTTTCGCATCGAAAGGGCGATAGCGGTAGGGTGGGCTCGGCCCACCGATTTCCTTACTTCGGCGTCTTCAGGATCGCGCAGCCGAAGATGCCGCCGGCGGTCATGCCCGGATGGGCCTGGAACTTCACCGTCACGGTCGCCTTGTTCGCGATCAGATCCTTCGGCAGAGAATACGCCTCATCGTAGAATGTGCCGGGACGGTTGTTCTCGAGTTTCAGCGTGGCGAGCTTGACGTCGTCCACGAGGATGTCGAACTCGCGTCCGCCGGCGTCGCTGCCCCATAAGCCGATCCGCAACTCCTGGGGCGTTTCCGGCTGGACCTTGAGATCGTACGAGAACCAGCCGCCGTCGCTGGCTTGCCGCCAGGAACGCCCGAAGTGAAGCCCCTTGGCCGTTCGCTCGCCCTTCATGCCGTGGGCCCACTCCGAGCGCGGGTCGCCGATCTCGACCTCATCGACCGTTCGTGATTTCAGATCGGCCCGGACCTTCTCCTCGGCGACGTAGGCGGCGTGTTGGGGGCTGCCCTTGTGGAACGCCCGCCAGTAAACCGCGTACCGCTCGCCGAAGAGCTGATGGTAGGGAACCAGCGTGATGTCCTTCAGCAATCCGACCGTGCGGAACACTGGCGGGTTGTCCGCCACCTTCTCGATGCACTGCGTCAGGTCGTCGCTCGCGGACAGCAGGACCGGTGTCTCAGCGACCTGGTCCAGCGGGAACCGAGACCACTGGTCCTTCAGGTAGACCAGATCATCCGTCAGTCCCTCGCCGCCCAGCTTGCCGGACAGAACGAGCGGGCCGTAGAGAAAGGCCACGAGCGACTTATCGTCCGGCATCGGGGCGACGTGCAGGCTCATGGGCATCGCGATATCGAGCCGGTCCCCATCCGCCCAGGTTCGACGGATCACCATGTAACGCGAACGATTCACCTCGATCTTGAGCGGCTCGCCGTTCAATTTGACCGTGACGCCTTTGGTCGCCCAGGCCGGGACGCGGACGCGGAGCGAGAACTCCTTCGGCTGATCCGTGTGAATCGTCAGCGAGGTGGCCGATTCGTCGGGCCATTGCGTCTGCTGGCGGATGCGAACTCCCTTGTCGCGCCAGCTCAGCTCCGAGGCGATGAAGAGGTTCACGAAGACGCCTTCGTCGTCGTGGTAGTAGATCGTGTCGCCGTACTTGGCGTGGTTCTCCATGCCGCTGCCGGTGCAGCACCAGAAGCAGTCGGTCGGCCGGTTGTAGACTTTCCAGCGGCCGGGGGCCAGCGTGACGAAGTACATCATCATGCCCGTCTTGGGGTCCTGCGTGCTCAGGATGCTGTTGAAGAGAGCCTTCTCGTAGTAGTCCATGTACTCGGCCCGCGGTTCCCAGGAGAACAGGTGCCGAGTGAGCTTGAGCATGTTGTAGGTACAGCAGGTCTCCTGCGTGTGGTCGCCGAGTTCCATCGCCAGTTGGTCGGGGTCGGTCCGCCAGTGCTCGTCGTTGCTGGTGCCGCCGGTGCAGTAGCAGCGATGGCCGACGACCTGATGCCAGAAGTAGTGGGCGATTCGGCGGTCCTCGTCGTTGCCCGTCACTTCATACTGCCTCGCGGCGCCGATCATGTTGGGGATGAAGGAGTTAACGTGCTGGCCCTTGAGCCGGTCCTGTCCCGCGGCCAGCGGCTCGATGTAGGTCCGCTGCACGAATCGGCGGGACAAGGCCA
>Ga0209347_1002795_pt1 | contig 22063 bp, 21 predicted proteins | sample AutmiccommuBRH23_FD_187382 | JGI IMG/M metagenome (GOLD analysis project Ga0209347, IMG submission 187382) | Deep subsurface microbial communities from Mt. Terri, Switzerland - Autotrophic microbial communities BRH/23 (SPAdes) (version 2) | ecosystem: Environmental > Aquatic > Deep subsurface >...
GCCGCCGCGGTTGTAATCGCTGTTGTCCAGGCTTTCGGTCAGGCCATAGCGCGACTGCAGCCGCACCTGTGGAATCGCCGCAGACTTCGCGATCAGAACCCGCAGGTCCGAAACGGTCACCTCGTGCTGGGCGCGCAGAATATCCGGGTGACTGCGCATCGCAGCCGCCTGCGCCGCCGCAAGCGATGCCGGACGCGCCGGCAGCGCCGGTGGCACGGCCAGCGCATTGGCATCACGGCCCACGGCAAAACGATAGAAGGCCCGCGCCTCGGCCAGATCGCCTTCTGCCTGCGCCAGAAGCGCATTGGCCCCGGCCAGACGCGCCTCGGCCAGCGCCACATCGGTGCGCGTGACCTCGCCCACCTCGAAGCGGTCCTGCGCCGCACGCAATTCCTGCGTGATCACGCGCACGTTGTTGCGCCGCAGCGCCACGATCTCGGTATTCGAGCGCACATCCATGAAGGCCTGCACGGCCTGCAACAGGATGTTCTGCTCCACCTCGATCAGGGCCTGTCGCGTCGCCAGCACGGACTCCTTGGCAATGTCCACGCCCATGCGCGACCGGCCACCATCGAACAGCAGGATGTCCGCCGACAGCCCCAGCGACCCGCTGGTATCGTCGGTGCTGCGAATCCCTGTCAGCGACGACCGCGCATCGCTATCGCTATAGGTCACATCCGCCGACCAGCCGATGATCGGGCGCAGCGCCGACAGGGCAACGCCCACATCCTCATCCGCCGCCCGCAGCAAGGCCCGGTTCTGTTCCAGCAGACCTGAATTGTTGTAGGCCCCCGCCAGCGCATCGGCCAGCGTATCTGCCAGCGCCGCCGCAGGGGCACCCAGGACCAGCAGACCGGCAATCATGCCCGCCACAAAGCGCGAACCCCGCGCCTGTTTGGGGGTCCCGCCCGCCGTCTTGCCTGTGCTCTTGATCCTGCTCATCGCTCTGTCCCGCTTTGTCTGCAATTCGAATTGCTATTCTCTACGTCCCAGCGCGCTCATTCCGTCACAGACTGAACGCCATCCGTCTTTCAAAACCGGCCAGCACGGGGGCGCTGGCATTGAAGGCAAAGCGCCAGCTGATCCCGCCATCCAGCTTATAGCCGATGCGGACCACACCCAGCGCGCCCTCCATGAACAGACAGGCGATCCGCCCGCCCTCTTTCAATTGTTCCAGCAACCCGGCCGGCAGATCCGCCACGGCACCCTGAATCATGATCGCGTCATAGGGTCCGTGCTGGGGCGCGCCCTCATGCAACGGGCCCTGATGCAGGATCACATTGTCGGCCCCCTCGCGGGACAGGATCGCCTGCGCCTCATCCGCCAGATCGGCGTCGCTCTCGACACCGACCACCGCCTCGGCCAAACGCGCGATCACCGCTGCCGAATAGCCAAGCCCGCAACCGATATCCAGAACCAGATCGTTGCGTTGCACGTCCAGCGCATCCAGCATCTTGGCCAGCGTGCGCGGCTCCAGCATCAGCCGGCCCCGTCCCAGGTCAAGGTTCTCGCCCACATAAGCCGCCTCACGCAGGCTGGCAGGCACGAATTCCTCACGCGGGATCGACAGCATTGCCTCGATGATCGGAAATTTCGTCACATCCGAGGGGCGGATCTGCGTATCCACCATCGTGGTGCGGCGCGCGGCATAGTCGGTCATCAGCTAAACTCTTCTGTTCAGTCTCTTGCCAGTCTTTTGTCACATCAGCGTAGGCTGGGCAACGGGAATGCGGCAGCCTGTCCGATCTGCCGCAGCCCCGTTGCATCTTCACCCAACCAGAGGTCTTGCAGCGCACCGCGTTATCCGTTACGAGCAGGCGCATCTCAGCGGCGGGTTGGCGGAGAGGTTACGCAGCGGATTGCAAATCCGTGTAGACCGGTTCGATTCCGGTACCCGCCTCCAGAAATATCCCTTTTCCCCATGATGTCCGGGCCGCAAGCCCCCTCGCGCATCTGGCACAAGGCCACAGGCCTGCGCACGGGACGGGCCATGATGTCTTGCCGAAACTGTGGCAACGCAGCACGGCCGCAACAATCCTGCCACATATCGAAAAAGGCGCGCGTGATCCCGCCTAAACATTTTTTCGACTTGTTCGTTTGGCCTATATTGGTTGAGCTGGCCCTCGGAGTGGCGCTACTCATACAGACTCGAGGGAATATTCGCGCGCATGGGCACAACTGTGGATATCAGCCTGCTTGTCGGGGTCGCGGCGGCCTTGACGCTGATCTCGCTCATCCTGCTGATCTATCTGTGGCGCACGACACCCGCACAATTCCGGCGCCGGACGCTGCTTTACGGCACCAGCACACTATGCCTGCTGGCGGCGGTTCTTGGCGTGCTGCTCAGCGGCACCGATACATTCGTGCTCAGCGCCACGCTGATCGTGGGCGGGGCGCATTTCGGGATTCTCTCGGCCTATCTGGCCTTCCGGCAGGATGCGCGCAAGGCGCTGGACTGGCGGATTCTCGTGCTGATTTCCGCGGGGCTCTGTCTGGCGCAGACCGTGCTGGCCCTCGCCACCCATGACATCGCCCTGCTGATGATCAGCTCGTCGCTGGTGAACATCGCCTTCTGCATCTTTGCCGTCTGGGATCTCATGCGGCTGGCCCATGCAAGGCTACGTCTGCTGGCCTTTCTGGCCTCCCTGCCCTTCGTACTGATCGGGCTGTGCTACCTGCTGCGACTGGTACTCGTGACGATCGTGCAGGATGGCGCGCTGGCGATGATGAGCACGGCCGTGATCGCCTTCATGCTGGGCGTCTCCTCGATGCACTGGGGCTTTGTCCTGATCCTCGATCGCGACGCATGGCTGATCGGGCAACTCAAACAGGCCCGGCGCATGACGGAAACCCTGTCGCAGCAACGCACCCGCGCCTTCGCGCAGATCAACCACGAGATCCGCACCCCGCTGAACGGAATTCTGGGCCTGTCCGAACTGCTCAAGCCGCACCTGCCCAAGGGCGAGGGGGCAGAACTGCTGAAAGAATTGCAAAGCTCGGGCAACCTGCTGCTTTCGATCGTCAACGAGGTGCTCGATTTCTCCAAGGCCGAGGCCGGCCATGTCCAGCTTGAGGCAATGCCCCTCGACATCAGCGACGTGCTGCGCGCGGCCACCACGCAATATCGCCGCATCGCCCGCAGCAAGGATGTGGGGCTGGACCTGCATATCTCGCCCGATCCCTTTCCGGCCGTCATCGGTGATCCCACCCGGCTGAACCAGATCTTCCACAACCTGCTCAGCAATGCGCTGAAATTCACCCATGCCGGCAAGATCGAGGTCAGTTTGACCCATCTGCCGCAAGAAGGGGTCGAGATCACGATCAGCGACAGCGGAATCGGCATGACCGACGAACAGGTCGCCTCGCTCTTCGTGCCGTTCCAGCAAGCCTCGGTCGAGACGACGCGCCATTACGGCGGCACGGGTCTGGGGATGAGCATCGTGCGGATGCTGGTCGATGCGATGCAGGGCGAGATCCGCGTCAGCAGCCAGCCGGGTCAGGGTACCGCCATCACCCTGATCCTCCCCCTCCCCGAGACACGGCTGGAACAGGACAAGGATCTGCCCGCCGCGCCTGTCGATCTGCCCGGCCTTGACGCACGTCTGGCAATCCTCTGTGTGGATGACGATCCGATCAATCGCATGGTGCTGGAAGCCCTGCTCAAATCCTTCGGCGTGCAACCCGTAGTGGCCGAGGACGGGCCCGAGGCGATCCGCCTTGCCGGGATGCAGCATTTTGACGCCTATCTGGTCGATATCTCGATGCCCGGCATGGACGGGATCGAAACACTCCGGGGTCTGCGCCAGACCGAGCGCGCCGACGCGCACCCCCGACCGCTCGCCATCGCGACCACGGCCAATGTGATGGAACAGGACGTCCGTTCCTATGCGACGCTGGGGTTCGACGGCTACCTGTCCAAACCCATCCTGCGTCACGATCTGGAAAAGATCCTGCTCACGATCCTGCAACCCGCCGCATAGCGACCGCGATCAAGCGGCAAGACCGCCCGTCAGTCCGCTCCCACGAACCGCGCCAGCTTGCCCAGCGTCTGCAAACCCAGTTCGACCGCGCCGAACCCCTTGGCCTGCTGGAACTCCGCCTGCGTGCTGAACACCATGGCCAGAAGCACCTCGGTTTCCCCGTCGCGCTCGGTGAACCGCGCCCAGGCATCCGCATGTTTCGGCCCGTCCTCGCCCCAATGCAGCGCATAGCTGATCCACTCTTCGGGACGCACCGCGCCATAGATGTGATGGTTCGGATAAACCGTCCCATCCGGGCCGATCATGTCAAAGACCCAAGCCCCGCCCGCGCGCAGGTCGATCCGCGTGGTCCGACAGGAAAACCCCTCCGGCCCCCACCACAGCGGCAGCGTCTCGGGGTTCATCCACGCCCCCCAGACCAGCTTGCGCGGTGCCTTGATCACGCGGCGCAGCAGCATCGTCCGCGCGGCCACCCCGGCCAGATTGTCCAGCCCGGCATCGAAACCCTGCCGGTAGCCGTCGGCCATATCTTCGGCCAGGGACGCAAGCTGCACGGTCACGTTGATCCGGCTGCCCTCTCCCGCCGCGCTGATCTCGGCCGTCACCAGCGCCGCCGATTGCGTCACGCCCTCGCACAGGATCACTTCCGAATTCACGCTCAGATGCGGCGCGGCGACTTCCAGCCAGCCAATCTCACAGCGGATGTCGGGCTGCCCAGCCACCTTGCACAGCGACACCTCGCGCCCGCCCACCCGCGTGTCGGCCTCAAGGAATTCCACGCGGACCGAGGGCGCCGGGGCCGCCCAGATCGCGCGGGCCGCAGGCGCGCTCCATGCCTGCCAAAGCGTCGCCGCAGGCACCGCCACCTCGCGCGCAAAGGTCAGCGTCGCAAAGCGCCCGCTCATGCCATCAGCCCTTTGGCATAGGCGTCCAACTGCGTGGCGACAGTGCCCCAGCCGTCGAAAAAGCCCATATCCTCGTGGGATTTGCGGCTGTCGGGATGGCGATGCCGCGCAATCGCCGTATAAAGCGTGCCACCACCCGGCGCATCCGCCAGCAGCAGGATCGCGGTCATGAACGGATCGGGCGCGGGCTTCCAGCCTTCGGTATAGGCATCGGTAAAGACCAGCTTTTCCTGCGGCACCACCTCCAGATAGACGCCGCGGTTGTCCATCACATGGCCGTCCACATCGAATGTCGTGTTGAACCGCCCACCGACGCGCAGGTCGATATCCACTGCCGTCACCTTGTGCGGCGCAGGAATGAAGAAATGCGGGATATGCGCGGGCATGGTCCAGCACGCCCAGATCAGATGGCGCGGGGCCGCCAGCGTCCGGGTAAAGCTCAGGTCGGTCTCGGGGTCCAGTGTCAGCTCCGGCGTCATGTCTCGCCCTCCTTCACAAGTTGCATCACATAGGCGTCCAGCCGGTCCAGCCGCGCCTCCCAGATGGCACGCTGCGCGTCCAGCCATGTGCGCATCGGCACCAAAGCCTCGGGCACGATGGCGCAGGTCCGCACGCGCCCGTCCTTGGCCGTGGCGATCAGCCCCGCCTCCTCCAGAACGGCCAGATGCCGCATCACGGTCGGCAACCGCAGCCCGGTGGGTTCCGCCAAGGCCGAAACCGGCGCAGGCCCCTCCGCCAGACGCGTCAGGATCGCCCGACGTGTCGGGTCCGCCAGCGCGTGGAACAAGAGTGAGAGGTCAGGATCATGCTTAGCCATATGACTAACCATGACACAAACCGCGCCGCGCGCAACAGATACTTTGTCAATCGGCTAAGTTTTACCCAAGCCCCTCACGGCAGGGGCGACACCCCGATCACCACCGGATGCAACGCCAGAGCTACAAGATAAAGGGCAATCCCCGCCGCGCCGCGCCAGATCACAGACCGCTCCCACACCGGCCCGGGCCGCAGCCCCGCCCGCAACGCCGCCCATTGCCCGCCCATCTCGCGCTGACGACGCCGGTCGATCAACCGCTGCCCCAACAGGGCAAAGCCCGCAAAGACCCCGAACAGGATCACATGCGCCAGATCCCCATTCGGCACCAGATGCGCCCCCGCCCAGATCGCCAGCGCCACCAGCAGCGGATGCCGCATCCAGCCGACAATCCCGGCCCGCGCCGGATCGAACCGCCCGTTCTCCGCCCCACCAAAGGAAAACGGGTTGGGTCGCCTGATGGCCAAGGCAATGATCAGGCAGACCGGCAGCATCGCCACCAGCGGCACATAGGCCTGCCACGGCGCCCATCCCCACAGCGGCACATGGGGCGCCCGCCCCGCCGCCCCGATCAGCCAGACCAGCACCGCCAGAGACAGCACCGAATAGGCCAGCGTGAATCCCTGCGGCCCCAACCGCGCCACCAGCCACGGCTTCACCGGCGGGCGCACCGGCACGGCATGCGACAGCAGAAAGACGGCAAAGGCCGCGCCATACTCGCCCCAGCCCATCGCTCAGCCCCGCGCCAGAGGCCGCAGATGCAGCCCGCCATAGATCACCGCGAACAGGCCGAACGCGCCCAGCCACCCGGCCCCGGCCAGCATGTGCAAGGCACCCGCCTGCGCCGGCATAACCCCCGCCGCCAGCCGCGCCACAACGGACAGGATCATCAAGGCATAGATCGCCTGCGTCCCGCGCCCTGCCGTCAGCACCTGCCCGGAATGGCCCAGCGTGGCCCGCGTCATAACCGCCAGCGTCATCACCCCGACCGCCCCCGCCATCCACAGATGCTGCGCCGCTGCCAGCCCCACCACACCCGGCCACAGCAGCGCCGCGCCCAGCCCCAGCGCCCCCAGCGGCACGAAAGCATACCCCGCATGCAGCACCCAGACCAAAGGCTCGGCCCCGGTCCTGTCCCCCGCCCAGCGCGCCATCCGCAACAGATGCACCAGCCCCGCGACGCTCAGCGCCACACCGGTGATCCGCGCCGCAGGCCAAAGCACCCACAGGATCAGCGCCCCCAACAGCACCAGCAGGGCCAGCTTGTCGAACCGCTGCATCGGCGGCGCAGGCAGACGCCCCGCCCCGCGCTTGACCAGCCAGTTGCGCGTAAAGGACGGCACCACCCGCCCGCCGATCACCCCGATCATCATGATCGCCGCCCCCAGCGCAATCCGCAGACCCATACCCTGCGCCGGCATCCCGCCCTGCGCCGCCTCCCAGTGAAACACCGCATTGCCCAGCGTGAACACCGTCAGCATCGCCAGCACGATCAGATTGCGCCAGTTCCGCCCCGCGATGATCTCGCGCGCCAGCACCAGAGCCAGCGCCACCGGAAAGGCCAGATCGGCCAGCGCCACCAGCAGCGGCGACACCCCCTCCGAGACACTGACAGCCAGCCGCCCCAGCAGCCACAACACCGCCAGCCCGCCCAGCGGCCAGCCCACGATGGGCAGACGCCCTGTCCAGTTGGGCACCGCCGTCAACAGAAACCCGGCAATGACCGCCCCCAGATAGCCGAATAGAAAGGCATGCGCATGCCAGCTCACCGGATCAAATGCCGTGGGCAGGGCCAGATGCCCGCTCAGCATCGGAATCCACAGCCCCATCGCCAGCAACGCCCAAAGCCCGGCTCCAAAGAAAAAGGGCCGGAACCCATAGGTCAGCAGGGCAGGCCCCTGCCAGGCGCGCATCTGTGCCGCTGTGGTCGTCATGGGATCGGGCCTTTCTGTCAAAGGGCGCGTCCTGCACCCGGCCTTGGTGAATTGGTATTTGATTTACGCAATAAACCCGGCTAATACGCATTGCAATTACCAAATCAGCGGAGCGACCATGCGCCTCACCTCCTTCACCGATTTCGGTCTGCGCGCCTTGATGCGGATGGCCAGCGCGCCGGATCGCGCCTTCTCGACGGCGGATCTGGCGACGGAATTCGGCGTCTCGCGCAACCATCTGGCCAAGGTCATGTCCACCCTCGCGGCCGCCGGTCTCCTGATCACAAGGCGCGGCGGCGGTGGCGGCGCGATGCTGGCCCGCCCGGCCGATACCATCCGCCTTGGCGATGTGGTGGCCCTCCTCGAAGCCGATCAGGCGCTTGTCGAATGTTTCGCCGCAAGCGGCGGCGCCTGCACCCTGACCCCGCACTGCCGCCTCAAATCCCGCCTCTCCCGCGCCGAGGCCGCCTTCATCGCGGACCTCAACACCAGCACCCTGGCCGATTGCGCCTATCACCCTGCTTGATCCCCGCAGGGTTGCCGCACAGCGCCTTGCCCCGGCCCGCCCTTCGGTCTTTAACGGGCGGCACAGCGACAGGCGCGCGACTCAACAGGCCGCGCGGGAACGGGCCAAGGGGGCAGCACAGTGCTATTCTTCACCATCTGGCCCCTCTTTGCCCTGATCTGCCTGGGCTATGTCCTTGTCCGGCGCGGCTTTCCCGATCCGGGCTTCTGGCCCGCCGCCGAACGGATCAACTATTTCCTGCTCTTCCCCGCCCTCCTGCTCGGCAGTCTGGCCGATGCGCCCGTCCGCGACCCGCAGGTGTTGCGCCTGGGTGGGGCGGCCGTCGTCATCATCCTGATCGCGGCACTGGCCCTGTCCTTGACAAGACGCGCCCGTCCCGCTCCCGCCGCCCGCTTCGGCCCGGTGCTCCAAGGCACCGTGCGCTTCAACACCTATCTGGGGCTGGCCATCCTCGCGACACTGTCAGGCCCCGCCGGCATCGAAAGGGCCGCACTTTACCTGGCCATCGCCGTGCCCTTGGTCAACGTCCTGTCGATCATGGCCCTGACCGAGGCAGGACAGGCCCGCACCCCCCTTTCAATGCTGCGCACCATGGCGCGCAACCCGCTGATCCTCGCCTGTCTGGGCGGCATCGCAATGGCGCTCACCGGATGGGGCCTGCCCTTCGGCACAGGGCGCTTCCTTGACCTTGTGGCCCAAGCCAGCCTGCCGCTCGGCCTGCTCTGCGTGGGCGCCGCGCTGCAACCCGCCGCCCTGCGCCGCGACGGCCTGACCCTTGCCTCGACCGCAGGCCTGCGCCTGCTGCTCATGCCCCTGCTCGCCGCGCTCATCGCCCGTGCCTTCGGCCTGACCGGGACCGAGGCGCTGGTCCTCGTCGTTTTCTCAGCCATTCCCACCGCCCCCACCTCCTATGTGCTGACCCGCCAGTTGAACGGCGACGGCACCCTGATGGCCGGAATCGTCACCTCGCAGACCCTTGCCGCCATCGCCACCATTCCGCTGGTCCTATGGATCTTCGGCACCTGACCGGCGCGGCGGAACCGAAACGACCGCCCGCGTGTTGGTAACCGCCCCGAAAAGGATGGACCCCGATGACCCCTGACAGCCTGATGGATGCGCTGCGCGACACCGACATGATGCTGCCCCTCCTGTGCAGCCTGATCGCGGGCGCCCTGATCGGCGTCGAGCGCGAGTTTCAGGGCAAGCCCGCCGGGCTGCGCACCCATACGCTGCTCTGCTTTGCAGCGGCCCTGATGACCCTGCTGGGCCTGCGCATGGCCGAATGGACCTCGGCCCTGTCCGCCGACACGCAGGTGATCTCGGATCTGGCCCGGATGCCCCATGCCATCCTGACCGGCATCGGCTTTCTGGGCGCCGGCGTCATCTTCCGCGAGGGGGCCTCGGTCCACGGCCTGACCACGGCGGCCTCGCTCTGGCTGACCGCAGCCCTCGGGATCGTCTTCGGCACCGGCCTGCTGGAACTGGGCACCATCGGCACGGCGGCGGCCCTGATCGTGCTGATCCTCCTGCGGATCCTGCAACGCATCTCCCTGCGCCACCCGGCCGTGCGCCTCGAAGTGACCGTGCCCGCCGACAGCAGCTATGACGCGGCTGGCCTTGAATCCGCTCTGGCGGCGCTGAACCTGAAGGCCGGGCCGATCTCGCAGCGGCAGGACCGCACCACCGGGCTGCGACACTTCATGCTCAAAGCCTCCTCCCTGCGCGCCACCCTCGACGGCGCCGCACTGGCCAGAGCCTTGCAGACCGATCCCCAGATCGCCGCCTTCGCAATCACCCCGCTCGAGAACGAGGCTCTGGGCGGCGGCTGACCCCCGGCTAGCCCACCTCCGGCCCTTCACTCAGGATGGCCAGAACCCGCGCCTCCCGCGGCAGATCAAGCCCCGCCAACAGCGCCGCCAGTCCCGCCGCACCGGACGGGGTGCTGTCCAGACCATGCTCGGCCAGCGCCGCCACGCCGCCCAGAGACTCGGCCTCGGTGATCGTCACGAACCGATCCGCATCCCGCGCCAGCCCGTGCAGGGCGATCATCGACGGCGTCTTGCAATCCAGCCGCCCCATGCAGGACGCAGGCCCGGCCGTCTCCACCACCCGCCCCGCGCGGATACTCTCGATCAAGGCAGGCGCCGCCGCAGGCTCGACCACGATGATGCAGGGATCATCCCCCCAGACGCGCCGCGCATGGGCGGCCACCGCCGCCGCCAATCCGCCGACCCCCGCCTGCAACAGGATGTGACTTGGGGCGGCGTCGATCTGATCCGCAGCTTCCGCCGCCAGTTGCAGATACCCCTCCATCACCAACAGCGGCAACGCGGTGTAACCCGGCCATGTGCTGTCCGACAGCAGCGTCCAACCCTCCGCACGCGCAGCGGCGTCGGCCGCCGCCATGCTGGCCTCATAGGTGTCGCCCTCGCGCCGCACCTCGGCCCCCTTGGCCGCCAGCCGCGCCGCAAAACTGTCCGGCACGGTCCGCGCCAGATAGATCACCGCCCGCGCCCCGAACAACCGCGCCCCCGCCGCGACGGACAGCCCATGATTGCCCGCACTGGCCGTGACATAGACCCGGCCCGACAACGCCGCCGCCCAATCCCCCTGCTGCACCGCCGCCGCCTCGCGCGCGATGGCATGGGCCGCGCCCAGCGCCTTGAAGCTGCCCAGACCCATCCGGCCGCGCTCATCCTTGACCCAAAGCCGCGCCACGCCAGCCCGCGCCGCCAGATCCGGCAGATCGCGCAGCGGTGTGGCCTGATGCGCCGGGCATTGCGCCAGCAGCGCCGTCACAGCGGCCGCATCGTCACAGGGCATCTCCAGATCGGCCCCCAAACCCCGCCCCCGCCAGGGGTTGTCCAAGATCTGCACCATCGGCTGTCCTTTCCTCATGTCACGCGCAGCCTAGGCGCGGATCACCCGGAATTCGAGAGGGTTAAACAGCCGCAGACCGCCGCCAATCCGCCACGATCCCCTCGGCCCGCGCCGGATCAAGCGGCATCATCCGCATCAGCCGCGTCACATCCAGCTCCACCAGCGGCAGCGCGCTGTCCGGCGCGGGCCGCCAGGCAAAGCCCACCCCCGCCGCCTGCAACAGATCCGCCATCGCGACAGCCCCCGGCAAAGCGATGTTCAGACATTCGGGCACATCCAGCCCCGCAGCCGCCGCCCGCACCAGCCCCGCCATCACATCCGCAAAGGCGCGCGGCCCGATATAGGACCGTCGCGGCCCCTGCCCATCGGCGAACCGATCCAGCACAACAGGCCCGGCCCCCGACCGGCCCAACAGCGCATCCGCCCCTGCGACATTGCCGATCCGCAACACCGTCACCGGCACGCCGGAAACGCGCGACCGATCCAGCGCCGCCTCCTCCATCGCGCGCTTGGCCATGGCATAGGGCGTCACCGGCCAAAGCGGATCATCCTCGGCCAGACCGGCTCCGCCCAGCCCGTAAACCGCCGCACTCGATGACAGAAACACCCGCCGCGCGCCGTGATCCGCCCCCAGACGCAGCGCCGCCAGTGCCAGATCCGTATGAGCCAGCAGTGCCGCCGCATCTCCCGCAACCGCTCCGGCCACAGACAGAACCACATCGACCCGCCCCAAAGCAGCCCGCTCGGTCAAAGGATCGAACCGCATCTCATCAGGACCGGCCATGGGACGACGCACCTGCCAGACCGGCGCAAGCACCGCGCCCCAATGCCGCCGCAGCATCCCGCCCAGCCGCCCGCTGGCCCCCAGCACCAACACCCGCACGGGACCGCTTTGCTCTGCCATGAACGCCGCCCACCCGGCCTATCGGTTCAGCAGCACGCGGTGAAACCGCCGCAACAGCAACAGACCCAGCACCATCGGTGCCATCACGCACAGCGCGACATATCCCAGCGAGATATAGGTGGGCCGATACAGCGGATAGAACCCCTCCCGCATCAGCCCGGTCAGATGCATCAGCGGATTGTACCAGATGATATCCTGCGCAAAGGCGGGCATATCCTCATACAGGAAAATCACCCCCGAGATCAGGAACAAGGGCTGCGTCAGAATACGCCACAACTGGTTCCACACGGGAAATCGCATGAAAAGATAGCAGTTCAGGCACCCGACCCCCAGCCCAAGCGCCGCCGCAAGCCCCATCGCCAGAAGGATCGCCCCCCAGTCAGGCACCAGCCTGAGCGAGTCGTAGATCACGATCCCCCACAGGATCAGCACCGTCACCACGATCACCACCAGATAGTTCAGCAGGAAACGTGCCGCGATGGCATCGACCCATGTGACGCGCGGATAGCGCAACAGCGGCGCGGAAAAGGTCAGCGCATTGCCCACCTGCCCGCCCAGCACGGTAAAGACCTGAAGGATCATGAACCCCGTCGCCTTGAACAACAGGAACGAGGTGCCAAGCGACGGCGCATTCGCCAGAAGCTCGAAAGCCATGCCAAGGACGATGATCATCCCCAAAGGCTCGGCCACCGCCCAGACATAGCCCCCCGGCGTGCGCCCGTAGCGGGTGGACATCTCACGCAGCATCAACGCCACGACAACGCGGAACGCCTCTCCCCGTGGCGGGGCGGAACGCGGTTCAGGGGGCACGGGCACAGGGTCACTCGTAACGGACATCCCTTCTCTATTGCCCAACTCCGGTCACGGCGCAATGAGGTCTTGGGCTTGGCGGCATTAGTTGATACATCCAACGCAGTAGAGTTTGCCAGTTTGCCCCAGTTTCAGGGATCGCCATGAACCAGACCACCCCGGCGCCAGCGGACACCGCCACAGCGGCCCTTGTCTCGACGCCCTTCGCAGGTCCGGCGCGGTTGCGCCACAGGCACCGTGGCCTCATTTTCAGCATTATCATCCTGATCCTGCTGCCCCTGCTGCTGACCGCCCTTTATCTGTTCGGTCTGGCCCGCGATCAATATGCCTCGGTGACCGGCTTCACGATCCGTCAGGAAGAAACCGGCTCTGCAAGCGACCTCATGGGCGGTCTGGCGCAGGTCTTCGCCGGCAGCGCGCCGGGCCATGCCGATCTGCTCTTCGAATATGTCCAGAGTCAGGAGATCGTCGAACGGATCGACGCGCGCTTCGGCGTGCTGGCCCATTATGCCGCGGACTGGCCCGCCGATCCGCTCTACACGCTCTGGCCCGGTGCCACGATCGAGGATCTGGTCTGGTTCTGGGGCCGCATGGTCAAGCTGACCTATGACAAATCCTCCGGCCTGATGCTGGTCGAAGTGCGCGCCCGCGACCCCGAAAGCGCGCAGGAGATCGCGCGCCTGATCGTGGCCGAGAGCGAAGAGATGATCAACCGCCTGAACGAAACCGCCCGGCGCGACACCACCCGCAACGCCGAGGCCGATCTTCAGGCCGCCCTCACCCGCCTGCGCGCCGCGCGCGAGGCCGTGGCCGAATTCCGTGTCCGCACCCGGATCGTCGATCCGCAGGCCGACATTCAGGGCCGCATGGGGGTGCTCAATACCCTGCAACAGCAATTGGCCGAAGCGCTGATCGACAACGACCTGCTGCTGCAAACCTCGGATGCGCAAGACCCGCGCGTGCGTCAGGCCCAGCGCCTGATCGACGTGGTCCGCAACCGCATCGACGAAGAGCGCCGCATCTTCGCGGAACAGAACGTCACCGTGGACCAGACCGACTATCCCCGCCTGATCGCCCAATATGAAGGGCTGCTCGTCGATCAGGGCTTCGCCGAGACGACCTATCAGGCCGCCCTGATGGCGCTGGACGCCGCACGCTCCAACGCCTCGCGCCAAAGCCTCTATCTGGCCAGCTTCATCCAGCCCACCTTCGCCCAGCGCGCGGCCTATCCCGAACGTTTCACCCTCATCGGGATCATCGCCTTCTTCCTGATCCTGTTCTGGTCCGTGCTGGCGCTGGTCTACTACAGCCTGCGCGACCGGGGCTGACCGGGACAACGGACGCCGCGGATGATCAGGTTCGACAATATCTCGAAAGGTTTCTGGATCAGGGGCGATTATCGCCCGGTGATCCGCAACCTGAACCTGACCCTGCCTTCGGGCAAATCGCTGGCCCTGCTGGGGCGCAACGGCGCGGGCAAGTCCACCTTGCTCAGCATCGTGGCGGGCACAATGCGCCCCGACACCGGCCAGATCATCAGCGATGGCTCGATCAGCTTCACCGTGGGCTTCGCGGGCAGCTTCCACGGCGACATGACCGGCGCGCAGAACACCCGCTTCGTCGCCCGCGTCTATGGCGTGGATACTGACGAACTCACCGCCTTTGTCGAGGATTTCGCCGAGATCGGCGAACATTTCAACATGCCCGTGCGCACCTATTCCGCCGGCATGAAATCCCGCCTCGCCTTCGGCATCTCGATGGGGATCAAGTTCGACACCTATCTGATCGACGAGGCGACCGCGACCGGCGACGCCCGCTTCCGCCGCAAAAGCAGCGAGGTGTTCCGCACCCGCATGGCCCAGTCCAGCGCCATCATGGTCAGCCATTCCATGGCCGATATCCGCAACTTCTGCGATGCGGGCCTTGTCCTGCACGATGGCGGGATCGAGGTTTTCGACGATGTCGAGGATGCGATCAAACGGCACGAAGCCCTGATGCGCTGAACGCCCTCAGACCCGCCCAAGGATCACCGCCACCCACAGCGACAGCCTCCCCAGCATCCCCCGCCGGACCAACCCAAGCCGGCGCAACAGGATCACCCGGCCGATCAACCCGGACCGCCGCAAATTCTCGAACCCGGCCAGGACCTCGCGGTTTTCCGGCGTCAGCCTGTGGGCCGAGGCCCGCAACGCCCTCAGATTGATCGCATTCCACCGCCGGAACCGGCCCCGCATCAGCCATCCCAACCGCCGCCAGCCCGCAGCCCAACCCAGATTCGCCCCGATCCGGTTGCCCGCATGCTGCCGATACAGAACCTGCGGCACCGGATCGAACACCACCACACCGCCCACGCCCGACACGATCTGATAGGCCCACCAGTCATGCATGACCACGCGCCCCGCCTCTTGCGCCGCCGCGCGCAGCAAACCCGCCGCCGCCGCGTTGCAGATCATCGTGTTGCCCCCGGCAAAACTCTGCACCAGCGCATGCCGGAACGACGGGGGCCGCGTGGGACGCGCCGACAACCGCCGCCGCCCCAGATCGCTGTCGCACACGTAACTGCGCGCCCCCACCAGAACCGGCACATCCCCCGGATGCGCCGCCAATGCGCGCAGCCCATGCGCCACCTTCCCGGGCAGCCAGACGTCATCCTGATCGGAAAACAGCACCGGCCCCGCATCCTCGGGCAAGGCGCGCAACAGATGCAGGAAGTTCTGCGCCGCCCCCCGGCCCGGCCCGGCCATCACCTGCACCGCAATCGCCGGATGCGCCGCCGCGAACCGCGCCAGAATCTCCAGCGTGCCATCGGACGAGCCGTCATCGCTCACCATCAGCCGCCCAATCGGCACCGTCTGCACCAGATAGCTGTCCAACTGCGCCTGCAAGCTGCCAGCCCCGTTCAGCGTCGCCAGCAGCACCGTCGGACCGGGCCCGGATGGAGCCCCGACCATCACGCCTGCAAGATCGCCCGCGTCCCGCATGTCACTGCAACACCATCACTTGTCACCCAAAACTCCCCGACCTCTAGCGCATCACATCGACGTCAAACAGGGGGCAAAGCGCAAATCACGCTCTGGCGCGATGCCGCGACGGCTGCTAAACCCAAGGTGTTGGTTAATGAGTGGCATGTTCTTCGCCACAAGACTCGGTGGCAAAAGACATGAAGCTGATTTCCCAGATCTACAACGTGCTGCTCTATCCGATGGCGCGCGTGATCGTCGGGGCACAATCCGAATATCAGCGATTCAGATCCCTCGGCAAGACGCCAAAAATCCATTGCGAATCCCCCTATGCCGGACAGCCGATCCTGCTGCTCGCGCTCTATCAGAAGGGCCAGCTTCGCCCCGATCTGATCCGCCTGCTGCAAGCGGCCAAGGCGCAGGGCCTCTATGTGCTGGCGGTCAACACCCTCAAGCTCAAGGACCCCGGCGCTGTCGAAGGGCTGATCGACTGCTATATCGAACGCCCCAATTTCGGCCGCGACTTCGGCAGCTACAAGACCGGCTTCCTGCACCTCTTCGCCCGACGGTGGGAGGCGACCTGCCCCCGCCTCCTGATGCTGAACGACAGCGTGTTCTATGCCACGCGCGGGCTGGACCAGTTCCTCACCGACCTCATCACCTCCGACACCGAGGTGCTGGGCGCGACCGAGAATTTCGAGATCGAGTATCACCTCGGCTCCTTCACCATCGCCATGGCCGGCTCCGTGCTGCAAGCCCCCCGCTTCCGCAAATACTGGCGCCGCTACCGCCTCACCGATGTGCGCCCGACCGTCATCCGGCGCGGCGAGATGAGACTGTCCAAAACCCTCAAACGCTGCGTCTCACGCCCTGCCGAATTCCGCGCCCTCTACAGCTCCGACCGCTTCCTGAACGCGATCAAGGACAGCCCGGACCTTCAGGATGTGATGATCAGGGACGGTCGCACCAGTACGTTGCTGCACTGGCGACGTTTCGGTACCGACAGTGTGACCAAACTCCTGGCAGGCCGTTTCATTTCAAGACGCTTCGGTCTCGGAGAGAAGGTCGATATCAGCATCGACACCCCTGTCAAAGAGTTGAACGAAGAAGTTCTGATTACTGGGCGCGAGGATTTTGCTCGCTTTCTGCTCCGCCATGTGCCGGACACCTCGGGAAACTTCGACGAAATCCTCACCGACGCCATGTCCGCAATCGCTTCGGAAGTTTTCATGGAGGGTAGCCAGATCCACCAGAACGCCGCCGTCCTGCTGCATATCGGCCTGCCCATCATCAAACTCGACGGCCTCTATCGCGGCATGTTCAACAATTACGACGTGCTGCGCCTGCAAAAGAAACTGCGCGAGGATGAGGCCCGCGAACTCAGCGCGCTCCTGCTAGAAAGACCGTTCGGAGGCAGCACATTGGTCGGCTGGAAACTATCCGCCTTCATGCGGGGGCTGATCTGATGGCAACCACAAACCCCACCAATCATTGAACTGTTAGTTTTACAGGATGTTTCCAATGACCAGACAAGCCTACATTCTACCGGATCATAAATTGACAATTTTTTGGACGCCCAAAGCCGCGTGCACAACAATAGTCCATAAAATATGTCTTGAAATTTTAGAAATTTCAAGAGAAGAACTTATTAATGAACCTGGAGGCATGCGCGGATGGCTCATAAACAACGGTTACTGGCACGAAGGAAACAAAGCAGCCTCATTCACTTTAGAGAACAATTATCAGTCAATAGCTTTGATCCGTGATCCGTATGATCGCCTGATAAGTGCGTATATAAACAAGTATGTCAGAAACAGCAGCGGTCCAATAGGTAGTTTTCTTGAATTGGAGGTGTTTGCCAAAAATTTCTATTCTGAAGTTTTGAAATTGGGCAAATCAAACGGAAATTAAGTTTACGAGGGTATAACTTTTGCAGAATTTTCGATTGCGGTATTTGAAGCAATTGAAAACAGAAGTCTAGCTGAACCAAAGCTCGATAGCCACTGGAACACACAGATACCTTTCTCATTTCAAAACAATAACTTTGAATATGACTATCTTTTCGAGCTAAGCAATGCAGCAGGGTTCTTCTCAAAATTGGCCGAAATAACCAGAAAAGATCTAAAAAACGAACAACTGAACGCAACAAAGTACTCTACCGATGGACAAAAATCATTGATAAACACCAAAAGTAAAGACCTTGCAAATTTAAAGAATATATCTAAATCACACTTTATGGACAGTTATCTCGAAGAACGCGCACGAGAGGCGTTCAACATTGACTATCTCTATCTAGAAAAAAACAGAACAACCATGCGGCGCGAATAATAAGAGCGCGCTTCGAGAAATCAACGTATCTGGCAGTGCATTTTCATTATTGACGCACGGTGATTGCTATGAACATCAATGAACCAACCGACAACATCAAATCAACCATTATCGCAATTGCCTCAAATGAATCGGCATACTTAGCACAGTTCATATTCCATCACTTAAGCATCGGATTTGATTCAATCATAATCATAAGCAACAACAGCCAAGATAGAACAGCCAATATTATTGAGAAAATTTCTTTACAATTAAACAATGTATATCACATAAATGGGAATGCTTGGCTTCGTGTATGGCCCAGAAGTGAATTTCAAATACGCGCATACCAACTTGGCCTAAGCCTCATTGAATGCATGAAGAGCAAACCAGACTATGTGATGTTTCTAGACATTGATGAATTCTGGACTCCATTGGGAAACACCAGACAGAGCATATCTCAATACATAGATTTACACAATAAACCAGACGCGTTTATGTTCAATTGGGTTATTCCCGAACACGACGTCAAACCATTTAGGTATCCATTAGTCGAGAATTTCTCCGGAATTCCTCATAATCATATGAAAATGCTATGGAAGTATCGCCACCCGGTTAAGATTCTTAATCCGCACGCAATTGCCGCTGCCGGAATGAACAATGAATTAGTTGTATCTGGCCTACCTACAATCCAGCGGCATGCTACGAGCAGGTTCCCGGAACATCCCGGCAATGCGATGATTGTACATCAGATGTATAGAAGTGAGATAGAATATATCTCCATTCTGAGCAGAGGTGTGCCCGATCGCGATCTTAAATTCAAATTAAATCGCCTAGGTTATCGCCACACATTCAGAACTCGCAATAGCATTCCGCTGCCTGTTTCATCTAGCATCATATTAACATGGGAAAATAATCTTATTCCGTGGCTCAAAGATTTATCAATTTATGACGATATTGTTTCTGGCTTGCGAAGCGTTCTCTACAGAGCAAAAGAAGGTATTAGCACCTACAGATATCTTTCGACAGAAGAGAAAGCTATTTTTGAAAGGTCATTTCTCCATCTTGATCTTGATACAGTAGAGTTAGAAATTGATAGGATATTGGATAGCCCAATATCGCTTTAAGTTCTATTGTGCGTGCTAAATGTATAATTCAAGGAATACTCCAATGAAGAAGATTTTAACGCAAGTAGAAACAAACATCCCCCCCGACTTCGACCCCGAAGTCTATCTCTCACTCCATGAGGACGTGAAAAACGCAGGCGTTGATCCGACAACACATTACCTGACATACGGCAGAAACGAGGGTCGCAAATACAAGGTCGAAAAACCCAAGACCTTCGAAGAGTCCCTTGCCGACTTCCTGACAGTACCACCCAGCGACCAGAATGCATTCGACCTTTTCCCAACTGCGTGGAGTTCCGCTTTCGAGGGTGTGCAAACCTCGGGAACTTTCAAAGGCTATGACGACGCGCGCTTGAAATGGCTGCTGCACAGACTCGACCTTTCGAACAAAACTGTGCTCGAACTTGGTCCTCTCGAAGCCGCGCATACATTTATGCTTGAAAAGGCTGGTGCCGATGTCCTCGCGGTCGAGTCAAACAAGGGCGCGTTTCTGCGGTGCCTGATCACAAAGAACTACCTGAACCTGTCAGCAAAATTCCTGCTTGGCGACTTCGAAAAGATGGACCTCACAGACAGACATTTTGACTTGGTTCTGGCCTCAGGCGTTCTTTACCACATGAAGGACCCGGTCAAATTGCTGGAGTCCATCAGCAAGGCCTCCGACCGGCTTTTCATCTGGACCCACTATTTCGAGCCTGATCTGTCAAAGTGGAACCCTGTGCTCGCCCCTCTCTTGAATGACAGGAAATGGCACCATCACGAACCCGTCGTCACGCATTATGACGGATTGACCATCCGCCTTGTGAAACAGAACTATGGTGAAGCCCTCGGATGGAGCGGCTTCTGCGGTGGCTCGGATGTGTTCTCAAACTGGATATACCGAGAGGACTTGCTCGCCCTCCTGCGGAAACTGGGTTTCAAGACAATCGGGATCTCTTTCGATGACATCCAGCATCAAAACGGCCCTGCCTTTTGCCTGCTGTGCGAAAAATAGCCCCCCCTTGCAACATGCCCCCCGATCCGACACATCTGGGGGCATGAGCCAGCCGCCCGACACTGCTCCTGACACCCCGGCGCATCCGCGTCTGCGCATCCGCATCGTCTTTGGCGAGGCCGAGATGATCGGCCCCGGCAAGGCCGAGTTGCTGGAACGGCTGGACCGGACCGGCTCCATCGCGGCGGCGGGGCGCGAGATGGGGATGAGTTACAAGCGCGCCTGGGAGTTGATCGGCACCCTGAACGCCATGTTCCGCGACCCGCTCGTCTCCAGCACGCGCGGCGGGACAGGCGGCGGCGGGGCGGTGCTGACACCCAACGGGCGGCGCGTGCTGGCGCTCTACCGCGCGTTCGAGGTCGAGGCCGCCGCGGCCGGTGCCGACAGGCTGCAGGACCTGCGCGCCCTGCTCTCGGAGGCCCCGGACAGGGATATTCCCGACGGAAAATAACGCTTGCCCCGGCCCGTCCCCTCCTGCGATATGTTTCACGGACCATATCAACCCGGAGCCCCTCATGCCCCTCGCCCGCCGCCCGGTTCTGGCCACGCTGATGGCCCTGACCCTCGCAGCCGCCCCCCTGCGCGCCGGGGCCGATGTGACCGTCTTCGCCGCCGCCAGCCTGACCACCGCGCTGGACCGCGTCGCCGCCGCCTGGACCGCACAGACTGGCCAGACCGCCACCTTGTCCTATGCCGGATCATCCGCCCTCGCGCGCCAGATCCAGCAAGGCGCGCCCGCCGATATCTTCATCTCGGCCAGCACCGACTGGATCGAGGCGCTCGCAGCCTCGGGCGACCTGCGGCCCGGCACCCGCCGCGACATCATCGGCAACAGGCTGGTGCTGATCGCCCACGGGCCGGACGCGCCCCCCGTGACCCTCGACGCGACCCTCGATCTGCCGGCGCTGCTGGGGGGCGGCCGGCTCGCCATGGCGCTGGTCGATGCCGTGCCCGCCGGCGTCTATGGCAAGGCGGCGCTGACCCATCTGGGGCTCTGGGATGCCGTCGCCCCCCAGGTCGCGCAGGCCGACAACGTGCGCGCCGCCCTTGCTTTCGTGGCCAGGGCCGAGGCCCCCTTGGGCATCGTCTATGCCACCGATGCGGCGGCCGAGGACAGGGTGACGGTCATCGGCACCTTCCCGGCGGACAGCCACGCACCGATCACCTATCCCGCAGCGATCACCGCGCAAAGCGACAGCCCCCAGGCCCATGCCTTCCTCGCCTTCCTCGCCTCGGACAGCGCCCGCGCGATCTGGCAGGATCACGGCTTCACCGTGCTTGACTGACCCGGATGACTGAGGCAGGCACGCGGAATGATTGATGCCCTGACCAACTGGCTGGGACCGGCAGAATGGCAAGCCGTCCGGCTCAGCCTGTCGGTCTCGTTCTGGGCCACGCTGGCCAGCCTGCCCTTGGGCATTTTCATCGCCTATGCACTGGCGCGCTGGTCGTTTCCGGGCAAGCAGATCCTGAACGGGATCGTGCATCTGCCGCTGATCCTGCCACCGGTGGTGACAGGGTATCTGCTGCTCATCACCTTCGGACGACGCGGGATGGTGGGGCAGTTTCTGGATCAATGGTTCGGCATCGTGCTGTCCTTCCGCTGGACCGGGGCCGCCCTTGCCGCCGCGATCATGGCCTTTCCCCTGATGGTGCGCGCCATCCGTCTGGCGATCGAGGCAGTGGACCCCAAGCTGGAAGCCGCCGCCAGCACGCTGGGCGCGTCGCGGCTGTGGGTCTTTGCCACCGTCACCCTGCCCCTGATCCTGCCGGGGATCGTGGCGGGGGCGATCCTCGCCTTTGCCAAGGCGATGGGGGAATTCGGGGCCACCATCACCTTCGTGTCCAACATCCCCGGCGAGACGCAGACCATTCCCTCCGCCATCTACGCCTTTCTGCAGGTGCCGGGCGGCGAGGACGCG
>Ga0209347_1002796_pt1 | contig 22059 bp, 21 predicted proteins | sample AutmiccommuBRH23_FD_187382 | JGI IMG/M metagenome (GOLD analysis project Ga0209347, IMG submission 187382) | Deep subsurface microbial communities from Mt. Terri, Switzerland - Autotrophic microbial communities BRH/23 (SPAdes) (version 2) | ecosystem: Environmental > Aquatic > Deep subsurface >...
CTTGAATTATTCCAATATTGAAATATTTGTCTGAATAAGTGGCTACTATTGGTTCTATTACTGGGTAAGATTCTTGATTAAGATAATTCATACCAGGTCGATTAATACACCCCGATATGATAATAGTAAATATTACCCAGAAAAATCCAATTATTGATTTCTTCAATGATCTTTCCTCAATTTAAAGAATTTTATCGTAATTCTATTAATTTAAAGGTTGATTTTCTAAATAATTCACGATTAAATTATGCTCTTTGACATTAATAAGCTTGACGAGGGTATAAACAATGATAAAATTTGATGTTGCAAATAATTTATAGAGTGAAGGTAACCAAATAATTGGTGAGAGGCGCTCGAGGAAGGTTAATATGTCAAAAATAATTTTAAACGCCGAACCACGAACCGTAGTTGGCAAACAAGTAAAGCAGTTAAGACGTCAAGGTAAATTGCCTGGTGTAATATATGGGAACAAAGTTGATTCTAAATCAGTCACATTGGACTTACGTGAAGCAACCAAAGTTCTTTCAACAGTGAGCAGCTCAAGTTTGGTGACTGTTGTACTAGAAGGAAAAGAATATCCTTCATTAGTTCGAGAAAAACAAATCGATTTTATATTGCGGACATTAAAACACATTGATTTCCAGACCGTGTCATTAACTGAGAAAATCAAAGCATCTGTATCAATTCATTTTGAAGGTGAATCTGAAGCTGTAAAAGAATTCGATGCAATTTTATCAACCGGAATTAATCAGATTGAGGTTGAAGCATATCCACAGGATTTGCCAGAAAATTTCATTGTAGATATTTCAATTTTGAAGAATTTAGGGGATTCAATCCTTGTAAAAGATATTCCAATGCCAGAAAATGTGGAACTCCTTTCTAATCCTGAAGAATTGGTAGTCTTTGCCAGTAGTAGTAAACCCACTGCTGAAGAAGAAGAGGAAGTTGTTGAAGAAGAATTAGCAACCTCAGAAGGCGAACCCGAAGTCATTGAAAAAGGCAAAAAAGAAGACGAGGATTTCTAAATCAACCTTTTCGTATCAAAGAGGTTGTCATCACGACAACCTCTTTTTTATTTCTTTAATAAAATTGTTCTCCTAATATATTTAACAATTCTATGGTGATTTTTGCAGATATTCCCCATAATAATTCCCCATCATATAAATTATAAAAAATTACTGAACCATACCAGCCACTTGGATGAGAATATAGACGTTCCTCCCAATTGTTCTTGTCACGTAACCAGACAATAGGAATTGTGAAAACTCGACTCACTTCGTTTTTTGAAAGTTCAAGGGAAACAGGCCAATCAACCCAGGAAACAATTGGGGTAACTAAATAGTCCGAAACTGTAATAAAATCAGGCATATTTCCGATAATGTGGATTCCGGATTGCTTAAGACCTATTTCTTCATAGGCTTCTCGTAGCGCAGTTTCTTCAGGTGTTTTATCATATTTTTCCCTTCCGCCCCCAGGAAATGACACTTGTCCCCTATGATTTTTTAGTGTATCCGCTCTACGCGTGAATAAAAGACTCCAACATCCATTAACACACACAAATGGGATTAATATTGATGCTTTCTTTATTAATTTATTTTTTAATTGATGACCTAAAGGTTCACTTCTATTTCTTTGATTCTCAAGTAAAACCTGGATATTTTTTATATCGAGAGAATAACATTCTTGATTCATTGATTTCCTGATTTTGTAAAAATTTAGACTTATTCTTTATCATTGTTTTCGTCTAAATCAAATTCGCTTAATAATGGTCTGCCAAAAACCAGGTATCCGGTATGAGCGACCATTCGATCGGTTGGTCTCAGGCGTTCCGGTTCAGGTTTATAAAAACGCAATAAAACTTCAACCACTTCCAGAAAAGCAAATTGATTTAACCTTAATTGATGCAATAATCGCGAAACCTGGTTTGTCGTTGGAATCAAACAAGCAAAAAATCCTCCAGGCTTGATAGCGTTTTTGACCTGTGGAATGTAATCGTAAGGGTTCATCACATCAAGAAACAATGAATCGACATTTTTTTCATCAAACCCTTCGATAATATCTCTTAATTTGAATTCTACTCTCTCTTCGAGCCCCATTAAATTTAAATTCTTTTTTGCCAGATTCTGAAACTCCTTTTTCTGATCATATGAAAAAATTTTTCCTTTGCTTCCCACCGCATGAGCCAAGGCAATTGTCATCGCACCTGAACCTGTTCCGGCCTCAATTATCTGTTGTCCTTCACCAACACCCAATTGCATTAAAATAAAACCAATGTCTTTTGGATATAAAATCTGGGTGATCCGTTTTAAATCTAAAAGTACGTCTGATAACGAAGGTTGCAATAAAAAGAAAGGGGACTCATTGTGGCTCAGCACTTTACTTCCAAATGGTAAGCCAACCAGATCGTTATGTTTTAGTAAACCCCGATGTGTATGCAATTCTTTATCTTCAACCAGAGTAAAAATGTAACTTTTATGGCGTAACCCAACCAATTGGATCAGATCTCCAAAAGAAGCAACTTTCGCATTTATATTCCACATTTTTATCTGTCCTGTTTTTCTGCTCGAATATTTGTTAACCAGATAGCAATAAAGGAGAAAAGAATTGAGCCTAAAATTCCAAACCCCAAATTAACCCAACCCACTCTTAAGAAACTGGAATCCATGGAAATGCCTATCCAATGCCCCAGGGAAAATCCGATGATTGAGAAAATTAATATTGTAAACAAACGAAGAAGCCCACCTCCTCTCCAAAAATGAAAAATGAAACCAACTAATAAAGCAAATATTAAACTTAAAGCTATTCCCGGCAGAAAATTCATTTGAAACCTCAATCGATAAAAACTTTTATTGAATAATTATAATCAGTAATTCACTTCTTCTTTTCATGTTTTAAAACAGAATAATTGAATATTCAATAAATAACATTAAATAAGGGTGTCAATAATTTATAAACATATTGTTATAATACAACCCATCTCAGGAAAACTCGGGAGGACATTTATTATGTCAAATATTAAATTCGGCACAGATGGTTGGCGAGCAGTCATTGCCGAGGATTATACATTCGATAATGTAAGCAGGTGTGCACAAGGCTTTGCTCATTATTTGTTAGAAAAAGGATACATAGGAAAATGGGTTATTGTTGGATATGATAAACGATTTCTTTCAGAAAATTTCGCCAAAACAGTTGTTGAGGTGTTAACAGCAAATGGATTGAATGTTTATTTAACAATTGACGCAACACCCACACCAGTTATCTCATACTCTGTGATAAATTTGAAAGCTGTCGGGGCAGTTAATATCACCGCTTCTCATAATCCCCCGGCCGATAATGGGTTCAAGGTCAGAGATCCAAATGGTGGAGCAATTCCTCCGGAAGATTTGAAACGGATTGAAACCTTCATACCATCAAACTTAATCGATATAAAAAAAATACCCTTTTCTGAAGCGCTGGAATCAAAAAAAGTTGTTGTATTCGATGCCTCGAAAGAATATATAAAACATATTTCAAAAATGGTTGATCTAGAATTAATAAAGCAAGCTGGGTTACGAATATTAATTGATCCTATGTGGGGCAATAATGCAAATTGGTTTACAAATTTATTGGCAGGTGGAAATTCTGAAATAATTGAAATCCATAATCATAGAAATCCAATTTTTCCAGATATGACTCGCCCCGAACCAATTCCACCCAATATAAATGTTGGGTTATTAACAACCAAACAGGTAAATGCCGATGTGTTAATAATTACCGATGGAGATGGTGACCGGGTTGGTATCGGAGATGAAAATGGATTGTTTCTAAATCAATTACAAGTGTTTGCTTTGTTAGCATATTATATGCTGGAAGTAAAAAAGGAACGCGGGGCAATTGTCAAAACATTATCAACAACATCAATGCTAAATAAACTTGGAAAAATTTATCAAGTTCCAGTCTATGAAACAGGCGTTGGGTTCAAATATGTCGCTCCAAAAATGATTGCGACTAATGCTTTAATCGGGGGTGAAGAATCTGGTGGTTACGCTTTCAGAGGAAATGTCCCTGAACGTGATGGAATTCTGGCAGGTCTATATTTTCTTGATATGATGGTCAGATTGAAAAAATCACCTTCTCAGCTATTAGACTTGTTATTCACCATCGTTGGAAAGCATTATTATGATCGTATTGATAGTCCTTTTTCAGGTGATAGAAAAGAAAAAGAGCAAAATATACTTAATAACAAACCGGAATTTATTGGAGGACTAAAAGTAATCGGTCTTGATTCTTCAGATGGATATAAGTTTTCTCTAGAAGATGGAGGTTGGTTATTGATACGGTTTTCAGGTACTGAACCAATAATTCGAGTTTATTGTGAAACCACACATGAGACTAAAGTTCCATTAATTTTAGAAGATGGATTAAGAATCGCAGGGATTAATTAATGGAGTTTGTTGATACCCATTGTCATCTGAATTTAATGCCATCTGAAATGGACATTGATAAAGTTATTGAAAATGCTCTCAATAATAGGATTATTCGAATCATGGTTCCGGGAATTAATATTGAAACCAGTCTACAAGCAATAAAACTAGCTGAGAAATATCAGATGGTTTATGCTGCTATCGGTATACACCCCAATGAGGCTGACAACTGGAAGGAAGATAGTTTTAAGATCCTTGAGGAACTTTCTCAGCACCCAAAAGTAAAAGCAATCGGGGAAATTGGATTAGATTTTTATAGAGATCATGTACCACCATCAATTCAGATTCATGTTTTTAAAGAACAAATGAAGTTATCTGAGATTTCAGGATTACCAATTATTGTACATTCCAGAAATGCAATTAATGAAGTAATAGATTATCTTAATGAATTGAAACACTCAAAAAAAAATGAAGAAAAAGGTCCTTCAGGTGTCATACATTCTTTTGAAGGAAACCTTACCAACGCCAGGCAAATAATCTCCCAAAATTTTTTAATTGGAATTGGTGGACCGGTAACTTATAAAAATGCAATAGATGAGCATGAAATTAGTAGAGATTTTCCATCCAATTCGATCGTTTTAGAAACAGATTCTCCTTTTTTAGCTCCCCATCCTCATAGAGGAAAAACAAATGAACCATCAAATATAAAATTCATAGCAGAAAAAATTGCCAATTTATCAGAAAAACCGTTAAAATGGATAGCACAGCAAACAACAAAAAATGCGAATAGATTATTCGCTTGGGAGCAATGATTGAATATCTTAAACCGTTTTCAAAATTTAGTATCAGATGAAATTTTGGCTGTAGAAATCCTAATGCGACAACAAGCAGAAGGTTTTAATATTGACCTACAAGCTGCTTTAGATCATTTGATTTCATCTGGAGGAAAGAGGATACGACCCAATATAACTTTATTGGTAGGAAAAATGCTTAATGGCGATATGGAAAGATTGATTATTCTCTCCGCTGCCATAGAATTATTACATACGGCCACACTTGTCCATGATGATTTAATTGATGGCTCATTATTGCGTCGAGGAATTCCAACGTTAAATTCAAAATGGACTCCCGCAGCAACAGTACTTACAGGTGATTTCATGTTTGCAAAAGCAGCAAAATTGGCTGCTGATACAAATTCTGTACCTGTAATGAAATTGTTTGCTAATACTTTGGGAATAATTGTAAATGGAGAAATTGTGCAGATGTTTTCAAGTCATTGTCAAAGTGATATGGACCTGTATTACAAGAGAATTTATTCAAAAACAGCTTCATTATTTGAAACTTCTACAACTTCTGCAGCAATAATCTGTGAAGCAAACCGAACGCAAAAAGAGTATTTACGTCAATTTGGATACGAACTTGGTATTGCTTTTCAGATCATCGACGATGTATTGGATTTCACATCAAACCAGGATAAATTGGGGAAACCTGTTGGCGGGGATTTGCGTTTGGGATTAATAACTTTGCCTGCAATTTTATATTTTGAGCAATACAAAGACGACAACCTGACAAATGAATTCTTTCAACATGACTGTAATCCCCCGATTGAAATACTGGAAAAATTAATTCTTAATATCAGAAACAGCTCTGCCATAAAGAACAGTTTTGATAAGGCAAATTCTCATATAGAATTCTGTCTCAAAGCATTGCATCATCTTCCGATTGGACTCGAAAGAGATGCTTTAGAAGAATTAGCTTGTTTTGTCACGCAAAGGAATATTTAAAAATAGACCGTAATTCGGTCTATTTAAGTGCGCTGAGAGGGACTTGAACCCTCACGCCTTTCGGCACATGGCCCTCAACCATGCCTGTCTGCCAATTCCAGCACCAGCGCAAATGCTTCGTTATTATAATCTCTATTACATAGCTGTCAAGAAAACCCTCTGAAAATTTTTTAACAAATTGATAGTAAACTTAAAATACATAACCCATATTTTGGTATTTCAAAACTAGAAATAATAATTATAAAATATATGAATAACCATTCAAAAACTCAATGTTAAGGGAGTGAAATATGACAATTATTTTGGACGCGATGGGAAGTGATAATTATCCAATTCCAGAAATTGAAGGTGCCATGATGGCAGTTCAAAACCTGGGAGTTGAAATAGGTTTAGTTGGTAAAACAGAAATAATTAAACAACATTTACCAGATAATTTTGATTCTTCCAGGATAAAAATAATTGAAGCAGCGGACATTTTGGAAATGACCGACAAACCCGTTGAAGCTTCGCGGAAAAAACCAAATAACTCAATGGCTGTGGGATTAAGATTGCTCAAAGAAGGCGAAGGGAAAGCTTTTGTGACAGCTGGTAATACAGGAGGAGCCCTTTTCAATGCAATTTCTATTCTTAAACGGATGCAAGGCGTTCAAAGACCAGCATTGACAGCTGTTTTTCCAACACGAAAAGGACGTTGTGTCGTTTTGGATATTGGTGCAAATGCTGACTGTAGACCAGATTTTTTTGTTCAATTTGGGATCATCGGATCTATTTTTTCGGAGAAAGTACTGGGCAACAACAAACCTCGCGTTGCGATGCTCTCAAATGGTGAAGAAGAAGGAAAAGGAAATCAATTAATCAAAGATTCCAAAGAAATGATGAAAAACGCAGGATTCAATTTTGTTGGAAATATAGAACCGAAAGAAATCTTTGCTGGGGAAGCTGATGTTATTGTTTGTGATGGGTTTACCGGCAATGTTTTTCTTAAAACAAGTGAAGCGGTTGGAAGATTGATGACTGATATTATTAAGGAAGATATTAAATCAAGTTTGATCACTTCTTTAGGTGGTGCCCTTGTAAAACCAGCATTTAAACGAATTAGATTAATGATGGATCCGAGTGAAGTTGGTGCAGCAAGATTGTTGGGGGTAAATGGTTTGGTATTTATCGGCCATGGCCGTTCCAATGCTACAGCAATATTCAATGGAATTAAGGCTGCTCACACAGATGTGAAACTTAACTTGATAAACGAAATCCAAATAGCAATCGAAAACCAATTGTCTTCGTAGAGAAAAGGACTCATGAAAATTTACATTGATCAAAAAGCTGTGAAAAGAAATGCCTTAATAGGCAAAATTCTTCGATGGGTAAGTCTGGGGTGTATGCTCATTGGTTTAATGGCTGTTTTTTCTCAGGAAATATCAGCAAATACAAAATTATTTTCAGTATTTTTTTCCATAATGATTGTTGGCGTATTGCTCTCTTCGGTAAGTGGTTTCTTTACAACAAGATATGGAAAATCTCCAAGACCAGATGAAATGATTGATAAATCATTTAAAGGACTCGATGACCGCTATCAAATGTTTCATTATCGATCATCAATCCCCCATTTATTAGTAGGACCTGTTGGCATCTGGTCAATTACACCTACCTTTGTAGATGGTGAAATTACTTTCGACGAAAATAAGAATAATTGGATACACAAAAAGAACTCTTTGTTGAATAGATTTCTTTCCAAAGAGTATTTTCCTAATCCAATTTCAGACTTAAAACACCACCAAAAAGAACTTGAAAAAATTATTGGGTCAGTAAGTAATGCCAATCTTTATGAGTTAAATTCTCTAGTAATTTTAATGCATAGAAATGTTAAATTATTCGGCTTATCGGAAAAAAATAACGTATTGATTTTGCCTTTTGAAAAAGTAAAAGATCGATTCAGAAAAATGGCAAAAAACAATGAAAAAATTGACGTTTTACAATCTTCAATTTTTGATAAATTAATAAGTTAAAAATTTCTTATCAATTAAAAATAATAAAAGGTTTTTTGGATGGAATCACCGTCCAAAAATTAGCGACAACAGTTTATTTAGAAGATGTAAAACATCCTATTTTTTTCGATAAGAAGTTTTTTCTTTAATCGTTTTATTTCTTTGATTAGGTGAAATTTTCCTGATTCTCCTCTTATTATCGAGAGAGTTCAGTTTTCCTTGTCCAGGCGTTTTTAATTGTTTTACTTCTTCAGGAGTAAGGTGCCGCCAATCCCCCGATTTTAAAGATCCGAGATTTATGCTCGCGATTCTTACACGAATTAGTTTTACAATCGGTAAACCTATCACTCGACCTATTTCGCGAATTTGACGTTTGTGTCCTTCTCGAAGAATCACTTTCAACCATGCACCTTTTCCATGCCATTTGTGGATAGATACCTTTGTAGGGGCTGTTTTAAAACCATCTTCTAATACAACACCTCTTCGCCAGATTTCAAGCTGCTCATCGTCAGGGCGTTTTGCTACCAATACCATGTATTCTTTTTCGTGGCCGTATCTGGGATGTGTTAATCGGTTTGTTAATTCTCCGTCATTTGTTAGGATCATTAATCCTTCACTTTCAAGATCTAATCTTCCAACAGTGAAGAAATGACCATCCAGATCAATTAAGTCTCTGACATTTTTTCGATTATCAAGGGGTGCGTTATCTGATAAAACACCTCTTGGTTTATATAGTGCCAGATAAACTGGGGCTTCCTCTTTTGGGATTATTTTATTGTCGACTGAAATTTCATCTTCAGCTGGATTTGCTTTCATTCCTAAAAATGCAATTTTTCCGTTTACTTTCACCCTGCCAGCAGAAATCAAATCTTCATTCGCTCTTCTTGATCCATAACCAGCTTTTGCCAGTATTTTCTGTAAACGCTCTTCAGCCATGTTTAATCCTTTAGTAACCCATTTCCATTTAGAGGTTTATCCTCAATATCAGTAAATAGTTCTGGAAGCTCATTAATTGAACCCAAACCAAAATATTGTAAAAATTCTTGTGTAATCCCATATAAAATTGGTCGACCAGGACCCTCAGTTCTTCCAATTTCTTCAATTAGTCCTTTGCTTAATAAACTTTTAATCACCGCATCACTATTAACACCCCTGATTGAATCTATTCCTGGCCGTGTTATTGGTTGTTTGTAGGCAATTATCGCTAATGTTTCTAATGCAGCTCTTGACAACTTGGATGTTGTTTCTATTCCTAAATACTTTTCGATAATATCAGAAAACTCAGGTGATGAAGTTAGCTGTATTTTCCCGGAAAACCTTTGTAGTCTGATCCCTCTTCCGTTAATTAAATCTTGTTCCAAAATATCAAGACTTGCCTCTATATCTTTTCCAGTAACATTAAATGTTTCTGCTAAATGTGAAACATGAACTGGTGATCCGGAAATAAACAAAATTGCTTCTATCCCAGAAACCAGATTAATTGATGTTAGTGATTCAAAATTTTCTATCATGCTATAATTGCCTAGTTATAATAAAACAAAATTATACCTGATTATCATGACAAGGTAAGTATTATCACTGTGATGACCTAGATGAATTCTAATCAACTTAATATCCGACTTCTAACTTCTTTTTTATTCTTATTATTATTTATTTCAGGTTGTAATAGTCAGCCTGAAATTTCCACTGTACCAATTGTAATAAACCTTGATAATCAAGTTATTAATTATGATATTGAAATTGGTACAACCATACAAACTGTATTGTCATTAAACCAGATTAAGCTTAATCCCTTAGATAAAGTCAATCCACCGGTTTTTTCTGTAATTACTGAGCCAATCACTGTTGACATTACCAGGGTTGAGGAGACTTTCGAATCTGAAGAAATTGTGATTCCCTTTGAGCAACAAACTGTTCGAAACGAATCTCTTCCGGAACGTCAAACAATACTAATTCAGCCAGGTGTTAACGGTTTGCGGGAAATTACCTATCGGCTGTTATACGAAAATGGACAATTATTTTCCAGAACTGAGGTTAGAAGAATAGATATTATTAACCCAAAACCAGAAATCCTGATGGTAGGAATTCAGACTCCGTTCACATCAATCCCAATTAATGGAAAAATTGTATACCTCTCTTCAGGTAATGCATGGTTAATGGAAAATGAAACATCAAATCGAAAACCAATTATTACAAATGGTAAGCTGGATGGCAGAATTTTAAAGCTTTCAGCGAATGGAAGATGGTTATTATTTACCCAGATAAGCGAAGATGATGAGAAAATCAATGAACTTTGGGTAATAGATCTTGAAAAAGAAGAAATAAACCCGCTATACCTAAAAATTGATAATATTATTCATTTTGCAGATTGGATTCCTGGCAATACACTTTCTGTAATGGTTTCTACAGTCGAACCGAGAGATGTAGCTCCTGGTTGGCAAGCTAATAATAATTTAATTCGTTTGACACTTGGAGCAGATGGAAAGCTATTGCGATCACAAGAAATTATCGAAAGTAATTCTGGCGGGATTTATGGATGGTGGGGAACAAATTTCCAATTTAGTCCTGATGGAAAATATCTTTTGTTTATCCGGCCCGATGGTTTAGGACTTGTTGACCTTAAAGAAGAAGAATTAAAAATATTATCAAATATCACCCCTTATCAAACTAAAAGTGATTGGGCGTGGGTATCCCCAATTGCCTGGTCAATTAATAATAATTTCGTCTATTGGGTCGATCACAAACCGGATACTTCCCTTGAGAATCCTGAATTATCACCATTTTTTGATCTCAAAGCAATTGATATAGATACAAACCAAACGCTAAACACAATCGATAACGTTGGTATGTTTGCATACCCTACTGTTTTTTTTAGTCAACAGAACTCGGGAGGATTCCAAATTGCATTCCTACAGGCAATTTTTCCTGACAATAGTGATTCCAGTCGATACCGGCTAATGCTTAGTGACCGTGATGGATCAAATTTACAAAAAATATTCCCAATCGATGATATGCAAGGACTAGAACCCCAAAAAATTTTTGTCTCACCATGCAATCAAGACACTAATTGTCAGTTGGGTTTTATTTATCAAGGAAATTTTTGGATTATTAATTTATACGAACAACTTTCTACCTTTCAAATCACAGGTGATGGTTTAATAACACAAATAGAATGGAATTGAAAATCATGAGGATATTAATTACAGGTGCAGCAGGTTTTTTAGGTTCACATCTTTGTGAAAGACTACTGTTAGAAGGACATTCAGTAATTGGAATGGACAATTTTCTAACAGGTGATCCTCAGAATCTTGCCCATTTAACAACAAATGAAAATTTTTCATTTATTAGACACGATGTGTCTAATTTTATTTTCGTTCCTGGAAAATTAGATGCCGTCTTACACTTTGCATCACCCGCAAGTCCGAATAAAAATTCTCCTTATGGTTACCCCAACCTACCAATTCAAACCATGAAAGCTGGCGCATTGGGAACCCATAATGCACTTGGAGTAGCAAAAGCAAATAATGCTACTTTTTTACTCGCTTCAACCAGTGAAATTTATGGTGATCCAGAAGAACATCCTCAAAAAGAAACTTATTGGGGACATGTCGATCCTACTGGACCTCGATCGATGTATGATGAAGCCAAACGTTTCGCTGAAGCATTAACAATGTCTTATCATAGATTTCATGGCATTGACACAAGAATTGTAAGAATTTTTAATACTTACGGACCAAGAATGAGATTGGACGACGGAAGAGTAATTCCAAATTTTATACAACAAGCCCTGAGGCTTGAACCACTCACAATTTATGGTGAAGGCAAACAAACCCGTAGTTTTTGTTTTGCTGATGACTTAATTGAAGGGATTTATCGTTTACTTTTGTCTGATATTCATGAACCAGTCAATATTGGCAATCCAGTAGAAATGACTGTATTAGAACTGGCAGTGAAAGTAAATGAAATAATTAATAATCCTGCAGGCGTAAAAATTAATGAAGATCTACGCCTGGGCAATGATCCGGAACGAAGAAGGCCGGATATCACTAAAGCAAAAGAACTTCTTAATTGGGAACCACAATATACATTAGTTCAAGGATTAGAAAAAACAATTCCATATTTTAAGATGAAATTAGGAATGTAGATGATTATTTCCAATCGAAAAGAACAAAAAAGATTCATAAAATTTGGTCTTGTCGGGGCATTTGGAGCATTAATTGACTTTGGTGTGTTTAATGTATTAATCCATTTAATAAAATTCAGACCCATTAATGCCAGTATCATATCTTTTATCTGTGCTGTAATCAGTAATTTTTTGTTGAATCGATTTTGGACTTATCCCGATTCAAGAACAAAACGATTTCGAAGACAATTTCTTCAATTCTCAATGGTCAGTATTGTTGGTTTAGGGATACGTAGCTTATTGTTTGGTCCTTTAGAAAAAATCTTTCTCTCGATAGCTGACGATTTAATCCCTGTAACTTTTGTTTTATCACCTGAGTTTTTTGGATATAATTTCACTTTGGCCGTTTTAATCCTCATAGTGATGTTATGGAATTTCTTTGCCAATAGATTTTGGACCTTTAATGATGTCAGCAGTTGATCACGACGAAAAAGAAGTGGATAAATCTCCCTCTGAATTTAATTCGGATTATTCAAGCGTACGATCATTAAAAGAATTGATTGAAAAGGTATCCGGAAAGGATATCAAACCGTTTGAATATCATGATACTGGTATCGCTGAACCTATATTTTTTCCATTTTTAGCGATTGTTGGGCAATTCGAAATGAAATTGGCATTAATACTCTCTATTATTAATCCAAATATTGGAGGTGTATTATTAATTGGTCCGAGAGGAACTGCAAAGACTACGTCAGTAAGAGGGTTGTCAGATATTCTACCTTTTGTTGAAAACAGTATTTGTCCATCTGGATGTTTACCAGAAGAAATAGAAAATTTTGGAATTGAAGCAGTTTGTCCTGACTGTGCTCAAAAATATGGACAAAACTTACCGATTTCTAAAGATACCAAAGTTAATATTGTCGAATTACCTTTAAATGCCCATCTTGATAATGTTATTGGTAGTCTTGATGAGAAATACCTAATACAACGTCGTATGCACCTGAAAAGGGGTATTTTATCCCTTGCAGACAAGAATATACTGTATATCGATGAGGTTAACCTGTTGTCTGATGAAATTATCAATTCAATTCTTGATGCTTCAGCAATGGGAAAATATACTGTTCGTAGAGGGTCTGTATTTGCTACATTTCGATCCAGATTTACACTGATTGGATCAATGAATCCTGAAGAAGGGAATTTACGTCCACAAATAATGGACCGATTTGGCCTTCGAGTAGTTACAAGTGGTTTGACAGATAGCTCAGAAAGACTTGAAGCTTATTATCGTGCAAGCCAATACCTTAGGAATCCAGGTGAATTTTTAAATAATTATAGCGAAGAGAATTTGCTTGCAAGAAACGAAATCGAAACCGCGAGAAAATTTGTCAGAAATGTCACCATTAATAAGAACATAGCAACTATTGGGATTGAGTTGATCAGGGACCTTAATATCCATTCATTGAGGGCAGAAATCACATTATTTGAGGCTGCAAAAGCATTAGCAGCTACTGAAGCTCGTGACCAAGTCAGTATAACTGATTTACAAACTGTTGTGCCAATGGCATTGCGATTAAGAAGGTCTCCATTCATTACAGATTTTATTGAAAATAACGCGCAAGAGGAAATAGAAATTTCTACATGTTTAGACAAAAAAATTGAGCAGGGGCACTGATTGAGTACATTGAGAATTATTGCTGGTACCGCAAAAGGTATGAGAATTCATACAGTCCCTGGTGACAGTACCCGACCTATTACGGACCGTGCAAAAGAAGCTTTATTTAATATTATTTCTACTGATTTAATTGAATCTACCTGGTTAGATTGTTTTGGCGGTACTGGTAGTGTAAGTATAGAGGCATTGAGTCGTGGTGCAAGAATGACAACTATCATAGATTTACATCCTTTGGCCATCGAAACAATAAAAAGAAATTTGATTCAAACGAAATTTAATCATAAAGCAGAAGTAATAAAATCTGATTCATTAACATATTTAAAGAAATTACCAAAAAATTCATTCGATTATGTATTTATTGCACCACCCCAATACAAAGGTTTATGGGAAAAGACTTTGAGAGTGATTGATTCTAATCCTAAATGGGTATCTGAAGATGGATGGATAATTGTACAAATCCATCCAATTGAATATAAACCAATATTGATGACTAATTTTATTGAATTTGATAAACGGAAATATGGATCAACTTTATTTGTTTTCTTCCAAAATCCACTTGAAGAATAATTAATCTATTTAAATTCCATTCTTAATTGTCCACCCGCATTGTCATAATAATAATAACCAAACAATAACGAATTTTTACAAGCTAACAATTTTGGAATAAGGATGTATAAATCCTCCACTAATTGATAATTTGAAAGTTCATCAATTTTCACCCACTCAACGTTGCCTTCGCTGCTTGGTTTTATTTCTTTTTTTGTTGTTTCACCCAAAAAGACGAAGAGTGTAATTCCCAGTTCTTTTTCTACATCAATATTTATTACAGCTCGTAAGGTAAGATCTATGCCATGAATTCCAGTTTCTTCGTATAATTCCCGTTCAGCCCCAGCAAGAATATTTTCACCTCTTTCAATGTGACCGCCAATCCCATTGTAATAACCAGACCAGATCTTTTTCCCAGGAGCACCTTTAATTAATAGTATTTCATCTTTATTTATAATAAAAATTAAAGATCTGGGTACCACCTTATATTTATCAGGCAAAATGATTTGTCCAGCGTTTTCCATAATTAACCAGTAAAAAATGGGCGATTACGCCCATTTCAATTTTTAACTTAAGAACATTGGAACGCCCATAAAATCTTTGATTTTGGGCTTATATTGATCAATATCATAAAATGCAGGTACATCGACACGTTTTCTACCGGCTAAAACCATTTCTATGGGCACGGTTGTATATTTTCCACCATGTAAAGCTACTAATTTCCCAGTTTCTTTTCTCCGCAATAATTGTGATACCAAATTTCCAAACGACATTGCTACCATTCTGTCTAATGAATCTGGAGCCCCAGAACGCATTAGATATCCTAATTGTTGAACCATTGTATTTTGGCCAGTCATCTCTTTGATTTTTTCGGATAAAATAATTCCAATCCCCCCTAATTTTTTATGACCATAAGCATCTTCTTCGCCAGTTTCATAAACATCGTAACCCTCAATAATTGCACCTTCTGAAATAGTCAATATTGAATAATTTGAAGGGTTTGCGCGTTTATCTTCCATTATGAAATCACATAATTTTCCTAATGAAAATGGTACTTCAGGGATTAAAGCACGATCAACGTAGGCAAGATAAGCACTAATTAAACTGGTCTCACCTGAATTTCGACCAAATAATTCTATAATACCTACTCGCTCATGAGACCCTACTGAAGTTCTCATATTGGTTATAAATTCTACGCTCCGTGTAATCGCAGTGGAAAAACCAATACAGTAATCTGTTCCAAAAACATCGTTATCCATCGTCTTGGGTATACCAATTACTGGATAACCTTCTTTATGTAATCGCACAGCAAAACTTAAGGTGTCATCCCCCCCTATCGAAACAAGCGAATCAATACCTAAACTACTAAGAACATTAATTATGTAATCAGTATAATCAACATAACCATCCAACCCCTTTATAGGTTTTCCCCATTTAGAATTTTTGAGAAAACCAGGAATATCGTTTTCTTTTACTTTTTGAGGATTGGTTCGCGATGTATGCAAAAAAGTTCCACCAGTCCGGTCAATTGTCCTTACATCGTTATAAGTTAACTCTTTTATATAATAATCATGAGTTGACGGTTCATTTAAATCATAATGTAGAAGACCCGCCCATCCTCGTCTAATTCCAAAAACCTTATAGCCCATTTCCATTGCACCGGCAACAACAGATTTTATTGCAGGATTAAGCCCAGGCACATCTCCACCACCAGTGAGAATCCCAATCGTTTTTGACATAAAAACTCCTAAAAAAATAAAAGATTATTCATTATCTACTGATTTAATCGGAGCCGTTAAAGTTATTCGGCATCCTTGATCCAAAGAGGTGTCAAGATCAAAAGAACCACCTAGCATCTCTACTCGATCGCGAATCAATTTCAATCCTAAACCAGAACCTGGTTTTAAATCATCTGGATTAAATCCTTTTCCATTATCTGCAACAGCTAATTTAATCTGATTTTCATCCAAAGCTATTTGCACACTGATTTGAACTTTAACAGGTTGCTCTTGATTATGTTTTACAGAGTTACCCATTAATTCTTGTAATGCCCTAAAAAACATTACCTCCAAATATGGCTCTAATCTACGGTCCTGACCATTAATAGAAAGATTTACATCAATTCCATACTGATCTTTAAAGAGCTCAATATGTTTTTTAATTGTCGGCATTAACCCTAAATCATCAAGACTCATTGGACGAAGTTCTGAAATAAAATTTCTGACTTTTTGAAAAGTGGACATAGCTGCACCTTTCAAATTTTCTAATTCAATTTTTGCCCTCTCTTTATCGATTTCAAATAATCTTGATGCGATTTCGGTCTGAACAATAAAATTTGAAAGTGCCTGTGCAGGACCGTCATGCATTTGCCTAGAAAGTCTTTGGCGCTCTGTTTCTTGAGAATTAATCATCATTTCTAGTATCGTCAAATCATCGTTTGAGCTGGATAATAGGCTTGTAGAACTGTTTTTACTAGTTTTCCCAATCAGTGGTTGATTGGGAAAGAACTCCCTGATCTCATCAATTAATGTCACCCTTTTCTTAAGGTTTGATTGATCGTTTTGAAGTTTTTCTAGTTGTGATCTCATAACAAGCATTCTTTGTTGCGAATCAAGTGCAGAATTATATGCTTGTTTAATATCACTTCTGGGAATCGTATCAAATTGATTCTGGATTTGCTGTAAATGAGTGCTGGCAGAAGTATTTCTTTGAATTAATTTTGATAGTTCAGATTGACTTTGATCAAGCATCATATCGATCTCTTTTAAAGTCTTTTGAGATTGTTCGTATTCTGAATCTAGTTCAGATAAAAAATCTTTTATACTTGTAACATTTCCAGTCATGATTTGACTCCTTATTCAATTTGAAGACAACTACAGTATCATAACAAATCGATTGATATTTTAGCATACTGTAATAATAAATTCCAAAATTTAGTCGTTCCAAAAATAAATGCGCATATTTTCACCACCTGCTTCCGGTGAAAATATGCTGTTTGTTGTATATATCTCCCTTTTAGTTGCTTCTAAATCAACATACCAATCGGGGAAAATAACCAAATAATCAGCCCCATTCTCATCTAGATACCTTGCTAATAGATCCTCGTCTCGAATAAACGGTATTACTTCCGGAGAAATTAGACCGGCGAGATCTAAAATCCTTCTTTCAGAAAAGAATCCTAATGCTCCAATATCATGTGCTGCAATAATAGCCTCATCTTCTAAATTTTCATTTATCCAAATGGCAGTTTTTACCATTTCTGATTCAATTATTGCCACATCTATTGCATAGGCTTTCCCGCCTAAATAGAAGAAAACAGCCAAAATGATAAAAATAGCTGCTTTATATCCAAAAATAAATGACTCTTTAATATTGACAAATTTATTTTTTATCTCATTAAATCCCAAAATAGATAATAATAAAAATATTGGAATTGTTGGAATTATGTATCGGCCGTGTTGATAGGTAACGGGTAAACGGATCGCATAAATAATAATGTAACCAAAAAACCATAAATAGATTGAAAAAATTTCCAAATTTTTAACTTTAATCGATGTATACAAATATGCAATAAATCCAGGCGCAAGCAACACGCCAACACCAGTAATTGGTACCAAAATCAAATTAACTATTCTCTTTAGGATTGATGCATTGTATAAAATTTCGTATTCTGCTTGTTTGGCATAAAAGGTATTTGGAAAAAAATCACCAGATAATCTATGATTGAATATTGCATAAAAACCGAAAAAGATAAGTACTGGAAATACTCCTATTATTATTTCTTTGATCCAATTATTATTTCTCTTAACTGACCTGAGAACTGTAATTAATAAAAAAGGACCCAACAAAGTTATTCCTTCTGGTCTGATAAAAATGATTAGACCAAGGAGAAGACTGACATACCGGAATTTATATATATCATTTTGGATTATTAAATAGAAAATTAAAATTATAAAAAATATGTATAGAATTGTTTCCATTCCGGAATTTGTAGCCCAGATGATATGCCATTCAAGCACCAAAAAAATACCCGCCCAGGGAATTTTCATGCTTTTTCCACTTATTGTTTCAAATAATCGTTGAATTAGAATTGATGAAGAGATTAACAAAATACCAGATATGAAAAAAGTCCAGAAAAAATAAAATTCATTATTAAATAAATGACCAGGGGTAAGCAAGATTGACCACAGTGGTGATGTTGATCCTGCAGATGGAATCCCGGGAATAAAATACCAATCATGGAATAATACAAGATTTTTGGCATATGTTTGGTGAATCCAAGCATCATCCAATGGAAATCCAGTCTTATTTGTGATCGCAGAAAGTAGAAGATATAGGAACTGAACAATTATCCCAAAAAGTAAAATCAACCAATATTTTTTTATGTATTTATTATTCAGCAATTTCATAAATTTTTATATCTAATGGACCATCATAAATTAAAGAAAATTTTCCATTAATAAGATAGAAATGCCCTTGACTAAATTTTTCAGGTAAATTTTGATCTAAAACAATAAATTTTACTTTCAGCATATTGACTAGCTCCAATAATTTATCTGGATCAGAATTAGGTACTACCACACTCCATCGACCTGTAGAGTAATGGTATCCAAGGGGATTATTAATCATAATTACTTCTTGATTATCTACAGAATAATCAGAGATAATTTTTTCAATTTTTTCGTATTTCTGATATTCAAGTTGCCATTTTCCAATTTCGATGTCATCTCCAATCACATCATTCTTATAAATGATAAAAGTAAAAAATAAAGTAATCAATATAAAAGCTGAACCAAACATCTTTTGACTTCTTTGTAATTTCCAATTCCTTTTGCGAATACCCCACTCTAAAAAACCTTGCAAACCATCAGCAATAATTATCCATACGATCACTTGATTAGCTGAGGATGCATGTAGAAATCCTCCTCGTGATCCAGCCAGTGGAAATATTAAAGTCATTATAAAAAAAATGAACAGTAAATGAATTATGCCTATGCGCAATAGTATGTTTCGACTGTTTCTTTTAATTCCAATAATAAATAATGGTAAGCCAACAATTAATAGTTGAACACCTAAGATTGTTCCAAGATTTAATTTAATAGCGTCGAGAACTTGTATAGGTCGCAAAGCTAATCCGTTTTCAATCCAATAGCCAGGAGAAAGTTGGGAAGCGGGATATATAAATGTGTCATCATATGTAGCAATCCACACAGCCCTTGATGATGCTGGTGAAAAAATGGAATGGTATGAATTTAGATTATTGAAAAACCACCAGCTCATTATTAAACTGTAAGCTACGACAAAAACCAAAAAGCTAGTGAACCAGAAAGTTGATTTCAAATTCGTTTTATTAGTAATCAAATAATAAAAAATTACAAAAATTCCTAATAATAAGAAAATTATCCCATCTACCCTTGAGAGATGTAAAAGACCAGAAACAATTCCAAGAATGAAAATTTTTATAAATTGATTTTTCGGCAAATTACTATTCAATAGAATTTTTTCTGCAAAAATGAAAAATACAGCTCCTAAAAACATTGATATCAACACTGTCTCGGGAATTGTTAATAATTTAAAGTAATATCCACTAAAAATTGCTATTGATCCAGCAATAATGCTAACAAATCGATTGGCAGTTATATTGTAACCTACATAATAAGTAAACGGTGCTAAACCTGCAGCAAGGAGCAATAACACGATTCGACTTCCCGAATAGGTTGAGCCAAAAATTGTCATTGAAATTCCTGAAACTACAGACGCCAATGGCATCCAATACGAAAACAAAGGATGCGGCAAAACCTCTGGATCATCAAGATAATTCCAAATTACCGGAAGAGAAATCTCTCCTTCAGAAAGTTGTTTTCCTCCAAGAAAATAATACTCAGAATCCATATACCCAGGAGCTTTCTGGAAGATAAGATTTATTGATAAAAACATCAATGAAATTATATAAAGAAGGATAAGATCAAGCCTCTTCATCATTTATCTCCGTATGAAAAGACAATCAAATCTCCAATGACTATTTTATTAATTTCTTGCTTATATCTCTCTCCTAATATTTTCAGAATTGGATGGGTTACCCCTAAAGATTGATATTCATCTAAAGTTTTTTGAAAAGTAATAAACACTAATGTGTCCTCATTTAGAAATTTTTCAATATTCTCCATAGCGGTATAACCGAGAGCTAATTGGGATTTATAGGCTAAGGTATCATTCGGAGAGCCCTGGATATCCATTAAATAATATTGGTTTTCAGTCTCACTATGAAACATCACAGGGAAAAAAGATAATTTATTGTCATGAATGATAGGCGTACTATTGTTATATTCGGTTTGTATAAAACCAGATAGCTCTTTAAAAGGTGATCTTGGAAAATCATTAAACTTATAAAAAATTGGCAGGGAAATACAACTTATAAAAATAAATAAAACCAGATTTAATTTCCCAATGCCTTTATTCCAACTTTCTGCAATAAATGAGGAAATTAAAAGGAAAAACCAGACTGCACTTGAAATAAAAATTCTTGGAACAAATACAGGTTGAATCAAATAGGACATTATAAACAGTAAAATTGGAGGGAAAATAAAGAACAAAAAAACTATGCAATAATTTTTATTCTTAATTCTGAATAAGTAAACAACCGTAATAATTAAGCTTTGAATAATGATAATTAGAACAATACCCATGAAAATGATTGGCATCGGTAAAAAAGAAAATAATGTTAGTAGTCCCTGAATAATATCTATCAATCCAGGTTCAACTGTCCAAAATGCTTGCTGTACTTTATTAATTTGTTGAGGAAGAAAAAATAGCCAGGGCGTTGACAATAACAAAATAAATAATTGAGGTATCAGTAATTTTATAAATAATGATTTTCCTCTCTTAAAAAATAAAATGATATTTATGGATAGTAGACCAAAAAAACCAAGATTATGAGCGTACACGGAAACAGTTCCAAAGAATACTGCCATTAGTATCCATAAATTATAATTTTTATTTTCTAGGTTAATCGTTTTAAATATTGCATAAAAAAAACCCACTTGCCCCATCAATAATAGACTATACATACGCAATTCCTGAGAATGATAAATCTGAAATGGGGAAATAAGGAAAAGTAAGAAAGCTATGCTTGCTGTTTTGCCCGAAAATAATTGTTTCGCTAACTTATAAACCAATATTGCAGTAAATAAGTTAATTAGTATGTTTAACAATCGTAAATACCATAAGTTTGAGCTGATTTTTATCCAAAAATGTAACAAGAAATAATACAAAGGAGGCATTGTATCAGCCAATGTTCCAGAAATAATGGTCAGTAAATCACTCCTGGCTAAAAAATAACTAAAAGCATCATCATAAGCAATATCCCGAGAATCAATCCACAGGAATCTTAAAACGATCCCAATAACAAAAATCAGACCAAGTAATAATTTGTCTTTTTTTTGTATTAAGAATTCAGTATATTTGTGACGGGATTCTTTACCCACCATCTCACCCAATATAGACCAATCACTAAAATGAACGGAACTGGAAAAAACATTATTGGATT
>Ga0209347_1002798_pt1 | contig 22038 bp, 24 predicted proteins | sample AutmiccommuBRH23_FD_187382 | JGI IMG/M metagenome (GOLD analysis project Ga0209347, IMG submission 187382) | Deep subsurface microbial communities from Mt. Terri, Switzerland - Autotrophic microbial communities BRH/23 (SPAdes) (version 2) | ecosystem: Environmental > Aquatic > Deep subsurface >...
ATTCTCAATTCAACTGTACATCATTCGGGCGTTTTCTCAATTCAAATGTATACGCGTAAATCAGCAGCGTTTCGTAACGCATTGAAATTCAACAGGCCGATTTCTCAATTTCTGATGTGTCCTGACAGTGATGGCAGGGCATGGCGTGTTGCTTGCCGCCCTTCTCGTGCAAGCGCACCCACAGCCGCCGGTTCTGCGCATACACGTCTTCGACGCGCATGCCGATCGCCGCGCCGATGCGGGCGAAGGAATAGACCATGAGGCCAATGAGCGCACGGTCGCGCAGGCCGATGACTCTCGTGGTGTCGATCGCGTCGACGAGCTGACGCGCCTTGGCTGGATCGAGTGCCGGCGTCTTGCCGCGCCGCACGATATGGCGCGGGCCGCGCAGGGCGCTGGCGGGATTAATCGGCATGATCTGGCCGATTACCATCCAGTCGAACTCATGACGCAAGGCGGCCAGGCGCAGCTTCGCCGTCGGCGCGGAGCGCGCCTTGTGGAGCTGCTCGATATAGACGGCGACATGCACGCTCTCGACCGCCGCGATCGGCGTCACGCCGCGCGCCTCCAGCCAGTCGAAGAATTCGACGGCCGCGCGCGCATAGGCGCGGCGCGTGTTCCGGTTCCTGATTTGCGCCGTGAAGAATTCAAAGAAGCGGTAGGAGGCGCGCGCCGGCGGCGACGAGGGCGGGGGCCCGATCGGTGAAGCCGACGAGTGCGGTCATGTTCGAGGCCGATTCAAATAGTACGCCTCCCACAGCCGCTTTAGCTCCGAGAGGAGCCCCGCGTATTCGCCTTCGAGCGCCAGGTCGGTTTGGGTTTTCCCGACTCCCTGTTCCATGAGCCGCATCAGTCTCCTGCCGCGCGCCCTCAATTGGGCAAACGTCACTCGCCAGTCATCAAGGTACCGCTTGTCATGCTCGTCGTACATTGCGCCTCCGTTCATACGAAAAAGCACGTTAGCGTATCCAACGATCTGTTGACGATCGCGTCGTGGCGAGCCGCGTGTGTAAATTGCACAGATGAACCGTTCTTGACGTATAGGGCGCGGCAACTAAGACCGCGCCGCCAGATTCGACGACGGACTCAACCGCAGCGGCTACCAAGTTTGGGGAGGAATCAGGCGGGTGCATTTGTTGCACCCGCCTTTTTGTTTGGACGCCGCGACGGACCCGGCCGTCGGCTGCTTCATGCACAGCCAAAGACCATGCGCCGGCAGACTATATGATAAAGGACATTATCAGATGCGCCGGACAAACCGGCAAGGAGCAAGCGGTGAAAGTCCGCCGCGATGAAGGAGTAGCGATCCACGTCGCCCCCCGAGCCGTGCGCCAGTTTCCGCGAGGAGGCTGGCGAAGCGTCGGTAGGGGAACGCATAGGCCAGCCATTGAGCCGCGAAAAGTCTTTTCAAATCGGGAGCCGACGCGCTTGATAACGCGGAAGGCAACAAGGGAAGGCGCGTTAGCGCGAGCGCTATCCCACCCGGCGTGGTCAAAGACCCTGGCATGTGCGGACGCTCTTTGCTTGGGAACCGGGAGGTCTCGAGTTCGGCCAGCGGTTGGACACCGCCGGTCCGCGCCGGGAAGACGAGGAATCGTAGCCGGTGATGCACGAACGCGAGAAGTCTGACTCTGTCGTAGTAGCTGGGAAGCCGACGAACAAAGCGGAAAAATCCGCGGCGGAGCCGGTGGAGCCAAGGACAGGGACCAAGGGGAACGTGGGCCAGCAAAGCACGCGCCGGGCACAGGACCGGGCAAGCGTGTCACAGGCGCTGGAACGCGTACGGCAAGCCGCAAGGCAGAGGAAAAAGGAGAAGTTCACATCGCTCCTCCACCATCTCGATCTGTCCATGCTGCGCACAGCGTTTCATGCCCTCAAGCGTGACGCGGCGCCCGGCGTTGATGGCGTGACATGGGAGGCCTACGAAAAGGACCTCGATCGAAGGATCGAGGATCTGTACTCGCGGGTCCAAAGAGGAGCATATCGGGCGCAACCGTCCCGGCGGAGTTATATTCCGAAGGAAGACGGCAGCAAGCGTCCGCTTGCGGTCATGGCTCTCGAAGACAAAATCGTCCAAAGGGCTACGGCCGCGGTGCTGAGTGCGATCTACGAGGAGGAATTCCTCGGGTTCTCGTACGGCTTCCGGCCGAAACGCAGCCAGCATGATGCGCTGGACGCGCTGATCACCGGGATCGGCAGCAGAAAAGTGAACTTTATACTCGACGCCGACATCCGGTCGTTCTTTACGGAAGTTTCCCAGGAATGGGTCGTCCGCTTCCTTGAACACCGGATCGGCGATCGGCGTATCATCCGGCTCGTCCAGAAATGGATGCTGGCCGGCGTTCTCGAAGACGGCAGCGTGACAGTCGAGGAGAAGGGAACGGGTCAAGGTTCGGTGATCTCACCGCTCCTTGCCAATGTTTATCTCCACTATGCTTTCGACCTTTGGGCCGAACGCTGGCGGCGACGCGAGGCTACGGGCGACATGATCATAGTTCGGTATGCCGATGATCTCGTCATTGGCTTCCAGCATGAACGGGACGCCCAGCGTTTTTGGGACGCGATGCGTGAAAGGCTGCGGGAGTTCTCGCTGTCGCTTCATCCGGGCAAGACCCGCCTGATTGAGTTCGGCCGCTTTGCAGCAGCGAACCGCAAGAAGCGCGGACTTGGAAAACCGGAAACCTTCAAGTTCCTCGGCTTCGTCATCATTTGCGGAACCACACGCAGCGGCAAATTCCAAATCAGAAGGAAGTCCCGACGCGACCGCATGCGAGCGAAGCTCCAGGAAATTCAGGAGGGCCTGCGGCGGCGAATGAACAGGCCAGTCTCTGAAACGGGAAAATGGCTTGGGCAAGTCGTCTCTGGATATTCGGCTTATCATGCAGTGCCAACGAACATTGCAGCGATCAAAGCATTCCGTTACCGCGTCACCGTTCTATGGCACCGGTTACTTTGCCGGCGGAGCCAGAAGGCGAGGGTCGTTTGGGAGCGGATGACGAAGCTGGCGAACGACTTCCTACCAAAGCCCTCTATTCTTCATCCTTGGCCGAGCGAACGCTTCGCCGTCAAACACCCAAGGTAGGAGCCGAGTGCCCGAATTGGGCGCGCTCGGATCTGTGCGGGGGGCGCTCAGCAATGGGCGTCCCTACCGCGAATCTATAAGCCCAAGCTGGACCTGTGAAAGGCAGCCGTGTTCGAGTCGAACGCGATAGGTTCTTCGAACTTGGACTCGCGGAGGTCGCAGCAGAGATCGCTAATGGCGCCTTTGAAGAGCCGCAGCAAAGTTCGCCCAGCTTTGTGGAATATTCGAAGAACCGGCGGTAGGAGGCCACGGCGTAAACTGATTGAATCTGAAGCGCGTTCTCGATTGACTTGGCGCGCAGTAGCTTTTCGAAAACGACCGAGCCCTTCTCGAACGACTCTTTCGAGTATTCATTCGTTTCTTCAACCATCTCTTGCCAAGTTTTGGCAAGCGAAGAAGGCGACGTGCACAGCACCTCGAGGTGTTCTTCGCCGAACTGTTGAAAATCATTAAATCGGGGAGCGGCGGCAAACGCGTCTTCCCTCGGCCTTCTTTCGGGCTCATACGACGCCTTGAGTGCCGATTGGTCGAACAGATCGAACAGCAACAATCCAGCCAAAAATCCCCCAACGTGCGCTTCCCAAGCGATATGGTTCGGAATTCCGTTCGCTTGTGGAAACAAGCCTGACAGCAACGTCGCGCTGAACCAAAATCCGAGAAAACCAACAGCCGCGCGGTTGGTAAGCATATCTGATAGCGCTGGCGCTCTTGTCTGGCCGCCGACCGCTCGGTTCGTCAGTGCGAGGCGCGATTCTCCAAATGGGCCGCCCGGAGCGAAAACGATTCGCGCACTCGCCGCCGTAGCCGCTGAAACCGACGCCGAGGCGCCGATAACTGGCGCTATGTCGAACGGATGAAATAGGAAATACGCGAGCGCCCCTGCGATCGCTGCGACCGCAAAAAATGCCAAGAAACGGCTTGTGCCGAAACGCCGCGCCACGGGGCTGCCAAAAACCGCTAGAGCAAGACAGTTCGTGGCCAAATGCATCCAGCTGCCGTGCAGCAAGGCGTAAGTAACAAGCGTCCACCACGCCTGCCCGACGCCGCTCCGAAGTTTGATGATGTCGTGTTCGTCAACTCCAGCCGCTTTGGCGCTGGCGAAAGCCCCCATAGCGGCGTCAGGCGCAAAGAGGAACGAGAGACGCGGCGGGACGAGCGATAAGGTCGAAAGAGCATCGATGGCAACGGACAACGGCAGCAATGCCGCTGCGAAATGCATCGCCGTCAAAATGCAGACGATGAGCGTGATTGCGCTAGGCGGATACAGCGTCTCACTTAGCGACACGGCGGCAGCTGTACGTCTTGCTGCTGCGATCATGGCTTCCTTCCTTCCCGAAATTCGATGCTATCGGATCTAGATTTCGGTGCGGTTGCAGATCGATGAAGTTTGCCGTGACGAATGCGCTCTAAAGCAATCGCGATCGCGTTTCGATCGACGGCATGTCGCGTACGAATTCACTCATCTGCGCGCGAGCGCTTGATCGGTCGCCTCCCTCGTGCGCTCGAGTTCCGAGGCGTAATCCAGATAGCGACGACGGATCCCCTCCTGGCGTGATCGGATTTGTTTTTTCCCACTGAAGACTGTTGCGGATTGCCCGCAAAGGCGCGGGTACAGGCGACGCGACTCTCGAACCGGAAATCGTTGGTCAGTTTATATGACCCGCTCACGCAGCCGGTGACGACGTCGCCCGTCGCCAGTGTCGATACAGTCTGGTATGGCGACGCGCCCAGATTGCTCAGGTAGCCCGGCGCGGGATCGACCCAGATCGACCGCCATTCGGCGCCCGGCTCCAACCAGAAGTCGAGGTTGAGCTCAGCCCCGAAACTCATGCCTGCGACGCCGGCGTCAGATAGTTTGTTCCGGCGAGCATGGCCACCGCGCCGGTCAGGTATGGCTTGATCGACAGGCCCGGATAGAGAACAGGCGCGATGTGGATCCGCGGCCCCATCGACCCGTCGAACAGGGCGACGCTATATTGCGGGAGGCGAAGCTGCTCGGTGGCGTAGCCTGTGACCCGAGTCTCGAGTTGGTCGCCGCGCGCATTCTGAAAATCGAGGTCATGCGCCGCCTGGAAGGCGTTGATGTCTGACTTTCGCGAGGCCGCCGACGCAACGCCGACGCCGCCGAACTGGAAGAGATTGTTGGTCGGAAAGAAATTGGCGTTCGATTGCGCCCGCACAGGGGCGTGAATCCTCAGATCGAGCCGGTTCGCCTGGGTGCGTTTCTCAATGTCGGGAAGCTGCGCCTCCATCTGCGCAACCTGGATCGAATCGAGACCGCCTTCGGCGAGCGCCTTGCGCAAATGCTGGGCTGAAAGCTCATAAGACCCGAGCCGCGCATAGAGAAAGCCCAGCTCCTTTCGGGCGCGGGTCAGATTCGAGTTGAACATCAGGATGCGTTCGAGGGCGCCGATCCTCGCCTCGTAGTCGCGCAGCTCGGTCGACAGCAGGACGTAGCGATAGGTCGCCTCATAGTCTGTGGGATTATGCTGAATATAGGCTGCGAGTCGTTCCTGTTCGGCGCGCGGATTTTCCTGCGCGCGCGCCGGACTGAAAAGCGCGAACGCGGCGAATACTGCGCCAACAAGCCTCGCCTCCGCTCTATATGAAAACATCAAAGGCAACCTTCCGAAAAGTCTGGAAAAACGGCTCCCCGAGCGCTGACCGTCAGCTCAAAGGGAAGCTGACTCATGTCGCCTGAGGCGACAAGCTCGCGCGCGGCTCGCGCCTCCATTCCAACACCGGGACGGCGCGACGCTTTTGCTGCGGATTACTTGATACAGCAATGACTAATCGCCATTGTGCGTCTTCGTCTGCCTCCAAGCGGCAGATGATACAGATTTGCTAATGTGGCGCTAAAGCCACAGGCGGCGACGCGGCTAGCGGCGGCGGCACCCGCCATCGAAGAGACGGACGATATCGCCGCCTCTCTTCGAGGACTCCGGCGCGAGGGGCCGACGGATCAATCGTTCGGCGCCGGCGGGCCGAGAGGATTCGTCGGCGGGGGCATGCGGTCGCGCGCGACTCGTCGAGAGACGCTTCCGGGGCAAGCAGCCAGCGCAGCACGATCAGCAGGTCGGCGGCGCGCCGCGCCGCGTCGATCTTCACGGCGCTTCGGATGTCGGCGACGACTCGCCCTCGGGCCGTATCGAGCGAGACGGCGCGGCGGTATCGCGCCAACATGTGATGGTGCTTGTCGCTCGGGCTCACGCCCAACACAAGTTCGTGACTGCGCAGCCCCGCCATCTCCGCGCAACGCCTGATCGGCATCAATTCGGGATTCATCTTAATGGCTCTCATTAATTTCTCCCTCTGGACCTTTCAGTTGACGACGACGCCGTCACTCACGTCGACCCACGCCCTATGAAGCCTTAGAAAGAAAGTCAGATTTCCTCGACTCATCTGCCCCTTCCTCGAGCTTCGTAGGGCGAGTTCTTCGCAAGGGATTTTCGTTCCGATTGCGCTCCGCGTTACACGGTCGCATAAAACTTCGGCTCGACCTCGTGACGGTCTTTGCGTAACGAACTGACCAAATCCGACGAAGAGTAGGATGAGGCGAATGGATCCGCCTGAAATGGCAAAGAGTTGGGCCTCGTTGATGCGTTCCGCGCGTCGCCTGTTCGTTTGATTGACGCCCTCTTTGCGATCGATGACAAGGCGTGAGAGTCCAGCGCCAATCAGGATGAGAATCGCGGGGGTGTCGGCGTGACGAAGGAAGGGCGGAGCCCGAGCTTCGTCACGCCGACATCCCCGCGCGCGCCGAAAAAACGGCCTGTCTGCCGGTCGCGGGCCGGGTGAATGGTCGGTTTTCCCAGTGGGAGGACCGATGCGTTGCCCGGCCGCCATGTCACCGACCGCCAGATGAGGCTCTTCATGCAGTTCAGAAAATCCGATCCCGCCGCCGTCGCCGCGGCGAAAGCCGGCTTCAGTCCGGCGACCGCCTATCGCCAGGAGAAGGATCCCCGGCTTCCCTCCCAAAAGAAGGCGCCGCGCGCCCGCCGGCGGCCAGATCCGCTCGAAGACGTGTGGGACAGCGAGGTCGTCCCCATGCTGAAAGCGTCGCCCGGCTTGCGGCCAACCGGCGTGTTCGAAGAGCTGCGCCGCCGGCACCCAGCGCTCGACTCCAGAATGCGCCGCACGCTGGAGCGGCGCATTCGGAACTGGCGCGCCCTCCATGGTCCCGAGCAGGAGGTGATTTTCCGCCAGGAGCATCCGCCGGGTCGCATGGGGCTCTCGGACTTTTGCGACATGCGCGATCTTAAGGTTTCCGTCGCCGGCGTTCCGCTCGACCATCGGCTCTATCACTTTCGCCTGCCGTTCTCGGGCTTCGAATCCGCCCTTGTCGTGCTTGGCGGCGAGAGCTTCGTCGCCCTCGCTGAAGGTTTGCAGAACGCCCTGTGGACGCTCGGCGGCGCGCCGCAGCAACATCGCAGCGACAGTCTCTCTGCCGCATTCCGCAATCTCGACGCCGACGCCCGGGAGGACGCCACGGTGCGGTATGAGGCGCTCTGCGCCCATTACGGCATGACGCCGACCCGCAACAATCTTGGCGTGTCCCATGAAAACGGCTCGATCGAAAGCGCCCACGGTCATATCAAAGCCGCGCTCGAAGACGAACTGCTGCTGCGTGGTTCGCGCGACTTCGACGATCTTGCCGCTTGGCGCAAGTTCGTCGACGAGCTGGTCAGCCGGCGCAACGCCCGCAACGCCGCGCGCATCGATCTCGAGCGCGCCGAGCTGAAAGAACTGCCGCCGCGCAAGACTTCGGATTTTGAAGAGGCGCGCGTCACGATCACCTCGTCGAGCGCCTTCACCCTGCGCAAGGTCTTCTACACCGTGCCGTCGCGCTTGATCGGCCACAAGCTTCTCGTGCGCCTCTATGACGATCGGCTCGATGTCTTCCAGGGTGCCACGCATCTCTTCACTTTGTCGCGCGGCAGGCCCGGTCCCAACGGCAAACACGGGCATGTCGTCGATTATCGGCACGTCATTCATTCTCTGCGCCGCAAGCCCATGGCGCTCCTGAACCTCGTCTATCGCGATCAGCTCTTTCCACGGCGCGCATACGCCAAAGCCTTCGACGCGCTGCTCGCCGGAGCCGGAGAAAAAGTAGCCTGCAAAACCATGGTCGGCCTGCTCGCCCTCGCGCACGAGCGCGCCTGCGAAGCCGAACTCGCCGCGGCGATAGAGGAAGCGCTCGAAGCCGGCCTTCCGCCGGACCTTGCCGCGCTGACCGAGCGCTTCGCGCCGAAAACCCAAGCTGCGCCCAATGTGATTGTCGCGCTGCCGGAGCTCGCCGTTTACGACGCGCTCGCCTCTCTCGAAGGAGCGGCGGCATGAAGGCGAACGACAAAGTCGACGCCGCTCGCGTCGATCTTCTTCTCTCCGAGCTGCGCCTTTCCGGCATCAAGCTCGTCTGGAGCGCACTCGCCGCCACGGCCGACAAGGAAGGCTGGCCGGCTGCGCGCTTCCTCGCCGCGCTCGCCGAGCAGGAACTCGCCGACAGAGGTCAGCGCCGCTTCGCCCGCCATCTCGCCGAGGCGCGCCTGCCGCCCGGAAAAACGCTCGACGTCTTCGACTTCGACACGGTGCCGATGATCTCGAAGGCGCAAGTCAAGGCGCTCGCCGCCGGCGACGCCTGGCTCGAGAAAGGGGCCAATTTGCTGGTTTTTGGTCCGCCCGGGGTCGGAAAGTCACACTTGGCGGCAGCGCTCGGCTTGGCGCTCAACGAAAACGGATGGCGCGTTCTCTTCGCCAGAACGACGGACCTCGTCCAGAAGCTGCAAGTCGCGCGGCGCGATCTCGCCCTCGAAGCCGCGATCGACAAGCTCGACAAATATCACCTCCTCATCCTCGACGACATCGCCTATGTCGCCAAGGATCAGGCCGAAACAAGCGTCCTCTTCGAGCTGATCAGCGCCCGCTACGAAAGGCGATCACTGCTCATCACGGCAAATCAGCCGTTCGGCGAGTGGGGGAAAATCTTTCCAGAGCCGACGTTTTCATGATGCCTCCTTTCTCGAACGCCTCATGCGCTGGAGGTGGGTGCGAAGCCTATCGATTTGTTCGATTGAGAGGTCGATTTGCCAAGGCTGGCCCTTCGTGAGCTGATGCCCGGCCAACAGTCCACGAGCGAGGTAATCGAAAATCGTTTGCGGCGTCACACCGATCGCCGATGCGGCGCCCTGGATCGAGTAGCTGCCGTCAGGCCACTGCGGCGGGTTCGCGTCGACGCCGTTGATTTTAACCGTTGGGATGCCCCAATGGGTGCGCAGCAACCAGACATTGCCTCCCTTGAATGCGCAACCACGCGCCGCGACAAAACCCTCTCGATTGAGGGTTTCCGCGATCTCTTTGTCCATCTTGTTGGCGGCGTTGAGCTCCGTGATCCGCCGCCGCAGCCCGTCGAGATCGACGTAGTCGCGGTAAGTGTGAACGCGCCTCTGTAAGCAATGCTCACTGGTTGCGCCGGTCTGCCAGATAATCTTCAGCCATACCTGACCATGCGCCCGCTTTTGATCGAGGATTGCTTCGCGAACGATGAATCGCAAAATGCGTTTTTGGTCGGCGGGTGATGTTGTGGCCGCGCGCCAGATTCTCGGCAGGTTTTCGCCGAGCGCTTGCAACGAGGCGCGATCCGCCTCGTGCAACACGAGCGGCTCCTCTGCCCGCCAGCGTGCATGCTCCCGGTCGACCTCCTCGACGGCGCGCAGCTTCTCCTCCCAGGCCCGCTCCAGCGATCGCGCCACGAGCCGGTTTTCTGGTTCGACCGCATCATATTGGCGGCGCGCCCGTTCCGCCTCGTAGCGGGCGCGTTCGCGACGGAGCGCCCATTGCCGTTCGAGTTGTCGGCTCTCTTCTTCCAAGTGCCCCATGGCGGCGAGCGCGATCGCAATCCGATCCGGGTCAGCGCGTCGAGGAGAACGTCTTCAACGAGCGCGTCGATCGGCATCGCCCGCACTTCCTGGCACAAGGCGACGCCTCGCTGATCCCGATCGGACCGGCAGCAATAGACTGGATAGTCGCCATTTGGTCCTGTGTAGCGCAGGCTCATGCGCCGGCCGCAACGACCACAAATAGCGACGCCCTGAAGCAGCGCCGAGCCTTTGCGCGGCGCACCGGCGTGCCCCGCCTCGTAATGGTTGACGTTGTCCGACGCGCGCGAAACACGGGCTTCAGAAACACTGGGCGGTGGATCAAAAATGTTCCGTCGGAATATGATTAAATATTCTTCATGACATTGTGCGAGCGACGCCACAGCGGGTTCACAATGTCTTGGTAGAAAGACTCATTCCTCGACAGCTCTCCGCCTGGCTCGCACGCAGCTCTTCTTTGCGGCGCAGCACACCGAGCAATGCGAGGTCAGCATCAAACGAAACAACGATATATGGTCGCCATAAGCGGCCAAGGTGGAGTCATGCCGATGATTACCCTTGAAGAATGCGCAAAGTTCGCGGCGCTCGAAACAAACGAACTCTTCTCGGGGGCTGTCCTTTCGACGAGGCATCAATCGCTGCTATCGAGTTATCTTTTGAATTTGAAGCGTGGCCCAAGTGCCGTACGTAAGATGATTGTCTCTGACATTCGCGCGGCGATTGACTTGGGCGCGTCGAAATATGCGGCGGATCTCGTTCTCGTGCTTCGGATGTTCCTCTCCAAACATATCGAGGCAAGAATTTCGCAGCAGACGCCTCAAAAGAACACTCACGCGTATGTGACATGCAGTATCGCGCGTCAAATGGGGAGCGGGAGGCTGCTCAGCCACTTGTACCGCTGAAGATCGGCGGTCAAGCTTTGTTGGGAGGATTAGAACAGCCTGCCAGCGCGGTACGGCCTTGTTGCATGGAGTCGGCTGGGGACGGAATTCGTCCTTTGGCTTCGTGATTATGCGATTCGGATGAACTGTGCTGGGCGGAAGTCGAGGCTACGCAGCTTTTTTGTTTCGAACTGCAGCCATGAGATGAGCATGGGCTCCGTGAGCCCATAGAAATCTGCGTGACGATGAAGCCACGACGAAAGAAGTTCGTCGGGCACCGGGTCGAGGACGACCGGCAAGGGCCGTCGAGCGGCGTTGGTCAGCATCGTCATTGGAACGCGGCTTCCTCCTCGCTGATAGGCCTCCAATCATCGATGGCTTCGTCCGTTAGTCGTTCCGTTCCTGTCTCGATAGCCTGGATCGCGACTTCATTCACGAGGCGGAATATTTTTGACGTTACCCCCTCAGTCACTCGAAGAATTCGCTTGAGACCGCGCGCCGTCAGAATGCTCGGCTGACGAAGCGGGATATTGCGGAGATTGGCAAGAACGAGATGCTGGAACTCGTCATCGGCTTTCCAGCGCGGCAATGTGACAACATCAAAGCGTCTGGCAAGCTGTACGTCGCCGTTAATCGCCTCTCGGGCTTCCGTGATCCCGAAGCAGACAAGTGAAAGCTGAAGCTCGTTACTCAAGAAACGAAGCGTGTTCAGAACGACACGCTGCTCGCGCCATGAACCGGCTATGATATTATGAATTTCATCTATCAGCAGGACCTGAACGCCCACGGCTCGCAATAGTCGAATTGTCGTCTGCTCTAATGCGACAATTGCCGCGCGCGGATTGGAAGGGGCGCCAAGTGCAGCGAGAATTTGTGCATAAAGGCGCCGCTCGCCCGGCCCGCCGGCCAACTCCACAACGAGAAATTTACGTTGTGCGTCCGCTGTTGCTGTATCGAAAGCGATCATCTGGTCGTGCTTGAAGCGCCCGACGATCATCGATTTGCCTATGCCGCTGTCGCCATAGACGGCGATTGACGGCATTCGCGTCGTGCGCGGGTGAGTCGGGAGACCCTGAATCAAATCGACGATGTATTTTGCTTTCGGATAGTGGACCCACGGCTTTGATCGAATGAATTGGATCCGTGCGTCATTAGACGCGTCGAGAAGACTTGCAACTTCGTCCGTGACGTGGGCGGGCCTATCGATCACGCTGTTTCTCCGCGATTTCCAGAATGGAAGGAGTGTGCAAGTCGATGCCCTTGAGCGAGCCGAATCCTTCGTCATCCACCGAAATCTTGCTTTTGGGCTGCGGGTCGCGGCGGGCCTGCGCCGTCTTCCTTATTGCCTCATCAACAATGCGACGCTTGGCCTTTGCAGAAGTGATCCATTGGTTCGGGTCGCGTTCCGCGCGCGCTTGCGCTCGCGTTTGGCGCCGACGTATTTTCCATTCGCGGAGACTTATTGATGGGCACGTAAGATCGCGGCTCCGGGCTTCGATGAAACGCCCGGAAGGACGCTGAACAAAAATTCTTGAAATATCTCGGGGATCATATTTGACTAAAAGCTCACGTTTGACGCCTCCGAGATCGGCGCTTAAAACGTTCGACCAGTATGGCAATCCATGCAACCAGACGCCGTCTGGCCTGAGTGTTCGATACGCCTCAGGCAATAAGGAAACCCAGAAGGCCATTCGATCATGAGGCATGCGCAGATTTATCCGCGCCTCGTGTTCGCGCCAGACCGCCAATGGTGAGTGCATCAAGGTGCTGTGAATTCGGTCGTGATAGCCGCCCGCAATCTCCCAGCCAAGAAAGCATTCGAGCTCTCGCAACGACATGGCTGAATTCTTTTTCGGATCGTAAGACCCTCGTTCGATCGGATTTCCAAATGAAGTGCCGGGCAGAAGATGCATCTGACCCATCATCGTTCCGATCAGCCGTTCGATATGACCGCCGTAATGCGGTTCGCCAGGCGGGCGCCAAATGATATCGACGCCTTCGTTGCGACAACCGCGAATGAAAGGCTTGCTTCTGAAATCTGCGCCATTGTCGACGTGAAAGGCCTCTGGCAAGCCCGCGACTGGCCATGTCGCGTCGATCTCACGTTCCTGCAACCAGGCCGTCTTGTCGTAAACGCCATGGAGAACGCAGAGGCTCACGGAAAGCCGGGAAGGGGGATCCATCGAAAGATGAAAGCCCGTAATCATTCGCGTAAACACATCGATCGCCAGCGTCAGCCAAGTGCGTGCGAGTGGTTCGCGCGTCTCTTCGTGAACGACGATGAGATCGACGAGTGTGTGATCGATCTGAACCACCTCGAGCGGTCGTGAGGCTTTGTATTCGCCCGGAACTGGCGTTGTCGCTTTGATCGCGCGTTTGTCTTTCCGTTTACGCGCGACCAATCGCCTCTCGATGTCATCGACCCGTGTCTTGATCGTTCGACGATCTGGCAATGGCCATCCGTGCTGGACGAAACGCAAATGGACTTGTTCGACGAGGTGGGTCAGCGTTGGACGCTGCGGCTTCAGATAGACCTCCCGGATCGTCTGGCGGATCAACTTATGACGCGATTTATCGAGAGCGAGCGCCCCTTTCGATCGGCCTCGCGGCTTCGGCTGAAGCGCCTCAACGGTGGGCGTTTCGCGACAGATAGCGACGAGGCGATAGAGTGTCGCGCGACTGATGCCGAGGTCCATAGCAACATCTTCGACGTCGCTTGTTCGTAGCCGGTCACCCGCGGAGCGGCCTAACAATTCTCTGATGGCCTCCTCGCGCCGACATGCCTCTAACCACTGCGGATCGTCGGACCCCGTCGCGTCGGCGTCATCAGGGCAGGGCGCGTTCTCATTTTTGCTGTTCAACAATTTCTAATGTGTCGTGACACGCAACGACCACAAATAGCGACGCCCTGAAGCAGCGCCGAGCCTTTGCGCGGCGCGCCGGCGTGCCCCGCCTCGTAACGGTTGACGTTGTCCGCCAATCGTCGCTGGTTAGCCATGAACTCCTCCCAGCTGATGTAACCAGGGTGTGCAGCCTGCAAGCAAACCGCCCAATCCGTGACAGCCACCTTGACGGTTCCCCGGACAGAACCAGGGCTGCATCGGGCCGGGTCCCGTTGCCGGCGGCCGTAGACATAGGCCCCAGCATAAGCGGGATTCTGAAGAATGTTGCGAACCCGCGCGCTGTCGGCTGCGCGCCAGACAACATCATGTGGGCTCGGACCGAGGATCGGACGGACCGGCAGCGGCAAGCTGTTCGCCCGCAAAAAGAGCATTACGGCTCGAGCGCTCTGCAACTCCCGGAACTTGGCGAAGACGAGCTGGAGACGAGCCTGCACCTCTTCATCGGGATTGAGAATGATCGCTCCCGCGCGGTCGTGGGCGAGCCCGGCAGGCAATAGCAAGCGGAGTTCGCCGCGCGACGCCTTTTGGCGTTCTCCCTGATGGAGGCGCATGCGAATCTGGTGCAGCTCCGCCTCGCTCATGATGCCGGACAGCCCCAGCAGCAAGCGGTCGTGATAGACGCGCGGGTCATAGAGGCGCTCGCCATCCGCGATGAGCACCCCGAACACCGAGCAAAGTTCCAGGAGCTGATGCCAGTCGCGATTGTTGCGCGCCAGGCGCGACGCATCGAGACTGACCACGAGACCGGCGTTGCCAAGGCCGATCTCGGCAATCAATTTTTGAAAACCATGGCGCTCGACGCCGCCCGCGCCCGATTTTCCGAGGTCCTCGTCGATGACCTGGACGCGCTCATGAGGCCATCCCAGCCCGATGGCGCGATCGACGAGGCGGTATTGCAGCTCCGTGCTTTCCTGGTGTTGCCGCACCTGGTTCACCGACGATTGCCGGACGTAGACGTAAGCGAGTTTGGCGCGATGCGAGGTGGTCAGGCGCTCGTCAGCGGCGCTCAATGTCATCAGCATGAGCGCTCCCCCTTCTTGTTGCGTCGTCGGCCGGCTGCATGCGCCGCATCAGTTGCGCGAGCAGCTGGGCGAGCAGCGTTTGCGTCTCGGCCGACAGATTGGGCCAAAGGCGGGAAGATGCTGTCGGGAGCCGGCCGGATGCGCAGGCCGGAGTCGACGGCGATAGAGACGCTACGCGACGCGGAAGAGCTTGAAGAGTCATCGCGAATCACCTCCTCGACGAGGAGGGACAGCGTCGCGTTCAAATGCCGCGCCAATGGGATCAGCGTGCGCACACTGACGCGCGGTGGATCAAGCGCCCTCTTATCCGCGGGGGGCGACGCGTGGCCAAGATCCGTACAGGAAATCCGGATCGAACGCCTTCGCCCGTCTGGCAATGCGACAACGACAAAAGCGGGACCGCGTCCCGAGCGTTCCGGCAAAACTGTAAACCGCTGGCCGAAAAGCGAATGCCGAGAATTCGTGACCGTGGTCACGCACCCCAGCCGTTCGAGAATTGTATCATTCTGCGATGTTCGGTGACGCCAAGATGACGACGGCCCTGCTCGATCGCCTCACTCACCGCTGCCATATCCTCGAAACCGGAAACGACAGCTTCCGATTCAAGGACAGTTCAGCGAAGGCGGACAAACCAGCAAAGGAGAAGCCCAAAACTTGACGAACGACTGACCCGCAAGCCATCTTCAACCCGGGTCAGTTCTCAATGGAAATCCCGGGTCAAATCTCGGCGGAAATCGACAGTCTGGCAAGTACCATGGCGGCACCCGATTCCAGTGCCGCTGGGTCGTGACAATTGCAACCTCGCCCTTCGCCTTTGCCCGTGAAGTTCGCCACTCTACTCCATGACCCAACCGTGACTGACGATGATCGACTGACCGGTCAACGCATTGGACTTAGCGCCGGCGAAATACATCACCGCTTCCGCGAAGTCCTCCACGGTCGTGAACTCCCCGTCAACCGTCTCCTTCAGTAGAACGTTCCTGAGAACTTCCAGCTCCGTAATCCCGAGCGCCTTGGCCTGCTCGGGGACCTGCTTTTCCACGAGCGGCGTGCGCACGAACCCTGGGCAGACCACGTTGGCCCGCACGTTATGTTGGGCGCCCTCCTTCGCCACTACACGCGCAAGCCCAACCAAGCCGTGTTTAGCGGTGACATAGGGTGCCTTGAGTACCGACGCTTCTTTGGAATGTACCGACCCGATGTAGATGATGGAGCCCGACTTGGCGGCATACATGTGTTTTAAGCACGCTTTCGTGGTCAAAAAGGCGCCGTCCAGATGGATGGCGAGCATTCTCTTCCATTCGGAGAAGGGGAAATCGTCTACCGGATGGACGATCTGTATGCCCGCATTGCTCACCAGGATATCGATCTTACCGTAGGCAGAGTTGACGGCGTCCACCCCTATGTTGACCGCCGCCTCGTCGCTCACGTCCATCGCAACCCCCATGGCGACGCCCTTCGCGGCGCCAATATCGCGCGCGACCGCCTCGGCAGCCTCCTTCTTCAGATCGGCGATTGCCACCTTCGCGCCTTCCTTTGCAAGGCATTGTGCGATCTCCTTGCCTATGCCGCTCGCCGCCCCGGTGACGATGGCCACTTTATCTTCGAAACGCCTCATGACGATACCCTTTCGAGTTACTCACTTAGCCAGATAGTCGTGCACGACCTCTCCGAGATTCAGCGTTAGGTCGGCGATCAGATGGATGCCCGAGAGGACTTCGAGGACCGGAAGATCGCTCAGCGGCGCGAGCGCATGCGGAAAGAGCTCCAACGCCGCCGGGCCTGACCAGGCGCCCTTTAGATCGATGTTGCCCAGTCGATACCGAACGAGCTCGCAAATCCGCGGACTTCCATCGACATGCGGTATGATTTTGAGCAGGAAACCCGGCTCGCCCAATGCCCGCAGCGCCATCTCGCTCGGCACAGCTTCGTGCTTGTAACCCATGCTGGCGGCCGCGATCCGCGCCGGCCCATAGTCGAGCGTGCCGAGCAATGTATCGTGTTCTACGCGCAGCGAAGGGAACGCAAGTTTCTTAGGAAATCCCCAAAGCTCGCGTCCGCCGGCAATCGGCGGATCGTCATCGAGGAACATGGCATGGACATAACCACCTGTCTCTTCGGCAAAGCGCACCGGAATAACCTGCCCAGACTCGGTATAGTCACCAAAGCCGGTGCTGTCCGGCATCCGAATGAACTCGTACTTCACGACTGGATCAATGACTTCCAGCGGCTTCGGCACGACCTTCTCAAGCGCCGCACGGTTCGTGCGGTAGGTGATGATCATGAATTCACGTTCGATGAATCGATAGGGCCCGGGCGGATAGGACGGGCTGTGTAAAGGCATCGAGAAGGCTTTTTTGCGAACCGTGTCGGCTTTCATCGCATCCAATCCAATTTCCAAGGTTGCATTGTTAGGCGAGGTAATCGTGCACGACCTCGCCGAGAGGCAGCGTGAAATCGGCAATCACATGTACACCCGAAACGACTTCCAGCACCGGAAGATCGGTCAGCGGCGCTAGAGCATGCGGATGAAGTTCGAGCGCGCAGGGTCCGGTCCAGGCACCGCGCACCACGATGTTGCTGCGAATGTAACGCACGAGCTCGCAAATACGCGGTTTGCCATCGACATGAGGAATGATTTTGAGAAGAAAATTTGGCTCGCCAAGCATCCCCGCCGCCGTTGCTTGCGCGAGCATGCGATGTTTGAAGCCCATGGTGCCCTTGGCGATGCGGAACGGGCCATATTCGAGCGTTCCCACTAGGGTATCGCGCTCCACTGCCAGGCGCGCCTTCGCGAACTTGTGCGGAAAGCCCCACAACTCGCGCCCGCCGGAGATTGGCGCGTAGGCATCGAGATACATGTTGTGGATATACGCTCCCGCTTGACCGTTGAGCCTTACCGGAATGTGCTGCGCGGCCCCCGAATAGCGGCCAAACCCGGTGCTGCTTTCCGTGCGCATGAACTCGCAACGCACCAGCGGTTCGTCGAACGTCAGCGGCTCGGGCACCGCCTCTTCAAGCGCCGCACGGCTCGTGCGATAAGTGACGACCATGTATTCCCTGTTAGTGTAGGAATATGGCCCGCGCGCAAACGACGGGCTTGTGAGCGGCATGGCAAAGGCGGTTTTTACGACGTCAGCTGGTTCCACGAGACTGCTCCCTCACGCAGGCATTCGCTTTTCCTGAAGACCTGGCGCGGAGACTTCCTCCATGGGCGAGGTTGCCTGCGGCGTTGCCTTCGCCTTGCCAACAAGGATATCGTGCATCACATCGAACACGCGCACACCGACGTCTTGCGGTTTTGGCGCGAGCCATGGCGCGGCCTGCAGCGTAGTGCGGGCATCCGAAAGCCCTTGCTGCCAGCGGTTATTCATGGTGGCTCGGCTGAACTCGAAATCTTTGCATGTGCCTTGTGGGTCGTGCGGGCGATAGATGAGCTGCACGATATCCATCTCAGTGACGCAGGCGAATTCATAAAGCCGGATGGCCTGTTCCGTATTGCGCAACTCCGCCGGCAGGATTTCCATCAGCTCGTTGATGGCGTGCCTCATTTCATGCTTCTGCCGAAAATTCTCAGTCGTGATGCGGGTGCGGCTGGAATAGCGAATGTCTTTTTCGCGTTCGCTTACTTCTTCGAGATTTGTCGGCAGTTCGCCGTGGCTGTGAAAAACATCGACCTGGAACGTCAGGCGGCTGCGACGCGGATAGTAGTCCAGCACGTATTGCAGCGGCGTGTTGGAGACGAGACCACCGTCCCAGTAGTATTCACCGTCGATCTCCACTGGTGGAAAACCAGGCGGCAGCGAGCCGCTCGCCATCACATGTTCGGGGCGAATGGCGATTTCCGCGCTGTCGAAATAGGTAAAGCGGCCGGTGAGTACATTCACTGCTCCCACGCTGATGCGGATGTCCTTGACATTATTGATGCGGTCGAAGTCGACGAGCTGTTCGAGCGTCCTCTTGAGTGCCGCAGTGCTGTAGTAGCTCGTCGGCATGTTCGGCGAGAACCACTCACATAGCGGGCGGGGAGCAAAGAAACCGGGCTGCCCAAACATGATCGCGGCAAGTCCACTGGTCGATCGTCGCCAGAATGCAAGCGGCCCGGCAAGCTCGCCAGGCCACCGCGCGGTCGGAGCAGTGATCCCTTCCCAGAAGCGACGCAACTGGGCCACGCGGTTCTCCGGGGGATTGCCGGCAATGAGTGCAGCGTTGATCGCCCCGATCGAAATCCCGGCCACCCAATCGGGCAAATAGTGGGATGACGCCAACGCCTCGTAAACGCCCGCCTGATAGCTGCCGAGCGCGCCGCCGCCCTGCAAGACAAGACCGACTTTCTTGCCATAGGATGCCGGGCGCGGGGATGGTCCAGAATCATTCATTTCGCGTCTCCTTGACGGAAAAAGCTGCGTTTGTTTGCTTTGCGTCCCGGAGGCAATTAGGCGGCAAAGCAAGACTTCGCGGCGGGACACAGCTGCGGCGAAAAGGAGTGCTTGTTCATTCATCTCAGTTCCCGAAGCGGCTCGTAACATTTCGGTACCGTCCAAATGTCTGCAAATCTTGCCGACCCGCCTCGCTGAAATCTCGTAGCGGATCGACGTGTCTATCTATCCAATTTGTCCGCATTCTTCCATTGTAACGTTCCGCGCAAGACACGTATCGATAATGATGCGACCCACAGTGTGGGCGACCTCAACAACAACTTGTGGCGATGACGTCGGGCGTATTCGGTTTTATCAATGCATAAATACCGATCAGCCCGGTTATATCGTCCCATTTATTTTGCAGAGCATCGGGATACAAATTCGCCGCCTCGTCTAGGAACCTGCCAAACAGCGTGGCTCGGGTCTCCCTCTCGGCGGCAAGCCGCTGGCCCCTGGCTTGTGCCTGTTGCGTTGTCCATGAGGTCGCAAACGAAGTCAGGCCGCCGATGGCAGTTCCCGCCAACGCTGCGAACGCCGATATGTATGCCGCATCCATTGGGGTCCGCCCGCTTTGCTCAGTTCGCCAATGGAATCACCAGTTCCGTCCCGTTCGTGTCCACGACGAACACCGCGAGGAGCTTGGCCGGCTTCGTGTCGCTAGCATTGGCGCTGACGCTGTGGCGGTCGCCGGGCAACTCGGAAAAGCTCTGTCCGGCCTCGTAGGTCATCTCTGGTTCGTCGTTGACCTGACTGCGGATCGCCCCCTCAAGCACCGTCGCGTAGATGAAGGCGGATTTTGGATGCATGTGGCCCGGCGAGTAGCCGCCGGGACCGTATTCGACGAGCACGCCCTTGATGCTCTTGCCAGGAACGTTTGGCAGCTCGTGCTGGTAGACAAGAGTCACCTTGGCGTGCTTCGAATTCGGCCCCTCGGCGAGGACGCTGCCGAACGGCAAGATGGCGACAAATAGCGAACAGAGAATGCGTTTCATGACGTTCTCTCCTTCGGATGGCGGATGCAGGATCAGGTTCTTGCCTGTGAGCGGCGGAGCCATTCGTCGAGACCGATGCGGCCGAGACGCGCTTCGCCCAACGGCACGAGCGAGCGCTCCTCGACCCGGCCGCCGAAGTATCTGGCCTCGGGATCGCTTACGACCTCGCGCGGGTCGCCGACCGACTTCAGATAGCGGGCGACGATTTCGTTGAACGGTGCCCGTTCCGGGCCGGCGATCTCGACGACGCCATGTTGCGGCGCCGCGAGCGCCACATCTGCGACGACGGCAGCAACGTCGTCCGCCGCGACGGGTTGAAACAGACCGGGCGAAACCCTGACCATGTTTCCATCCGAACTTGAATCGGCGATGCCGCCGAGGAATTCCAGGAACTGGGTCGAGCGGATGATGGTGTAGGGGATTCCGGAAGCCTCGATCAGTTTCTCCTGGGCGACCTTGGCGCGGAAATAGCCATTGTCGGGCGTTCGGTCAGTTCCGACGATGGATAGCGTGAGATGGTGTCGGATGCCGGCAGCGGCCTCTGCCGCGAGCAGGTTGCGGCCGGAAGTCTCGAAGAATTCCAGCACCGCCTTATCCTCAAATGATGGCGAGTTGGCGAGGTCGATCACCACTTGCGTGCCGGTCAAGACCGCTTTGAGGCCCTCGCCGGTGATCGTGTTGACGCCGGTACTCGGCGCGGCGGCGACGACCTCGTGGCCGCCTTGGCGCAGAATGGCGACGGTCCTCGAGCCGATGAGGCCGCTGCCGCCGATGACGACGATTTTCATGTTTGGTCCTCCGGCCACGATGGTGAGCGGACTGTGCGGAATCGAAGCGCTGGCGATGCGCCTGGAATCAAGAACTGCTTGTGTCGTTTCATTGTGCCTTCCCCATTGGGGCCGATTTGCGCGACGCGGTTTATGCTGTTGTCCGATGTTGTCGCACGCAATGGTGCAGTGCCGAGATCGTCAACAGGGTGTTCGAAGAAATAAGAAATTGTCGGTGTGCTCAGCGGTCGGCGTTGGTGTTATAGTCGGTCCGCCACGTGTCGATGATCCGCTGGGACAAGGATTTCTCGATCGATGGAGGCGTTCGCTTACCTCCGGGAATACGCGGTGAAAATATAGTCCTTGGCCGCCGCTCCCGAATGGCACGCAGCCCCGCATTTGGCGTCGTTTCCTTGTATCGATGTATTGGGTTTGAACGTGTCGGACGCGGGATCATAGTCAAACTCGGCGTATCCCCATCCGCCGGTGTCCGGGAATCTCTTGCTGTCCTTCACCATGAAACCAATGCCCGCCAGGGTATCCGGCACCTTCGTTGGAAATGGGGCTTCCGCGCTCTGTTTTGGCTTCCACGCGATCTTGGCAATCCTGGAACCGTCGGGGAAATGTTTGCCGTTAGCTGGAACGCCGGCCCGGTAGGCGTCGATCATCACGACATTGGCGACAATCAGGTTGAGCTTGCTTTCGGGATGACTGACGGCAACAGGCTGCCACTCTTCGTATCCCTTGAACTCAGAGAGCGCGAGCCCGTTCGGCACTTGCACCGTGTACTTGCCCTGCGCCGCTAGCGTAATACCGACGATGAAGATCGATGCCGAGACGATCACGCTTGGCGCGATGTGCAGACGATTCATTTCGATTCCTCTTTGAGAGCCGAAAAGGTGGCCCCGGTCAGGTGCGGCGCCGCGTTCGGCGCAGCCGCTGCAATTTTTTGCCATGTCTTTCACCGGCTTCAGCAGGTTTGCTGCTTTGCAAACGTAGAGTCCTGCGAGAAGCAGAATTGGCGCTCGGCCTTGCAGGAACGTTGCAGGCGGCCCAAGGCTGGTGCTGGGTGCTGGCGCGCTAAACATGGCCCGC
>Ga0209347_1002799_pt1 | contig 22020 bp, 16 predicted proteins | sample AutmiccommuBRH23_FD_187382 | JGI IMG/M metagenome (GOLD analysis project Ga0209347, IMG submission 187382) | Deep subsurface microbial communities from Mt. Terri, Switzerland - Autotrophic microbial communities BRH/23 (SPAdes) (version 2) | ecosystem: Environmental > Aquatic > Deep subsurface >...
GCTTTAGGAATGAGTAAGACAAGCATGTGCACGGGCGTTCGAACATTGTTAGAAACTAAGATGGTTCGCAAGGTTTGGAAGAAAGGTGAAAGGAAGGATCTTTATCAAACTGAGCCCGACTGGTATAAAACCTTTGCCGATTACTTTTCTACTAAGTGGATAGATGCAATAAATGCTAATTTGAAGGTTATTCTTGAGGCTGAAACTGAGTATAAAGCTTTTCTGGATGCCGAGAATGTCCATACAGCTTTAGAGGAAGAGATTAATACTGATTTACAGAAGCTAGAAGAAATGAAAAACTATTATCTTTGGTTAAAAAAACTGATTAACACCTTTGAAACAGGCAAAATCTTCGAATTTGTTCCCAAGCCTTCTGAGTAAATATCTAATAAAGCTCAATTGCCTGCGTATTGCCAGCAATTGAGCTTATTAAAATTTGAGCGTAAAGAACTACGTTTTATATTGTTGGCGATGAAACGAGATTACACTAAAGATCTCCTTTGATTAATAATCACTGTCAGCAGTCAGACCATTAACAATCGCAATTCCTGAGCTTGCCCCGATACGGGTGGCGCCAGCTTCAATCATTTTTAGCGCCCCGGCAAAATCCCTAACTCCTCCGGATGCCTTAACACCCATTTCTGGACCGACGGTTTTTCTCATCAGTTGAATATCTTCATAGGTTGCACCACCGTGTCCAAACCCAGTAGAGGTTTTGACATAATCAGCTCCAGCATTCTTGCTTAATTTACTAGCGATAACCTTCTCTTCATCTGTTAATAAACCTGTTTCCAAGATAACCTTTACCAACGCTTTGCCCTTAGACGCTTCCACCACAGCTTTAATATCTTCTTCGACAACCTGGTAGTCCTTAGTTTTCAGCGCACCAATATTGATGACCATATCTACCTCTTTGGCGCCGTCAGCGATACTTTTTGTCGCCTCAAAGGCCTTAACCTCTTTTGTGGTTGCGCCTAAAGGAAAACCGATCACTGTGCAGACTAACACAGGAGAATCCTGAAGATTTTGATAGGAACGAGCTACCCAAGTAGGATTCACACAAACGGAGGCAAATTCGTATTCCTTAGCTTCTGCGCAGAGCTGATCAATCATCTCCCCGGTTGCCTCCGGTTTTAATAGTGTGTGATCGATCATTCTTGCCAATTCATTTTTGTTCATCAATGTTCCCTCCGAATTAAATTATATTTACTCCTAGCACATCAAAAGCTTTTTTAATTACAACGGTGTTGTTGGGATAGCCCTTATTAATCTGTTTATCCCAAACTTCTTCCGGCTTTAGCCACTTGGCATTATTTATCTCCACAAGTTGAACCAGAATATCTTTAGTTAAAGCCCGAACTAAATAAAAATGCACTTCCTTATCTACTCTATCCCGGATAGATTGATAATACTCATAATTTATTTTGTCTAGCGGTTTTACAATCTCGCCTTTAATCCCTGTTTCTTCGTATATTTCTCTTAAAGCGGTCTCTTGGTAGGTTTCCCTATTTTCCGTTTTTCCTTTGGGGAGTGTCCACTTTTGTGATTTATCTTCAATCATTAGTAGCTGAATATTTTTATTTTCCTCATAGAAAACAACTCCACCTGCTGAAATTTCTTTCAAGTCTGTCCCACCATCCTTCTTTTTTACTTGGATACTTCGTCGTATTGCTTCTGCGTTGGAATATTATCTCGATCTCAAAGGGTGCCGTGACAGTGGTCAGCACCGACCTCAAGAAGTTGAACTTTACATAATGCACCAATCAACTCTCTGTTCCCAGTAAAGACGATCGGAATATAATTATCTGAATAGCCTATTAACAGGCTTTCATCAGCACCTTCATTAAAGACTCGTTCAGGGATTACTGATAGCTGTTTATCGATAAATATGGTTCGGTAGCGTAATGATAAGCTGTTGGACAATTGAATCAGCTTCTGGCTCCGTTCATGTTTAACTTGTTCCGTTACTTGTCCTTCCATTTTCGCTGCCGGAGTACCGGTGCGTTTAGAATACGGGAAGACATGCAGTTCGGCAAAAGCTATTTCCTCGATAAATTTAGTTGCTTCCATAAATTGTTCGTCAGTCTCACCCGGGAAGCCAACTATTACATCTGTGGTAATCGCTAAATCCGGCAAAGCCTGTCGAACCTCGGCAATTTTTTGGCGATATTCTTCTGTAGTATACTTTCGCCTCATCCTTTTCAGAATCTCGTCAGAACCAGATTGTAAGGGTATGTGCAAATGCTTAACAATTCTTGCTGAGCTTTGCAACACGGCAATTATCTCTTCAGTTATCTGACTAACCTCAATAGAGCTTATCCTGATCCGTTCCAAACCAATAAGTTGATCTAGCTCCTGTAGAAGCTTCGCCAAATTGTAATCGGTCAAATCCTCACCATATCCCCCGGTATGAATCCCAGTAAGGACGATCTCTTTATACCCGGCAGCAACCAACTGTTCGGCCTGCTGGAGAACATTTTCCGGCCTTCTACTGCGTAATAATCCCCGAGCCCAAGGAATAATGCAAAAGGTGCAGAAGTTATTGCAGCCCTCTTGAATCTTTAGTGAGGCTCTGGTACGATCAGTGAATTCAGGAACCTCCAGTTCTTCATAAACCTTCGCCTTCATGATATCACCAACAACATTAATCGGCTCGCGGATTTGTAGATATTCCTCTACATAGTCTACGATTTTGTCTCTTCCTTGATTCCCAATCACGATATCGACACCTGGAATATCCAGAACATCTGCCGCACTGGTTTGCGCATAGCACCCGGTAACCGCCACAACTGCACTGGGATTCTTCTTGATTGCTCTACGAATAATCTGTCGACTTTTTTTATCTCCAGTGTTAGTTACAGTGCAAGTATTTATCACATAAACATCAGCTATTTGGTCAAAGTTAAGTTTTTGATAACCACGTTGCTTAAAAAGCTGCCACACTGCCTCTGATTCATAATGGTTTACTTTACAGCCTAAGGTATGAAAAGCTACTGTAGACAATTTATTCATCCCTTCTCAAATCCGCTTTATCTTTGATTATCTTCGGTTTCAACAAGACTCGCATTATTCTAACGTATGGCTTCAGACATCCGACCTCTATTCCTAGAGGTTTGAGGTGGGAAGTTAGAAGTGAGATTTAAGGAAAAAAGACAGGAGAAACGTCCCCCTTGTCTTCTCCTTGTCTTGGAATTCTTACATCTTACCTCTCACTTCTAATTCGTACAAGATGTTTGCCGCTCCTACTAAACCTGCCGTTTCGGTTCTTAGAATTCTTTTACCTAAAGAAACGGAGATAGCTCCGCTTGCTTGGATATCTGCAGCCTCTTTTTCTGTAAAGCCACCTTCCGGTCCAATGATTAAAAGGATTTTGGTGGGATGTTTCTGATTCTCTAGTGCCTTATACAGAGTTGAGGTTCGTTCATTTTCGTAGGCAAATAGACTTAACTGTTGGTTAACCAGCCTTAATAGCTCTTTGAAGCTAACTGCCGGTAGCAGTTCCGGAATAATGCTGCGATGTGATTGCTCAGCGGCCTCTTTGGCGATTTTCCGCCACCGCTCCCCCCGCTTCTGTTCTTTTTTATCATTTAATTGCACAATCGTTCGTTCCGAAGTAAATGGTAAAAAAGCCGAAACGCCAATCTCTGTTCCTTTTTGGATTATCAGCTCCATTTTATCGGATTTGGGTAACGCCTGAGCCAATACCAGCTGAATCTGCGGTTCTCGATTATCCTCCAGAAAATGCAGGATTCTAGCGGTAACTTTGCTTGCTTCAATCTCCGTGATCTCCGCCAAACAATCCAGCCCAGTGCCGTTGCAGCATATTATTTTATCGCCTGCTCGACCTCGTAAAACCTTAGAAATATGAAAAACATCTTCGCCCGTAATTGTAACTAATTCTTCAGTGATGTTCTCTTGGTTAACAAAATACCTTTGCACAAGCATCCCTACCATTTTAATCGTTTTTTGCGATAAAAGCTACCCAATCTTCTTGATCAAGTTTTTTTACAATTCTAAATCCTGCTTCTTCTAGCGCCTCACGAACTAAGTCAGCCTTAGTGTTAATTATTCCTGAGGTAATAAAATAGCCTTTTTCCTTTAACAGCCCTTTAGCTGAGTCAATAAAACGAAGAATCACCTCAGCTAAAATATTGGCTACAATCACCTCAACCTGCTGGTCGATCCCCTCTAGCAAATTGTTTTGCCTAACTCTTACTCTATTATCTACAGAATTGATTGCGATATTCTGACCAGCGCTTTCTACCGCCACACTATCAAGGTCAAGCGCTAGGACATTTTTTGCTCCGAGCTTAGCGGCAGCAATACTTAGAACCCCCGTACCGCAACCAACATCAATTACCTCTTCCCCGCCCTTGATAACCTCCTCAAGAGCCTTGATACAGAGGATGGTTGTAGGATGAGTGCCTGTGCCAAAAGCCATACCCGGATCCAACTCAATAACAAGCTGCTGATTATTCTCCGGTATTTCTTCCCAAGATGGCTTAATCCAAAACCTCTCGGATATTTGTACAGGCTTGTAATATTTTTTCCAACTGGTTGCCCAGTCCTCCTCGTCTACTTCACTTACAGTAATTGTCCCTTTACCGATTTCAATCCCGTAAATGGGCAATTCGTTGATTAAAAGCTTTATCTGTTCGATTGTTTCCAAGAGATAGCTATTTACAGGCAAATAGGCCTTAATTATTATTCCTTCTTCCGGAAAATCCTCTGGGGAAAGCTCATAAACCTCCCCAAATGGTGATGCAAAATCTCGAGCAAGTACCTCGGGATCTTCGATAATCACCCCACCGGCACCTGCTTCATGTAAAATATTAGCTATAGCTTCATTAGCCTCTTGGGTCGTCTGAATTGCTATTTCTGACCATATCATGCTAGAGTCCTCACTTTCCAGATTCCTAACAGCGACTAGATGACAACATTTAATCTCCCTTAAATGCCCGCTTTACCCTTTCAAAAAAGGATTTTTGCTGCTGATGCGCTTCCTCAATGTTCAGATCTCCCAATTGACGAAACAGCTCCTTCTGCTCCTCGCTTAGCTTGTTCGGCGTAACCACTACAACCTTAACGTGCTGATCACCTCTACCACTGTAACGCAGACGAGGAACTCCTTTTCCACGCAAGCGGAAGTTAGTCCCTGTTTGAGTACCCTCAGGAACCTTTAATTTAATCTTGCCATCAAGGGTAGGCACTTCTATTTCATCACCCAATGCTGCTTGAGCAAAGGTTATTGGAACCTCGCAGTATATGTTATCACCATCACGATCAAAGAAATCATGGGACTTCACACTAAGGATGATAAATAAGTCCCCAGGTGGACCACCTTTCGTCCCCTGTTCGCCTTCACCACTCACCCGCAATTGTGCACCATCATCGACTCCGGCAGGTATTTTCACGTGGATTTTCTTACGCTTGTTTACTCTCCCTTTGCCACTGCAGACATGGCACTTTTCGGTAATCGTTTTTCCTTGTCCATGACAAGTTTGGCAAACACGGCGATTAACAATTCTTCCAAATGGAGTGTTTTGAACAATCTCCTGTTGTCCAGTCCCTTTGCAAGTCGGGCAAGTTTCAATCTTACTTCCCGGTTTTGCTCCAGAACCTTGGCAGGTGTCGCACTCTTCCTCTCGAGGTATGGTTATATCGGTTTCCTTGCCAAAGACCGCTTCCTTAAATTCAATCGTCATGCTATATTGCAGATCCGCTCCCCTTCTTGGTGAGTTGGGATTCGCACTTTTTCTCCCGCCGCCGCCAAAGAACATATCAAAAATATCGCCGAAATCGCCAAAATCGGCTCCTCCAAATCCACCTTGACCAAAACCCGCCTGTTGTTCTTGATGACCAAATCTATCATATTGGGCACGTTTACCTTGGTCGCTTAAAACATCATAGGCTTCCTTAACTTCTTTAAATTTTGACTCGGCATCCGGTTCTTTATTGACATCGGGATGATATTGACGAGCTAACTTACGGTAGGCTTTTTTTAATTCTTCTTCAGAAACACTCTTGCTGACACCAAGCACCTCATAATAATCTCGTTTACTCACCTAAATCCCCCGTTCTTTTCCAAAAATCTAGTCTTAATTTATGATAGCTAGTTACTTTTGTTTTTTTAAAAGGTAAAAGTCAAAGCCAAGAAAGTGACTTTGACTTTTACAGCAATATTAACTTACAGAGGGTAATTACTTCTTCTCTTCCTCATTAACTACTTCATAATCAGCATCAACAACATCGTCAGCCGCGTTTGCTGCTTGATCAGAATTCGCAGCCCCCTCTTGCTGAGCTTGTGCAGCTTGTTCATAGAGTTTTACCGAGAGCTGTTGGACAACCTCTGATAATTTTTCGTTGGCAGCTTTAATCTCTTCGGTGTTATTGCTTTCTAAAGCTTTTTTCACTGCCTCTTTTGCTTCATTAGCCTTATCTATTTCTGCTTGATCAATTTTACCATCAAGATCCTTTAAGGTCTTTTCGGTTGTATAGACCATAGTATCTGCTTGATTGCGCACCTCGACCTCTTCACGGCGTTTTTTATCATCCTCAGCATTCGCCTCAGCCTCTTTAACCATTTTTTCGATCTCTTCATCACTTAAACCGCTGGATGAAGTAATGGTGATTTTCTGACTCTTGCCTGTACCCCGATCCTTAGCAGATACATTTACTATTCCGTTAGCATCAATATCGAAGGTTACTTCGATTTGCGGAATTCCTCTAGGTGCAGGTGGAATATCTGTAAGTTGAAAACGCCCTAAGGTTTTATTATATGCTGCCATCTCGCGCTCACCCTGCAGTACATGGATATCTACTGAAGTTTGACTATCAGCTGCGGTCGAGAAGGTTTGCGATTTGCTGGTCGGGATTGTGGTATTTCTGTCAATAAGCTTCGTAAAAACCCCGCCAAGTGTTTCAATTCCTAAGGATAATGGTGTGACATCTAGCAAGACGATATCTTTAACATCACCTGTAAGCACTCCAGCTTGAACCGCTGCTCCTAGGGCAACCACTTCATCAGGGTTAACGCCCTTATGCGGTTCTTTGCCGGTATATTTTTTAATTGCTTCTTGTACTGCCGGGATTCTTGTCGAACCACCGACTAAAACAATCTTGTCTAATTGATTAGGATTAAGTCCGGCGTCTTTTAATGCTTGGCGCGTCGGCCCCATTGTTCTCTCTACTAAATGCGCTGTCAACTCTTCAAATTTAGCTCGTGTTAAGTTGATCTCTAAATGCTTAGGTCCAGTAGCGTCAGCTGTAATAAATGGTAAGGAAATAGTCGTTGTCAGTACACCTGACAAATCCTTTTTGGCCTTTTCTGCTGCATCTTTTAATCTTTGCACAGCCATTTTATCCTTGCTAAGATCTATACCGGTATCTTTCTTAAAGCTGGCAACCAGATGATCGATAACTACTTGATCAAAATCATCACCGCCAAGCTTGTTATCTCCGCTAGTCGCTTTAACCTCAAAGAAGCCTTCTCCTAGCTCGAGTATTGAAACGTCAAAGGTTCCACCGCCTAGGTCATAAACCAAAATGGTTTGATCCTCTCCCTTTTCAAAACCGTAGGCTAAGGATGCGGCAGTCGGTTCATTAATAATCCGTAAAACATCTAAGCCGGCAATTTTTCCGGCGTCTTTTGTAGCTTGACGCTGACTGTCGTTAAAATAGGCAGGTACAGTTATTACAGCCTGAGTTATGCTCTCTCCTAGGTAACTCTCAGCATCAGCTTTTAATTTTTGTAAAATTATTGCCGATATTTGTTGTGGAGTATACTCCTTACCTTCGATTTTCTCAACATGGTTTGATCCCATGTAACGTTTAATTGAGCTTACAGTGTTTGGATTGGTAATCGCTTGGCGTTTAGCTACCTCACCAACTAAACGTTCACCGTCTTTAGCAAAAGCTACTACTGAGGGAGTTGTACGATTACCCTCGGCATTTGGGATAACTACAGCTTCTCCTCCCTCCATTACCGCAACACATGAATTAGTTGTTCCTAAGTCAATACCTATTACTTTTCCCATTAATACTACCTCCATTTTTTTCTACTTAGTATTTAAAAATTTTTAATTTTGATCAATATTGTTTTAAGAATTTACGTATTTACCTTAACCATTGCCGGGCGGATTATTTTGCCTTTTAGCAGATAACCCTTCTGAAACTCCTCTACAACGGTACCAGATCCATATTCCGAATCCTCAACCTGCATAACTGCCTGATGAAACTCCGGATTGAAGGGTTGACCAAGAGCCTCAATTTTTTCTAGACCTTCCTTGGCTAGCACTTCCTCAATTTGACGGTAAACCATCTCCACTCCTTTAATTAAAGAATCCAGATTGGTTGTCTCATTACCGGACATTAGTGCGCGAGAGAAATTATCCATTGCCGGAAGCAAGGACTCGATAAGCTTTACTGAAGCATATTTGGCAAATTCTTCTTTCTCAGTTCTGGTTCTTTTTTTATAGTTTTCAAAATCGGCTTGGTTACGTAAAAGACGACTTTGGAGCTCAGCAACTTTTTCTTTGAGATCCGTTAGTTCATCAGGTTGTTTAACCTCTTCTGCAGCAGCACCATGACTTTCGCGAACCAGATTATCCTGTTCTGGCTCATTAATAGATTCATTATCGAGATCCCTATTAGCTGTTTCGTCGACCTCCTGCGAGGCTTTGTGGCTAAACTCGGCATCTTCAACTTTCTTGTTAATTTGTTCAACCTTTTCCTTAGTTTTTCCCTTTTTCATTTTTATTGTCTAGCTCTCCTTTATTTTTTCCGGCATAATTAACTTGGCTGCAATACTATCTTTTCCGGAATATTATCTTGTTCTCTTAATCGTCAGCTTTTTTCATTCTGATTATAGTGTTAATCCGCAAGATGGCTATCGCAATCTCTCCAGCTGCTTTTAAAGCGTGAATCTTCACTAAGACTGGATCATAGACCTCAGCAGCAGCCATATTCAAGAGCTGACCAGAATCGGCATCAATAGCAATACTGTCTGTTTCCTGCTCAGCTTGCGCCAATCTTACCTCGGCTGTTTTTTCTAGAGGATTATAACCGGCATTAATAATTATCTGGATCAAGGGCTTTTTTAAGCAACCGGCTACTGCTTGGATTCCAAATACCTCAAAGCCCTTTGTTAACTCGCCTTGTTTCTCCAATTCTCTGGCAATAGCGAATTCTATTGCTCCACCACCGGGAACGTACCCGCCTTTTAAAGCTGCCTGTAATGAAGAGGCGGCATCTTTGGCAATTCTCTCCAGCTCTGCTACTATTTCTCCAGTAGAAGCCCCGATTAAAACAGTCGCCAGATGCTGCTCAGTTTTGGCGATAATTCTTGTTTTTTGCAGTTTTTCATCCTCAGATACAAGTTCCCCGGAGCCAAGATAGGCTGAGAGCTCTTTTACTCCTTTATGTAAGCCTGTTCTCTTGATTGGTTTGGCTCCTGTACTTTCAACTAGCAGATGCAGCTCCCGGCTGGACAAGCGTTGCAAGACCATAATCTGCTGATCAACACAAAATTCCTCAGCGAGTGGATCGACTCCCCGATCAACGGCTATTAAATTCACACCTAGCTGCTTAATTTTTTGCAGATTCTCCTGAAATATTTCTTTATATTCTAAGTATTTACTAAAACCCAACTCCGTCCCTAGAGCTTCATCATCAACCTCTTCAGGAGCTAAGCTGTCTTGAATGACTAAAATTTTAAAATCCTTTAACCTAGCAGGCATCTGAGAATTCATCCGTCTTTTATTAATTATCAGCCCGGTAAGCAATTCATTCACCGTACCCTCATGAGCCAAAATCGAATCCGCCAAACGGTATGCTGGATCCAAAAGCTTCTCAATCCCAATTTGATTGGCAGCAGCTACAATTAAATCTGCAATATCTTCATGCTCTCTGCCAGCAATATAGGCTATGCGTTTAAGCAGGACGGTCTGTTCTAAAGCCAATGGTCTAGCTCGTTCCCTGAGGATATTTATTGCTGAATTGATTCCCATTCTGATCCCGGTAATTAGTTTTTGGATAGGTACACCCTTGTTTACTTGATTAACCGCCTCAGTTAATAACTCACTGGCTAAAACCGTCGCGGTAGTTGTCCCATCTCCTATCTCCTGTTGTTGAGATCGAGCGGCCTGAATCAACATCCTAGCAGCAGGATGCTCGACCTCCATTTTATTAAGAATCGTCACTCCATCGTTGGTAATTATAACCTCTCCTGCCTCATCAACAAGCATGGTATCCAGGCCCTTCGGACCAAGTGTCCATTCCACTGCAGATGAGATTGCCTTAATCGCATTCACATTAGACTGGAGAACCGCTAGGTGCTCATCAGACTCCCATGTCGAAATACTTTTTCGATTATTCATAGATTAATCCTTTCATTTATATAAACGAGTAAAGAACTCCGACAAATCCTTGGTCAAAAAATCTAAAATGCGAATTGCCTTACTATAGTTCATTCTCGTTGGTCCAAAAATCCCGATCGTTCCAAGCGGAGTACCATCAACCTCATAGGTTGCCGTTATTATGCTGCAATTGCTTGCTACCTCAATAGTGTTCTCTGTACCAATCCTAACTTCAATTCCCTTATTGTTAGATTTCATCAGTTGCTTAACATCCTCAGCCTTGTCAAACATCATGAACAAGTCCTTAATAGTTTTTACGTCACTAAACTCCGGTTGATTCAAAATATTTGTTGTTCCCCCCAAGTAAATTTTCATATCCTGTTGGGATTTTTTTTCGGTAAACAATTGATCAATTATCTTCATTGATTGTTCAAATTGGTTAGCATTTTTTTGCAATTCCCGATGAATTTCCGAAAAAATTCTTGTTCTCAGTTGATAAAGCGGTACTCCCACCAGCTTATAATTCAAAAAATTGACCAACTTCTCAATCTCGTAAATTGAGATATCTTCTGTGACACTGATGGTTTTATGTTCCACCTTCCCAGTGTTAGTTACAAGAATTACCACAAGATTTCCCTCGGATAGTGGAACTACTTGAATATGCTTTAGTTTATTCTGGTAAATTTCCGGACCGAGGATAATACTTGTATAATTAGTTATTTGCGACAAAATCATCGCGGTTTGTTCAATTATTGTTTCAAACTCGTTAAACTGCTCAGTAAAAACCTTGCTTATATCCGTTATTATTTCTTGGGAGATCGTCACGTCCTGCGGATCAATCAAATGATCAACATAAAAACGATAGCCTTTATTCGAGGGTACTCTTCCCGCCGACGTGTGGGGCTGTTCTAAGAAACCCATTTCCTCTAAATCAGCCATCTCGTTGCGGATTGTTGCCGGACTAAAACCAATTTCACTCCGTTTAGAAATAGCTCGTGAACCAATCGGCTCCGCAGATTCAATATAATTATTAACTACTGCGCGCAATACCAGCTTTTGTCTATCTGTTAACACAACCCCCACTCCCCTACCATACTAGAAGTAAGAAATGGGATGTGAGAAGTGAGATTTTGCTGTTGGAATTCGTCTATTTCGCGAATTCCATTTAGTCTCACATCTTACCTCTAACTTCTGTAATCACTTTATTAGCACTCTCCCTTAACGAGTGCTAAAATCTACTTACAAAATACCAAAAAACCACCTGTCTTGTCAATTCCCCAAGTTAAGAAATTCAGCAAATACTTCATTGCCAAAAATTACTCCCTTGGAGGTTAAGCGAAGACCTTGGTCGTCTAGCACTATTAACCCTGCCCCTGATAATCTTTCAATTTGCCGACGATATTTTTCTCGCAAATCGATTTTGTATTCAGCAAAAAAGTTTTCTAAACTTACCCCTTTATTCATTCGCAATCCTAACATCATGGTATTTTCCATTTTCTCCATTAATGGTACTTGATATTCCGCAACCAGAGGTAAAAGCTGTTTTTGCAATAAGCTATCCGTATATTGTTTGACGTCTTTAATGTTCTCTATTCTACCGTTCGCCAGATAGCCGTGAGCGCCCGCCCCGAGACCGTAATACTCTTTGTTTTCCCAATAATTAATATTATGCCGGCTTAAGTAACCATCTTTGGCAAAGTTGCTTATTTCGTATTGCTTCAAGTTATTGTTTGACAACTCGGAGATAGCCTCTAAATACATCTTCAGCTCCTCATCTTCATCCGGTAAGGGAAGGGCGTTTTTTTCGTACGATAGATAAAAGGGAGTATCTTCTTCAACCTTTAAGCTGTAAACCGAAATATGCGGGAGATCCAGCTCCAAGGCCTTTTTTAGGCTATCCTGAAACATTGCGATAGTTTGCTTAGGCAAACCAAACATTAGGTCGATACTAATGTTATTAAACCCCGATTTTCGTGCTGCAGCAATACTATGATAGACATCCTCTACACTGTGAATTCTGCCAATAAACTTCAGCAGCTCATTTTGAAAGGACTGCACCCCTATGCTAAGGCGATTTACTCCATATTGCCGCATTACCTTTAGCTTTTCCTCGCTTAGAGTTCCGGGATTAGCCTCCACGGTAAATTCTATGTCGGCTTCCCAATTAGGAAAATACTGCAATAATGCTATAAATAACATTTCAAGCTGTTCAGCAGTAAGTACCGTCGGCGTCCCACCACCAATAAAAATACTCTTAATTTTCTCCGGCGGGTTTTTGGCGGTGATTAAGGACATTTCAACACTTAATGCCTGCAAATAATCCTGAACGGGCTGCCCCTTTAGGGCATAAGAATTAAAATCACAGTAATAACATTTCTGTATACAAAATGGAATATGAATATAGACTGCTTTTGCCATTTCTACTAGCTCCTTGCATCGGCATAAAGATAAAACCCACACTAATGTGCAGGTTTTCTCCCAACCTCTCATTTTTCGTAAGAGCTGCGCTTTTATCTTCGGTTTCAACAAGACTCCATCTTATTAAGTCTCGCTTTATTTACTATTATCAATTTTTAGTATTGCCATAAAGGCCTCTTGCGGGATTTCAACCGTTCCTACGGACTTCATCCGCTTTTTACCCTCTTTTTGCTTTTCCAAAAGCTTTCTCTTTCTAGAGATATCGCCACCATAACATTTGGCTAGAACGTTTTTGCGCATCGCACTGATGGTTTCTCTAGCTACAACCTTATTGCCGATCGCTGCTTGAATTGGCACCTCAAACATTTGCCGTGGGATAAGTTGCCTTAGCTTCTCAGTTATTTGCCTTCCTCGTGAGTGTGCTTTGTCCTTATGGGTGATAAAAGATAGAGCATCAACCTTTTCTGCATTTAAAAGAATATCAATTTTTACCAAACTAGAAGGTTTATATCCTATTAATTCATAATCAAATGAAGCATAGCCCTTGGTGCTGGACTTCAGCTGATCAAAAAAATCATAAACAATTTCCGACAAAGGCATATGATAGGTTATTGTCACTCGGTTAGTATCCAAGTATTGCATATCGATGAATTCTCCCCGTTTGTTCTGACAAATCTCCATCACAGCACCGACAAAATCATTGGGAACCATGATCCCAGCCTTGACGTATGGCTCTTCAACCATGTCAATTTTCACCTGTTCCGGCATATTGGCAGGGTTATCAATAATTATTTTTTCGCCATCAGTTTTGGTTATGTGATAAATAACACTTGGAGCTGTCGTGATTAGATCAATATTAAACTCTCTTTCAATTCTTTCTTGAATTATTTCCATATGCAAAAGTCCCAAGAATCCGCAACGAAAACCAAACCCTAAGGCTTGGGAGGTTTCCGGCTCGTACTTTAATGCAGAGTCATTAAGCTCGAGTTTTTCTAAAGCATCTCTCAAATCATTGTAGCTGGAGCTTTCAACCGGATAAATACCGCAGAAGACCATTGGGTTAACTTTGCGATACCCCGGCAATGGTTCGTTTGCAGGATTTTTCGCATCAGTGACAGTATCCCCCACCCGAGTATCCTTAACATTTTTTATTGAAGCTACGACAAAACCTACATCTCCTACAGTAAGCTCCTCAACCTGTGACATTTTTGGTTTAAAGACGCCAACCTCAGTAACCTCGAAGGTTTTGCCGGAAGACATCATCTTCATTTTCATGCCCGGCTTAATACTGCCATCGACAACTCGAATATAGGTTATAACGCCTTTATAAGGATCGTAATGGGAATCAAAGATTAGGGCCTTAAGCGGCTGTTTAGTTGAGCCGATCGGCGAAGGAACCTTTTGAACCACCTGTTCAAGTATCTCTTCAATGCCCACGCCTTCCTTGGCAGACGCCAAGACAGCTTCTGAGGCATCCAGTCCAATTATATCCTCTATCTCCTGCTTGACCCTTTCAGGCTCGGCACTTGGCAAATCAATTTTATTAATAACAGGAATTATTTCTAAATTATTTTCTAAAGCGAGATAGACGTTTGCTAAGGTTTGTGCTTCAATTCCCTGAGCAGCATCTACTACCAGAATCGCTCCTTCACAGGCCGCCAGTGACCGCGACACCTCATAAGTAAAATCCACATGTCCCGGAGTATCAATAAGATTTAGCAAATATTCCTCTCCGTCTTTTGCTCTATAGTTCAACCGAACTGCTTGAAGCTTGATAGTTATGCCGCGCTCGCGTTCCAAATCCATTTGATCTAGAACCTGTTCTTCCATCTCTCTTTTAGTAAGTGCTCCTGTATACTCTAAAACACGGTCTGCCAGAGTCGACTTACCGTGGTCGATATGGGCAATAATCGAAAAATTCCTTATCTTTTTTTGTCTTTCAAGGTCTCCCAAGCTGATAACCTCCTATATTGTGCCCAAAGGGGACATCTTACAAATACACTGCTAATTATTATAACAATTATTGTATCCCAGTACAATATAAGAATTACCGAGCAAGGGGACAGGTTAGGCGTCTGGCGTCTTGCTTTTTACCAGACAATCGACCTGTCCCCATTGTCTCGTGCGGGAATCACTGTCTCAGGGGACAGGTGAGGTGTCTAGCGCGGGCGAGCTCCTTGATTTTCCAACCAGACAGATAACCTGTCCCCAGCGTCTCCCTGACCCTGATCTCCCCAGACCTGACCGCCTGCCAGAGCTTAAGCCTTGCCTTTTGCGGCTTAAGGTGGTAACGGTCAGTCCTTTTCAATAAAGCTAGCTAGGAGGTTTAATCCCTTTTCTGCTCCGGCTTGAAAGATATTGCCCAGATTATTGCCGACTTTACTTAAGAGGCTAATGTTGGTCTTTTGTTCTTTAACCGGAACCTTGGTTGGTTCAGGGCTTTCACCCTGAAATGGCAGCTGTTCAGGCTTTAAATCGGAAACATAGGTTTTCCCAAGAAAGACAACCTCAAGACGATCATTATTTTGAGAGATTAAAAGGCTCTCGACCTCAGTTTCCGGAGTGCCTGCCACATCAATAATTCCTCTTTCAGCAATATTCATTCCAGTTAAAATCCCGAAAAAAAGCAAGAGAACCATTAACATAAAACGAAATGTAAACCTAATCACTAAACCCACTCCCTTTTTACTGCGTTGCATTAACCTTTTCTGCCTGCCAATAAACATTGGCTATTGCTTCACCTAAAGCTCTGGCTGATCGCAGCTCTTCTTCAAGTGTGTTATATACTCCACCTACTTCGATGGTTAAAGCATATGGAGAAATAGATTGATTATATTCCCCATTTGTCCCGCTGGTTTGTTCCTTTTCACTAATCCCTTTTGATAAGCCCGGATAGAGTTTTTCCAGACTTTGATGAATTTCTAAAGCAAATTCTTTGTTCAATTCATAATTTTTGTTTGCCATCCCGATTACAAAAAAAACCGCCCCATAATCTTCTCCATTAATCGTCCGGGTTGTTTTCTCTCGACTATTGGCATCGCGATGAATATCAAAAACATATTTATAATCCCTGTTTCCCTGCAAAGCTGCTCTTACTGTTTGCAGCGAATACTTATATGAAAGTGAATAATCTGGCAGCTCAGTCCAATAATCCTTTGCCGAAACACGATTGCCTATTCCCAGCTTTTTTAGCTCCTTGCCTAACTCATTGCCTATTAAGGTTACATTGATAATCGGATCAAAAGCCTCATTCGGGTTACCGGTATCCAACTCAGGCAAAAAGGACTCCCGATTATGGGTATGATAAATATATACCACATCACTATTTCCAGTCGTTACGGGCACCGCAGCTTGCCCATTATTAGAGCTTTCACTGGAAGAATTATTGGCAACTACTGCAGGATTATTTTTTTCCGCTTGAAAAAATATCTCGTCGGGAAACGACTCAATAACCATATCTTGATAAGCCCCTATCTCTCTTCCTTGCTGACCTCCATTTGACAAAAAGGAGAATACCAAGAGTTCCTGCCTTAACCAACCGTTATATTCCGGTTGAAAAAAGGTAAGCAAACTTCCTAACAATGTTCTGTCGTTTTCACTTCCCGCAATAGAATTATCCTCCCAATGAATACTTGCGGCGAATAAAGGCAACTCCTGTTCAACAATCTTCAGAAGGTTAGAGGTGCTTATTCTTAAGTAGGTCTGCTTATTTTGATCGGCAGCAGGCAGTTTATCATCAAAGAACAACTGCAGCAGAACTCCACTTAATAAGAATAGAAAAAGGGCTGTCCCAATAAAAAGTACAAAAAAACTGTTTTTGTTAGTAGCTTTCCTCATTTTCTCACCCTTTCACCCATAGCCTGTCTACCTTTATTCCACTGTATGAGTGAGCAAGACGGATTAGAACAAATTAATCCCGTTACACCAAAAATTAATGGGTTTAATGGGTATATGCCCCGACATTTTCCTGATCGATACCATGATGAAGTGCCATATTTAAACCATTAGCAATAATATTTGCGGTATCCTCAATAAAGGCATCGACTTCTTTCGGAGTAACCATCAAATTATATCCCAGCGGTGCTAATACCTCATGAATGAGCTGACGTTTCTCCTGCTCCTGCAGCCCGCCAATTAAACCGAACAAATTCTTGGAATTCTCATTACTGTTATTTGAGCTACCGAAAGGATTCCGGATTTCCATTTGTTCTGATAGATGCTTTAATATAAAATCGATGGTATCGCTAGTAATTGACACAGCATCGACAACCGTTGGAACACCAATTGCCACAACTGGTACTCCGAGGCTTTCTTTATTTAATATCTTCCTTTGATTTCCAATACCTGAACCGGGATGAATACCTGTATCGGCAATTTGAATAGTCGTATAAATTCGCTCCAAGGATCTCGAAGCCAAGGCATCAATCGCAATTACTAAATCAGGAAGACTTTTATCCACAATTCCTTGAACAATCTCGCTGGTCTCAATTCCGGTTATCCCGAGCACCCCTGGTGCTATCCCACTAACTGGTCGAAAGCCCTCACTTACCTTATCCGGCATTAGCTCAAAAAGGTGTCTGGTTATTAGGATATTTTCTACAACCATTGGTCCTAAGGCATCAGGTGTCACATTCCAATTACCTAAGCCAATCACCAGAACTCTAGCATCCTTTGATAGCTTTAAATTTTCATTTAGATATTTATTAAATTCTCGGGCGAAAATATGGGTTACTCTTTCTTGGATTTCGGTATCATGGCTTTTTAAATTCTGGGATTCAAACGTCAAATAGTTTCCGATTGGTTTATTTAGTGCTTTGCTTCCTTCCTCTGAGGTAATCGATAGCTTTGTCATGTGAATATCCCCAAAATCCTGTTTATCAAGCGTAATTCCCGGTATCTCTCCGCCCCGTTGATCAGCTACTATCTCGTGATTCTCAACGGCTAAATCGGTTCGTATCTGGTATTTGTCTAAATCTAAGTTGTCATTGTTCATATATTAGCCCCCACCTTAATATGTCTTATAAATATTTTTTCTAAAAAGCGCAAAGATTATTCCAAAGCAATCGATTAATTCTTGCTTTTTAAAAACTTACGTGTTAAAATATTCGATGTTGTATTTATAAATTATTGTTACATATAAAATATGTTTAGCGGTTGCTCAAGGAGGTGAATGTTATGCCAAATATTAAATCAGCGATTAAACGAGTAAAGGTTTCAAAGAGAAGAAATTTAAGAAATGCTTCGCAAAAATCGGCTCTTCGTACTGCAATCAAAGCCTTCGAGGTAGCTGTTCAAAATAATAATGTTGAAGTTGCTAAAAACGCCCACTTGTTTGCAACCAAAAAATTAGATAAAGCCGTGTCTAAAGGGCTAATTCATAAAAATACGGCGGCTCGTAAAAAATCACGTCTATCAAAAAAATTAAACTTACTACTACAAGCTGAAACAGCTTAATGAGTAGACTAAAAGACGGCCATATCGGTCGTCTTTTTTGTATTTCTTAATATAGAGGAAAATCCCTGTTTTTTGTATTTGGGTGAACACGGATCAACGGATTGATATTCCAGGCAAGGGGACAGGTTCGTTGTCCGTAGCCAACATTTACATCTCAATGTCACTCCTGAGCATAACTATTCTTCCAAGATCTGATATCTTCTCCATTTCATTTTTACATGCTAAGCTTTGATTGTTATTCGAATAACAAGACTATAATATTGAAAGGGGAAAATCATAACATGACAGCATCACCGTATAAGTCATTATTTCGTTTAATGTCCTTATTTCTCACTTTTATTCTGGTTTTTAATCTGATTGGGATGTCTGTAGCCAATGCAACTGCTTCAGGAGGAGCTATTAAAGAATCTTTAAGAGCAGATATTAGTGAAATTCCTAATAAACTGCCTAAATCAAAACTGGAGTTGCCAAGCAAACGGACGGCATATTCTACCCGTTTTCTCAACCCTGACGGTAGTTTCACCGAAGAAATTTATCTTGAACCTAAATTTTATCAAGATTCATCAGACAACAAATGGAAGGAAATTGACAACAACCTAAAAACAAGTACTGCTAAGTCGGGCAAGTATGAAAACACCGCAAACGATTTAAAAGCACTTTATAGTGCTAAAGCTGGAAATGGCGAAATCGTTTCTGTAGAAAAACAAGGCAAGAGTATTTCTTTAGTTCCTGTTTTAGCCAATCAAGCAAATGGTACAGTTAAAGAAGATAAAATCACCTATCTCAATATTTATGATGGTATAGATATCGTCTACCAGACCAAAGGAAGTAAAGTAAAGGAAGACATCATTCTTAATCAGTATACTGGTAAAAACACCTTTACCTTTGAAATCAAGCTAAACGGTTTGGAAGCTCAACAAGAACAGAATGGATTAATTTATTTTACAGATAATAAAGGGAATAGAATCTGGTATTTTGAACAGCCTTTTATGACCGATGCAAACGACAAAGTTTCAACTGCAGTCAACTTAGAATTACGTCAAGAAAATGGCAAGACTTTTATTGACATTATTGCAGATCAAGCATTTTTGGAAGATTATAACACTCAATTTCCGGTAACTATTGATCCGACAATTGACGATTATACTAACATCTTACGGGATACCTTTGTAGCCAGCAGCTTCCCAAGTTCTTCATACGGAAGTCTAACCAAAATGTATACCGGTTCCGATCCTTATTTCTATGGCACCATGCGCTCACTTGCCCAATTTTATTTACCAAGCTTGCCAAGTGACGCCAAAATCTTAAGTGCAAATGTTAAAGCTTATCAGACGCAACAGGATACCTCAAGCGTATCCATTGATTTATACCGCGCTACCAGCAGTTGGACAACTAATGCAACCTGGAACAGCCAGCCGACCATTGGTCAGAATCCAGAGTCAACACTAACCAAAAACACCTATAATGACTACTGGCAGTGGGATATTACCCAGCTTGCCAAGGATTGGTACAATGGCGTCCAAGCCAATTATGGCTTTATGCTAAAGCAACAAAATGAAGCTACTTCACCATTTAGAGCATTTAATACTGTAAATAACGGCACCAACACACCTTCATTGAATGTCTCTTACTGGATTGATCCGATTGGAATGGAAGACTTCTGGGGTTATACCCAAGACGGAGTTAACCCTGCAAACGGTAATCTGGTATTCCAGCAAAGTGATTTCAGTATTCCCGGAAGAGGAATTCCGGTAGAGCTAAATAGAACCTATAACAGCAGAAAAGCAGATACAGCCGGAATCTTTGGTTATGGCTGGACAAGTAATGCGGAAACAAAATTAATTGATGCCGGCAATGGACCGATTATCCTCATTGACGGTGACGGTACCCGCCATACTTTTGGTCAAACAACAGGTGGATGCTATGTAGCTCACGGTGGTGTCTATTTAACCCTTATGAAAAATGTTGACGGAACCTATACCATCACCCAAACAGACGGAACAGAGATTTACTTTACCACTAGCGGTAAGCTTGACAAGATCGTTGATACCAATCAAAATACCACTGACTTTACTTATGATATCAACGGCAAGTTAACAGAAATAAAAGATGCTTCAAACCGTATTACCACCATCAATTATGGAGCTAACGGCTATGTATCAATCATCACTACTCCGGGAAGCCGTACCATCAGCTATCAGTATGATGTCAACAGCAATCTGACACAGGTAACTAATCCGGAAGCCAAAACGATTAACCTTGGTTACGATACTAGCCACCAGTTAACAACAATAACCGACCAAAGAAATATTACTACCACGATTGGCTATAATGCCGGAAGTGTATCAAGCATCAGTCGTCCGATTACCATCGATGGTGTCCAAACAACAAGTACAATCAATTATGTTTACGATTTTAATCAAATGGTTACTTCAGTAACTGATGGTGAAGGCAGACGAATTGATTATCAGCACAACGCTAACAAAAATATTGTGCAAATAACCGAGAATCCTTTAGATGCACTAAATAAAGCAATCACAACCTTTGCCTATGATAATAACAATAATCTGGTAGAAATCAAGGACCCGAATACCAACAAAGTAAGTGGTTTAGAAGCATATATTTACACTTACGATGGTAACGGAAATGTTACAGGAGTACAGTATCCCGAGGGACAAAACGCAACTGTAAATTATGACAGCAGCAACAACCCGATTAAAGAAACAGATTTTAACGGTAATATTAGTACCGGTGATTTTGATTCAGCTAATAATCAGATTGAGGCAACTGATGCTAACCTCCAGACTTCTGCATCCAGATACTTCAGCAATGGCAACATAGATTATGATACCAAGCTGATCTCTGCAGCAGATAATCTTTTAGCCAATTCCAGCTTGGAAATAGACAATAATGCCGACAATTGGCCGGATAATTGGACAAGTATGGTTCAAGAATTGCAATCAGCTACCTTTACCTGGTCAAGCATAGCAAAATACGGTAACAAATCCGTAAGTATCGCTAATCCAACAGGCTGGGCAGTCATAACTTCAGACATGATTGCTTATGATGCAAGCAGTCAATATGTGGTTAGCGGCTATGTCAAAACAGAGAGTACAACTAGCAATGCTTATCTTAAATTAGATTTCTATAATGACGTAAATACTTGGCTCGGTCAACAGATCGCCTATAAGCTGAAAGGTACCCATGATTGGACAAGAATTCAAGAAGTAATAGATACAGTTCCATCTGGTACAACCAAAATCCGGGCATCCATCAGTATGGATGCAGGCACAGGTACAGCTTGGTTTGATGCTATTCAGCTAGAAAAGGGTTCAGTAATAAGCGCATATAATTTAGTAGAAAATGCTGGACTAGAAAAAGACGCTAATAGCGATAATATTCCGGACAATTGGTCAACTAGCGGTAATTTAACAGTAAATGATGGATTAATTGCCAAAGTAAATCCTGAAGACGTCTATGCTGGTCAATATGCCTTTAAAATCACTGGAGAAGCAGGAAAAGATAAATATCTTAAGCAAAACATCCCAATCTCCGGAGATGAGAATACTAAGCTGAATTTATCTGGTTGGTCTAAACAGGTAGGTGCTAATCCAAGCGGCGGATCATATACCCTGCAGGTTCAGGTAAACTATACCAACCCTACAAGAACTCAAACCTTTGCCAACGACTTTAGTGCAAGTACAAGTGATTGGCAGCATGTTGCAGCAAAAATAGAACCAACAAGGAGCTTTGATTCGGTTAATGTCTATTTTGTCTTTAATAACCAAACAGG
>Ga0209347_1002800_pt1 | contig 22000 bp, 22 predicted proteins | sample AutmiccommuBRH23_FD_187382 | JGI IMG/M metagenome (GOLD analysis project Ga0209347, IMG submission 187382) | Deep subsurface microbial communities from Mt. Terri, Switzerland - Autotrophic microbial communities BRH/23 (SPAdes) (version 2) | ecosystem: Environmental > Aquatic > Deep subsurface >...
AGCGGGTGGGCGACACCGATCGCGTAGGAAAGCTGGATCGTACAGCGGTCGGCCAGCTTGGCGGCAACGACGTTCTTGGCGAGATAGCGTGCGGCATAGGCAGCTGACCGGTCGACCTTGGTGGTATCCTTGCCGGAGAAGGCACCGCCGCCATGCGGCGCAGCACCGCCATAGGTGTCCACGATGATCTTGCGGCCGGTCAGCCCGGCATCTCCGTCTGGGCCACCGATGACAAACTTGCCTGTTGGATTGATGTACCAGTTGCAATCGTCGGCGATCTTCAGGTCGCCCAGCGCCTCGCGAATGAATGGTTCCACCACTTTACGCACTTTTGCCGAATCCCAACTGCCGTCGAGGTGCTGCGTGGACAGAACGATCTGAGTCGCTTCGGCTGCCTTGCCATCGATATAGCGGACAGTCACCTGGCTCTTGGCGTCGGGGCCGAGCTTGCCGACATCCCCCTGCCCGGAATGACGGGCCGCGGCGAGCAGTTCGAGAATCTTGTGGCTGTAGTAAATTGGAGCCGGCATCAGATCGGGTGTTTCACGGCACGCATAACCGAACATGATGCCCTGGTCGCCCGCGCCCTCCTCGCCCTGACGGTCGGCGGCATTGTCCACACCCTGGCCGATGTCCGGAGACTGGCCATGCAGCAGAACCTCAACTTTCGCCGTCTTCCAGTGGAAACCGGTTTGCTCGTAACCAATGTCACGAATCGCCCGGCGGGCGGCTGACTTGAACTTGGACGGATTGACCGCAGGATGACCCGTGGAATCCATCAGGACGTTGCCGGCCTTATCTTTCTTAAGGAGTGTTTCAGGCACCCGCACTTCGCCGGCAATGATGACGCGATTCGTCGTCGCCAGCGTCTCGCATGCGACGCGAACCTTCCAGGGATCCATCCCGGTCTTTTTCGCTTCGCGATAAACCAGATCGACGATTTCGTCCGAAATGCGGTCGCAGACCTTGTCCGGATGGCCTTCGGATACAGACTCCGAGGTAAAAAGATAATTTTGCCGCGCCACGGGTGTCCCCTCTTGAATGACTGATCGGCGAAAGCCGAGCTCAGGCGGGGAACGTGTTAGCGATGCCGGGCTGGGGTCGTCAAGCTGCGTTTGCCTAACAGACCCATGACGACGCACCGCCCAGCCGAATCGAGGACGTGCGCATTTCAGCTATCGCTATCGGAGGAAAGAACTTTGATGAGTTCAATAATCTTCCGACGAACCTTGGCATCGGAAATCTTGACGAATGAGCGATTGAGCTGGAGCCCTTCGGCGCTGGTGCAGAATTCAAGTGCAAACGCCGTTGACACATCCTCGGAGAATCCGCCGGCCAAAGCAGAATTCTGACCTGGCAGGTCTTCGAAAAGGAACGCAACCGGAACCCCAAGGATGGTCGCAATCGCCTGAAGACGACTTGCCCCCACCCTGTTCGTACCCTTCTCGTATTTCTGAATTTGCTGAAAGGTTATTCCCAGGCTCTCACCAAGCTTTTCCTGACTCATTCCGATCATGTTGCGGCGAAGTCTTATCCTGCTTCCAACATGTATATCAGTTGGATTCGGTTTTTTCTTATTGTCTTTTTCCGTCATTTTTTCCTCGCCGGTTTCCGACGGATTTTCCTTCATCTATGCCCGTCGATAAAGGCCGAGACTGCTGAATTACGATGTCCAATCTGACAGATCTGGCATCAGTTCGAGTATGAGTTTCCCATATCCGGCTGTCAATTCGCGCGGACCCTGTGCCAGACCCTGCCAAACGCTGCAACTACGCCCAGCAGGAGCAGAATTGTCAGGGCAGCAGCCTTGGGATTCACCAGAGAACCACGGTTGGGCTCTGAAACTGCCAACTCGACGTCGAGAAAGCCGCGCACATTCATGGCAAGGGCGTCAACAACCCTCCCGCGCGAATCGATGACCCCAGAAATCCCGGTGTTGGCGGCACGCAACAAAGGCACCCCATTCTCCACAGATCGGACCTGTGCCTGGCGAAAGTGCTGGTACGGACCAGGCGTTTCTCCAAACCAGGCATCATTGGTTACGTTCACAATAACGGTAGGTGACGCTGCGTCAATCGAAACAAGATCCGGGAAAATGATCTCGTAGCAGATGAATGGCAACGCCATGATCCCACCCGGCAAGCTGATTGCATGGCGCTGACTGCCTGCGACAAAGCTCATCGGGCCAGCGACGAGTTGATTGATGCCGAACCTGGCGAGCAGTCCAGAAAACGGCAAATACTCACCGAACGGAACCAGATGCACCTTGTCGACCGCGTCAACGGTTTCTCCGCGATCATCGATTGCAACCACCGAGTTGTAGTAAAGGGGGACATCGTTGCCGCTCCCTCCCTCGGCCCGAACCGCGCCTGCCAGCAATACCTGGCCTGGATTCAGCATTTCCCCAATTGCAACCAGGGCGTCCGGCCTCTCGGTAAACAGAAAGGGAACCGACGTCTCTGGCCAGAGAATCAATTCGGGCGCCTTGTGCCCCTGTTCCGGCGCGCGCGCGGATAGTTCCATGGTTGTAGCGAATATCCTGTCACGAACGCTGTCGTCCCACTTCTCGGACAGATCAATCGCGGGTTGCACGATCCGAACATTGAGTGTTCTGGTCGGTCCGGCATCCGTCACATTCAGGTGAAGATACCCGTACGCGACATGCGCTGCGACCAGAACCGCCACGGCGACCGCACCGACCCGAAGGTTGCGCTTGGCAGCGAGCAGGGCAGGCATCGAGAAAACAAACACCGCCAGAGCATTCATTCCGGTCACGCCGACCACCTTGACGCTCTGCATCAGAAGCGGCGTGGGCATCGCGGCAAACCCCAGCGGATTCCAGGGAAATCCCGTAAAGAGAAATGTCCGCAACAACTCAGCCAGTCCGAAGGCGACGGCCAGCGAAGCGATGCGGCTGATACTGTTGGTCCAGAACAACCAGGCTAATGCCGCCGCAAAGGCATAGAAGAATGCAAGGGCGGTCGGAATGCCGAGGACGGCGATCGGCAAGGCCCAGGCAAAACTATCGGCCTCGACCAGCAGCGCACTGCCGATCCACCAAAGCCCGGCCAGAAAATAGCCGAAGCCGAACCACCACCCGATGGAAAAGGCCGGCGCCAGGCGCTGTCGGAAACTGGCCGTCTGCTGGACTGCGGCACCATCCAGAAGCCAAACAAGAATGGGAAACGAGACGAACCCCGCCGCGAAAAAGTCAAACGGCGCCTGGGTCAGCACTGCGAGCGCGCCGGCAGCGAACGCAACCAAGGCGCGGCGCCAGCCGCAAAGCAGAATTATCCGCCCCGTCAGGCGCTCCATTCACTGTCCCGCTCATGCCTGCGGCCAGATCCAAACCGAACATCGGCGGATCTGGACTTGAGAATCATCGCAGCAGCTTTAGCAGGATGGCCAGGCTGTTCCAAACAAACTGAAAACGTTCAAGGTGCGGGCTGGTCGGCACGCGCCGCGCGGCGGCGGCGTTCTGCCTTTAACACATTGACGATACGAACCCTTTTCACGCGCCTCGGGTCCGCATCGAGGACGTGAAACTCAAAGCCCGGTATGGCTTGCACGACTTCGCCCCGTGCCGGGACACGCCCAAGCGTGTTGAAGATCATGCCGCCAATCGTGTCGACATAGTCGCCATGCTCGCCGGCCACAAAATCGTCGCCGATCAGTTTGGCGACGTCGTCGATTTCCGCCTTGCCATCGACGACAAACACACCGTCGCCCGACTGCGTGACCATTGGTTCGTCGTCGTCATGCTCGTCCTCGATGTCGCCCACGACCATCTCGACGATGTCCTCCAGCGAGACAAGTCCGTCGGTTCCGCCATATTCGTCTATGACAAGCGCCATCTGGGTGCGCGCAGCCTGCATGCGGGCCATCAGGTCGGATGCCAGCATCGAGGGCGGCACAAAAAGCACCGTGCGGATGAGGTTCAGTTCTCCGATGGTTTTTGACAGATCAACATTGGCCAGATCGAGCGTAACCGCAGCCGTCTTCCTGGCCCGGCCTTTTCGGGCCTTGGCAACCTTGGTGATGTTGGCCAGCACGTCTCGGATGTGTACCATGCCGCGCGGGTCGTCGAGCGTCTCGGCATAGACCGGCATCCGCGAATGGCCAGATTGCTCGAACACCACCATCAGTTCGCTGAGCTTGGTGTTGATCTCGATTGCCTCGATGTCGGCGCGCGGGATCATCACATCCTCGACACGCACTTCGCGCAGTCTGAGGATATTGTTCAGCATGGCACGTTCGCCGGGCGAGAACGATTCCCCCGCTGTCTCGGTTTCGGACAGCGCGTCGGTCAACTCGTCACGCAGGTTCGAGCCGTTACGCGGTCTGAAAAAACCGGAGAGCCGTCCAAGCAGAGAAGGACGCTCCGTCGAAACCTCGAGCGGTGTGGCGGGACTCGGTCCCTCTTCCGGGCTTTCGGAAGCTGATTTTGCGCCGCCCGATTCCGGTTTGGCGGGAGGCTCAGGAATTTCGTTCATCGTCGTCCGCTGGTTTCCATTCCTGTTACGCGTAGGGATCAGGAATGGCAAGTCTGGCAAGTGCTGAGCGTTCTATGGCTTCCATCGCCTCAGCTTCCTCGTCATTTTCATGATCATGCCCCAGCAGGTGGAGCAGGCCATGGATCACAAGGTGAGTAATATGGTGCCGCAGCAACTTCCCTTCCAGTTGCGCCTCGCGTTCTACCGTCTCAGAGGCGAGAACGATGTCGCCGAGCATCGGCGGCATGGTTTCACTGGCCCTGGCAGGAAATGCCGGGAACGAAAGGACATTGGTGGGCTTGTCCTTGCCGCGCCACTGCGAGTTTAGTTCCGTGATGTGGACATCATCGGAGAATACGACGCTCAGTTCGCTCGCCGCGTCCGCCCCATGCCCCAATTCGGCAAGGACGGCGCCCACCGCATCGGACACCGCTTCCCTGAGTTCGTGCTCCTCCGGCCATGCTCCAGCTTCGACAAGCACGTCGATTTCGATGTTTGGCCCAATTTGACTCATCCGAGTAGTGTCAGCGTGGAGCGCCGGTCCCTCACCCTTCGCTGGCGCCGAAACCGCGCGCCATCTTGGCATCGCGATCGTAGGCCCTGACAATCTCCGCCACCAGAGGATGGCGAACCACGTCGGTGTCCGTAAACCGCACGGTCACGGAACCGGCCACACCGTCGAGTATGCGAAGCGCCTCCACGAGACCCGACTTGGTGTTGGATGGCAGATCGATTTGCGTAGGGTCGCCGGTAACGATCATGCGAGAGCCTTCACCAAGGCGGGTCAAAAACATCTTCATCTGCATCGGCGTCGTATTCTGTGCCTCGTCGAGGATCACCGCGCAATGCGCCAGCGTCCGGCCGCGCATGAAGGCCAGTGGCGCGATCTCTATGACTTCCGCTGCAATGGCGCGCTCGACCTTGTCGGCCGGCATCATGTCGTACAGCGCATCATAAAGCGGTCGCAGATAGGGATCGACCTTTTCCTTCATGTCGCCGGGCAGGAAGCCGAGCCGCTCACCGGCTTCGACGGCCGGGCGCGACAACACGATGCGCTCGACCATGCCGCGCTCCAGCAGCATCGCCGCATGAGCGACCGCCAGATAGGTTTTGCCAGTACCCGCCGGTCCAATGCCGAAAACCAGTTCGGAGCGATCCAGGGCGCGCATATAGGCGTCCTGATTGAGGGAGCGGGCATAGATCGTGCGTTTACGCGTGGCAATCTGCGCTGCAGCCATCTTGCCCTTGCGCTCAAGCGTGGGCAACGTCATCTGGTCGTCGGCGGCGATCGCCATGCGGACCGCGCCATCGACGTCAGATTGCGTGATGTCGGCGCCCTTCTGGAGGATTCCATACAGGTCGTCCAAAGCTCGCCGCGCCTGTTCGGCAGCCGATGGCGCCCCCTTGATGGTGACCTGGTTGCCTCGCGAATGGATATCGACACCCAGCTTCTGCTCAAGTCTCGCCAGGTTCTCGTCAAACTGGCCGTAAAGGGCGCTGGCCAGTTTGTTGTTGTCGAATGTCAGTACGATGTGCGCCATGTCCGACGCCCCTGAGGGCGGGTCCTTCAACTCGGTAGCGCTCAAACGACTCTCCTCGTTGTCATCCGCCGTCATGCCGGATCGGCGAACAGGCTGCTTTGGCCTGCGTTAATGATTCGCACACTCACAATGTCACCGATTTCGCCGGCTGTTTCATCAAGAATAACGGGCTGCAGCCAGGGCGAGCGTCCAACGCGCTGGCCAGGCTTGCGTCCCGGCTTCTCAATCAACGCATCCATTGTGGTCCCGACCAGCCTGGCTGCGAAATCCCGCTGCTGCTGCGACAGCAATTCCTGCAGCCGCTGCAACCGCTCATCCTTGGCAGCTTCGGCCACATGGCCATCCATTCCTGCCCCAGGCGTGCCCGGGCGAGGCGAATATTTGAAGGAAAATGCTTGGGCGTAACCGACTGTCCGAACCATTTCCATGGTGGCCTCGAAATCGCTCTCTGTTTCACCCGGAAATCCGACAATGAAATCTCCCGACATCGCGATATCGTTTCGTGCCGTCCGAATGCGATCAATCAATCGCAGATAGTCGTCAGCCGTGTGACGCCGATTCATCGCCTTCAGTATGCGGTCGGAGCCGCTCTGCACCGGCAGATGCAGGTAGGGCATGAGCGCCGGTAGGTCACGGTGCGCGGCGATCAACGCGTCATCCATGTCGCGCGGATGGCTGGTCGTATAACGCAGCCGAGCAAGACCGGGAATTTCAGCCAGGGCAAACAGCAACCTGCCAAGGCCCCATTCGGCGCCGTCGGGTCCCATGCCATGCCATGCATTGACGTTCTGACCGAGCAGGGTGACCTCGCGAACCCCGCTTTCGGCCAGCCTCTCTGCTTCCGCTACAATCTGTGCAACCGGACGCGACACTTCCGAGCCGCGCGTATAGGGGACAACGCAGAAGGTGCAAAATTTGTCGCAACCTTCCTGGACGGTCAGGAAAGCCGTAACTCCCCTGCCGATGATTTCAGCGCGTCGAGGCGCCGGCAGATGCTCGAACTTGTCCTCGATCGCATAGTCTGTCTCGACAACCTTGTCGCCGTCACGGACCCTGCGCAGCGCGTCAGGTAGCTTGTGATAGGTCTGCGGGCCGATCACCAGATCGACCGACGCTTCGCGCCGCATGATCTCACGACCCTCGGCCTGCGCAACACAGCCCGCAACGCCAATGATTGTCTCCAGCCCCTGCCTGCCCCGCTCGGCCTTGAGCGCGCGGATCCGACCAAGCTCTGAGTAGACCTTCTCGGCAGCCTTTTCCCGGATATGGCAGGTATTCAGGAGCACCAGATCGGCCTCCTCGATGTTTCTTGTGCCGACATAGCCGTCGGTGGCCAGCGCATCGGTCATGCGCTGGGAATCATAGACGTTCATCTGGCAGCCATAGGTCTTGACGAAGACCTTCCTGGTCGCCGAGTCGGGGTCGGAAACTGTCGTGTTTGCGCGTTGTTTTCGGTTGTCAAATTCCATCTGGCGGCTTCTAACGACTTCCATTCGCAAAAAATAGCCGATTCTGCCAACTAAGGTGCAACGTTCCCGACGCTAGAAGTGTCAGAGCGGATCACGAAGCGCGGTCTGCATCATCGCCCGAACCTGAGTTTCAACCTGTCGGGCCGCTTCCTTGCGGCTCGTGCGATCGGAAAATTCTATCGGTTGGCCAAAATGTAGTTCCACATCGATGCCGCCACCCCGTAGCAATGCCGACAAATGCGGCAGCAACTCACTGTCTCCGATCCATGCGGCCAACGGCCGGTGCAGACGCCCCATGGGAACACCCTGCACCCGGGTATAGACGACTGCCACGGGTTGAATATGAACGGTCTCTCGAATGCCACTCCCAATCGACAGTGCGGCCGCGCCAAACAGCGAGGTCTTGAACGGCAGGATCATGTTGCCATCGCCTGTCGTGCCCTCGGGAAACAGCACGATCGGCTGGTCACCGGCCATTCGCTGGGCGATCTCGCTGGCCTGCTGGCCGGTTTTTCGCCGGCGCTCGCGCTCAACATAGATCGGCCGCTGCAGCCGAAACAACTTGCCGATGACCGGCCATTTATCGATGTCAGACTTGGCTATGAAGGTCATGTCAAACAACGAGGCCATCACCTCGATGTCAGTCCAGGAAATGTGGTTGGAGGCGATCAGCAGTGGCCGTTGCGGTGTCATCTCGCCGACCACGTGGATACGAAATCCAAGCGCCTTGATGTTGACCCCGTGCCAAAGGCTGCGGGCGAAGTTCTCACTGAACCAGCCGGTCCACATCGCAATGATTTGAATCGGCACCAGCACAAGCGTCGCCAAGATGACACAAGTAAGCGCAATCACGAGCCTTGCCCAGCCGATCATGGCGCGCCCTGCGTCCTCCGATGATGGCCCATTGGCTAGCGAAGATCGCGGCGCATGACAAGCGCGCCCGATGCACCGCTGGCCGACTGGTAGTAATTGGGGCGCTTGCCAACCTCGGAGAAGCCGAAGCGGCGATAAAGCGCAATCGCCGCCGCGTTGGTTTCGTCGACTTCGAGAAACAGCGCCGCGGCGCGCTGGCGGTGCAACTCGCGCAACACAGCATCCATCAGCTTCCAGCCGAGCCCCCGCCGGCGGTGGGTGCGTGCTACGGCAATCGTCAGGATCTCGGCTTCGTCGGCTGCCAGGCGTGCAAGCACGAAGCCGGCCGGCGCGTCGCCGCCGCGCCCCGTTTCGCGCGCCAAGAAACCGAACACCGTGTCTTGCTCAAGCAGGCTTGTGAACTCTCCATCGGTCCAGGGCCGATGGAACTCCTCCTGATGAATGCGCGAAATCGCCGGGCTGTCGGTCGCGGCTAATGGCTCCAGGAAGTAGTCGCGGCCCAGCGCCGTCAGGAAAGGAATGCGCATCACTTAGCTTGCCTCGGAAGCACAAAGCCGGCCTGGGACTTGGCATCCGCGCCGCGAAGGTAAAGGGGCCTGGGCTTTTCGTCACCCGCAGCCCTGCCGGCGGCAATCCGCGCATAGAACCGGATATCGGCACTGGCCAACGCTGAGCCCGTCCGGGCCTGTGGCAGTTGTCCGGCGATCTGAAGCGCCGCGGACCCGGTGATGACAGGCAAGTAGCGCCTTGCCATGGCGACAGCATCGGCAAGTGCCATGACCGAAGGCTGTAAAAGCACCCCGCCGGTCTCGTCGTAGACTGCGGCGTTGATTTCGTTTCGCCCGGCATCAAGGGCACCCATGACGATGCTGTCACCGAAACGCTCGCGCGCCTCGGCAGCCAACGCCTCGAGTGTCGTTACGCCGATTGCCGAGACCTTCAACGCCATGGAAAGGCCGCGCGCCACGGACACGCCGACGCGCACACCGGTGAAAGAGCCGGGCCCGATGCTCACCGCGATGGCGCCCAAATCCGGAAACGCAATCCCGGACTGGTGCATTACGTCCGCCACGACTGCCATCAGATGCTCAGCGTGGCCCTTGCCGAGGTCGAGCACGGCCCGGCCGTCCTCTTGCCCGGTGGCCGTGTCGTAGACGCAAGCCGCACAAAGGATTGATGCCGTATCGATGGCGAGCATTTTCATGGTCGTTTCAGCCGCCGCCAGCCACCCTCAGGCTCAAACCCGGCGAGCTTGCGCTGCTCATGATACCAGCCATCCGCATGCCACGACCATCCTTCTCAGCCCTGTGCCTGCTGCGCCTTAAGTTGCAGGCGACGCGCATGAAGAACTGGCTCGGTGTAGCCACTTGGCTGCTCGCGCCCCTTGAAGACGAGGTCGCAGGCGGCCTGGAAGGCAATCGAGCCATCGAAATCCGTCGCCATGGGACGGTAGAGCGGGTCGCCTTCGTTCTGGCGGTCGACGACGCCGGCCATCCGCTTCATCGTCTCCATGACCTGGGCTTGGCTGCAGACGCCGTGATGCAGCCAGTTGGCAATGTGCTGCGAGGATATGCGCAGCGTCGCGCGGTCCTCCATCAGGCCTACATCATTGATGTCAGGAACTTTCGAGCAGCCGACCCCCTGATCGATCCAGCGCACGACGTAGCCCAGGATTCCCTGGGCATTGTTGTCGAGTTCCATCTGAATCTCTTCCGGCGTCCAGTTCGGTCGCACGGCCACCGGGATCGACAGTATATCCTCAATCTTTGCCTTCGGCCTGTCCTTCAGACGCGCCTGCACCGCATGCACGTCGACCTTGTGATAGTGCGTGGCATGCAGTGTCGCGGCCGTCGGAGACGGCACCCAGGCGGTGTTGGCGCCGGCCTGCGGATGGGCGATCTTCTGTTCCAGCATCGCCGCCATCATATCGGGCATCGCCCACATGCCCTTGCCTATCTGGGCATGGCCGGCCAGTCCGCATGCGAGCCCGACATCGACATTGCGCGCTTCGTAGGCGGCAATCCACGCCGCCTGCTTCATGTCGCCCTTGCGGATCATCGGGCCGGCTTCCATCGATGTATGAATCTCGTCACCGGTGCGGTCGAGGAAGCCGGTGTTGATGAACACGACCCGGTCCTTGGCCGCCCTGATGCATTCCTTGAGGTTCACAGTGGTGCGGCGTTCCTCGTCCATGATGCCCATTTTCAGCGTGTTGGGCGCGAGCCCCAGCAGCTGCTCGACGCGGTCGAAAATCTCGACCGCGAAGGCCACTTCCTGTGGTCCGTGCATCTTCGGCTTGACGATATACATGGAGCCGGCGCGCGAGTTCTTGCGGCGACCTTTCGGTCCGATGTCATGCATGGCGATCAGCGCCGTCACCGCGGCATCCATGATCCCTTCGGGAACCTCGTTGCCATCGCCGTCGAGGATCGCCGGGTTGGTCATCAGGTGGCCGACATTGCGCACCAGCATCAAAGACCGGCTGACGAGTTCGAAGGGCGATGCGTCGGGGGCGGTGTATTCACGATCAGGGTTGAGCTTCCTGACGAAAGTCTTGTCGCCCTTGGAGACGTCCTCCTGGAGGTCTCCCTTCATCAGGCCGAGCCAGTTGCGGTATGCCGCCACCTTGTCCTCGGCATCGACGGCCGCGATCGAATCCTCGAAGTCCTGGATGGTTGTCAGCGCCGATTCCAGCCAGACATCCGAGATATGCGCCGGATCTGATTTGCCAATAGTCGACGTTGCATCGATCAGCACCTCGATATGGATGCCGTTGTTCTTCAGCAGGAAGCGATCCGGCGAAGCCCTGTCACCGAGATAGCCGGCGAATTTTTCCGGCTGCTTCAGCCCGACGCTCTTGCCGTCCGACAATACAACCGAAAGTTGCGCATTTTGCACCGAAAAGCTGCGCGCATCCTGCCAGGTACCTTCTTGCAGCGGCGCCGCTTCGTTCAGGAAGTCGCGCACCCAGGCGATGACTTTCCCGCCTCGAATCGGATTGTAGCCCTTGCCCTTCTCGGCGCCGCCCTCCTCGGAAATGGCGTCGGTGCCGTAGAGCGCATCGTAGAGCGAGCCCCAGCGTGCGTTAGCGGCATTCAGCGCATAGCGCGCGTTGGCGACCGGTACGACCAGTTGCGGGCCGGCGACCGTCGAAATCTCGGGGTCGACATTGTCGGTCGTGACGCTGAACGCGGGGCCCTCTGGCACGAGGTAATCGATCTCGGCCAGAAAGGACTTGTAGGCCTCCATGTCGGACGGCGCGCCATTCCTGCGATGCCACTCGTCGATCTTCTCCTGCAAGGTGGCGCGCTTGGCGAGAAGGTCACGGTTACGTGGAGCGAGGTCGCCGACCATTGCCGAGAGGCCGCCCCAGAAATGCCCGGCGTCCACACCCGTTCCAGGCAAAACTTCGCCGACAACGAACTCGTGGAGCGGGCGTGCGACGCGCAGGCCAGCGATCTCTATGCGATCAGTCATCAATTAGGCTCCAATGATAGGAATTTGGCCTTCAAATTTGTCCGGCCTTTGACCATGTCGGGCCGAAACGGTCAATTCGTCATATGGTGCAGATACTTGCTTCAACATCAAAATGCAGGCTTGGACGGGCCATGACAACGACCCTGGCGGCGCAAAATTGGCGCCAGGAGCTATTGCCCTTGGCGAAGGCTTGGTCGATACGTTGTGCCCAAATCAGAAGGCAAGTATTGAGGGAGGCCATGACATGATGCCATCGGCGAAGTTTCCAGACCTGGAAGGCGCATCCGTACTGATCACCGGTGGCGGCAGCGGGATCGGCGCCGCGCTTACCGAAGGATTTGCCCGTCAGGGCTGCAAGGTCGCCTTCATCGATATCGCCGACGAACCGAGCCGGGAACTGTGCGACCGGCTCGAGAAGTCCACCGGCAACCGGCCACTCTTCGTGAATGCCGATCTGCGCGACATCGAGGCGTTGCGGGCGGCGGTTGCCGAAGTGGCCAAGGCACATGGCGCTGCAACCGTGCTCGTCAACAATGCCGCATATGACCAGCGTCATGACCTGAAGGACGTGACCGTGGATTTCTGGGACGAGAACCAGGCCATCAATTTGCGCCCGCAGTTCTTTGCCGTGCAGGCGGTCGCCCCGGCAATGATCAAGGCCGGCAAGGGCTCTATCATCAACTTCACCTCTACCTCATTCATGATGAACAACCCCGACATGCCCTCCTACACGGCCGCCAAGGCTGGCGTGATAGGGCTCACCAAGGGGCTTGCCGGCAAACTTGGGCCTGACGGCATCAGGGTCAACTCAATCGCACCAGGATGGGTCATCACCGAGCGCCAGCAGAAACTGTGGGTTACGCCGGCGACGCTCAAGGCGCATGTCGACAAGCAGAGTATCCACGAGGTGATGCATCCCGATGACCTCGTCGGCCCCTGCCTGTTCCTCGCATCCGACGCGGCCCGCATGATCACTGCCCAGACGCTGATCGTCGACGGAGGCTATTTTTGAACGACGCAGCACTGGCTGCCGTCGACTGGGGAACATCGAGCTTCAGGCTCTGGCTGCTGGATAACAATGGAGCAATCCTTGCCGAAAGGCGTGGCAGCGAAGGCATGCTTGTCGCCGGCACGGAAGGCTTTTCGGCGATTCTGGAACGCTATCTCGCCGACGTGGGGGCCCCGATGGATCTGCGCGTCATCGTCTGTGGGATGGCAGGCGCACGACAGGGCTGGCTGGAAGCGCCCTACGTGGCGGTTCCCGCCAACCTCGACGCGATTCTTGCCGGTGCTGTTTCAGCACCTGGGAGTTCCCGAGAAGTCCGTATACTGCCGGGCCTTGCGCAAACGGATGCCGACGCGCCCGATGTCATGCGCGGCGAGGAAACCCAACTTGCCGGAATCCTGCCCCTCTTCAGCCAGGGTCGTCACCTCGTCTGCCTGCCGGGTACCCATTCGAAATGGGTTGAAGCATGCGACGGTGTTGTCGGCGCATTCCACACTTGGCTAACCGGCGAGTTGTTCGCGCTGCTCGCGACACAATCGATCCTGCGGCATTCTCTGGATGGCGCCGTGGCTACAACTGCGCCTGACAACCCCGTTTTCCTGAATGCTTGCATCCGGGCACTTGGCGACGGCGGAGACATCAGCTCTGGCCTGTTTCGCATTCGCGCCGCGACATTGCTTCACGATCTGCAACCAGTCGATGCGGCGGCAACACTTTCCGGATTGCTGATCGGCGCCGAAATTGCTTCGGCTCGCCGTGTCTTCGAAAAATCAGCGGAAGGGATCATTCTTGTTGCCTCCGGATCGCTCGGCTTGCTCTATGCTACGGCGCTGAAGCTGGCAGGCTGCGCGGTCATTCAGGCCGATGCCGAACAGGCTGCCAGGACCGGCCTGTTTGAAGCCGCGAGGCGTCTGGGCTGGGTCGAAATGGTGATATGAGCATTCGATTTCCGAAACTTCGACGCAATCTGGTGGCGATCCTGCGCGGCCTCAGGCCCGAAGACGCCCTCTCGATAGGCACGGCAGTCTTCGAGGCAGGCATCGAAGCCATCGAAGTGCCGCTCAATTCTTTCGATCCGTTCGTCTCCATCGAACGCCTGGCAAGTGCCCTGCCGGACAACGCCTTGATCGGCGCTGGCACAGTGCTGAAGCCGCAACAGGTCGACAGCCTTCATCAGGCTGGAGGGCGCCTGTTGGTCAGCCCCAACATAGACCGCGCGGTCATGGCACGGGCGCAGGACCACAACATGGTCACCATGCCTGGTGTCTTTACGCCCACAGAGGCGTTGTTCGCTCTTGCGTGCGGTGCTTCGGCTCTGAAAGTCTTCCCAGCGAGCGCCCTCGGACCGCACGGCATCTCGGCGATCATGGCGGTGCTGCCGAAGGACGCAGTCATCGGCGCCGTCGGCGGTGTTTCCGACAAGGATTTTGCCGACTACGGAAGAATCGGCGTCCGGACATTCGGCCTTGGATCGAGCCTTTTTGCGCCCGGCATGAACGTCGACGAGGTGAGAACGCGTGCCGTTGCTGCCGTTGCTGCCTGGGACCGCGTCTTTGACGGGGCCTCGGTATGAGTCCGCCCGGCGTATCCATACTCTCCGACATCGTGTGCCATCTTGGCGAGGGGCCGACCTACGATCCAGGCTCCGGCAAACTCTTCTGGTTCGACATTCGCGGCAGGAAGTTGCTCGAAAAACCGATGCCTGGCGGCGCCGTTGTCGTGCATGACCTGCCGGAGATGACCAGTGCCCTTGCCGTCATTGATGATGCTAGGCAGATGCTCGTCACCGAAACCGGGCTTCATATCCGGGATGTTCGCACCGGCGTCATCACCCCGCACAAGCCAGTTGAGGCCGACAACCCGGTCACCAGATCGAATGATTCCCGCGTCCATCCGTGCGGAGCTTTGTGGTTCAGCACGATGGGCCGTAGCGAAGAAAAACGCGCGGGGTCAATCTACTGGTACTTCAGGGGAGAAGTGCGCCAGATCTTTCCTGGAATCACCATCCCCAACTCGATCTGCTTCTCGTCAGACGGTGCAATTGCCCATTTCACCGATACCGATCTGAATGTTCTCATGCGTGTCGACTGTGACCCGTATTCGGGCCTGCCGACCGGCCAGCCTGCGATATTCTTCGACCAGAGTAGTGGCACGGGCGGGCTTGACGGCTCGATCGTCGATGCCGAAGGCGTGTTGTGGAACGCCCGTTGGGGCGCGGCGAGCCTCGATGGATATTCGCCAGACGGGAAGCGCATCCTCTCGATCGCCATGCCGGCCACCCAGAGTTCGTGTCCCGCGTTCGTCGGCGCCAATGCTGACCGAATCGCGGTAACGTCAGCCTGGCAAGGAATGGACGGCGATGCCCGGGTACGTGATCCGCACGCGGGCAAGACGTTTCTGGTCGACCTGCCGGTCAACGGCAGGTTCGAGCCCCGTGTCTTGATCTGACCGAAGGACCGGCGCTCGTGACAGCAGCCCGACCCAAGCTGTTCCTGGTCTATGAGCCGGAAGAGGCATGCCGCGCCCGCCTCAAGAAGGAGGGCTTTGCAGACAGGCAGGCTCTCGAAATCTCCTCCTATTTGGCTCAATCGACCGATCTAGCGCCCGAATTCGGCGCCATCGGCGCAGCGTGCGACGCCAGAGGAATCAATTTCGAGGCCGTTGCACTCGACGAGGCGCCAGGCCGGCTGTCGGGACGAGATCCCCACTTGGCTCTGGTCTGGACGCTAACCGACGGCATTTCCTATTTTCGCGGCAGCGCCGGGCCGACACTGGCGCGGCTCAACGGGCTGCCGACTTTCGGCGCCGACGATTCGCTGTTTTCCCTGTGCCAGGACAAGTTCCGCTCGGGCGCCGTGCTGTCGGCGCTCAAGCTGCCGGTTCCTGCTGCCGGGCTGGCCCGCGACGGAAAATGGCTTGTCGAGCCCCCCGCTTCGAGAAGCGGCTACTTCACAAAGCCAAACCGCCTCGGCGCCAAGATCGGTATCTGGCCGGACTCGCGCTGTGACTCACAAGAGCAGGCGCTCGAACTCAGCCGGCGCGTGTTCTCGGCTTACCGCGACAGCGTCGTCGTCCAGCCATACGTGCCTGGCCGCAACGTGCGGGCAAGCTTCCTCGCGGTCGAACCCGCAACCGGGATCGAAGCGCTCGGTATTTCCTTTGTCGATTCGGGCAACGACTTCCAGACGATGGACGACAGCATGGCACTCTACGGGCAAACTGGTGCGAGCGCCGCTGCTGAAGGGCGATATGCCGAGCCTCAACTTGCCGCGGTTGAGGAAAGCCAACCCACGGCAGCAGCGTCGATCCGCGACATCGCGTCACGAATGATGGATGCGCTCGGTCTTGGCGACGTATTTTCAGCGGATTTCAGGGTAGAACCGGACGATACCGTGCATCTGATCGAGTTCGAGGTCTGTCCGGGCCTGCCTTGCTTCGATTTTCGCGATTATTGCCGCTCCGTTTGGCAGCTCGATCTTGCAGGGGCGATTGCCGCGACAGCCGCCAGCAGGCTTCTGCGGGCGCCGGACTGATGGTCAGGCCTTGGCCATGCAGATATCGGCGACGCCCTTGTCGATGAAGCCGAGCTTCTTGGCCGCAGCCTTGGACAGATCGATCATGCGGCCCTTGATGAAGGGCCCGCGGTCGTTGATGCGGACGACGACAGACTTTCCGTTGCGTTGATTGGTGACCTTGAGTTTCGTGCCGAATGGCAGCGTGCGGTGTGCGGCAGTCAGTCTTGCCGGATTCATCTTCTCGCCGGACGCGGTCTGAGAATGGAGCGCGTACCAGGAAGCGCTGCCACATTGGGCGGAGGCGGGCGTCGCTCCGGAAAAAAGTACAGCCGCCAACGCGGCCGCAATCGCTGCGGCTTTCAAATCGAACATTCTCAATAATTCTCCGTCCTAGCTCGTTAGTCGTGCTAACGCGCGACTAAGGCAGGAAATGCGGCGGTCGTCGGGCGGTTCCGTGACTGGCCCACACGTTTCTCAACCAGCCGAAATACTTTGTCAGACGATGGAATTGCTTCACCGCACCGCGCCGAAGGCGGCCAGTTGCATGATGCGTGGGCTAAGGTCGCTTCGATCAGCCGCGTGGCAATTGCCCCGCGGCACATGACCTCACGTGCCAATAAGTTCGAACGCCACCAGAAAGAGCACGCTTCAAAGCGGTCAGAGCCGCGCCAAGCGCTCGGTCAGGAGATCAAAGAAGCCGACATGGTCGACATCACGCATGTAGGTTGCATTCTTCGGCCGCTTGGTAACCCCCCACCAATCGGTCACGGTCATACCCATGGTCAGTTCGGAACCGGTCTCGACTGTCACGTTGCAGTGGCGGCCAGTGAAAAGCTCAGGCTTCAACAACCACGCGATCACGCAAGGGTCATGCAGCGGTCCGCCATCGGTGCCGTATTTCTGTTCGTCGAAACGTTCGAAGAACTCGAGCATATCGGCAATTGCGACGCCAACCCGTGTCCCGAGTTTGCGGAAAGCGGCGGTACGCTTGGCCGTGGTCAGCGCCTTGTGCGTGCAATCGAGCGGCATCATGATGATCGGCACGCCTGACTTGAGAACGACATCGGCGGCGTGCGGATCAACGTAAATGTTGAATTCTGCGGTCGGGGTCACATTGCCGCCCTCGAAGAAGCCACCCCCCATCAAAACGATCTGCTTGATGCGCGGCGCGATCTTCGGCTCGCGCAACAGTGCCAGCGCGATGTTGGTGAGCGGACCGAGCGCACACAGCGTCACCGCCGCGCTTTCGCGCTGCATCAGCGTCTCAACGATAAAGTCCACCGCATACTGCTTCTGCAATGGCATCTGAGGGTCAGGCAATTCCGGCCCATTGAGGCCCGTCTTGCCGTGCACCTCCTCGGCCGTGACCAGTTGACGGACCAGCGGCCTTATGGCGCCGGCGAAAACCTTGATGTCGGGCCGTCCAGCCAGTTCACAGATCTTGCGTGCATTCTTTTCTGTCAGCTTCAGAGGAACGTTTCCGGCGACCGCCGTTATGCCCAAAACCTCGATCTCGGGGCTGGCAAGGGCAAGCAGAATGGCTACGGCATCGTCCTGACCTGGATCGGTGTCTATAATGATCTGGGTGACTGCGGTCATGATTTTTCCCTGCAATGCAGCATTTCGAAGAGTCTTGAAGTTGTGGCCGGAGCCAACCATATCATCATCAGTGGAGAAGATGCCTTGTGGGTCTTTCCCCAATATGTCGCTCGCAGAGGACACCGTAACGATGAGTCGCATGACGCCGTTTTCGAGCCCACTTCTCCTTGGGTTTGATGCCATGGAAAAGACGCTGGAGCGGCTTGCCAAGACTGGCGATTCCTATCCGCCTTACAATATCGAACGTATCCGCGGATCCAATAGTTCCGCACAGCAGCTGCGGATAACGCTGGCTGTCGCAGGTTTCGCCGAAAGCGACCTGGAAGTCACCACCGAGGAGAACCAGCTGATTGTCCGGGGTCGCCAGTCCGACGATACGGAACGCGAATTCCTGCATCGAGGCATTGCCGCCCGTCAGTTTCAACGCTGCTTCGTGCTGGCGGATGGCATCCGGGTGACTGCCGCGGAACTCAAGAACGGCCTGCTCGCCATTGATCTCGATCGTCCGGAAGCGGAGCGACTTGTACAGAAAATAAACATTTCGGTGAAAGACTGATCCAGTCCCGCATCGAAACCACGGCTCTACGGCGGGTCGGTCGCAAAGACGCCCCGCAAAGAGGAGGCTATTATGACCTACGAAAACGACCATGAGACATTCACCAAGTCCGACCTCGCTCATCTCGGCGAGGGCACTGTCGCTTATCTGCGCGAAATCGGCAGTGATGAGTTGATGGGCAAGTTTCCCGGCCTTCCCGAAATTGCGCCGGGTACACGGCTTTGGGCCCTTTTTGCCGCAAACGGTCAACCGATCCTCTTGTCGGATGCGCGCGAACGCGCCATTGCCGGTGCATTTGAGAATGACCTGACGCCGGTCAGCATTCATTGATCCGCAGCGGCGCAAGCCGCTCGTGCTTGTGCATTCAAGGGAATCAGGCTGCTTTGGAGCCTTGGGTTTCCGACAGCAGTGCATGGATCGCGGCGGCATCCTGGGTGCCGCGCACCTTTGCTACTGTATCGGCGTCGCGCAACACACGGGCAATGCGTGAAAGTGCCTTGAGATGATCGGCGCCGGCACCTTCCGGCGCCAACAGCAGAAAAACAAGATCCACGGGCTGGTCATCCAGCGCCTCGAAGTCGATCGGCGTCTCCAGCCTGGCAAAGACACCGCTGATCTGCTTGACGCCGGCAAGCTTGCCGTGGGGGATCGCAATTCCGTTGCCGACGCCCGTAGAGCCAAGACGCTCGCGCTGCAGGATTGTATCGAATATCTCCCGTTCAGGGATGCCCGCGATTGTCGATGCGCGCTCGGCCAGCAATTGCAGCAGCTGCTTCTTCGAGTTCGCCTTCAATGCAGGCATGATCGCCGGAACGTCTATGAGATCACTGAGATCCATTACCAAAATCCTTGTGCTCTGCCCATCATCGTCACCAGTTCCCATCCAGTGTGCTGATCGGGAGATGCCGTTTTCGTCAGGCTGTCAAAGCGGTGGATGGGTCGATCCAGCCAATATTCCCATCGCCTCGGCGATAGACGATGTTGACCTGATTGTTGCCGGCGTTACGGAACACGAAGACCGGACTGTCCTTGGTGTCCAACTCGATTATGGCACTGGCAACCGACATGGTCTTTAGGGACATCGTGGATTCCGCGACGACTGCCGGCGAATAGTCTTCCGGCACCTCGTCGTCTTCTTCCGCCACGGGAGCCATGACGGTGTAAGTCATATCCTCGTTGAAGCTGGCGCTGCCAACCGCGTCGTAAGATTTCAATCTGCGCTTGTAGCGCCTAAGGCGCTTCTCTATGCGGTCCGATGCCGCATCGAAGGCGGCCTGCGGATCGTATGCCTCTCCAGCAGCCTGAAGGCCCATTCCACTGTCCAGAAAGATGACACAGTCGGCGGAGAATCGTGGACCTGATTTCTCGACCGTTACGTGCCCAGAATAGCCGCCATCAAAGTACTTCTCGATTGCGTCGCCGATCCGGCCCTCGATGCGCGTACGGAACGCGTCGCCTATGTCCATGTGCTTACCCGAAATCCGCAGGCTCATTTCTTTTACGACCTTCCCCGTTCAGACTCTGGATGTCCGAGAGTGTATACTTGTGGCTGATGCACACAAGCTTCGCAGCGGCAACAAGGCCGATTTCCAGTCCGAACTTTCCGATTGTTCACAAGCCGTCTCAGACGGCACTTTTTGCAGTCAGACCTGCAGCCCAGTCCATGCGGGCGGGCTTCTAGTCACTTCATCCGACAATGTCAATGAAGTCTCAGGCACCGAAAATTCTGGATTTGACAAGCGCCCTGCACTCACCATGGCCCGTTTTTCACGTCGACGCTGTACCGAAGAAGGAATGCTCATACCTTCCCGGTATTTAGCGACTGTTCGCCGGGCGATATCGACTCCGCTCTTCTTCAACATGTCCACGATCGCATCGTCGGAGAGCACGTTGGCAATCCTCTCTTCTTCGATCATTTGCTTGATGCGGTCCCGTACCGATTCCGATGAGTGGGCATCGCCTCCGCCTGACGACGCTATGGAAACGGTGAAAAAATAGCGCAATTCGAAGACGCCTCGTGGCGTCAGCATGTATTTGTTCGCGGTGACGCGGCTTACGGTCGATTCATGCATGCCAATGGCATCGGCAACCGTCCGCAGATTGAGCGGCCTCAAGTGTCGTACGCCATGCACGAGAAAGGCATCCTGCTGCCGAACGATTTCGGACGTCACCTTGAGAATCGTCTTGGCACGCTGATCGAGGCTGCGCGTCAGCCAATTGGCGCTCTGCAAGCACTCGGCAAGAAAATCCTTCTCGATCTGGCCCTTTGCATGACCCGCTACATGCGCAAAATAGCTATGATCCACCAGAACCCGAGGCAGGGTTTCGGGATTGAGTTCAACTGTCCAGGTGCCATCACCGGCGGCCCGAACTTCAACATCAGCGACAATCGCATCGGCGTGGCCACCGGAAAAGCCCGTTCCAGGTCGCGGATCGAGCAGACGGATTTCCGCAAACATGTCCAGGAGGTCGGGCTCGTCGACGCCACAAATCTGCTTCAAGGCCGCGAAATCCCGGCGCGCCAGCAGATCAAGATTCTCAATCAGCGCCTGCATGGCCGGATCCAGCCTGTCACGCCGACGAAGTTGAAGCGCGATGCATTCTGCAAGATTGCGGGCGAAAATCCCCACCGGCTCAAAGCCTTGGCAGACGTCGAGCACGCTGCTTATATCTTCGGTTCCAACGCCGAACCTGGACGCGAGTTCGGCAAAGTCCGCCTGCAGATAGCCATTTTCGTCAAGATTCTCGGCAAGTTCACGTGCGATCAGCAATGATGCCGGGTCGGCAAAGGCGAATGCGATCTGCTCGCCTACATGATCGCGCAGCGTAACGGCTGCAGCCGCCATGTCATCCATGTCGAATGTATCGCCCGTGCCGCCTGGATGGCTTCCGTTGCCAGCCGATTTCCACTGCGCGGTTAGATCGGGACCAAGCCGATCGGTGGAGCCGGGGTCATCTGGAAAGACATTCTCAAGGGAACTGTCGAGCTTTTCCGCTATTGATTCGGAAGTCCATGCCGTCTCCCCGTCAAACCAGTCGTCGTCAGCCGACGACGTATCGGCCTTTCGAAGCTGATCAACCGCCGCGTCGTCTTGCGGTTCAGCACGGTCGAGCAGCGGATTGCGCTCGATTTCCTCGTCAACGAAACGGTCGAGTTCGCGATATGTCAGTTGCAGCAGCTTGATGGATTGCATCAACTGCGGCGTCATAACCAGTGATTGTGACTGCCTCAGTTGCAGTTTGGCCGTCAACGCCATTGCCCTGATCTACCCTTCGTCGCCATGAACCTTCCTGCCGTGCCACGCCGAGGAAGTTTTTTTTGACCGCCGATATCAACTGGCCCGGCTTTTGCTTGTCAAGGCTAACGGCTAACAAAAACAGCTTACGGGGGTGTTAGGACGTCCTGCGAAAGCCGATGGGGCCACGCATTCGAGCGGCTGGAACTGCATCCTGCCTTCAGAGAGTGAACCC
>Ga0209347_1002801_pt1 | contig 21996 bp, 23 predicted proteins | sample AutmiccommuBRH23_FD_187382 | JGI IMG/M metagenome (GOLD analysis project Ga0209347, IMG submission 187382) | Deep subsurface microbial communities from Mt. Terri, Switzerland - Autotrophic microbial communities BRH/23 (SPAdes) (version 2) | ecosystem: Environmental > Aquatic > Deep subsurface >...
TCGCCTACCTCAAGGCAACCCTCACTGCCATCGCGAACGGCCACCCGCAGAGCCACCTCGACGACCTGCTGCCGTGGAACTTCAAGCCGTCAAGCTGAGCAGCAGGTGGTCTGCAGCGAACGCTTACGCCTATCTACCCTTGGTTCGCTATGAACAGCAGCCGGGCGCGGGGTTGGCGGTGCGCAAGTATGTGCTGGCCAGACGTGGCGCAATTGCGTCCGACGCGCAGCGCAACCCCGGCGCCGCCCTGCCGCCCGAGGCCTGCGCAGAGGTCAATCGCATGATGGTCCGGCTGGAACGCCGACTGGCGGAGATGGGGTAAGCCAAACGCACCTTGTGTGCCGCTACGCACTGTGCCGTGGCTGGCCACCTCGGGGAGCGGCGGCGAAGGCATGCTCTTGCGCGTGCGATCCCCAAAGACGCTGAGTCGGCCTCTGGATGTTCAGAGGGGGTTGGGGACTTCATCTCGACCAAGTGGCTCTCTACCTACCATCTCTGCTGACCGCGTCATGGCGTCGACATCGAGCCTGATAACGCGGGCGCCGGGCACCAGATCCGACAGCCAACGCACTGTGTCGGGAGGCGTTCCTGCAGCTACGGCAATCGTGACGCGACGGTCACGGCAGATCAGCCTCAGCGCCTCGACCTCGTCGTTTCTCATCTGCGGGCCGGCTATGACGACGCGCGCGGACCCTCCGGTCATCACCGCGACTGCCAGTCCGGTTGCTGCGTCGGCCGCGATGACAGTTTTGTCGGCATCTTTCGGGCCCAGGATGCAGATGCCGTGCCGGCCTCCCTGTGCGAAAAGAGGTGCGCCGGTCGCCAGATCGAGATGTTCGAATCCGACAAGGCTGCCGTTGAGATTGCGATGGGCGACAAGGAGGCTGGTCTCACCTGTGATGCGGATGGTGTTCTTTTCCGTTTTCAAGACATTGCTGATGGGCATCGGCAATTCGTTGGGATTCAGCCGTCCAGCTAGGGCCCAGATCTGTCGGGCATCAGTATGATCAGCGACGTGGGTGTTGTGGCCCGCGCGCACGGTGGCCGTGCCATCACCGATGCGGATGGCATCGCGATAACGACGCGCCTGGTGCCATTTCCAAGAGTCTTCACTGCGGTCGGGCCTAGCGTGGCTCTGTATCGCCAGACCGTTCTTTCTCGCCTGGCGCAGCGCCATGCGCGCCGCGCGCTCCTGCTCTCGCATTGCGGTCCGCAGCGCTTGTGCGGTTGGCGTCCGTGCTCTGGCGAGGATACGTGTCACACGTGCACGCTGGCCTGCGAGATGGTCGTGCAAGGTTCTCCAGGCAGCGGTGTGACGGGCTCGCACCGCAAGGACTTCCCTCTGTCGGGCAAGGATCGCCGCGAGATCCGGGTGGTATCGCGCAATCGGCTGCACGGGGAAGGGCGACGGATCTTGGTCCGCCGCGCCGGGTGCCTCGACGACGTCCGCCCGATAGGCGCCGAGCCGTGCTGCCAACTTCCTGAGGCCATAGCCCGTGCCGAGCTGGCCCGCTGGCATCCAGGCCCCGTCCGCAGGGCGAACGATCCGCGCGCCCGAGCGGTGGCGCATGTAGCTCAGGTGCATGGATCGGACCGCACCATGAGCCTGCGCCCATGTCGCGGCACCATCCAGCAGCCTGCGCAGCCGCAGCAGCGCCGGCGTGGGCAGGAGATCGCGAAGCGATGGCATACCGGTGCGGCGTTCCTCTGCGCGCACGGCGCGGCCGTCTGGCCGCAGCCCATCCGCCCGTGCCACGCTCTTTCGCTGCCAGTGCCCAGCGGGCTTGGGGATCAGCGCAACCTCATCGCCCTTCATGGCGACATCGAACCGTCCGCGATCCTGCGGCCATCCCATACGGTGTTCCACCTTCCGACATGCGCGTTCGAGCCGCGCGTAATCATGCGACAGGCTGAAGCTGTGCCCGGTGATCGGGTGAACTCGGTTCAGCACGACGTGGACATGCGGGTTGATCCTGTCTCGGTGAATGGCGATCACTGCCTGATAGGCTGAGGCTCCCATATCTTGCAGGACCATCCTCGCGGCGAGGATCATCTCGTCATCGCTCGGGCATTCGGTCTCTGCCCATGTGAGAACCACGTGGTAGGCAGGGTGGTGCAGTGTCGGGTTGAGGGAGGCCGCGGCTGTCATCTGCACCGACGCGTCTGTCCAGTTTCCGGCGAGATGCTCGAGCGCGATCCGTTCCGCCTTGCCGCAGACGTAGCGGATCCGGGCACCGAAGGGATCGCGGCAGCCGGCAGATCTGGGTCGGTTCGGGATCGCCTTCGCCAGCATTGCTACCGCTCCAGCAGATCGCGCTGAAGCGCGACGATCGCCGCCGAAATGCGTGCGAGCTCCGCGTGCAGGGCCGCTTCGTCGGTCGCTGGACAGCCCTCCAGCAACCGCGCGACCCTTGCGCCGATCTGTCCGAGCCGTCCGCTCGCCACTACACGCGCGCGGCGACCGAGATCGGTGTCGCCATGATGGTCCAGCATGCGCTCGATCGCCCAGGCGCTCAGGCTTCGGTGGCCCGCGGCCTTTGCGGCCAGCGCGAGACGAGCTTTCGTCTCGGCATCCATGCGGAGGCTGACCGTCTCCGTCAACCTCCGCATGCTGGACCGTGCCTCGCCATCCCCCGCCCGTGCCATCGGATTACCTGTCGTCGCGCACGAGGAGCGTCTTGATCAGGTGATCGTCTTCTGCCTGGTCCTTCCTGGGCAGGGTGGGCATCGCTGAGGCTACTGAGGAGGTCGGCAGTCGGTTGACATCGGGTTGTGCGTGCTTCCGGGCCTTGATCGGCGTCTTCTTCGCCTTCGCAGGCTTCATCTCGCGCAGGTAGCTCGCCAAGGTGCCGGGGCTGATCTCGACGCCGTGCTCGCGGTAGTGCTCCGCGATGTCCGCAAAGCTGTAGCCGAGAGTCGTGGCGTGCAGGATCTCTGCCGAGAGTGCTTTTACGGTATCGCGTGCGCAGTGTTCGGTCTTGGGCTTCGGAGGCAGGGAGCTGAGAGACGCGCGGAGATCCTGGAGCGTCTTGTCGGAGACTCGGATCTGGGCTTTCTTCTTCATGTTGGCTTTTCCTTGATGATTGCGGCCAACAGCTAAAATATGGGGTTCCGGCGAAAAAGCTTCACCAACATTCCCGTAATCCACATAAGAATGCGGGTGACCAGGTGGCTGGGATCTCGCGGTGGGTTCGGTTTACCGTCGTGCTCGCACGCCTTGAAAGAAGCCTGGTGCATGTCTTGACCTGAAGGCGCGGAAATTCCTGTTCTGAGCAGGGTATGCGGACGGTGCGACCGTCCCGGCTTTGCGCGGGTTGACGATGCACGGACAGCCAGCGATGCCGCCGAAGCCGAAAAGGGCGTTCGCATCTTCACGGCGTGCATGAAGAGACCGCATGGCCGGCCTCAGGATGAACGCCTGCTGCGCCTATATGAGACTGGACGCTCTGGTGGTTCTCAGCTCCTCTTCAAACCAAGGAAGGTCGCCGATGACTCCAGCTCAAGGTCCAGTTCTTGTGGGCTGAGGCCGTCGGTCACTCAGCCTCGTCAGTGTCAGCAAGGTCCGGACAAAAGCTGTCGGGGCACCGACCGCCGAGTTCGGCGCGGCACCGTTGTTTCCCTGCCTGGCGACCTCCGGCAGCCCCGGGCTGTTTCTAAACGGCACTTTTGCAGGCGGCTCGCCCCACACAAAAGCAGCGTCACGGGCGCCGTCATCATCACGAAGGCTTCGATCAGGAACTGCCGCAGAATTGGACGGTCCCTAAGGTGAAAAGCAGCATCGAGGCGATGATGATGCCGGCGGCGCAAGCAGCGTCAGGCCGCTGCCGATCAGCACGAACACGGAGGTCAGCATCGCGGTCTAGACGGGCAAAGTCTCCGGGTGCTCATTTGATCACCTCACCGCGCACGAGGAGTTTGGCCAGCGAGGCCGTCACTACAGAACCAAGCTTGGCGATGATGACCGCGGCCTAGAAGTGGAGCAGAGTTCCGGTCTTCATCCCCGTGTCAGCAACAGCAGCATGCCAGCGGAGCGTATCGAGAGCCAGCACACTGTGTCTCTGAATTACGCGGCGGGACCGATGGACGGTGCCGTGTTCACAGCGCCCTGGCCGATCACTCGGCTGCCGAATCCTCGCCGCCCAAGCGCGTCGACGCGGAGGTGAGGCGGGCCTCGATCCAGCCGGCAATGTCGGACAGGACCTCCTCCTTGCCGAGATCGTTCAGCAGGTCGTGGTAGTGGCCCTCGTAGAGCTTCAGCGTCTTGTCGGACGATCCCGCGTGGTTGTGGAAATATTCGCTGCCTTGGCAGACGGTTGCCTTGTCTTCGGTGCCATGCAGGATCAGCAGCGGCAGGGTGATCTGGTCGAACGAGTCGTGCAGCCGCTCGTCGGCGCGGACCAGCGCCGCGACCGTCGCGGCTGGCTGCGTCTCGTTCTTCGTCAGGGGATCAGCCTCCAGCGCGGCAAGCGCCACGGGATCGCGGGTGAAATCCTTCATGTGAAGCGTCAGGACCCTCAGGCGGGGTGCGAGGTGGCTGAGGCCCTTGATTGCCGCCAGCACGAAGCCGGGCGCAGGCACCTGAAAGGCGAAGCTCTCGCAGATCAGGCCGTCGATCTCGTCCTGATGATCGAGCGCGTAGGTGCAGGCGACCACGCCGCCGGCGCTGTGGCCCAGCAGGTAAACCGGCAGGCTGGGATGGCGGTCCTTCGCGATGAGGATCAGGCCGCGCAGGTCAGCCACATAATCGGCGATATCCTCGACGTAGAACCGCTCGCCTTCGGACTGGCCACGCCCCCGCAGGTCAATGGCGAAGGCGGCGAAACCGCGGCCGACGAACTGCATGGCGGTCCACGCGTGCTGTCCGCCATGCGAATTCACCCCATGGCAGATGACGAGCACCGCATGCGCCGCCGCGCCGGGCGTCCAGGAGCGGAAATGGATGCGGGTATTGCCCGCGCTGGTGAAATCTTCCTCAAGCATCGATGTGGCTCCTCTGTTCGATGGCACCGGTCACAGGCTCGCGGCGCAAGAAGGCGAGCAGGTCGGCGTTGATCGCATCCTGATGTGTCGTCGGCAGCCCGTGGCCGCCCCCCTGATAGACCTTGAGGATCGCCCCCGGCACGATCCGGGTGCTCATCAGGGCGGCGGCGCCAATCGGCACGATCTGGTCGTCGTCGCCGTGCACGATCAGCGTCGGCACGTCGATCTTCTTCAGGTCGTCGGTATAATCGACCTCGGAGAACTCCCGGATGCAGTCGAGCTGTCCCTTCAGCCCGCCCATCATGCCCTGAAGCCAGAACGACTGACGCACCCCCTCCGACATCTCGGCGCCGGGGCGATTGTAGCCATAGAAGGGCATGGTCAGGTCGAGGAAGAACTGCGAGCGATCGGCCTCGGTCCCCTTGCGAATGCCGTCGAACACCGTGACCGGCAGGCCGCCGGGATTGGCCGCGGTCTGCAGCATCAGCGGCGGCACCGCACCAATCAACACGACGCCGGCAATGCGGGCCGTGCCATGGCGGCCGACATAATGCGCCACCTCGCCGCCGCCGGTCGAATGGCCGACGAGCACCGCATGGCGCAGGTCAAGCGCCTCGACCAGCGCCGCAAGGTCGTCGGCATAGCTGTCCATGTCGTTGCCGTTCCAGGTCTGCTGGGAGCGGCCGTGGCTGCGCCGGTCATGGGCGATCACCCGGAAGCCCTGCCTTCCAAGAAAGACCATCTGCGCGTCCCATGCGTCGGCGGTCAAACGGCCAGCCATGCGAGAAGACGACGGGCTGCCCGCTGCCCCAGTCCTTGTAGAAGATGCTGGTGCCATCGGCGGTGGTGATGAAGCCCATGATGTGCACTCCGGCTGAATGATGGGTGGGGGATGCCGATCCGCCGGGTGTCAATCGTCGCCCAGAAACTGCGCGACATCGGCGCTGAAGCTTTCGATATGCTGGAACATGAAGGCATGGCCCGAATCCGGGTAGATGATCAGGCGGGCATTCGGCATCGCCTGCGCAAGCGGGTAGGACTGGTAGGTGGGGATCATCGCATCCTCGTTGCCATTGGCGACGAGGACCGGTTGAGTGATGGCGCCGATGCGGGTCAGCAGCGAGGTCTCTGGCGTGCCGACATCCCCGGCCGCGGCCAGCATCGCCTGCCAGGTCGGCTCGCTGACCACTTCGGCGAAGGCGTCTGCCCTGCCTTTCAGGCGGGCGAGATGATCCCGGCCAGCCTGTTGGCTGGTGGGGGTGTCCTTGAAAAAGAGATAGAGGAAATCCTCGTCGGTGTTCAGCGGCTTCGTGGCGACCGCGATAGCCTCGGGCCGGACGTTGGCCCCTTCGACATGGCCGGCACCACTGCCCACAATGATCAGCCGCCGCACAAGGTGCGGGCGCAGCAGCGTCAGTTCCTGCGCGACAAGGCCACCGAAGGAGAAGCCCAGCAGATCCACCGTGGCCAGGCCCAAGGCATCGATGAACGCTGCGGCATTGGCAGCCCAGCCGCGCAAGCTTGGCGCCGCCGTGCCACCCGAGCGTGCCACACCGGCATTGTCGAAGATGACGACCCGGCGGTGTGCGGCGATCCGGTCAAGAAACAGCGGGTCCCACTCGTCCATCGTTCCGCGAAAGCGGTTCAGAAACACCAGCGGCGGCCCGGACCCTGCGCCGAAGGCGCGGTAGGCATAGCGCGTCTCGCCGACCAGAACGCTCTGGGTCGGCGCATCGATCGCGGCGACCACCGATGCCTGTGCAGCGATGTCCGAGGCCCGGGAGCGCTCGCCCACCTGTGACGAGGGGGATGGAGCGGATCTTTGCACGCTGGGGGTCATTGTGCGTCCCTTTCGCGGAGTGGATGGGCGTGCCCGACCAAAGCGGCCGAAGCCTGTTAAAATGATGTCTGGCTTACGCATCTTTTGCTATGGTGCCGGGTGTCAAAATCTTGGCCGCGAGTGACACAGATGGCGCCTGGAACAGGACCGAACGAGATCGGCATCGTTCTCTATCCCGGAGTCCAGATGGCGGCGGTCCACGGGCTGACCGATCTGTTCTGCATCGCGGCCCGGCTGGCCGCATCGACCCAGATGCAGGCCGCCAGCCTGAAGGTCACGCGTTGGGCACCGGACGGGGAAGACATCACCTGCATCTATCGCAGCGAACCGAACGCAGAGTTGCGGCCTACGACTCTCATCTTGCCGCCAACGCTGATGGAGTTGCCGGATCGCGCCGTCCGGGCGCGGATCGCGCAGTGGCTGCTTGCCCAGCACCGGCGGGGCGTCGGCCTTGTCTCGATCTGCTCAGGGGTATTCCTGGTCGCGGGAACGGGCCTGCTCGACGGTCGCAAGGTCTCGACCCACCGCAGCTGCGCCCGTGCGCTGATGGACGACTTTCCGGGGATCGAGGCCGTCCTTCATGAACGGATGATCGAGCACCCCGACATCCTGACCGCAGGAGGCTTCATGGCCTGGATAGACGTGGCCCTTGTGCTGGTCGAGCGGCATCTGGGCCAGGCCGTGCGCGCCGAAACCGAGCGGTTCGTGCTGTCAGCGCCCCCGCCCGAGGCAGGTCCGAGGCCCGAGAGCGTGATGGCTGCGATGGCACACAACGATGCGGCCGTGCGCAAGGCGCAGGAACTGGTTCATCTGTGCGACGGCCAGGGCCTTTCCCTGGCCGCAATGGCCACGACCGCACAGTTGGAGCGCCGCACCTTCATCCGGAGGTTCTCGCGCGCGACAGGGAAAACGCCGCTGGAATACTGCCGCGCGGTGCGCATTGCCCGGGCCTGCGAGCTGCTGGCAGCCTGTCCCTCAAGCAGATTTCCGAGGCCCTCGGCTACATCGATCCCAGCGCGTTCACGAGAGCGTTCCGCGACGTGCAGGGGATGCCGCCGGGGGCCTACCGGAAGCGCCGAGTCGGAATGATCGCATAAATGCCTGAATGCCGCCCGCCGGCTCGAAGAGATGCTGGACCGGATGCGCGGCAAGCGATGCGAGCCACGCCGAGGCCCTGGCCGCATTCCGGCGGCTGGAATACGGCGCGCTCGCTGCCTTCCTCGTGTCGCTGGCGATGATGGGCCTTGGCGCCTTCATCGTGAACCGGGCCATCGTGCTGAGCGCCGATGAACTGGTGGCAGGCGCGGAACGCTTTGCATCCGGCGCCATGACACGCCGGTGCAGATCACGGTGCCACCCGAGCTTGCGGCCGTCGCCGATGCCTTCAACAGCATGACCCGCACGATCCTGGAGCAGCGGGAGCAGCTGTCGGACTATGCGCGGCGCGACAGCCTGACCTCGCTGCTGAACCGGGGAGAGTTCGACATCGCGTTGGCGGAGCGGATCCACAGCTTGATCGAGGGCGCGCCGGGCTTTGCCCTGCTGCTTGGCGATGTCGATCATTTCAAGCGGATCAATGACACCCGCGGCCATGTCGAGGGCGATGCGGTGCTGCGCCGGGTGGCGCAGGTCTTGCAGGCCGAGGCCCGCGCCAGCGACCTTGTGTTCCGCTATGGCGGTGAGGAGTTTGCGCTGATCCTGAACGACGCCCACCTGGATACCGCAGTCGCGGTCGCCGAACGGCTGCGGCTCGCCATCTCCGATGCCTTCCGGCGCAGTGCCGACGGGGCGCCTGCCGTCACGCTCAGCTTCGGCCTGGCCCTCTGCAACACACCGATCGCTCCCGAAGCGTTGATCCGCGCCGCCGACCGGGCGCTTTACGAGGCGAAGGCCAGCGGGCGGAACCGGCTGGTGGTCGGCACGGGCTGAGCAGGGGAGTCGCCGACCCCGCGAAGCTGGCCACGTGGTGTCCTGCGGAAAGGAGCATCAGGCAATGCCATCGCCAGCGATGTCATCCTTGTATGTTGTCAATCCTCCTGTGACGCTTTGATGCTACGGAATCAGCGAGGCATGATGAAGACCAGAGACGAGGATGCGCCTGGCGAGCCTCAGGCTGGTCTCGACGAGCGCATTCGCCTTCTCGAGGCGGCCTTGGTCGAATATGTCGAGCGCTATGGCGTGACGCCTCTTGCGCGGGCGGCGCTGACGTCGTGTCACAGGTCGCCCGGCGAGGATCGCGACGAATAGAATGTCGGCACATCACGCTGGCTGTGATTTTTGAACCGAAGAGACGAACGCCTTGCTGATGTTGGCCGTTGCGCGCTGGTTGCACGGGAGAAATCGCTGCCGGCACCTCGGACACTGCCGGCGTTGCAGCAATCGCCCTTTATCTTTCCCGCCGAACAGCACGGCCGTCAGCAGTTCAGAGGAACTTGGCGGCCGTGCTGCCATGCCTACGCAGCTCTGGACATCAGCGGCGGAAGTGCCATCCTTGGGCTGAGCCGCCGGAGAGGGACCAGTCTGCTGACTATCCCTGTTTCCGCCGACCGCGCGGATCCCTCCTGCGCCTGAACCTTGGAAGGATCCAGCCCATGCCGGACCTATGCTCGAACTGTGAGAGCGGCGCCCCGAACGAGATTGGATTCACGATGGCGTTCCAACCCATTGTGGATGGGTCAGGGCGGGTCTTTGCCCATGAGGCTCTGGTGCGCGGCGAGGACGGTGAGCCGGCGCAGAACGTGTTGTCGGCTGTCACCGACCAGAACCGCTATGCCTTCGAACAGGCCTGCCGGGTGCGTGCAATACAGATGGCCTCGCGCCTCGACATCCTCGAGACCGAGGCGTTGCTGTCGATCAATTTCATGCCGAACGCACTTTACGAGCCCAAGGCTTGCATCCGGCAGACCATGGCTGCCGCCAAGGCAGCCGGGATCTCCCTAGAACGGATCATCTTCGAATTCACGGAGAACGAGAAGATCGAGGTGCCGCACCTTCAGAGGATCATGAGCGCCTATCGCGAGATCGGCTTCAAGACTGCCATCGACGACTTCGGCGCCGGGCATTCAGGGCTCGTCCTCCTCACGAGGTTGCAGCCAGATTTCGTGAAGATCGACATGGAGCTGGTGCGCAACATCGATACCGAGCCCGTCAAGCGGGTGCTGATGGAGAATGTCGTGGCCCTGTTAAACGATCTGGGCATCGCCATCGTCTGCGAAGGCATCGAGACCCCGGCAGAACTCGATGTCATCCGGGACCTCGGCGTCGGCCTGTTCCAGGGCTACCTCTTCGGCAGGCCAAGTCTCGAAGCCTTGGTCAAGCCGGATATGGCAGGCTTTCAATAACGCTCCACGTCCGCCTGCATCCGCACCGGGTTCAAAGCAGCTGACCCATTTGGGCCGGATCTCAAAGAAGAGGGGGATGCGGATGTAGCCCAAACGCCTGTTGGGAAGTTGGTGGGCTGGGGTAGTCTCGAAGGGATGTGAAGTGGTAAGGTTCGGCGAAGCCGCTGGGGGAACTTGGTGCGTCGCGCGCGGGCGAGTCACTGCAGCAAAAACTCGATCAATCCGCCCGACTGCGGCTCTTCCGTCGTTCAGATATAGCTTCTCGGCAGGCCTGGTCAAAGTTGAACCGGAGGAAGAAATCCACGATGCTACCCGGTGCGCGGACAAATGCCTCTATGGTGCCAAGGCGGCTGGCCGCGCCCGTGTGCATTTCTGATCTTGTTGCGCGTAAATCACAATAAGGCGGCGCTTGTAGTCGGTGATCCGTGGCTGAAAATGGCGCGGCCGCGGTGGCTTCCGAGCGGCCTCGAGCGGGCCAGTTCCAGCGTCAGGTCGTTCGGGTGCCTCAGGCGGCCCTTCGGGAATGAGGGGATTATCGTCGCGCAATCAATGAAGCTGACCATATTTATCCGGCCAGGGGTTGGCGGCTGATGCGGGAGGAGGCGGTCTCCTGCTGATCATCTGCTTTGCGACCCGTCAATCTGCCTTTCACAAGTGGCAGCGGCGAAGCGAACAATACGCCGCCAATCGAGCTGCAGGCAGTCCGGGGGACGGGGACGTCGGCAAGTTCTGCGCGTGTGACCAGAAAATACCTGCAGTCGGGTTGAAACGGCACCGGCGGCAACTTATTGCAGATCGACGTCCTTCCAACGATCCGGGAGCATAGGCACGGACCGCCGCGCGCGTCCTGTCGGTGTTGCCGCGCCGTGGGAAGATCTTTCCGGGACATGAGGCCAAGGGATACTCTCAGGGGCATGATCGAAGCGAACCTGCTGCTCATCCTTTTCGGGCTGCCCTGCGCTGCGGCAATTGCCGCGAGCACCGTCTCGACGACAGCGCATGGTGCGGCGGCATGGGTCTCGGGCATTCTCCTGACCGCGGGGCTGGCGATCCTTGCGGTTCTGTATGGGCCGATCAGTGACGGCGAGGTGATCCGCGGCACGCTGCGGTGGGTGCCCTCGCTGGGATTGACGCTGAGCTTCCGAATGGACGGCTTCGTCTGGCTGTTTGTCACCCTGGTCTTTGGGATCGGGATCCTGGTCCTGATCTACGCCCGCTACTACCTTGCGAAATCCGATCCGGTGCCGCGCTTCCATGTTTTCCTGATGGCCTTCACCGCGGCGATGGTCGGCATGCTGATGTCGGGTAACATTCTGATGCTGGTGGTGTTCTGGGAGCTGACGTCGATCTTGTCGTTCTTGCTGATCGGTTACTGGCACCAGGGGCAGGCAGCGCGGGACGGGGCGCGGATGGCGCTGATCGTGACGGGGCTGGGCGGGCTCTGCCTGCTGGTCGCCATGGTGATCCTGGGCCAGATCGTGGGAAGCTACGACCTCGATCGGGTCTTGGCGGCCGGCGACGTCGTGCGGGCCGATCCGCAATACCCGCTCGTCCTGGGCCTGTTCTTGCTTGGCTGCTTCACCAAATCCGCGCAGATGCCCTTTCATTTCTGGCTGCCGGGCGCGATGGCGGCGCCCACGCCCGTCTCGGCCTTCCTGCATTCGGCGACGATGGTGAAGGCGGGCGTGTTCCTGCTGGTGCGGTTCTCGCCCGTGCTGGGGCAAACGGAGCTTTGGTTCTATGTCGTTACCGGAACCGGGATGCTGACGCTGGTGCTGGGCTCGCTTATCGCGTTGTTTCGGCATGATCTGAAGGGGCTTCTGGCCTATTCCACCATCAGCCATCTTGGGCTGATCACCGCGCTGGCCGGGATCGGCAGCACGGGCGCGATCCTTGCCGCCATTTTCCACATCGTGAACCATGCCGTGTTCAAGGCGAGCCTGTTCATGGCGGCGGGGATCATCGACCATGAGACCGGGACCCGGGACATGCGCCGCCTGAGCGGGCTCATGCGCTGTATGCCGGTCACGGGCAGCCTTGCCATCGTTGCCTCGGCCGCGATGGCGGGGGTGCCGCTGCTGAACGGCTTCTTGTCCAAGGAGATGTTCTTCGCCGAGGCGGCGGATTGGCACAACGGCACATGGCTCGACAATTCGTTGCCATATCTCGCCACTTTGGCCGGGATCTTCGCTGTCGCCTATTCGCTGCGTTTCATCGCGACTGTATTTTTCGGCCCCAAGGCGACGGGGCTTCCCAAGGAGCCGCATGAGCCGCCGCCGCTGATGCGCCGCCCGGTCGAGCTTCTGGTGCTCATCTGCCTGGTCGTGGGGATCCTGCCGGCCGTGACGCTTGGCCCCACCCTGAATCTGGCGGCGCGGGCCGTTCTTGGCCCCGACACACCCTACAAGGATATCGCCATCTGGCACGGCGTGAACCTGCCGTTGATGATGAGCGTGGTCGCCCTTGGTGGCGGGGTCCTGCTTTACGCCCTGACGGCCACGCGGATCGGGGCGGGGCCCGAGGGACCGCCATTCTTGCACCGCGTTCGGGCGCAGAAGGTGTTCGAACGGATCTTGCTGCTGTTCACCTGGAAGCTGCCTCGCGATGCCCACCGCCTTCTGGGGACGGAGCGGTTGCAGCCCCAGTTGCGGCTCATCGTGCTTCTGGCCCTGGCGGCAGGGACCTTCGCTGTCTGGGGGGCTGGCGGCGCTCCCGCCGCGCTGTCCACCCCGCTGAACCCGGCCTTCGCCCTCATGTGGCTGGTGGGGGCGGGCTGTGCCGTAGCCGCCGCGCAACGCGCCAAATACCACCGTTTCGCGGCGGTGGTGTTTCTGGGCGGCGCGGGTCTGGTGACCTGCTTGACCTTCGCCTGGCTCTCTGCGCCCGATCTGGCTGTGACCCAGCTTCTGGTCGAGATCGTGACGACGGTGCTTCTGCTGCTGGGCCTGCGCTGGTTGCCCAAGCGCCGCGGAGAGATTGCCGAGGACAAGTTGCGCCCCGCGCAGCTGCGCCGGATAAGGGATGTCATCATCGCGAGCGTTGCAGGAACGGGGCTGGGTCTTCTGGCCTATGTCATGATGACCTGGCCGCTTGTGCCCAATGCGGGGGACTGGTTCTTGCGCAATGCCTATAGCGAGGGCGGGGGGACCAATGTGGTCAACGTGATCCTCGTCGATTTCCGAGCTTTCGACACGTTCGGGGAAATCGCTGTCCTCGCCATTGTGGGGATCACGGTCTATGCGCTGCTGCGCCGGTTCCGGCCCGCGCCCGAGAGCATCTCGTTGGCCGAGGATCAGCCAGAGCTGGAGGGTCAGGCGCTTGCCGATGCGCTGTTGGTCCCGGCCGTGATCATGCGCTGGATGTTCCCGGTGATGATCGTGCTCGCCGCCTATCTGTTCCTGCGCGGCCACGACCTGCCGGGCGGGGGATTTGCCGCAGGGGTCACGGTGTCGATCGCCTTCCTGCTGCAGTATCTCGCCCATGACGTCCGCTGGATCGAGGCGCGTCTGACCGTCCTTCCGATCCGCTGGATGGGGATCGGGCTGATGATGGCGGGCGGGACGGGGATGGGCGCCTTCCTCTTCGGCTATCCGTTCCTGACCGCTCATGCGCAATATGTCGACCTGCCGCTGATCGGGCAGGTTCCGGCGGCGACGGCGCTTCTGTTCGATGCGGGCGTCTTCGCATTGGTGGTGGGGGCGACCGTGCTCATGCTGATTGCGATCGCGCACCAGTCCTTGCGCACAACCCGGATGAGGGGACGCGAGGCGCCCGAGACCGAAGAGGCGCACGACGCCGCCAATGGGGGGATTGGGTGATGGAGATTGTCCTGTCCCTTGCCATCGGGGTCCTCGCCGCCTCGGGCATCTGGCTTCTGCTGCGCCCGCGCACCTTTCAGGTGATCGTCGGGCTGTGCCTGCTGTCCTATGCGGTCAACCTGTTCATCTTTGCCACGGGACGGCTGTGGATCGGCGTGCCGCCGATCATGCCGCGCGGGGGCTTTGTCAATCCCACCACCTATGCAGATCCGTTGCCGCAGGCGCTGGTGCTGACCGCCATCGTCATCAGCTTCGCCACGACCGCGTTGTTCCTGGTGGTGCTCATCGCCTCGCGCGGTCTGACCGGCACCGACCATGTCGACGGGCAGGAGCGCCAGGAATGAGCATGGGCCCGGAGCATATGATCATTGCGCCGATCCTGATCCCGTTCTTCGCCGGGGCATTGATGTTCGTCTATGACGAGCGTCAGCGCCGCGCGAAGCTGACCATCAGCCTGCTCGCCGCCGCGGCCTCCCTGCTGGCGGGGATGGAGATCATGTCGCGTGCCAATGGAAGCGATTTCGCGGGCGGGGCCGATACCGGTTTCTACCTGCTTGGCGACTGGTCCGCGCCCTTCGGAATTGCGCTGGTCGCCGACCGGCTGTCAGCGCTGATGCTGGTGCTGACCGGGCTTCTGTCGCTGCCGGTGCTGACCTATGCCGCGGCAGGCTGGCAGCGGCAGGGCCAGCATTTCCACAGCCTGTTCCAGTTCCTGCTGATGGGGCTGAATGGCGCCTTCCTGACCGGCGATCTCTTCAACCTGTTCGTGTTCTTCGAAGTGCTGCTTGCCGCCTCCTACGGGTTGCTCCTGCACGGGGGCGGCCAGCTACGGGTGCGGGCGGGCCTGCATTACATCGCCATCAACCTGACCGGATCGTTGCTGTTCCTGATCGGGGTAAGCCTTGTTTACGGCGCGACCGGCACGCTCAACATGGCTCAACTCTCGTCCCTGATCCCCGGCCTTTCGGAGACGCGGCGGCCCTTGCTGCATGTGGGCGCAGCGATGATGGGGCTTGCCTTCCTGATCAAGGCCGGGATATGGCCGCTCTCCTTCTGGCTTCCCACAGCCTATATGGCGGGGGCCGCCCCGGTGGCCGCGATGTTCTCGATCATGACCAAGGTCGGGGTGTATGTGATCATGCGGCTGTCGTTCCTGATGTTCGGGGTGGCGGCAGGCCCGTCGGAGGGCTTTAGCGGGCCAGTGTTGATCCTCGGTGGCATGGCCACGGTGACCTACGGCTGTCTGGGCGTGCTGGCATCGCAGAGCTTGGGCCGGGTGACCGCCCACCTGGTGCTGGTCTCCTCGGGCACGGTGCTGGCGGCCGCAGGCTTCGTGCTGGTAGGCGGCAGTCCGCAGATCCTTGTGGCGGCGCTCTACTATCTGGTAGCCTCGACGCTGGGGATTGCCGCGCTGTTCCTGCTCATAGAACCCATGGGGCGCGAGGATGGCAGCATCGCCGCGCTGCTCGCGCTTACGGCCGATGCCTATGGTCTGGACGATCGCGAGGAAGACCGCCAGCCAGAGGTCGGTATTGCCGTTCCCGGCACGCTCACCGTTTTGGGCCTGTCGTATCTTGCCTGCGTGATTGCGCTGGCGGGGTTGCCGCCCCTGGCGGGCTTTATCGGCAAGCTTGGCATGCTGCAGGGACTGCTCGTCGAGGGGGCGGCGACGCCAATCCTGTCCTGGGGCTTCGTGGCACTTCTGATCCTGTCCGGCTTTGCCACGCTTCTGGGTCTGGTGCGGATCGGGATCCATACCTTCTGGGGGGCCGAAAGCGAGCCGCCGCGGTTGCTGGCGCTCGAAATCGCACCGGTGCTGGCGCTGGTCGGGCTGGTCGCGATCCTGTCGTGGAAGGCCGAAGCAACGCTTGGCTATATGCGTGACACGGCCGCGGCGGCGCAATCTCCCGCAGCCTATGCCGCGGGGGTCTACGGCGCGCCCCGGGCCACCGACACGGAGGAGGAGGATCCATGAGCCGCATCCTGCCGCATCCGGTGCTGACCGCCGCACTCGTGCTCACCTGGCTGTTGCTGACCCGATTTTCCCTCGGTCATCTGCTGCTGGGCACGCTCATTGCGACGGGGGCGGGACTCGCGCTCGCGCGGATCGAGCCAGAGGCGCCGCGCATACGGGCCTGGACCCCGCTTCTGCGCCTCGGATGCATCGTGGCGGTGGATATCCTGCGATCCAACCTCGCCGTCGCATGGCTCATGCTGACCAATGGCCGCCATGGGGCAAGGACATCAGCTTTCGTGGAGATCCCGTTGCGGCTGCGCGATCCTGTGGCGCTGGCGCTGCTCGCGGTTGTGCTCACGGCCACGCCGGGCACCGCGTGGCTCGAATATGACAGCGGGTCCGGGAGACTGCTTTTGCATGTCTTCGACATGATCGACGAAGAAGAGTGGCGCAGGCTGGTCCGCGACCGCTACGAGGCCCTTCTGATGGAGGCGTTCGCATGACGACCCTTATCTGGCTGGCTTTCAGCTATGCGCAGTTCGCTCTGGCGCTGGCCTGCGTGTTTGCGGCTGTGCGCATCGCCCTCGGGCCCCGAGCGCAGGACCGGGTGTTGGGGCTCGACGCGCTTTACATCGCAACGATGCTTCTGTTCGTCGTGACGGGCATGAGGCTCGGCACGCCTTTCCTGTTCGAGGCGGCGCTGGTCATTGCGGTCGGCGGGTTTGTGAGCACCGTGGCGCTTGCCAAATACCTGCTCCGGGGCGAGGTAATCGAATGACCGCGCTTGACACCCTCCCGCCCTGGCTTGTGGTGCCGGTGGCGCTGCTTCTGGTGCTCGGCAGCACGCTGACGCTGCTTGGCGCCTTCGGCCTTGTGCATCTAAAAAGCTTCTACGACCGTCTTCATGCGCCGACGCTTGGCACAAGCTGGGGCACGGCGGCTGTGCTGCTGGCCTCGACGCTGGCATGGTCCTGGGGGCAGGACCGGGTTTTCGTGCATGAGCTGGTGATCGGGATCTTCGTTCTTGTTACCACACCAGTCACACTGATGCTTTTGGGGCGTGCGGCACTGCAGCGAGATCGCGCGGCAGGAAACCTCAAGGACGTGGGACAGAAGTCGGCGGAGAGTTGGCAGAACGACAAGTGATGCCGCCGGTGGCCTGCGCAAGGGGGCAGGCTGTCTCGCTGCGACAGTCCCCATATAATGGAGATGTTGGAGGGTCCGGGTCGCTGCTCACGACTTTTCCAAGGCGTTCCTCTCCGCGAACCGCGGCCCCAGATCGGCAAGGGCCGATCGTCGCCGCGCTCGACGCCGATATCGCGCTGCAGATCTACGAGGTCCGGGGCGTTGGAAGCCATGGCCACGCGCCTTTGTGCCGAAAGCGATGACCCGACCATTGCGCCTGCGCTCGACTCGGCCTTGGCCGGTATCCGCGAGGGGTATGCCACGGGCGACACGGTCCAAGCGCCGAGACCGTCCCCAGCAGCCCCATTGCACGCCCGATGCGGCCCTCGCTCGCCACCTGCCTCAGCATCGCCATGCCGAGCGTCATCAGGAAGGCCGCGCCGGCGCCCTGGAGGCCGCGCGCGGCGACCAGCAGCCATAGGCCGGGCGCCAAGGCGCAGAGGAGCGATGCCACGGTGAACACGCCGAGGCCGGCGATCAGCATGGGCCGCAGCCCGTATCGGTCGCCGAGCCTGCCCGCGATCACCACTGAGACAGTGAGCGCAGCCAGATAGGAGACGACTACCGCCTGCACCTGTGCGAACGGGGCCGAGAACGCCTCGGCCAGCGTCGGCAGGGCAACATTCGTGATGCTGGTGCCCAGGGAGGCGAGCAGCACGGACAGTGCGAGTGTCAGCTTCGACGCCCTGCGGGCAATCCCAGGAAGGCTCGATATCTTTGGCATTGCCTTGCCCTCTTGATGAAATCATCGATCGGGAGCAGGTTTGCCACTTCAACTCAGCTTGAGGCCAAGCATGAAGTTACTGGATATCGGCGAGGTCTCGTCGCGGTCGGGGATCGCGCCATCGGCACTCCGCCATTACGAGGCAGTTGGGCTGATCGCATTCGGTGTCGCGCCACGGGTTGCGCCGGCAGTTTCCGCCCGAGGTGCTGCTGCAGCTCAAGCTGATCGCTATGGCCAAGTCAGCGGGCTTTTCCCTGGCCGAGATCTCCGGGATGTTTGGCCGGGACGGCATGCCCCACGTGCCGCGAGAAGCGTTCCACGAGAAGGCGGAGGAGCTCGATCTGCAGGTCCAGGAGCTTGTGGCGCTGCGTGACATGCTACGCCATGTCGCCGGTTGCCCCGCACCGTCGCATATGGAGTGCCCCAAGTTTCGCCAGCTGATCGAGGCGGCCGGCAAAGGAGCGAGAAGGCGCGGGACTGTGCCGCGGCGAGTCTGAGGTCAGCAACAGGGTGCGTTCGGCGGCCCATTAATCGGCCAGAGCAGAGGTCGGCGCGCAGCAGCGGCCCATCCGTCCGCGCACAATTCGACCCTCCCGCTACCCATTGCTCAGATCTCGACCCAAACCGGCGCATGGTCGCTGGTCTTTTCCCAGCCGCGCACATGGCGGTCTACGCCCGCCGCCCTGAGTGTCTCGGCCAGCACTGGTGACAGGAGAACGTGGTCGAGGCGCAGCCCCGCGTCGCGTTCCCAGGCCTTCCGCATGTAATCCCAGAACGTATAGATGCCCTCGTCTGGATGCAGTTTGCGCAGCGCATCGGTCCAGCCCTGCGCCAGCAGGCCCTGGAAGGCGCCTTTGACCTCGGGGCGGAACAACGCATCGTCCACCCAGCGTTCGGGCTTGTAGACATCGAGGTCGGTGGGGATCACGTTGTAGTCCCCGATAAGAACGACCGGCAGATCGAGAGCCAGGAGATCGCTGGCGTGGCCGGCAAAGCGCTTTATCCAGAGCAGCTTGTAGTCAAACTTCGGACCGGGCGCGGGATTGCCATTTGGCAAATAGATGCAGCCGATCAGAACACCGCCGACAGCCGCTTCGATGTAGCGACTCTGTTGATCGTCCGGGTCACCAGGCAGGCCAGACCGGGTCAAGACGGGATCCGAACCGCGCGCGAGGATGGCGACCCCGTTCCAGCTTTTCTGCCCCCTCCAGACCGCCCCGTAGCCTGCCTTCTGCAACGCATCTTGGGGAAAATTGTCATCCGGAGCTTTCAGTTCCTGCAGGCAGACCATGTCGGGCTGCGCCTCCTTCAACCAACGCAGCAGCACGGGCAACCGACCGTTGATACCGTTGATATTGAACGACGCGATTTTCATCGCCATCCTAACCGTCTGACGCGCGGATCGTTCCTAAGGGTTCTGTTGACGCGGTGGGTAGCCCCTCCTGACGGCACTTGTGCCACTGCGGCGGCGCGATCGTTGCTGGCCAAGGCGACCTAGTGCCGCCCGTTTGCCAAAACGTGTCACCCCTGATGAAGACGTGACACCAGCGAAGCGCTTCTCTTTTTGTGCCCGGCATCGCCCTTCTCTTGATCAGTGCTGCCGGGCAGCCCACCCGTGCGCCATCCCGACCCGCAACCAACAGGAAAAGCAATGAACCTCAGCCGACGCGCCATGGGGATGCGGAAACCGTCGCCGCCTACATGCGCAAGTCGACGGGGGCGAAATACCTGATCACGCCGTGGGGGCCCCCAACCCATCGTAGTATCCCGCTAACACCCGCGCGGCCGCGCCCTGACCTACCCTTGGCCCACCATCAGCAAGGGAGGATGCAGCATGGCGACGATCCTGATGATCACCGGCGATTTCACCGAGGACTATGAAACCATGGTCCCGTTCCAGACGCTTCTGGCCTGCGGGCATGAGGTTGACGCCGTCTGCCCGGGCAAGGCCGCAGGCGATACCGTGAAAACCGCAATCCATGATTTCGAGGGCGACCAGACCTATTCCGAGAAGCCCGGCCACAACTTCGCGCTGACCGCCGATTTTGCGGCCGTGACTCCCGCCAGCTATGACGCACTGGTCATTCCGGGCGGCCGCGCGCCGGAATACCTGCGGATGAACCCCCAGGTTCTGGCCATGGTCCGGCACTTCTTCGACACCGGCAAACCTGTCGCCTCCATCTGCCACGGCGCGCAGTTGTTGGCGGCAGCCGGTGTCCTGAAGGGGCGCACCTGCTCGGCCTATCCCGCCTGCGCCTACGAGGTCACGGCCTCGGGTGGCACCTTTGCCGATATTGCGGTGACAGAAGCGGTGACCGATGGCAATCTGGTGACGGCGCCCGCCTGGCCGGCCCATCCGGCATGGATGAAGCAGTTCATGGCGCTTCTCTGACATCCAAGGGACGGGAGGCCCTGCGATGTGTGAACTCTTCATCAAGGCCGATGCCGGGCAATGGCAGAGCCGCACCCACTCGTTGCGCATCGACGGGGTTGCCACCTCGATCCGGATCGAGACCCATTTTTGGGAGACGCTGACCGAGATCGGCGCGCGCGACGGGATGACCGTCGCACAACTGATCACGCGGCTTTGGCACGAGGCGATGGATGCCGACCACGACCTCGGGAATTTCACCTCGTTCCTGCGAGTTTGCTGCGCGCGCTATCACGCGCTGATCGCGGCGGGCGAGATCGCGGCGGATGTCACGGTGCCGATCGCCGGGCACCCCGCGCCGGAGATCCTGGCGCGCGAGGCGCAGCGGCGCGGCATGCGGGTGAACTAGCCGCGTCTGGCGCCCGGCACCGGATCCTGGGTCACATCTTCCGCAGGTAAGCCCAGGAAACGTAACCCTTCAGCCCCTGCGCCCGGTCCAGCGAGACTTGGCACCAGCGGGTGCCGCCGGTCTGCTGGCAGGAGTGGATGCGGAACACCGTGCCATTGGGAAAGCCCGCCATCACGATGTAGCCGGTTCCGGGCCCCGCGCGCATCTTCAGCAGGTCATCACCCTCGACCCCATGCACGACATAGCGCTCACGCCATGCGGCAGCGGCCGGCTGCGCGCTTCCGATAATTGCCAGCACGGCGGCTGTCAGTGCCCCAAGAACCGCTCTGCGCATCGCGCTCTCCTCTTATCATTCTCGCGGCAGGTTTACCCTGTCGCCCGGGCAAAAGGAACCGAGCGTCATGCCAGCACCCCGGTCAGGCGAAGGCCGCGCCTTTGATGCACTCGATGAAATCAAAGGAAATTGGTAGCAACCGCCTGACTCAGAACACTATGACGCGCGCGAATAGTGCACGCCGTCAGGCACATGGGTATCAAACATGCGGGCCACGATCCGCGTCAGGGGCCGCCCGTCCGGAAGGATGGCGAGCCGATCGCCTTCCTGGCTGACCAGCGACCCGAAGCGCGCCGCGACTTGGCTCAGGATCGGGGAGAGCGCTGCGGCGCCCGGCCCGAAGTCCTGCCGCAGATCAGCAAGGTCCAGCCGGAAATCACACATCAGGAACTCGATCGCCCGGGCGCGCAGGGCGTCTTCTCCGGCCAGGGCATAGCCGCGCGAGCCGGCGAACTCTCCGGCACTGGTGCGCTGGATATAGGCGGCGGTTGCCGGCGCATTCTGCACATAGCCCCCGGGGAAGCGCGAGATCGAGGACGCGCCGAGGCCGATCAGCGTCTGGCAGCCATCGGTGGTGTAGCCCTGGAAATTGCGGCGCAGGCGGCCCGCGGCCTGCGCCTGTGCCAGCGCATCCCCTGGCCGGGCGAAATGGTCGATCCCGATGGGCTGCAGGCCTGCCTCGGCGAAGCGATCCGCGGTGAAGGCCGCAAGGTGATAGCGCGCCAGATCGCCCGGCAGCGCGGTTTCGTCGATCAGCTTCTGGCGCTTGGAGACCCACGGCACATGCGCATAGCCGAACAGCGCCACCCGGTCGGGCGCGAAGGTCAGCACCTTCTCGACCGTGTCGGCAATCCGCGCCTCGGTCTGGTGCGGCAGGCCATAGACGAGGTCGGTGTTCAGCGAGGTGATGCCCGCCGCCCGCAGATCGGCCACACAGGCCTGCGTCACCTCGAAGGGCTGCTCCCGCCCGATCGCCGCCTGAACCTCGGGCGCGAAATCCTGGATGCCGATCGAGGCGCGGGTCAGGCCCTCGGCGG